>WNGI01010918.1_pt1 | contig 10421 bp, 6 predicted proteins | sample 5400621 | NCBI WGS metagenome assembly WNGI01 (sample SAMN13153374, study PRJNA577476) | soil metagenome | isolation source: 20 cm soil or saprolite under Garry oak tree replicate 1 | place: USA:California | collected 2016-06-15 | reverse complement strand
CGCCCAGGGGAAGAATCTCATCCTTACCCCGGGCATCTACAACGTCGACCAGACGATCAAGGTGAAGCGTGCCGACACGGTCGTGCTGGGTCTCGGCATGGCGACGCTGGAAGCGAAGAACGGCGTCATCCCGATGACCGTCGCCGATGTGAAGGGCGTCGAGATCTCGGGGCTGCTCTTCGACGCCGGCCCCGTGAACTCACCGGTCCTGCTGCAGGTCGGCACGCGCCACCCCGCGGGCGACCAGGCGCGAGACCGCAGTGGCTGGAGCGACCCGACCGACCCGAGCGCGCTCCACGACGTGTACTTCCGCATCGGCGGGGCGCATGTCGGCAAGGCGACGGTCAGCCTCGAGATCAACGCCGACAACGCGATCCTCGACAACATCTGGGCCTGGCGCGCCGACCACGGCAGCGGCGTCGGCTGGACGAGCAACACCGCCGATACCGGTCTGGTCGTCAACGGCGACAACGTCCTGGCCACCGGCCTCTTCGTGGAGCACTACCAGAAGAACGAGGTGATCTGGAACGGCGAGCACGGCAGGACGATCATGTTCCAGAACGAGATGCCGTATGACCCGCCGAACCAGGCCGCCTGGCAGCACGACGGGATCCTCGGGTACGCGGCCTACAAGGTCGCCGACTCGGTGAAGACCCACCAGGGCTGGGGCCTCGGCAGCTACTGCTTCCTCAACGTCGATCCCACGATTCACGCGACTCACGCGTTCGAGGTGCCGGTGAGGCAGGGCGTCAGGCTCCACGACATCCTAGATCTCTCGATCACGAACCATGGCACGATCGATCACGTCGTCAACGACTACGGCGATCCGACGAGCCCGAATACCACGACGAGCACGGTCGTCGAATACCCGGTCCCGTGAGCATCTCGTTGCCGTGGGTCGGCGCTTGCCGACCCATCGCCGCGACGAACTGAACCGTTGCCCCGAGCCTGCCTAGCAGGCGGCCGGGCCCAGGAGCTTGCCCGTCGCGTCCATTCCGAAGCCGAACGGGTAGACCGCCCCATCGCAGGCGGACTTGCCGACCCTGGGGGCATCCCCTGCCGTCCTCGGCCAGGTGTACGGCGTCGTTCCGACGAACGGCTTGTCGCCCAGCAGGACATCCGCGAGCCCGGCCGCCTCCGTTCCGGGGAGCCAGGCCGCCACGATCGCCTCGGCCGAGGCAACGTCGTCCAGGACGACCGGCCGACCCGAGATGATGACGACAACGAGCTCCCTCACGTGCGGCCGGACCTTCGCAATGAGCGCGAGGTCCTCGTTCGGCAACGACAGCGTGGAGGAGTCACCGACTCCCTCCGCGTATGGCCGCTCCGCGACGACGACGACACCGACGTCGGCCCTGGTGGCGGCCGGGAATGCGCCGTTGCGGTCGTAGGTGAGGTTGTCCCCGAGCCTCGCCTTCAGGGCTCCCTGGAGTGTCGTCCCGGAGGTGACGTCCCCGACCGAACCCTGCCAGGTGATTGTCCAACCGCCGGACTGGATGCCGATGTCGTCGGCGCCCTGGCCCGCCAGAAGCACCGTCTTGCCCGAGGCCGCGATGGGCAGTGTGTTCGGGCTCGTCCTGAGCAGGACGGCCGATTCGGCGACAGCCGTCCGGGCGATCGCGCGATCCGCCTCGGACCCAACCTCGGCCAGCCTGCCCGGTGCGGGCATCGGCCTTTCGAAGAGGCCCATCTCGAACTTCACCCGGAGGATCCGGCTGACGGCGTCGTCGATCCGCTCCTGCTTGATCGTCCCTGCCTGGACCGCTGACTTCATGGTCGTGACGAATCGAACGTAGTCGGTCGGAACCATGACCATGTCGATGCCGGCGTTGATCGCCTGCGCGAGTGAAGCCGAGTAGTCGCCCGGCACAACCTGGTCGACCCCGCCCCAGTCGGAGACCACGAAGCCGGTGAAGGCCAGCTGGCCCTTGAGGACGTCGGTGATCAGATGGTGGTCGCCGTGAACCTTGCCGGTCGTCGTGCTCGAATAGGACGTCATGACGATCCGGGCACCGCTGTCGACGGCGGCCTTATACGGCGGCAGGAAGAGCTTGAGCAACGTGGCCTCGTCCAGCTGGTCGACGCCCTGGTCGAGCAGGTACGGGCCGGTCGGGCCGGACGCCGTCGAGCTGCCGAAGGCCGTTCCGCCATCGCCGATGAAGTGCTTTGCCGTTGCCGCCGAGGTGTCGTCGGCGCTCAGGCCGGAGCCCTGGAGGCCCTTGATGCAGGCCGATCCGAGCCTGGAGACGAGATCGGTACTTTCGCCGTAGCCCTCGAACGTCCGGCCCCACCGAATGTCCTGGGGGACGGCGACGACCGGACCGAAGTCCCAGCGGATTCCCGTGGCGTTCATCTCGAGCGCCGTCGCGGTGCAGACCTGGCCGACGAGCGAGGGATCGTTCGTGGCGCCGAGACCGACGTTCTGCGGGAAGATGGTCGCGCCCTCCACGTTGTTGTGCCCGTGAACGGCATCGACGCCATAGAGGATCGGGATTCCGAGGCGCGTCCCGAGGGCGGCCCCCTGATACGCATTGACCATGTCGTACCAGGCCTGCGGCGTATTGGGGTCGGGGAAGCCGCCGCCCCCGCTGAGAATCGAGCCGAGGTTGAATGCCGCGGCGGTCCCCGCATCGATCGCGTTCTTCTCGATCTGCGTCATCTGGCCGATCTTCTCGTCGAGGGTCATCTGGCCAAGCAATGCCGCCACGCGATCACCGATGGGCTTCGTGGCGTCCATCCAGGGATGGCCCGCTGATGGCGACCCCGACGCGCCCTGGCGGGAGGCGCCCGGCGTTCCCGTCGCCGGGGAGCTGCCGCAGGCCGCGACCACGGCGGTGATTGCGACCACACCGAGGCGACTGAGCCATCGGCGAGGCTGCCTTGGGCGACCGGGTCGCGAGGCTTGCATTCCTATTCCTTGCGACATCGAAGTGCATGCTCGATCGCCCAGATCGCCAGCGGCCGCAGGTACATGGCGGCCCGATACTGACCGTCCTCCAGGTACGCCTCCGGTGTCCGGAACCACAACCCCTGGCCGTAGGTAACGGCGAACGTCCCGTGGGCCGTGCGCCAGCCCTCCTCGCTGAGGCCGCGGCCGATCATGAAGGCCGCCAGGGCGTAGCTGGTCCCGGTCCAGCTCTCGGCCGACTGCTCGGTCGACTCGTCGATCGAACCGTCCGGTCGAATTCCGTTCACCGCCCCCATGTCGCCGCCGCCGAACCCGAGGACGTTCGACACGTAGACCGTGCGCAATGCCGTCAGGATGCGCTCCGGCGCGACGAGGTCGCCAAGCCCCGTCGCGTCCGCGTACCACTGACCGGCCAGCTGGTCGGCCATGACCGAATCCGAGGAGGCTTCGTCGCTGGCGTCGAACCGATAGCTGCGGCCATTCCATAACCTGGCTTCGAAGGACACGCTGCCCAGATCGTGCAACTGGCGGAACCGGGTGACGGCGGAGCTGTCGCCGACCATCTCGCCCAGCCGGATGGCGGCGCGAAGAGCGGCCAGCCAGAGCGCGCCTGTGTAGGCGCTCGGCCCCGTCATCGACCACATGTCGTAGGTCTGGTCGGGCTGCCCGTCATGTTCGGGCAGCCCATCGCCGTCCCGGTCGTATGCACCGAGATAGTCCATCGCCTGGACGACAGCCGGCCACGTGTCGCGAGCAAGGTTGGGCGCCGGCACGAGTTCGACGTCGCGCCAGACCTGGAGGACGAACTTGCTGTTCAGGTCCTTCCAGATGTTGATGTCGCGCCAGTGATAGGCATTCGGTCGCAGGAAGGGATCCTCGTTCGGGGCACCGAGATCGTGGGGCATGGCACCGCGCCGTTTCCTCGGAGCGAGGTCGCCCCTCAAGCCGACCGTGACGATCTCCGTGTCGTCGAGGTCGACGGTCGCCGCGAAGTCGCGGACGACGCCGACATCCAGCTCGGGCCACAGCAGCAAGAGCGCCCACGACGCGTAGAAGTTGACGTCGAGGGTGTTGTAGAAGGGGTAGTCGTAGCACTCGAGGACGGCGAAATGCCCGAGCGTATCGGTCGCCCCGGCATCGGGAGACAGGCCCGTGGCCGGTGCGACGGCGGGGCCACGGGCAGGCTCAGGCCCGTGAAACGGCTCGCCGTCGGTCCACACCGTGCCGCCGTCGACGAGGTAATAGAGCTCGTTGAAGAGCGCGCCCTTGTACCAATCCGGGCGGGTGGCATCGACGAGAATCGGCGCCTGCCATTCGTCGATGGCGGATGCCCAGTCGGAGTGCTTCGCGAGCGCCTCGGCGCCGATTGCCCAGGCGTTGGCGCCATCACGGCCGAAGAACCGCGTGTAGCGCTTGTGCCAGCGCGTGCCGGACCCGAACTCGACCACCGGCAGATCCCAGGCGAGGACGAACGACAGGCGTTTCGTCTCGCCTGGAGCGAGCTCGACGGTCGCCGCAATGGCCGCCCCGATCGCCTCGCCCGACTCGCTCGGCCGGCCATCGACGACGTCGCCGAGCCGGCCGTCGGCCGCAAAGTCGGCCCACAGGTCGGAGCCGTCGTCGGCAAGAAACCGATCGAATGTCGTCAGCTCGACGCCGGGCTCTTCGGCGGCCATGATCGCGACGCTGCCGTTCCACGACGCGCCTGCGGCGTCCGAGGGCCCCTGGAGCCGGATCCCAACCATGCCGTTCTTGCGGAGCGAGGCGTTTCGATGGCCGCCCCGGCGGTCCTGACCGCAGTCTCGGCCGATGTCATTCAGCCAGCTGAACATCAGCCCGACTGTCACGGGATCCGGGCCCGGATTCTCGATCTGCCACTCGAAGATGCCGACCGGGTAGCTGCTCTCGCGATAGTTGCCGGGGATGACCGGACTGAACTGCCGCTGCGTCAGCCGCACCGGAAGCTCAGCCCACTCGTACTCGAACCAGGCAGAGGGAAACAGGCCGTGGTACATGCCTGCCCCCTCGGGCAGGTCCCAGTTCCAGCTCGGAAGCGTCCCGGGTCGGATGGTCGAGAGGACGTGGGCCGACCTGTCCCCGCCCCTGGCCACGTAGACCGAGAACTGGTCGGCCGGGATCGTCTCGAAGCGGTGGCGGCCAACCTCGAGATGCCATCGGGCGAAGTCGCCTCGATGTGTTCGCCCGATGCTCCCGGCACCCAGCCCGCCGAGTGGCACGCCACCCCACGGACCGTCGTCGACGAGCGGCACGTTTACGTCCTGCCTGGCTCTCTCTGGCCCTGTGTATGGCAGCCCGATCGGGCGCCGCCAGGCGTAAGGAGAAGGACCCGAGGGGACCTCGGGCCCCGTTCGCTCAGTCATCGACCGCTACTTCTCGACGCCGGAGATCACGACGCCTCGCATGAAGACTCGCTGCGCGATGAAGAAGATCGCCACGGGCACGATCAACGCGAGGAGGGCTGCGGCCTGGGTCAGGAAGCCGCTCCCAGAGCCGGCATAGACGGCGCTGAACGCCTGCAGTCCGACCGTCATCGTCGCCAGCTCGGGATGTCCCGAGAGGTACACGAGCGGAGCGAAGAAATCGTTCCAGGTGAAGAAGAAGTGGAATAGGGCGACCGCGATGATCGCCGGCCATGCCTGGGGGACGATCACCGACCACAGGATCTTGAGCGGGCTGGCGCCGTCGACCTGGGCCGCCTGGTCCAGCTCTCGGGGGAGCGTCAGGAAATACTGCCTCAGCAGGAAGACGTTGTAGGCGTTGGCGAAGAAGTGCGGCACGATCAGCGGAAGCCAGGTGCCGGTCCAGCCGATCGCCTTGAACCCGATGTACTGCGGGATCAACAGGACCTGGAAGGGCAGGATGATCGTCATGATCATGAGCAGGAAGAGGCCGTTCCTGCCCGGGATCCTGAACCGGGCGAAGCCGTAGGCGACCACGACGGCCGAGGTGACGGCGCCGATCGTGCCGAGAATCGCGACTACAAGGGTGTTCCTCAGCAGGGCCGGAAAGTTGAGGACGTCCAGCACCTGGGCGAAGTTGTCGAGCTTGACGTCGAGCGACCACGCTGGGCTCAGGCTCCGCCAGTTGCCCTGCCACCCGACCTCCTGGCCGGTCCCAGGGTCGATGAAGGTGCTCTGGATCCGTCCCGGCTTCTCAAGCGCGAGATTCTGGACGCCCGTCGCCGTCGGAACTTCATAGATCTGATACACCTGCCCGTCGGCGGCCGCATATGTCTGCGGGGAAGCGGGCCAGACTGGCGCATTCAGCGCGGTCATCTGGGCGCTGTCTTTGGCCGACGTCAGGATCATGTAGGCAAGCGGCAGCAGGAAGATCATCGCGAGCGAGGCGGTGAACAACGTCACGCCGAGCCGGGAGATGCCGAACCTGATCGTAGTCGCACGGCTCGAGCGTTTTCGCTCGCTGTCGGTCAGCGGAAGGGACACTGCCTTCTCGGTCATCGATCCGCACCGGCGTAGAACACCCAGCGCGCCGACGTCCGAAACAAGACCAGGGCGGCTACGACGACGATGATCAGCATCAGCCAGGCGAGCGCCGAGGCGTAGCCCATGTTGTTGTAGGACCAACCTTCGTTATAGAGATTCATGTTGAAGAACAGCGTCGAGCCACCCGGCCTTCCGTTCCCGCCGGGATCGATGACGTACGCCTGGGTGAAGTACTGCGACACCCCGATGATCGCGATGAGGATGTTGTAGAAGAGGACCGGCGAGATCATCGGCAGCGTCACGTGGCGGAAGCGAGCCCAGGGCCCGCCGCCATCGACCTTGACGGCCTCGTACAGCTCGGTCGGGATGCCCTGCAGGCCGGCCAGGAAGATCAGCATCATGTTCCCGATGCCCCAGATCCCAAGCAGCACGAGTCCCGGCAGCGCCCACGATGGATCGTAGAACCAGTCCGGCGCCGGAAGCCCGAATGCGCGCAGGATCTGGGCCAGCCAGCCGGTGCTCCCGTTCAGGAACCCCTGCCACACGATCGTGCTCGCGACGAGCGGGATCAGCACCGGCATGAAGAACAATGTCCTGAAGAAGGACTTGCCGGCGAGAAGCTTCTGATTGAGCAAAAGCGCCAGGCCCAGCGCCAGGCCGATTCCCAATGGCACCGACATGAGAGCAAATCTGGCCGTGACGCCAAGCGACTGGCCGACAGCCCCGCCGTTCAGCAATTCGCTCCACATCCGGTTGTAGTTGTCCAACCCGATGAAGCGCAGGCTCTCCGGATGGAGGATGTTGAAGTTCGTGAAGGAAAGCACGAGCGAGGCAACGATCGGCAATGCGGTGAACACAACGAGGCCGATGAGCCACGGCGAGAGGAACACGAGTCCCCACATGGATTCGCGGCGCGCCAGGCTCCGCGTTCTTGCTGGAGGCGTGTAGACCGATTGCCTGTCTTCTTCGATCATCCGTCGATCCGCTCCGAATCGCCTTGAATTGGCCCGGGCGGCCGGCCCGTCGCCGGCCGCCCGAGGTTGATCGAGGATTGGCTGCCAGCTCGGCTATGGAGCCGCGCTGAAGTCGGCCTGCAGGGTCGCGACCATGTCGGTAATGGTCTTGTTGAGGTCCTGGCCCTCCTTTGTCGCCAAGGTTGAGAAGACCGTTGTGTAGTCGTTCTGGGCCTTGATGTAGTTGGGCATCTCGGCCTCGTGGTTCGGACTCTCGGCATAGGACTCCATGTCGAGAGCGACCTGCCAGTTGACCTTGTTGCCCGGGAACTGCTTCGTGAACGTCGGGTCGACGACGTCGTGGAAGAACTTGAGCTGGTCGCCGACGGCGGGCGTGCCACCGTACAGGGCCATCAGGTCGAGGCGGCCGACCAGGTAGGTCATTGCCTCGAACGCACGATCCGAGACCGGCGAGTCCTTGCTGATGGTGAAGGTGTCGATATTGATCGGGGCGGTCGTCGCGCCGGCGCTGTTCATCGGCATGACGGCGATGTCCCACTTCTTGAAGTTGCCGGGCTTGGTCGCATCGGGCGACATGCAGCAGATATACCACTGGAACATGTGGCCCATCGCGGCATGGCCGGACGACAGGACGTTGCCCTTCGCCAGGAGGTCGGAGTTGCGCTCCGTGTCGTTGGCGATGAAGTGGTCCTTCCAGATGCCGTCGTAATACCACTGCCAGCCGGCCTTCCAGACATCCGGGAACTGGGCGGTCTTGCCGTCGGCGCCAACGAGGAGCATGGCGATCTTCCGGACGGTGTCCCAGTTCCAGTCGACCTGCGAGCCGTCGGGCATCGTGTACTTGTCGCCGACCTTCTGCGGCGGGTACTTCAGGCCGGCCTCGTCGAAGAGGTCCTTGTTGAAGAAGATGTACGACGGGTACACGGCGTACGGGATACCGAGCAGGGCGCCCGTCTGGCCGTCCTTCATCGTGTCGACCAGCTTGGTCGGGTATTGCGTCAGGTCGAAGCCGGCTTTCTGGATGAGCGGCGTCATGTCCAGGAACTGGCCGGCGAAGCCGGCACGGCCTTTGATACCGACCGGCCCGATCAGGTCGGGCGCGCTGCCCGACGCCATCTCGGTCTTGAGGATGGTGGTCGCGGTGGCGTTCTGGACGATCTCGAGGGACAGCAGGATCGGCATCTTGCCGTCGGTCCGCTTGTCCTGCTCCGCGTTGAAGTCGTTGACGACCGTCTGCTGCAACGCGATCTGGGCCGGGTTCGTGCCGGAGCCGAGTCCGACGAACCAGCGGACGACCTGGTGGTCCTTGCCGTTGACGTTGATGATCTGGCCGGGCTTGGCCGTTGATGCAACGGCCGACGGCGCGGCTGACTCCGAAGCTGCCGGGACCGACGCCGCAGGGGCGGCCGATGGTGGCGCCGTTGCGGGCGTCGAGCCCCCGCATGCTCCGGCCGCGATGGCGACCACCGAGACAAGGGCCCCAAACCGGGTGAGACTTCTGCTGCGCATCTGGCTCCTCCTATCCCTTGCGAACGCAATCCGTGTCCCTGAAACCCGCGGGGCGCGGCGCACGATCGGCCGCACTCCGGTCGCTCAGACGTTTCCTGTCGGCGGCCCTCCACTCGATTGCCTGACGATGAGCTCGGTTTCCAGGACGACACGGCGGACCACGTGGTCGCGCGCCTCGATCGCCTGGAGAAGGACGCTGACGAGTTCGCGGCCCATCACCTCCATCGATTGGCGCACGCTCGACAGAGGGGGCTGGGTCGAGAGGGCAATGAGCGAGTCATCGAAGCCGACGACCGCCACGTCCTCGGGCACTCTCCTGCCGGCCGCGTACAGCGCCGACAGCGCTCCTGCGGCCATCAGGTCCGACGCGGCGAACACCGCATCAAGGTCCGGGCAGCGCCGGAGGAGAGCTTCCATTGCCTGCTGCCCGCCTTCGCGGGTGAACCCGCCGCCCTCCTCGAGATTCGCGTCCGGCGTCCGTCCCGCGGTCCGGAGTGCGTCGCGATACGCCTGCCGCCGCGTGACGCCGGCAGGCATGTCCAGCGGCCCGGTGATCGTGGCGATCGTTGTCCGGCCCTGATCGATGAGGTGCTTCACCGCCGCGACGGCGCCGCCGTGGTTGTCGTTATCGACGTAGCTGACCCGGGCGCGCTCCGGCGGCTCGCCGCCAACGACGACCGGGATGCCGCGCGATTGGAGATGGTCTGGGAGGGGGTCATCACCGTGGAGCGAGAACAGGATCACGCCATCGACGTGGCCACCGGAGGTGAGGTAGCCCTCCGCCCAGCGCTCCTCCTCCGGTGTCTGCGACATGACGAGGACCAGGTGCAACTGCCGGGCGGCCAGGCCGGCGCTGATGCCGCGCAGAACCTCCGCGAAGAACGGGTCCCCGAAGACTCGGCCCGTCGGCTCGGCGATCACGACGCCGACCGAGTCACTGCGGCGGGTGCGGAGGCTGCGAGCCGCCCGATTCGGGACATACCCGGACTCGGCGATCGCCCTCTCGACCGACTGCCGCGCTTCGATCCCGACCGTGAGGCTGCCATTCACGACCCGCGATGCGGTCGCGCGCGAGACACCGGCGGCTCGAGCAACTTCCTCGAGCGTGGGAATGCTCACGAACGACCCTCCTCACAGAGCGTGTCCCCGCTTGACGGATCAGTCCCGACGTCGATCCCCATTCGGTTCGGGATGTTCGTTGTTTTCGTGAGATCGTTCTCACGTTCGACCAGATGAGACCATAACACGGCCCGTCAAGAGATCGTTCTCTTACGCTTACGTCGCGCGGAAATATGGGGTCCGAGTGGGAGAGAACGTTCTCACCGAGGCGGCGCGCCGGACGGAACCAATGATCTCTGAAGCCTGACCGGGCCCGGCCCCTGAGGTGGCGCCTCGAGGGTTACCTGCTCTCGCCGGAGGGCGGGTCGACCGCCGTGAAGAGCTCCTGGTATCTCCCACGAAGAAGCTCGATCTCGCTCAACGTGCGCGCCCATGCCGAGGTACCGGGGATGAGGGCGGAAAGCTCTCGTTCGGCAGCCCGCCACTCGCGCAGCACATCGCCCACGG
>WNGI01006806.1_pt1 | contig 10421 bp, 14 predicted proteins | sample 5400621 | NCBI WGS metagenome assembly WNGI01 (sample SAMN13153374, study PRJNA577476) | soil metagenome | isolation source: 20 cm soil or saprolite under Garry oak tree replicate 1 | place: USA:California | collected 2016-06-15 | reverse complement strand
GGCTTTGATCGACAGCAGCAATGAAGCAAGATTGAATAAGAATATACATGGTATGTGTTAGCACCTTCTCTAGATCTCCGTCTAATAGCTTCTCTAGACTATCGCATCGCTCGAATACGTGTTGTATTCTCGTTAAAACCAAAACTCATCAAGCAACTCTTCCTCCCGCATATCAATGTCCCGCAACATCTTGCATATGTCGAATGGTTTACACCATTCCGTGACCAGCCAGAACAACACCACCTCATGTATAAGGTCTCTCATGCTCAGCGCGACGGGTATCGGCTTGCCAGCATCATCCCTGTTAGTAAAATTACCCATAGCGTACATTTGTTCTCACTTTTCGGTCCTGTAGCTCCACGTGAATGGACGACTGACACAGTTCTCGAAGAGTGCCAGAGTTTTCTGGTCAATTCTCATTCCTCTCGAGAAATGTTTTTGTTAACTAGATCATAGAGTATCGAGCTTTGCGTTGTCGCTATCGAAATTAAAAGATATTAAGAGATATTACATCGTCTTAAGTGTCACTAGATGCATTAAGTGATGTTAGAACTTTTTAAGTAGAATTATCCATATTATGTCTGATTAACCCAAATTAGGGTTTAGGCTTTTTCCTGATGACCCCGAGCTAGCCTAGCTAGTCCCTGTCCATTCTCCGCCGCTGAAATTGTCTCTAAGTTGTGAGTAGGCCGCTTTGCTTTTGTCCATATCATCACTAATAATAGCTGCTAATGTTACTATGATCCGACCCTATTCTATGCGACTCCACTTTATTTTGTGCTGCTCTCTAGCGCGGAACTGACACTAGGCTACTGACTGGCGCGTTCCTGGGTCACTGCCCCAGCGCAGATAGGCAGCAATACCATACGTGAAGTCAAGGATGACCATGGTGGCAGTATGCCCGTGCCGGCGGTGCCAGCGCGCGGCACGTTGCAGAATCGGCATCAGCAAAAACCCCATTTGTGAATTATGCTTTATTAAGGGAAATATCCTCCAATTAGACAAAATCCTAAAAAGTTGCACAGAAATGGTCAGTTCAGTAGTGCTAAGTAATGTGCATTATAAGCCTAAATACGAGATAATCAGATGTTTTTTAGCTTAATTAGGTGAAATTATGTCTAATATCTCCCAACTAATAACCATTGCGCTAATTAAGGGTAATTAAGGGTATTTTCTAGAAAATTTCCTTAATTCACAGTCCGGGTTTTTGCTGATGGGGTGTCTGGTTCCAAATGATGCAATGTGATGCAACTGGGTGGCATTGGATCTGCCTCGACCCTACAGTGCTGGCCTGAGCGAAACGTCAAGTTCATAACAGAAAACAGGGGGACGGCTAAAGCATGCATCCCCTGCTTGTCGATCGTGACATTCTTCACGACATCGAGCTCAGAATGACGAGATCTTAATCAAGAGGTAATTGGCCACAGTCCACGCATATAGTCTTCTCTCATTCTGACGTCCACCTCCTGCGTCGGTAGCCTTCACTGCTACAGTATCCACTTTGGCATTGCATTAAATGACGTCTTCATCGGCGGACTCGCTGCCAAGTGGAATGATGGAAGGTAGACGGGCTTGGGGCTGTTTTTGAATTTGTGGACGTGGGATGTCATCCGAAAAGTTTATTGATTGTCATAATAATAATACCTTACACCGAGGATTAACCTACAATAACGACAAATCGGATTGAACCCCCAAATCGTTGATCATGACGAAGACAACAATGTGAAATGTCCACCGGAAGCTTCCTCAAGATCGTTGCCAAGAATTCTTACAGTGCGAAAGTTGTCACTGAACACGACATGATATAGATTAGGAATGTCTGGTTCACACGAAACGTTAAACAGATGGCACAAGAAACAAACTTCACCTACGTGAATGACGTTTTTTAGGAGGTTTGGCACGGAAATCAAGGATGATGTAGTCGGAAAGAGCTATTGTTCCTTTGTAGGCACCTGTTGACGAAAACCGAATGGAACGCTGTTCGAGTTGATTGCCATCGCGCAGGAGTTCAATACCCCATTTTTTGAAGGGTACATAAAAATCTACCCGGTCGCTTTTTGTTCCGTATTCGGGAAAGGTTACAAGAGAACCTTTGGAGTATCGGTGGCAGCAGCGGTAGAATTCGTCCTGGAACTGTGCCTCAGGCGGACACTGAATAAAACCAGGGCCGATTTGGCGTCCAGTAGCCGCCAGCACCTGCGGAGAAAACATGCGGATGACCGTCACCGCAAAATCAAGGAGTTTGGTGACATTGAACGGCGTGGGTGGCGTGGTTCCCCATAGCCTCCATTCGACATACCAATGATGTAGGCGCGATGGGAAATAGTACCCGAAACCGTTCGGTCCATTAATTGTATCCGTGTGAAACCAACCTTCGCGGAAACACTCCGAAATTGCATCCTTCGTACCGGGGTGGGTAAAATCACCGTCCGTTACGACGCCTGCGCAAAGGACAGCCTCAAATACAGCAACGAAATTTGGATCCTGCAGTTTCTGGGTAGGTGGCAAGCCCCTTGCGATAATGGAACCAGAGCCGAGTTGTTCAAGTAACGCTTCTGGGCTGACATATTGTAAAAACCTAGTCCAAGTGTAAGATTGGTCGGGAAGATTTCTGATTTCACGATAAGACTTGAGATACGATGTCAGATGATCACCAGAGTCCGAAAGAAATGCGACGCACGTCGTCAGCGAGGATTATCCCGATGAAGTCGACGATCGCTCCCACATGTCCTTCTGTAAGATTGAAAAGGCTATCGAAGAAAGAAGTATCGAATGCGTATTCGGGGGACGGATACATCACAGAGACCAGATCGTTAAACTCCATTCGAGTGAAAAGGAGTCCAGCAGCCGGAAGATTATCTTCATGCTGAATAGCGCGTAATGTGACCCTTCGCTGATCGGGAATAAAGATTGATGTACCTCGGATTTTGATTCGCGTGGTAGGACTGCCATAGCTTGCGAAAATAATAGCGCGACAACGAGGATATTCATGAATAGATTTGAAGAAGTTGTTCCAGAGGTCTGCATCGCCGTATGATACTTGCGCTTCATCGAAAATAAACACCGTTTCGTTCTGCTCAACCCACCCTCGACGTTTAAGCTGTCCTATCCACTCGCCGGTCGCAACTTCCTCCTTGGAAGACCACGTAGGAATGCTAATTACGTCGGTCGTCGGCTCATGCACAGTAATGTGATGGGCTAGTAGCCGGCAAAGTGAGGACTTTCCGGTACCAGGAGTACCGCGAACCTGGCAGTGTCTCAGAACAGATTCGAGCTGTTATCCAATATTGTGCAATTACCTGTATGAACTGATACAAACGCAACTTTTGATATAACGCCGAAACTGTATCGCTACGGGAAACTCCTAAGATACGGATAAGTGCAGAAAAAAACATGGCATTAACTTCGCTTACGGGGTATATCTTTGTGGGTTAACATCGACTCTGAGGATTAGTTGGTAATTGTCTAGAATCCTGGTCTATGCGCACTCACCAGTTCGGTGTGCCACGATAATGTGTAGACAGCCCTTGGGAACACCTTGGGGAAAGTAACTTGAGATGGTGTCCGTAAGCTCTCCCAGGTTGACGAAAAACTCGGAGGGGAATCGCGGAAGACGATCGGAAAGGGTCTCTACGGGATCGAGCTCCATAGGATTGACGAGCTACGCAGCATGAGTGGAATGTTTACATTGGCAATTGAAACATGCTCACTTTCCACAGGACGATATGCGAAGTATCTACACCGCGAAGAGCTGCTTTCTGTCCTTGAATGAGTTTCTTCAGCTGGTACATGTTCTGTCCAACATCTGCAATAACTTTGAACGGATTCGCCTCGCCTTCAAGGAGACACCAGAGCTGGCATAGGTGAAGAAGTCCGGATGACATTGATCCCGTACCATATGGGGGTCAGTGTATTACGTGATTGAGTTATATCAGACCACAGTCTCTGACTTTTCTTTTTCTCACCAGCATGTCCGTCGACTTCAGCCTCTTTGGTGGAGCCGACTCCCTCAGTGAGGGAAACCGCTCTCTCCGTCGTGCCTACGTCCCGGGGACAGAGAACGACCATGTTGCGAGACGCGACTATGCTGGGCCTCCTCAGGACCCTCGCGATTTCCTCTGGTTAATGACAGAAGAACCCCACCGCACCCGCCGTATGGAAATCATCCATGCACACCCAGAAGTCACCAAGCTCATGGGCCACGAGCCCCTCACCAAGTACATTGTCCTTGCTGTCGTGTCCCTCCAGATCGCGGCAGCTGTCTATTTCAGACATACGCATCCACTCTCGCCCAGTTTCGTAGCGTGCGCGTATGTCCTTGGGGGAACAGCAAACCATAATTTATTCTTGGCTATTCACGAGATTACGCACAATCTCGCATTTCAGAGCGTCGTCATGAACCGTATTTTGGCCGTTTTTGCGAATTTCCCAATTGGGATCCCGTATGCTGCTGCGTTCAAGGTGAATGTTTAGACGTGGCCTTGGGGGACGATGGTGCTAATATTTATGGCGAAAGAGATATCATATTGAACATCACAAGTTTTTGGGTCAGGATGGCATCGACACGGATTTGCCGACGCGGTTCGAAATGTTGTTTTTGAATAACGTTTTGGGCAAGGTATTTTTTGCGTGCGTTTTCCATTGTTTTTATTCTATGTTCACAACTTAATGTGAATTATCGACGTTTTAGGACTTTCCAAATCTTCTTCTATGCCCTCCGCCCTACGTTTGTGCGCGTCCAGACGCTGACGCGTTGGCATTTGATCAACGTCGTCTCGCAACTCTTATTTGATTATATTCTCATCAAGGCCGTTGGCTTGCGTCCATTCATATATCTCCTCATGAGCAGCTTCTTTGCTGGAAGTTTACATCCCTGTTCTGGCCACTTCATTGCAGAACATTATCTTTGGGATGGGTCGTCACAGGAGACGTATAGCTATTACGGTCCGTTGAATCTGCTAGCTTATAATGTGGGTGTTGCTGTTAGATGTTGTTCCTTCTTGACACTTTTGCATAGGTTGGTTACCACAATGAACATCACGATTTTCCCTCCATCCCATGGACACGCCTGCCTAAGCTGCGTGCTCTAGCACCAGAATTTTATGATGCTATGCCTTCGCATCCTTCATGGCCAATGGTTATTTTCAACTTCATTCGAGACCCAGAAGTCGGCATCTTTGCCCGAGCAAAGAGACTGAGTAAAGAGGCTAAGGAAAAGGCGAGCAAAGATGAAAAGAAAGTGGAGGTCAAGGACGAGATCTCTGAAAATGACAAGAGTGGATGAGACAACAGGTATAGGTAGCGTGAGTATCATAAGGCGATTCTAATGCCCTAAATTACTTGCACCCATTAATTTTTTATCTGTCTTTGTACTCGGCAATAGTTCGATGTACATTAGACAAATGGACATGAGTATGTTTTATCTATTTCTGTGTCGCGTGCGGAACGGCTGGCAGCGCCTTATGCCGACATCATGGCATCTGAACATGGATGCAACCAAATACATTCCACGGCTTGCTTCAAGACCGCATCGACCGAATAGTTCGACTCTTGGCGATCCTCTATGACTACAACAACTGAAACTAAGCCCAAAGAAATTTCTGTCCTTGGAGCTGGTGAATCTTACGCTGTATTCGCGGCGCTTCTTCTGCTCCTGCGCCTGAGGACTCTCCCGGTGCTGACTTGGGCGAATTTCTAGGCGTCGTCGGTCTTACGACGGCGATCGTGATCCAGGAAAAGGGAGAGTACAACGTAACGTTAGTTGCAGAGCAACTTCCAACCGACCCAAAGTCGATCAATTATACTAGTCATTGGGCGGTAAGTCTCCTCGCCACTTCTTGTTTCAGGGGACTAACGTCTTGTTCGCAGGGCGCACATCACATATATAATAATACTAGCGATCGACTTCAAAGAGGTCGGTGTATTTGAACCGCTACCTTGCACCGCAACCGAGTTGAAATTATCATTACAGAACTCGAAGAGAAGACTTTCAGAAAGCTTTGGGAGCTCTCAGAACCAGGAACACCCACAGCCGACCTCTTTTTCCGCGTGCAACAGACGGAACACTTTCTCACTCTGAGAGCAGAAGACGATCAACTCAAAACTCTGCCCAACGTGCGCATCTTCTATCACATTACTATAATAATAATAAATCTAATACTGGCCACCATCAATCGCAGTACCAAGCATTGCCCAAAGATAAATTCTTCCCAAACGCCGTGGCAGGCGCCACGTTCACGGCCATCAACATCAACACACCGCAGTACCTGCTTTATCTCTTCTCCCGGTTCCAGGCTGCCGGAGGAAAAGTTGTTCGTGCGACGCTACAGTCCATAGATCAAGTTATCATACCAGATGCGCCTCTTTATTCGTCCCCTGCCAGTCTTTCCGTCGGGACTGGACCTAAACCGGCGAGGGTCGACGCGGTGATTGTGTGCCTGGGCTTGGGCGCGCGCAAGTTGGTGGGTGTAGACGATGCTAACCTGTACCCTATCAGAGGGCAAACCGTCGTTTTGAGGGCGCCGTGGGTTAGGTCGGGGATTTCATTGAGTAATGGAGGAGGCACTTTTTCGTACGTTATTCCGAGAGGTTCTGGAGAGGTGCGTGTTTAATGTTTTTGACTCGGTATGGATGGTTTGGTTTAGTTGATATGGTCGATAGGTGGTTGTGGGAGGTACCAGGGAGGCTGATGATTGGTGCGTGGAAATAACGAGGGCAATAATGAGGAAAATTTGATTGAACATTGTAGGCATCCTTTGCCACGTCCAGAGACTAAGCACAAGATACTGGAGACGGCCGTTTCTCTTTGTCCTGAACTTGCTCCGCCGGAAGTGAGAGCTGTCCGTGAACCGACCGTCGAGGACATTCTGCCATTTGTGGTAGAAGAGGGGTGCGGCTTGCGTCCCGCAAGAAAAGGTGGTATACGACTCGAAGTGGAATGGTTCAAACGCGGTTCGACTTCAGAGGTGGTTCCCGTGGTACACAACTATGGGTGAGTAAAAATAATGTAGTGCAACGCTTTGCGTGGGACTGACGTTCGATCTCGTGTTGCAGTCATGGAGGATATGGTTTTCAGACTTCCTGGGCATCTGCTGACAAGGCGCTCGAATTACTGAGCGGGGCGTTGGCAACCCTGTGATCACTCCTTATCTAATGTTTCTTTTGTACGGAATATATCTAAGCGAACTTGTGAGATCCTGATACTATAGCGCTAGGCATCGAACTACGGTAAGTGTAAAGATTGTGGATCAAGAATCTCTCGGATTGCTATGTAGATCGTAGACAAATATCATAAAACTTGTGCAGGGGAGGGAGATCAGAAAAAAAACCACAGCACCCAGGATTCCCGCGTGGTCCCCCACCGTGGTACTAACTAGGCGGCACTCTGGTTGACTGCGCAGATCGGACGGGATGCGGTGCTTTCAGAGTCCTATGGCCGTGGATATAGACTTAACTTTTGGGTATCCTATATACCCACTTTTCAAAGCTTTGGACTGGTCATGGGTCACTGACACAAGCACATCGCGGAATTGACGGAAGGCCGGGTAGTAACGGATCCGGTGGCGGGAAAGTCAATACTACCCAGCTCCCAAAGATGATAGATCAACAACCCAAAGAGGTCGTCGTTCTAGGCGCGGGTGAGGTCACCTTCCATGAAGCACTCCTAAATTTAATTGTTCACATCTATCTTTCCAGGCGTAATCGGGCTCTCCACTGCTATTAAAATACAAGAACGCGGCGGATATAAAGTTACGATCGTCGCAGAAATATTTCCAACGGATCCTAAAGATACTCGTTATGCTAGTCATTTTGCCGTGAGGATGGGATTTTTATCATAGATTTGTGGAATAGCTCATTCAAAACCCTGATCCCTAGGGCGCACAATTTGTTGCCAGTGCTTCTCGACATGATCTAAGACAAAGACGTGCGTGATATTGCCTATTCTTGTTGATAATGTTTTGAGCTAGATGCTGTCGAAAAGGAATTGAAAAAGATTCGTACGAGACGTTCTGGGAGCTGTCTGCTCCAGGCGCATCGACGGAGCAGTATTTTCTCAGGCTTCAACAAACGGAATTCTATGCTGGCAGAACTATTGATCCACCATATTTTGAGCATTTTCGAGGTGCAAGTACTATCGGGCCTCCATGCGTCATTTCATATTCAGATATGTGCTTTTGCAGTATCGGGCCCTGGAAAAGGATGAGCTTCTTTCAGGAACGAACGCAGGACTCACCTTTGAGTCTTTTACCATCGACACGCCCCGGTACGTGAATTACCTCATGTCGCGTTTTCTTGGGAGTGGTGGGACTATGGTTCGCGGCACTGTGCAACACATAAATCAGTTGGTCGAAGGGGGTGCAAGTATTTTTAAGTATGGGCAAGGTTCAGAACAAAAGCCCCCGCATGCGATCGTAGTGTGCGCTGGGCTTGGTGCAAGGAATCTTGGCGGGCTAGAAGACAAAAATATGATACCCGTGAAAGGACAGACCGTCCTTATTCACGCACCCTGGGTGCAGTTCGGGAGATCGGCTTCCGACGAGCGGGGAGGATGGACATATGTCATACCTCGGAGAAGTGGAAATGTCATCCTAGGCGGTATCAAACACGCCAATTCGTGGTACGTCATCCCTGCGCCAGATCGAGTATGGCTTCGACATTGATGTCCGCTGGAATTAAAAAAAGGGACTCTAAGCCCACAGCAGAAATAACTCGGGATATTCTGCAGCGCACGTTAAGAATGTGTCCCGAGATCGCTCCCCCCGAAATACGCAAACAAAGGAAAGCATGCATCAATGAAATTATCCCACTCATTGTGGAGGAGAATGTTGGGTTTAGGCCAACGAACCCCGTCAGCGGTTTACGGCTCGAAGCTGAGCTATTTGAAGGCGCCAAAGGACACAAACTCCCTGTCGTGTACAATTACGGGTAAGTTATTCAACTGGATATCTCAAGGTTCTTCGATCACCATTCTTGCAGTCATGGAGGATACGGATTCATCATGTCTTGGGGCTCTGCAAGTATAGCATTGGAGTTATTGGAAGACGCATTGGCCAAAGTGTGAAGTGACACTTGGTTAGATAGTCTATACATAGATCTAATTTAGTGTCATGAAGGTATAGATGAGGGTATAACCGCCTGGGCTATTCGGTGCCAAACCACCATCGGTGAATAGTGTATTGCTCTCCGTTCCGCACGAAATCAGCTCTCCCAAAGAAGTACCTGCGCTCAAAGAGCAAAGGGAACCAGTAAACATCGTCTTCCCACATCTCGCTGTATGGTATCGGCCGGTGCTCGGTTCCGGTTGCAGCTTCAGCTTCACCTATACCGAACCACTGCGGCCGCATTTCGTCTGACCTGAAAAAAGTGAAGCTTCAAGTTTCAATGTAGGGCCCATAATGCTTACTCTGTTATATAGCCAGAATATTCATCAGCACGAAAAACGTCAATGTGGAACGCGACTGGATTTCCTTCGATTACGAAGAGGAGTTCTCCCGCATGTACCAACGGTGCTTGTATTCCTGCCTCTTCCTAGAACACGTTTGTGATGGTATGAAAGGAGAAGAAATAATCTCTACCTGTAGCTCACGCTTCGCCGCTTGTAGGGGTGTTTCTCCAGGTTCCACCTTGCCGCCTTACGGAAGGTCGGATACCGTCAAAATACTGCATTGGCCAGACGTACCGAAACCGTTGAACCTATCCAGGCAGTTTGTCATCAGGACTTTCAGAAACAGTGAATTGTAGGGGGAAAAAGCTCACAATCCTTTCCCGAATCCTCGCTTCTTGTATCCGAGTAGTATCTGTAGCATACACGGAGAGAAATGTGAATATGGTGCCAAGTACCACAGAAAAAAATCGGTATATTGCCTTTGTACCGCATATTATGAACGCGTTGGTATAGCCCTTTTTCTTTTCGAAACTGAACCATTCTGTGTTTTCGCCACCACCGCTGACATGGACCTTCAGGCCAGACTGGAATCCAGGTGGTACGTTCGACTCGGGCAACGACATGATGGTAATACCTTCCCAGAGTCCTTACGCACTTGACTCAAGTTCCGACTAGGGTTGTGGGTGTATTTGTCGCGTGATGTGCAGGTTCGGGTCTTGTAAGCGGCAAAAGAAAAATACGTAAATTATTTAGCGCTGTTCCATTGCTAAGCTTAGTGTCACGTATGGAATCCAAGTACAACTTACATGGCTAGATAGACGTAAGTCATGGGATTCATGACAGAACTGACCGTGACAGTTGAAACGTTGAACGTTGAGTCGGTGCATCTCCTTCCGGATTGGGAAACACACCGAAAATCAGCATCCAAACCCCCGCCCTACAAGCAACACCCCCCGAGAGCCCCTGAAAACCCCCTCAGTCCGGCTTTCACCCTTTATAACCCCTCCCTTTTTCTTCTCCTCGTGTTGCCAAAATG
>WNGI01007955.1_pt1 | contig 10423 bp, 10 predicted proteins | sample 5400621 | NCBI WGS metagenome assembly WNGI01 (sample SAMN13153374, study PRJNA577476) | soil metagenome | isolation source: 20 cm soil or saprolite under Garry oak tree replicate 1 | place: USA:California | collected 2016-06-15 | reverse complement strand
TGCATCGTCACTACCATTTCGCCCATGCCTTCAAACTGACCTCGGAGCGCTTTTCGCGCGCGACGCCCATAGATGCGAAGCGGCAGCAAACAGGTTGGAAAAAGAATCAATGTAATCAGCGTGAATTTCCAATCCATCAGAAATAGAACGCTGATTGCGCCCACGATCAGTACTGGTTGCTTAAAAATATCGCTGCTGACGGCAGTCAAAGCCATTTGCACGACGCGGGTCTCGTTGGTAACTCGCGAAATTAACAGGCCTGAGCGCATCCTGTTAAAGAAGTCCATCGAAAGGCGTACCATCTTGTTGAATAGCTGACCTCGAATATCGGTGACGACTTTGTTGCTCACCCATTGCATACAGTAGGTATTTCCGTACGAGCAAAGGCTGCGCACCGTCATGATCGCTGGAATGGCGAGGCAGATGAGAACAATCGAATTGATCTTTGGCCCTGTATCCAAGGCTCCTAAATTGGAGCCGAGAGTCGTTGGATTAGGAGCAGCCCCATGGAAAATCGTGCCTGTTACCCGGGAAATGGCGAGCGGCAAAAGCGAACTGACTCCGCCGTACGCGCAGCCCAAAAGCAAACCCACGATAAAACGGGCCTTGTACGGCTTAATGTAGCCGAGGAGCCGTCGGTACGGACCCGAGGCTGCACGTAACGTTTGCCAGAGGGACTGCTTTTTCTAACCGACGCAAATTCGGTCACAGGGGCCACCGATTTTCCATGTAAAATCAATGCCGGACTATCCGTTGGCCGCCAATGAAACGGATTCGTCGGCCCAAACAGGATCACCTGAGGCGTATGTGAGGCAGCCGCGAAGTGCACTGGCGCCGAATCGACTGTCACGAGCAGCTGCGCCTGCCCAACTAACGCCGCCAGCGTAAGCAAATCGGTTTTTCCAGATAGGTCGATGAATTTTTGCCGCGTGCGGTGTGTAATTGCCGCGATATGCGTTTGCTCATGGGCGGCTGGCCCACTCGTCAAAACAAGATCGAATTCGTTGTCTTCGCGGAAGTGATCAATGACCTCGGCCCATCGCGCAGCGTCCCACAGTTTTTCTGGGCGAGCCGACCCGGGATGCAAAATCACGTAAGGTCGCGCGATTTTCCAATCACGCCGAAGCCTGTCAGCTTTTTCGCGCGCTGTTCGCGGAAGTTCAAGCTGCGGAGCGGAAGAAGCAGCACGGACGCCGAGTGGCTCAAGCAAAGCCAGATTGTAGTCGATCGTGTGCATATCCCGCACACGGACTCCAACAAGATCAGTGTAAACTTTGGCGCGTGTCTTGGACTGCTCGCGGACCCGGTACGAGGCAACCCTTCTCCGTGCACCTGACAATAAGGTCAAAAAAGCCGACCGATCGTTCCGCGTAAAGTCGATGCAATAATCAAATCTTTTGCCTGCGACAGAAGAAACCATCGCGACGTCTCGCAGATTGCGTCGCGCGAGTAGAACGCGATCAACGTTCGAGATGGCGGGAAGCAGTTCAGCGCATTCGTTCGAAACCGCGAGGGTGATGTGCGCATCCGGAAAATTCTTGCGCAATACGGCAATCGCAGGCGTAGTCAAAATCAGATCGCCGATTCGCTTGAGTTGCAGGAGAAGAATTTTCATCCGCGTTTTTTTACTGTAGCGGCGCTCTGAGAGCGCCGAAACGCTCGGCGGTCAAAGACCGCCGCTACAGAGTGAAATCATCGCGCCATGCGCATCGCGGTTTCGTATGCGTCCAGCAATCGCATTCGAAAATGGTCCCAGGTAAAATTCTCCACGACGCGACGTCTAGCGGCCGTGCCCATTTCGTCCACGATTTCCGGATGTCGATACAAATGCTCCAGCCCCGTGGCAATTGCGTTCATATCTCCCGGCTTTACGATGATTCCCTCAATTCCATTCCGGACCACGTCGCCCGCCTCGCGCGTGGTGATCTGCGGCAATCCGCACGCTGCCGCTTCGTATGTGACTTTCGCACTGCCTTCCCATTGCGAGGGGAAAACATGGATTGTCCCTTGGTTGAGATAATTCTCCGGGTCTCGGACGAACCCGACAACGCGAATATTATCGCGCCAGAACTCCTTTAGAAATGGCTTCGCTTCGTCGTGCACAAATCCGACTAGCCACAGCTCCGCATCAGACAGATTGAGGCGGTGCCAGGCTTCGAGTACGTGTTGAATTCCCTTCCGTTTGATCAATGCGCCGGCGAACACTGCTCGGAATTTTTTCGGCCGCGTGCCGGGTTTGAAGCGTTCCACATCCACGCCGCGGGGGAGATAAAAGAGTTTTTCCTCTGGAAAACCGCGGACGCGAAACGTTTGGGCCGCCTTGCCTGATAAGACCAGCAGAAGATCAGCGAGCTCATATTCTCTAACAAAGCGTTTTCGCTGCAGCAACAGCCGGTTTTTCCACCTCTCAAACATCGAAACGTCGCCTGTCGATGCTGGCTTGTCCGGTTGGTGGATTTTCTGTTTGCCACCGTCCCGATGCCAGGTAGGGATCTCAACAACGGACGGGATGCGGAGTTTTTTCGCGACTTGCACCGAGCGCAAGCAATCGCCCGACCAGCTATGAAACAGATCGTAACGCCCGGTCGCCAGGTGCCGTGAAGCGATCCAGTCGAGATATTTCTTTTTGGCCCCGTAATAATAGGGCCGATCAACAAAGGAGATCAGGCGCACCGGGTGCCACCGCAGGGAGTGGATAAATGAAGCGGGAATCTCCTTCTGCCGGTTATCGTACGCGACAGCTTTACCTAGGAATCCTCCGCGATAGGACGCGCGCAACGTTTCAAATGCGTCTGTATCAAGACCAGAACCGCCGATCCGACCAAAGATCGAATACAATAAGCGCCTCGGTAGCGTACGTGCCACAGGCGCTGGACGGACCGGTGGCGCAGGAGGATTTAGGGTTTCACCCAGCATTGGCCTACAAGTATTCTGGCGAACGTGGAGCGTGTAAAGTTGTCATTCCCAACGACGCGAAGCAAAGTCGAGGAGTCCGGTGGGATGACCTGAAAGTGGATTGGCGACGGGATTCTTCGACTTCGCTTGGAATGACAAAACAACTCAAAATCGCTTTCGTTCGCCGCGGTTATTCGCGGAGCGGTGGTGCTGAGGCGTACTTGAAACGACTTGCAGAAGGAATCGTCAAAGCCGGCAAAGAGGTCCAGCTTGTGACGACGAATGAATGGCCCGAGGACCACTGGCCATTTGGATCGATAAAGCGCGTGAGGGCGGCGACCGTAATCGGGTTTGCTGATGAGCTGGAGCAAATCCGGGCGCAGCTGCAGTGCGATGTTTTGTTTAGCCTCGAACGTGTCTGGAACTGCGGTGTCTATCGAGCCGGCGATGGAGTCCACCGCGCCTGGCTTGCGCGGAGGAAAAATTTCGAGGTCCCATTGAAGCAGTTTGTCCGTGGGGCCAGCCGGAAGCATCGCGATTTGTTACAATTGGAGGAATCTCTCTTCGACAAGCGGAAGGCTGGGAGGGTGATCACTGCTTCGCGAATGGTTGCCAACGAGATCACCGATCTTTACCATTACCCGGCAGACAAGATCGATCTCGTACGTAATGGCGTTCCGCTCGACAGATTCCGGTTCGATCCCGCGCTGCGCGAGCGATCTCGCGGGGAGTTGAAACTCAAGCACGACCAAATTGCGCTGTTGTTTGCAGGCTCGGGTTGGGAGCGCAAAGGCTTGCTGTTTGCAATCGAAGCGATGGCGCTTTGCAAGAATCCAGAAATGCGGCTGCTAGTCGCGGGTCGGGGAGACGCAAGGCCGTATAAAACGATGCGCCTGCGTTTCTGGCGCGAGGATCCCGTGCAATTTCTCGGTGAAGTTGCAGATCTTGCGCCGCTCTACGCGGCTGCGGACATCTTCATTTTGCCCACAATTTACGACCCCTTCTCCAATGCCTGTCTCGAAGCGTTGGCCAGCGGGTTACCAGTAATTACAACGCGTTCCAATGGCTTTAGCGAAATCATTGAAAACGAGGTGCACGGATCGATTGTCGATGACCCGGCAAATCTAGTTCGCTTGCGTGACGCTATTCGATTTTGGTCAGATCCCTCGCGCCGCGACGCAGCCCGGTCGGCCAATACGAAGCGTGCATCGCAGTTCGATATTTCGAAGAATGTCGCGCAGACGCTCGAGATTTTGACACGGGTCGCGCTGTGAGTGTCCTCTGCCGTCAGATTATCCAGCCAGCGCGGCATCCGCGTCCGGGAAAATCTGAAAGACCTGATCGAGTCGCGAGATTTCGAAGATCGAGCGCACGGTTTCCTGCAATCCGGACAGCATGAATTTGCCTCCGTAACCTTCCACCTTTTGCATCGCTTGAATCAATGCCGCGAGCCCCGCGCTGTCGATGTACGTTACTTCAGAAAGATCGACCACCAATCGCTCAGGTTTTTGGTCGATCACGTCATTGAGCGCCGCCGTGACCGTCGGGGACACGTGCAAATCGATTTCGCCCTTGAGCGGCACAACATCGGAAGGGCTCTTACGCGATGTGATATTCGATGAGGCTGGATCTTTTTTCATTTCACCGTGCGATTCGTGAATGGATCACCATCCGAGTGTGTCCATAATTGTTTCCACGTTCGAGAGATCATCAATCAGAAAATCCGGGTGATGCTTTGCAAGCTCATCCCGCGCCCATCTACCAGTTGCGACCGCGATTGTCCGCGCGCCGAGCGCTTTGCCGCACTCGATGTCGCGCGGCGTGTCGCCGATGACGTCGATCTCGGACGCGGCGAACTCCCGTCCGTGCTTCTCTTTCGCGCGGGCGCGAGCAAATCGGCCGAGTTCGTTTCGATCGCGGTGATCATCGGCAAATGCGCCGAATTCGAAAAAATGCCAGACGCCGTAGTGCTCAAGTTTTAGTCGCGCGCCGCGGGAAACATTTCCCGTGAGAAGCGCCAGCACCACATGCGGCCGAGTTTTCAAGCTTTCGAGTAACTCCAACACTCCGGGAAGGAGTTTGCCTTTTCGGCGCGGCAGTTCCAGCGAAAGGAAATGCACGTAGCTGTCAAGGAACCCGCTCACGTTCTCGTTAGTTGCGGGAATTTTATATTTGCTGAGAATGCTCAGGACAATTCCCGAGTCGGTCATGCCCGCGATCTCGATGTTCTGCAGATCATCATCGATTCCGAACCGCTCTTTAAATGCAAGTATCAGTGCGTGGACTCCCGCACCGCCCGAATGGATCAACGTGCCGTCGATGTCGAAAAGCAATAAGCGCCTTGTTTGTGCTGTTGTTCCAAGCGAACTCGAAGGATCCCGGTGAAGCATCCCCGATCTTGCCACGAGATTCGGGGGACTCAAAGTGATGGCGCGTGCATCATTAGCACCGCAATGATACTTCCAAGAAAGATGAGCAGCACAAATCCCAGGCCGATAAGAATTCCAGTGCGCATCGGGTCTTTCTGCTGTTGCTGGTGGCGAAAGGGAGACGCGCTGATCAGATGCGGTAACTCAGCGCCAGGTTCCGCGAAGTGAGCTTTAATCTCCTCCGGCTTCGGTAACGGCTTTGAACCGCCGACTTCCGACGATTCGTATTTCGCTTCGGCTGCGCCAAAGCGAATCCGATCATCAAACCGCAGCACGGTTTCCGTGACAGGTTTCCCATTGACGCGTGTGCCATTGGTCGAATCGAGATCCTTCAATCGGTACGTATCGCCTTCCAGGAGCAACTGCGCGTGATGCGTGGAGATGGACGCATCGGTGACGACGATCGTGTTATCTGGTCCGCGCCCGATCGTGATTGCCTCGTCCACGAGCTCGTGTGTAACGCCTGAAATGAGCAGCTTGGGCATGGTGCTGACTTTACCCGAATGAGGAGAGCTGGACAAATAGCGTGGCCAAGGCGATTGACCGCGCACAACCAGACTCGGATAGTGGCGCTTCCATGGCCATTGACTTGACGCGCAATTTTTGCATCATCGCGCATATCGATCACGGCAAGACGACCTTGTCGGACCGGTTGCTTGAGCGCACGGGGACGATCCAGGAACGCGAGAGGCAGGACCAGCTTCTTGATTCGATGGACTTGGAGCGTGAGCGAGGGATCACGATCAAAGCGCATCCGGTGGCGATGCGTTACACGAGAAAGTCGGGTGAAACGTACCGGCTAAATCTGCTCGACACGCCGGGACACGTCGATTTCTCGTACGAAGTTTCACGTAGCCTCGCTGCGTGCGAGGGCGCGCTGCTTATCATTGACGCGGCGCAGGGTGTCGAGGCGCAAACCGTGGCAAACGTCCATCTCGCGCACAAGCAGGGCCTAACGATCGTACCGATCGTTAACAAGATCGATCTGCCGAATGCCGACGTCCCTTCAGTGCTAAGACAATTGGAAGAAATTCTGGCAATTCCTGCGGAAGAAGCGATTCAGGCGAGCGCGAAACTTGGCAGTGGCATAGATGAAATTCTCGAAGCGATCGTGAAGCGCATTCCGCCGCCGCAATCGCCGGCAGACGAAACACTGCGCGCGCTTGTGTTCGATTCGGTATTTGATGTTTACCGCGGCGTGGTCGGCTATGTGCGCGTGGTCTCGGGAACGATGGAAACGGGCCGCGGGATCATGCTGATGAGCAACAACGCGCGATATGAGATCAAGGAAGTGGGCGTGTTTACTCCTAAAATGCGCGTCCAGGAACGGCTGAACCCCGGTGACGTCGGTTATTTCATTGCGAATATCAAATCAACTGCCGACATAAAGATCGGCGACACCATCACCGACCAGCGGCATTCGGCGCGAGAACCGCTGCCCGGTTTCCAGGAAATTCATCCGATGGTATTCAGCGGGATCTATCCCATTAACACTGGCGACTTCGAACATTTGAAGACTGCGATCGGTAAGCTGCGCCTGAACGATTCCGCCTTCGTTTATCAACCGGAAAGCTCTGTCGCGTTGGGTTTCGGGTTTCGCTGCGGATTCCTGGGGTTGCTTCACATGGAGATCATACAGGAACGGCTGCGGCGCGAGTACAACATGGACATCATCGCGACCAGTCCAAGCGTCATATACGAAGTGTTGACCACGGGCGGTGAGAAACTCCTGATCGATAACCCAGCGCATCTTCCCAACCCGAGCCTGATCGCCGAAATCCGGGAGCCGATTGTGAGGGCGTACGTGCTTTGCCCAAATGAAAATATCGGTGATATCCTGCAATTGATTCTGGAGAAGCGCGGCCAGATGGAACGCACCGAATCGCTCGACACGCGTCGGGTAATGTTGCATTGCGAATTGCCGCTCAACGAAATTTTGGTCGATTTTAATGATAAGATTAAGAGCATCACACGTGGCTACGGTTCGATGGATTACGAACACGCCGGTTACCGGGCCGCGAAACTGGTGAAGCTGGATCTCCTCGTTAACGGTGAGCCGGTCGATGCGTTCTCTACTATTGTGCACAAGGATCGGGCGGAGGCGCGTGGCCGCCACTTGGCTGCCAAGCTGAAGGAAGTAATCCCGCGTCAGCTTTACGCAGTGGCAATTCAGGCTGCGATTGGCGGGAAAATTATTGCGCGCGAGAGCGTTTCCGCTTTACGAAAAAATGTCACCGCGAAATGCTACGGCGGCGATATCACTCGCAAACGGAAATTACTCGAGAAACAAAAGGAAGGAAAAAAACGGATGAAAAGCATTGGGAAAATCAACATCCCCCAGGAGGCGTTCATCGAGGTGCTTAAAGCACAATGAGGAGCTTTGAATGACGAAATCCGAATAACGAGTGATGAAAGAAATCCGAATGACTAAATCCGAAACGCTAGAAATCCGGCGATGTAGTTTTCGATCATTCGAGCGTAGCGCTTCATTCGACCTTCTTCATTCGACGTTCGTCATTCTTTAACCATGTTTACGTCGCGCCACATTAAACACAGCCGGCTGCTTCTGCGGCACGCCCGGAAATACCTTCGTTACAAGCACGACAAACTTAGTGACGCCGATCGGGAACAAATCGTCGTGGAAATGCAGATGCTTCGCGAAGCCTTGCGGTCGAAACAGCGACAGAAGATTCACAGCACAGCGGAGACACTTGATAAGACGTTGCACAAACTAACGCCGGTGACGTGGGAATCGCATTGGCGAGAAAACTGCGAAGTCATTTTGGTTGCAATCGTGATCGCCGTGGGGATTCGCTCTTATTTTCTGCAGCCGTTCAAAATTCCAACTGGCTCGATGCAGCCGACGTTAAATGGAATTATCGGTCATCCGAGCGCAGAACCGCCACCAAATATCCTGCAACAGATCGTCGAATTTGTCGTTAAGGGTCGCAACTACATCAACGTCGTTTCGCGCGAGGACGACCAGATTTTCGAGATCGTGACGAAGAAAGTAGCGTTCTTTTTTACCTTTTCGCGATTGGTGTGTGAGCGGCAGAGCTTTCTCGTGTACGCCCCGCCCGACACGCTTCGTCAGGATTTTAACGTCTTTCGCGGCCGGCTTTTTCATCGGGGCGAAGTTATCGCCCGAGGCGCGATCGACACGGGCGATCAGGTCTTTGTCGATAAATGCAGCTACAACTTTGTTAAGCCGCATAACGGGGATGTTTTTGTCTTCAGAACAAATGATATTCCGGCGATTCGCCCGGATCCGATTGCCGGACCGCCTTTTTATATCAAGCGATTGGCCGGTCTGCCTGGCGACCAGTTGCGCATCGATCCGCCATTTCTTTACATCAACGGCAAAAAGGCCGAGGGCTACGGCTTCGAACGGGTGATGTCGGCTCGACCGCCGTACCGTGGTTATGCGTTTGGCCACGAGTATTTGTCGAAGCCTGATCAGACGTACAAGGTGCCTCGCGATGGTTATTTCGCCATGGGTGATAACAGTTATAATAGCTTCGACAGCCGCTACTGGGGACCAGTTCCCGTCGAGAATTTGGTCGGTCGCGGGTTGTTTGTTTATTGGCCGTTTTACCCGCATTGGGGACTTATTCGTTAGGCCAATGAAGGAGTGATCGACTGATGGAGTGTTGGAGTGATGTTCTGATTCGCATTACTCCATTACCAATTCTAGCTGAGTCGGCGCAAGCCGTGCTCGGCGTTTACGGGTGGGTGGGCCTTTGTGGTGGTTACGCACTGGTTATGCTTTTTGCGCCGGTGCGGCGAGCGCTGGTTGACGGTCTTCACTGCCTTGGGCGCTACCAGAGGATCTGGATCACCTTCGCCGTACTTGGTTTCGGCTACTTCGTCTTTCAGTTTGTCACTTTCACGCCGATCCAGAACTGGGCGGACCTGGAGCTAAGCCAGATCGCTTCGTTGCCGCAGTGGACCTGGCCAAGGCTCAGTGAGATATGGACGGAGACTCTATTGCCTGCATTAGAGGGCGTGGCGGGAATTTTCGATAACGCCACAACAACATATCCGCTCTCCGTCGTCGCAGCGGTTTTGATGATTGTGAACTGGCGCGGATTGCACAGCGCGTTGGTGCGAGCCCTGCGGAAACGATATGGCTTTTGGGGTTATCTCGTTTATCTGATTCTGTTGCTGAGCGCGCTGGCGTCGCTGTTGAAGCCGATCGTCTTCTGGCGATTACCCGAATGGAGTCGCCTTTTGCCAGCAGCCGGTCTGCTGCGCGTTTCGGCTACGGTGGATGCGGCCGCATTTATTTTCGAATATCTCGTGGGCGTTTATATCCAGGTCTATCTCATCACTGTGTGTCTGGCCTGGACAAGAGGCTTGAGCTTTGAAGAGGGCGAATTGTTCCGGTTCGCGATGCGGCGGTTCAGTTATGTTTTGGAATGGGCGGGCATTGTGGTTGCAGTCAGCACGTTGATCCTCCGGCTGCCGCTCGTGCTTGCTTACTTCATCAATATCCCGCGAGTCCTCGATTACCTGCCCATTGCGCGCGTTCTTATGAGCGGGTTGATTATCGCGTTTTGTTCGGTCCAAATCTCGCTGGTGCTGCACAACGAAACACTGATCCAAGCGATGCGCGCGCACGTTCATTTCATCCAAAAAAATGCCGGTCGTCTCGCATGGTTTCTGGTGATTTGCGGGATTCATTTTTATGTCATCATGGCTTGCGATGCCATTCTGCGCGGGGCGATTGCAGATCGATTGGGCGCTCTCTTACTGTGGAAATTCAGTTTTGCGTGTCTGCGAGGCGCAGTCACGGGCTGGCTCTTGGCTTCATGGGTCTGCCTGTTTCGACAATGCGAAACAGGCAGAATTCACCAAGAGAAATGGATTCAATATTGATCAAACAGGTTGCGAGAAGGCGAACGTGAATGCGGCCACCATTACCCGCCAGAGCAAATCGAATCTGGCACTGGCTTTTGTGTCGTTAGGCCGTGAGCGCAAACGCGACATCACGATTTTCTACGCGTTCTGCCGTGTGGTCGATGACATTGCGGATGCGGCGGAACTGAGCGTCATGGAGAAACGAGTGCGTCTGGCGAATTGGCGTCACATGCTTCGCA
>WNGI01006800.1_pt1 | contig 10423 bp, 5 predicted proteins | sample 5400621 | NCBI WGS metagenome assembly WNGI01 (sample SAMN13153374, study PRJNA577476) | soil metagenome | isolation source: 20 cm soil or saprolite under Garry oak tree replicate 1 | place: USA:California | collected 2016-06-15 | reverse complement strand
GTTGTCGAACGTCGTGCTTGTCGCACGGCTCTTGCGGCCGTTGCTGTTGTTCACGTAGGTCTTGCCGGCGATCGCTGACCACTGCTCCAGGTGCCACGGGTCGAGCTTGAGCCCGAACCCAGCCTGGGAGACTGTTCCCGAGTCCTTCAGCTTCTGGGCCGCTGACTTCAATTCTTCGAGCGTCTTCGGCGGGTTGTTCGGGTCGAGCCCGGCGGCCTGGAATGCCTTCTTGTTGTAGAACAGAATTGGATTGGAGACGTTGAACGGCATCGGCCACAGCGTGCCCTTCACCGAGTAGTAGTCGACGACACGCTTCAGGTTGTCGGAGAGGTCGTACTTGTCGGCTTTGACGCAGGCCTGCGCGGGCAGCACGGCCTTGGTGTCGATCATCTGCTGGAGGCCCGTGTCCTCGATGTTGACGAGATCGGGGAGATCGCCACTCGACAGCCCGGCGCGGAACTTGTTGAGCGTGTCCACGTAGGTGGTCTGGTTTGCCACGGTCACGTGCACGTCGTTCTGCGACGAGTTGTACCTGTCCACGAGCCGCCCGAGCGCCTCCTCGTTGGCGCGTTGGAACGCTCCTTGCCAGTACGTGATGTCGACCGGCTTGCTCTTAGCGTTCTTGAGCGCGTTGAGCGGGCACTTCCCCCCGGGCGACTGGGCGGGGGCAGCACCCGCGACCGGGATGGCGAGGCCGACCACGGCCAGCACGATTCCCGCGAGCGCGGCGGTAGAACGCTGTACGAATCGGGACATCGATACTCCTGTCCTGGGTAGCACGGTCAGCCTTTCACGGCCCCGGCCGTCAGTCCGCGCACCAACTGCTTCTGGAAGATGAGCAGCAGGATGACGAGCGGGATGAACGCGATCACTGTGCCGGCGAACGTGACGTTGACCTGGTCGAGGTTGGTGGCCCGGAGCTGCTTGAGCCCGATCTGGACCGTGCGGAGGCGGTCGTCCTTTGTCACCAGCAGCGGCCACAGGTACTGATTCCACGCGGCGAGGAACGAAAAGACCGCCAGGGCAGCCATCGTCGGCCGAACCAACGGCACGGCGACGCGCGTCAGAAAACGGAGATGGCCGTACCCGTCGAGTTTCGCCGCATCCTGCAGGTCCTTGGGGACCTGCAGGAAGGCTTGACGCATGAGAAAAGCGCCGAACCCAAGAGCGCCCGTCGCGAGGAGCGGGACGATCAGGCCCTGATAGCTGTCGTACCAACCCAGGGTGTTTACCGTCGACAGATTGGTGATGATCGTGATCTCGAACGGGATCATCAGCGTCGTGAGAAACAGGATGAACAGCGTGCGCCGGAACGGAAACTGCAAGAAGGCGAATGCGTAGCCGGCGCACGTTGCGATCGCGACCTGTCCAGCAGTGACGAGCAAGGTCACGACAGCGCTGTTGGCCAGATACCGCGCCAAGTGGCCGTCGCTCCAGGCATCCGCGTACGTGTGCCACTGCGGGGACGTCGGAAAGAACGTCGGCGACTTCGATGCGATCTGACTCGGCAGAAGGAGTGAGTTGACGATCGTGATGTAGATCGGGAACAGCACGACGAACGCGAGGACCGTGAGCAACACGTAGCGCCCGAAGATCCGAACGCGGCGCCCACGCTTGCCAGGCCGTGCCGCCTCGACCTCCATGCCGGCCTTGCCCGACAACTCGGCGCCGCGGAGCCTGATCGTGTCAGCGCTCATAGGACACCCGTCTCTCCAGGAACTGGAACTGCACCATCGTGAGGAGGAACGTCACTCCGAACAAGGCGATGGCCAGCACGGCTGCTTTGCCGTCGTTCTTGGCGAACTGCAGCTGATCGAAGATGTAGTAGACGAGCACGTTGGTCGTCTTCAACGGTCCGCCCCGCGGCGTGAGCAGGTCGATCTGCCCGAACGCCTGAAAGGCGAAGATCGACCCGACGACGAAGGCGAAGAAGATCGTCGGCGAGAGCAACGGGAGCGTGACACTCCGGAAGCGCGCCCACGGCCCGGCGCCGTCGATCTCGGCCGCCTCCTGGAGCTCGTCGGGAACGGCTTGGAGGCCCGCCGACATCAGGATGAAGCTCAAGCCGAGGTTCTGCCAGATCGTCGTGACCGCGACCGCAGTCAACGAGACGGAAGGGATGAAGCTCCGGATCACCGGCAGGTTGATGTCGATGAGGGGCGACGGATTCTGGAGGATGGAAGGCTCGGTCTGGATGCCTTGCAGCAACCCGACCTGTGGGCTGAGCAGCGTCCCGAAGATCACCGCCGCCACCGCGATCGACGTGGCGACGGTCGAGGAGAAGAACGTCCGGTACAGCCCAATGCCCTTGAGCTTCTGGTGCGCCAGGACGGCGAGCAGGATGCCGAGCGCGATCCCGACCGGCACCGTGATGATCGCGAACGTGATCGTGGTCTTCAGGCTGTCGAGGAAGTCCGACGACGACAGCACGTCCTTGTACTGGTCGAGGCCGACGTAGTTCTTCGGCTGCCCCGGGAACGGCGGCGTCGAGAAAAAGCCGAGATAGAAGTTGCGTAGGAACGGATAGAAGACGAAGACGGAGAAGATCAGGAAGGCCGGGAGGAGCAACATGTAGCCGAGGCCGGCTTCGCGCACCGCCCGACTGAAGCGACGCTTGCGCGGTGCCCGGGCGACGGCGGACGCCTCTCCGGGACGAAGATCGATCGCCGGTTCGGCCGGCGTGCTCATGCGTCCACGCGTTCCTCTGACTCGGCGTCGAACACGTGGAGACGCGCTGCGTCCGCGGCGAGACCCACCTCGCTGGCCTCGGCCGGGGGGGAGACGTTCGCGGCCTGCCGCACGATGATCAGCTGACCGCCCTCGAGCCGGCAGATCACGTGTCGCTCGTGGCCGAGCGACTCGATAACCGAGACGGTCGCCCTGATTTGCCGGCCCTCGCCAAGAATCAGATCCTCGGGACGTACGCCCAGCACGACACGTTCCAGGCCGCGGCGCTCGACCGCAGCACCGAGCGCGCCCGGAATCTCGACGACGCCGCCCGGGATCCGTACGCCGACGGCCCCATCGACGCGCGTCACTTCGCCGGCGACCGTGTTCATCGGCGGGTTACCGATGAAGCTCGCCACGAAGAGGTTCGCCGGGCGCGCGTACACGTCCTGGGGGGGTCCCACCTGCTGGAGCACGCCATGGTCGAGAATGGCGATGCGGTCCCCCATCGTCATCGCCTCGACCTGGTCGTGAGTCACGTACACGATCGTCGCCCCCAGCCGTCGTCGCAGCTCGACGAGCTCGGCGCGCGTCTGCACCCGCAGCTTGGCGTCGAGGTTGGACAGCGGCTCGTCCATGAGGAACGCCTGCGGCCGTCGGACGATCGCTCGGGCGAGTGCCACCCGCTGGCGCTGACCTCCCGAGAGCTGCGCCGGCTTTCGCTCCAGCAATGTCTCGAGCCCGAGCATCCTCGTCGTCTCCTCGACGAGGCGGTTTCGCTCGCCCGTCGGGACCCGGCGGGTCTTGAGCGGGAACTCCACGTTCTTCCGCACCGTCATGTGCGGGTACAGCGCATAGCTCTGGAAGACCATGGCGACGTCGCGGTCCTTCGCCTCGACGTCGTTGACTTCGTGGTCCCCGATCTCGATGGTGCCTTCGGTCGGCTCCTCGAGCCCGGCGATCATGCGAAGCGCTGTCGACTTCCCGCAGCCGGACGGCCCGAGCAGGACGAGGAACTCCTCGTCGGCCACCTCGAGGGTGAGATCGTCGACCGCGATCACGTCAGCGAAGCGCTTCGACACCCCACGGATGGCGACCCGGCCCACGATCTCCTCGTCTGCTCGGCCCCGCTGGTCGGCCGTGAGAATAGGCCCGCCTCCGACGGGGCGGCTTCCGCTCCGGCGAACGGGCGCCCAACGGCGCCTGAACTTCAGCAGAGCCGGAGCCTGCGACGGCGCCCGAGAAGGGTCGACCACTGTTCGCGTTCAGCTGACCGCGTCGCGGGTTATCCTCTCAGGGAACGAACTGCCCGGGGGGCTGGGGGAATCGGGTGGGACTAAAGAGCACGAAACGGCGGCGGCAGGCGGAAACGGGCTCGCACGTCCCCGAGGACGGCGATGCCCCGTCTCGGGTCCCGAGCGACGACCCGGGCGAGCTCGTCCTCCGGACGACACCCGACGGCGGCCGATACACCTACGTCTCTCCGAACGTTCGTTCGATACTGGGCTACGAGCCCGAGGAGCTGCTGGCGCAGTCGCCGCGCGAGAGGGTGCATCCAGACGACCTCACCAGGGCCAAGACGACCGGCGACCGGTTCGCGGCCGGCACCGATCGACAGACCGTGTTGTTGCGCACGCGCCACGCCGACGGCCACGACGTATGGCTCGAGGCCCGAATCGCCACTGTGCGCGACCCCGACACCGGCGAGGTCGTCGAGGCCGAGGCCACTGCCCGCGACGTCACAATGCACGTCGCGACCGAGCGAGCGCTCCAGCAGCGCGTCGACGCCGAGACGCTCATCGGCGACGTCTCCCGCGAGCTGCTGACCGCGACCGCCGAGGAGATCGACGAGATCGTCGTGAGGAGCCTCGAACGGGCGGCGCGCTTCGTCGGCGCCGAACGGGCGACACTCGTGATGCTGAGCGATGACGCCGCGTGGGCCGTCCGCACCCATCAATGGATGACCGATGTGGAGTTCGAGACGGGCGACGCCCGCGTCCCGGTCGAGACCATGCCGTGGCTGATCGAGCAGTGCCGCCTCGGCGAGATCGTGTTCGCCCGCTCGCTCGACGACCTCCCTTCCGGTGCTCACGTCGAGCGGGCCACGTTCGACAGCAAGGGAGTCCGGTCGATCGCCTACGTGCCGATCACGTCGGGGGATCACCTCACCGGTGGCCTGGCGTTCAACTGGCGGACACGCGAAGCCGAAGACTGCTGCGCGGCGCTCTCCACGCTGGCGGTGCTCGCCGACGTGTTGGTGGTGGCGCTCGATCGGAAGCAGGCCGAGCAGGCGCTGGCGAGCTCGGAAGCCCGGTTCCGGTCGCTGGTGCAGGGCACGTCCGACCTCATCCTCGTCACCGGCCGGGACGGCTGCGTGCAGTACGCAAGCCCGTCGTCCCGCCAGTTCGGCTACACCGAAGACGAGGTGCTCGGCCGGTCAGTGTTCGACTTCCTGCACCCCGACGACCTCGATCGGGTCACCGAACGGTTCGAGCGCACGTTCACCAGCGACGCCCGGAACGAGCCGATCGAGTTCCGACTGCGGGACGGGGAGGGCGGCTGGCGGCTCGTGGAGGGGCTCGGCATCGACCACCACGACGACCCCGCCGTCCGCGGCATGGTGATCAACGTCCGCGACATCGGCGACCGCAAGGAAGCCGAGATCGCCCTGCGAGAGAGCGAGGAGCGATTCCGCGTCCTCGTGCAGCACACCTCCGACGCGATCACGTTGTTGGACGCCGAGGGGATGCTCGCGTACGCGAGCCCCGCCGTGGAGGCGATCTTCGGTGTGAAGCCGCGGTTGGTGATCGGGAGGAACGCGTTCGAGTTCATTCACCCCGACGATCGCCGACACGCCAAGAAGGCATTCACCGACGGAAAGAGCGCTCCGGGGCAGGGCGAGACGGTCCGGTACCGGATGCGGCACGCGGACGGTTCCTGGCGGCACGTCGAGACGATCGGCAACAACTTGCTCGACGACCCCGCGGTCGGAGCGATCGTGTTGACGACGCGGGACATCACGGAGCGGCAGGCAGCCGCCGACGCGCTGCGGCAGAGCGAGGAGCGCTTCCGCGCCCTGGTCCAGCACGGCAGCGACATGATCACGGTGCTCGACGCGGACGGTCGCGTCTTCTACGCGAGCCCGTCGGCGGAGTCGATCCTCGGCTGGGACGAAAGCGAGCACCTCGGGCAGAGCACGTTTCGGCTCCTTCACCCGGACGACCGTGAGCGCGTCAGGCAGATCTTCGCCGATGCCATCACCCGGCCCGGCTCCACGCAGGCCATCCACTCGCGCATGCAGCACAAGAACGGCGGATACCGGCTCCTCGAGTCGATCGCCACGAACCTGCTCGACGACCCCGCGGTGCGCGGCCTGGTCATCAACAGCCGTGACATCACGGAACGCCGGCAGCTCGAGGACGAGTTGCTCCAGTCACAGAAGATGGAGGCGGTCGGGCGGCTGGCGGGCGGCATCGCGCACGACTTCAACAACCTGCTGACGGCGATCGGGGGATACACGGCGCTGCTGCTCGAGGAGCATCCCGAGGACGACGCGATCCGGGCGGACCTGGCCGAGATCGAGCAAGCGGCGACGCGCGGCGCCGCGCTCGTCGACCAGCTGCTGTCGTTCAGCCGTCGCAAGATGCTGATGCCGACAACCCTCGACCTCAACGAGGTCGTCGAATCAACCCGCGGGCTGCTGAGCCGCGTCATCGGCGCCGACGTCGAGCTCGTCACCCGGTTGGCGCGCAAGGTCGACGGGGTTCGAGCCGACCGCACCCAGATCGATCAAGTGCTCCTGAACCTGGCGGTCAACGCCCGGGACGCGATGCCGGCGGGTGGTCGCCTCGACATCGAGACCGCGAACGTGACGCTGCGCGCCCGAGACGTCGCCGGCCACATCGACGCCATGGTCGGGCCGCACGTGCTGCTGTCCGTCCGGGACACCGGCATGGGCATGGACCGCGAGACCCAGACGCAGGTATTCGAGCCGTTCTTCACGACCAAGGAAGTCGGCCAGGGCACCGGGCTCGGGCTGTCGACCGCATACGGGATCGTCACGCAGGCCGGCGGGCACATCGCAGTGGACAGCCGTCTCGGCGCCGGGACAACGTTCCGCGTCTACTTGCCCGCCGACACCCGGGGCGTCGCAACCTCGACACCGCCCGAGCACGACGCCGCGCCGCGCACCGGACGCGAGACGATCCTCGTCGTCGAGGACGAATCGGCGGTGCGCAGCCTCGCTCGCGACGTGCTCACCCGACTCGGCTACGACGTGCTCGTGGCGTCGGATGGACGGGACGCCCTGAAGGTCGCGAATCGGTGTCGTCGACCGATCAACCTGCTCGTGAGCGACGTCGTACTCCCCCACCTGCGCGGCGTCGAGGTCGCGGATCGGCTCCGGGCGCGCCGACCGGGGCTGCGGGTCCTGTACATCTCGGGTTACACCGAAACGGCGATCGTCCACGACGGCCAGCTCGACCCCGGCATCCACTTCTTGGCCAAGCCGTTCCGCCCCGCCGACTTGGCCAACCGGGTCCGCGAGGTGCTCGATGCCTAGGCGCGTCGACGGCGATGGCCGAGTGCTGCTCGTCGACGACGACGAGACGGTTCGGCGCTTCTTCGTCCGGGCGCTGACACGCGCCGGCTTCGAGGTCGTGGAGGCGGGCGACGGCCCGGCCGGGATGGCGCGCATCGCCGAGGACCTTCCGTCCGTCGTCGTCCTCGACAACCGCATGCCCGGCATGAGCGGTCTCGAGGTGCTCGACGAGCTGCGCAGTGACCCGCAGACGCGAACGCTGCCGGTGATCCTCGTGACCGCCCAAGGCGAAGTCGAGGAACGCGTCGTCGGGCTCGGCGCAGGCGCGAACGACTACGTCACCAAGCCCGTCCACCCCGACGAGCTCGTCGCCCGGATCCGGGCCCAACTTCGAGGCCAGGCGGCGTGGCGCGAGGCGATCGACCGCGCGTGGCGAGACCGCGCTGCGGTGGTCGAGCAGCTCGGCGCCCTCGACCCGTCCGAGTCGCCTGCGACGCTCGCCGACGCCGCCTGTCAGGCGCTCTTGGACCTCACGGGCACGGACGCCGCTGCGCTCTTGCGCTTCGTAGGCAACGATGTGTCGGTGCTCGGCCAACGCGGCGGCGGCGCCGTGGCGTCGGGCACGGTGCTCCCGCCCATCCTCGCCCTCATGGTGCAACGCCGCGCCCGCGCCGGGCCGTGGGCCGACGAGGCCGCCTTGCACTCAAACGCCGCCGCCGCCGGTCGCACCGTCCTGTCGGCCTTCGCGCCGCTGTCGTGGCGCGGCAGCTTGATCGGCGTGCTCGCGCTCGGGTTCGAGCCCGGAGCCGCGGCGGCGGCGCTGACCGCGCCCGCGCTCGCCACCGCCATCGACCTCGCGCCGGCCGTGGCAGCCGCACTCGGTCCGGCGCTGGCCGGCCCCGACTCGACGCGGCCAGTGATCGAGCGCGTCATCGCGACCCGTGCGTACCAGCCGGTTTTCCAGCCCGTCGTCGACCTCAAGACGCGGGGCGTCGTCGGATTCGAAGCGCTCACACGGTTCGACGACGGAACGCCACCCGAGCTGCGGTTCAAGGAAGCGGCCGAGATGGGGATCGCCGTCCCGCTCGAGCACGCGACCGTCGGCGCCGCGCTGCAGGCTGCCACGCGGCTCCCAGCGGGCTTGTTCGTCAGCGTCAATGCCTCGCCCGCGTTGATCCTCGAACGCGAGACGATCGCGCTCGCGGCTCAGAACCAGTCGCGCCCGTTGATCCTCGAGCTGACCGAGCGCGAGCCTGTCGACGACTACGGCGCGCTGGCGCGCGTGCTCGAAGGCCTCGGAAGCGTGAAGCTCGCCGTCGACGACGCCGGCGCCGGCTACGCGAGCCTTCGCCACATCCTCGCCCTGCGACCGTCGTACATCAAGCTCGACATCACGTGGGTCCGCGACATCGAGAACGACACCGCGCGACAGGCGCTCGTCGCCGGCATCACCCACTTCGCCACCCTGACGAACTGCTGCATCATCGCGGAGGGCGTCGAAACCGACATCGAGTGCGACGCGTTGCTGCGTCTCGGGATCGACTTCGGCCAAGGCTACCTATTCGGTCATCCCGAGCCGGTTGATGCTTACCTCGAGAGTGTCACGCGTCCCTGACGTATCGCATCACGCGTCATCGATCCCGAAGGAACCACCCGCGCGGGTCCCATCGACGCAGCGCGGCGATCTCGTCGGCGCTCGGAGGTGGGAGCTCCCCGACGTCGCCGGCGACTTCGAGGTCCCACCCGCAGGCGGCGCGCGCGTTGTCGACGCGCTCGGCGATCGAGCCGTCGCCGGCGGCCACGGCCGTGAGCACGAGCTCGTCCCCGTCGACCTTCTCGAGGGTGCCGAGATCCGTCACGAGGGCCCGCACCGCTCGCCCCGGTGAGGTGACGTAGCCACATTCGAGCGGAGTGCGACCGGGTGTGAGCGTCGCCACCACGATCGCCTCGGCGGCGACGCTCGCGACGTCGTTGCCGCCGCCCGAGCCCACGAGAAACGGGCCGTCGGGCACGAGCGTCGAGTTGACGTTGCCGGAGCGGTCGATCTGCGCGCCGCCGAGGCAGGCCACGGTGGTCGTCCCCGGCCCGCCGACGAGGGTGCCCAGGACGAGACCGGCATCGCCGAGCATCGTGGAACGCGGAAAGTTGCGGTGGTTGAGGACGAATGGATCTGCCGGCGTCGGCTCGTATCCCCACAGTCCGATCTCGGCCGTGAGCTGCACGTCCGAGCCGGTGGACCGAGCCTGCGCGACGCCGAGCCAGGCCGACAGATTGGCGACCCCGGCGCCCGCAAGGACCGCGTCAGCGTCGATCGCTCGCACGCGTTCGGCGAGGTGCCGGGCGCCGAAGACGGCGGCTTGCTCCCAGCGGTTGGGCGGTACGTCCAAGTCGGGTTGATACGAGGCCTCGTCGCTGCGCCACGAGTCCGGGGCAGCCTTGGCCCGCAGCGCACCAATCCGTTCGTCCCCGAGACGGGCCAGGTACTCCCGCTGGTCGTCGACTTCGAGCACCCAATGGCGGATCCAGGCGTCGAAGTCATCACGACGAGTCGCCGCGCGCGCGTCGACCCAGAACTCGTAGTCCTCGCCGTACCCGTCGACCGGGAGGTCGCCGGTGAACAGGCCGCCCGGGTGTGCGCCCATGGGCGCTTCGCAGACGGCGAGGACGCGGTGCGCGGGGATGCGAACGAGGTGCGACCACGGGCGGAGGTCGTCGACGACACGCTCGACGGTGACGACGGCGCCCCGGCGCGCGGCGAGCGCACCCCACGCGCCTTCCAGCAGCGGAGGGTGGAGCGCGACGTTCCCCTTCCGGTCGGCGACCGGCGCATGCAGCAGCGCTATGTCCGGGTGCAGCGGGGCGAGCAGCCCGAGCTCGCCGAAGGGCGACGCGACGCGCGCGTACGCGTCGTTCCTCTCCATCGACGAGCCGCCGATCGAGCGCGTGACAACGGCGGGTAGGTTGCACGCCGCCGCCTCGAGCCGTTGCGCGAAGGCGAGGAACGACCAGTGCTCCACCGCGACCTCGGCGCGCTCGTACGCCTGAGCGAAGATCGGGTTCGGCGTGAAGTTCGGGAATGTGTCGCCCGAGTACCCCGTCACCACCTTCTCGACGAGCCCGCCCTTGAAGAAGAGCGTCCCCAGGCTCGACAGGCTCAGCATCACCAGCGTGAACCGTGGGTCTCTCCCCCACCACTGCCGCACCACCTCGCGGGCG
>WNGI01026283.1_pt1 | contig 10424 bp, 7 predicted proteins | sample 5400621 | NCBI WGS metagenome assembly WNGI01 (sample SAMN13153374, study PRJNA577476) | soil metagenome | isolation source: 20 cm soil or saprolite under Garry oak tree replicate 1 | place: USA:California | collected 2016-06-15 | reverse complement strand
TCCGTGCAGCTCGACGGGCGCACCCTCCTGCACTGCGAAGCTGCGGCGCACCGCCAACGTCGCCGGGTCGACACCGACCACCGCACTGCGGCCGACGATCCACAGCATGCCGTCGCCCAACGCGACCGCTTGGGGCTCGAGTCGATCGCCGCCGACGTTGCGCGGGAGCGCGGCGCGCGCGGTGACGGTGCCGTCGTCGGCGACGCGCGCCGCCGCCGGTAGGGCGGGGTTCCCCGTCACGCCGAGGTCGTATACGGCCCAGGCCGCTCGGTCGTCGGCGACGACACGCGTCGCGCCCGGTGCCGGCGGACCGCCCGCGTCGGCCGCCGAGACGGCATCGGTGGGCAACGTCGCGTCGGTCATTGTTCCCGTCGTGAGCTCGTCGCGGGTCAATCGACCGTCCCCCGTCACCAGCCACAGCGCGCCGCGCTGCACGGCGATGACCGGAGTGACGTCGGCCGACACGCCGCCCTGGATAGGCACGGTCGTCCGGCCTGCAAGCTCGTTGCGGGTCGCGTCGATGACGCCGATACGGCCGGTCACCGGGTCGTACAGGTACACCGCCCCCTCGCCGCCGAGCACCGCTCCGAACCCCTGGAACCCGACGTCCCGCGGATCGGAGAGCGTCGCCGGGTCGAGGCGGACCGTCGTCGCTGGATGGGGCGCGGTCCTCCGCCGTCGTCCGAGCGAACGTGGCGGACGACGAGCCCGATCCCGGTCCCGATCACCGCACAGGCGACCAAGATCCACACGGTTGCGAGCGCGCTGCGCGGGCGCCGGCCGCGAGCTTCCATCGCAGTCACTCCTGACGCCGTCGCAAGCTCCGGCTCTGCTACTCGGTCGCGGTCGCAAGCTCCCGCTCTGCAACGACAGTCGGCAAAGCCGCCGGCGCCGCGTCCAGCCTCTCACCCGCGCCGGGGAGGTCAGACGCGCTGTTCGAGCTCCTCGAACTCCTCGACCGTCATCAGCACGGCCCGGGCCTTGGAGCCCTCGGACGGGCCGACGACACCCCGCCGCTCCATCAGGTCCATGAGCCGACCGGCGCGGGCGAACCCGACCCGCAGCTTGCGCTGGAGCATGCTCGTCGACCCCAGCCCGCTCCGCACGACCAGCTCCATCGCCTGGGCGAGGAGCTCGTCGTCCTCGTCGACCTCTGCGCCGGCGCGCCCGCCCCCGGCTTCTTCCCCCGCGATCCCCTCGACGTAGTCAGGCTGCGGCAGCTGCCGTCGCCAGTGTGCAACGAGCCGGTGAATGCACTCCTCGTCCACCCACGCGCCCTGGATGCGCTGGGGCCGGCTCGACGACGCGCTGACGAGCAGCATGTCGCCTTGCCCGATCAGCTTGTCGGCGCCGGCCTGGTCGAGGATCACGCGCGAGTCGGCGATGCTGGTCACCGAGAACGCAAGACGGCTCGGGATGTTGGCCTTGATCACGCCCGTGATGACGTCGACCGACGGCCGCTGCGTCGCGATGACGAGGTGGATGCCCACGGCGCGCGCCATCTGGGCGATGCGACACACGCTGGCTTCGACGTCCCGGGCCGCCACCATCATCAGGTCGTTCAGCTCGTCGACGACGACGAGGATGTACGGCAGGCGCTCGAATCCACGACCCGTCATGGGATCGGGCTCGTCCGTCGTCGCGAGGTCCCCACGATCGAAGGCGGCGTTGTACCCGGCGATGTCGCGCACACCGGCGTCGGCAAGAAGCTCGTAGCGCAGGTCCATCTCGCGCACGGCCCAGTCGAGCGCGTTCGCCGCCTTCTTCGGGTTGGTCACGACCGGCGTGAGCAGGTGCGGCAGTTCGTTGTAGCCACCGAGCTCGACGCGCTTGGGGTCGACGAGGATCATGCGAACCTGGTCGGGTGTGGCACGCATCAATATCGACGAGACGATCGAGTTGATGCAGCTCGACTTGCCGGCGCCGGTCGCACCCGCGATCAAGAGGTGGGGCATGGCGGTGAGATTGAGCATCACCGGCTGACCCGAGATGTCGCGCCCCAACGCGACCTCGAGAGGATGCGCGGCCTGCCTGGCATCGTCGGAGGCGAGGAGGTCGCCCAGCGTCACCAGCTGACGCTGCCGGTTCGGGACCTCGACGCCGATCGCGCTGCGCCCCGGAATGGGGGCGAGGATGCGCACGTCGGGTGACGCCATCGCGTACGCGATGTCGTGGCTGAGGCCGGTGACCCGGTTCACCTTCACGCCCGATCCCAGCTCGAGCTCGTACCGGGTCACCGTGGGCCCCACGGTCATGCCGGAGAGCTTGGCGACGACGCCGAGGCTCGGGATAGGTCTCGGCGACCGGGTCGTACACCTCCGGCTCGGACACGTCGTCCAGCTCGACGTCGTCCTCGTCGAGCTCATCCGCAGCCTCGACTGCGGCGGCCGGCTCGGGCTCGTCGAGCCCAGCCTCCCCGGCGTCGTGTTCGCGCAGCTGGAACAGCCCGCTGACCGCGGCGGCCGCCCAGCGCGCTCCGGCCGCGATCGCGTCGAACACGCGCCGCATCGGCACTCCCGGCGCGAGCAGGAGCCCGAGCAGACCGAGGCCGGTGAGGATCACCGCGGTGCCGACGACGCCCGCGCCGGCCGCGAGCGGCGACGCCACCGCTGCACCGAGCAGACCCCCGGCGTTGCGGAGTCCGTCCGTGGGATCGACGGGCGGGCTGCCACCGGCGAGGTGGAGCAGGCCGACGACGGCGAGCATCACGAGCACGATCCCGAGACCGATGCGCAATGGCGCCGGCGCCCGCGTCTCGTCGTCCTCGGTCTCCTCGTCCTCGTCGGCGTCGAACCCGCTGGGCCTGTAACCCGCGAACAGCAGCACCGCGAAGCCGAAGCACGCGACCGGGAAGACGATCCGGCCCCGGCCGAGCAGGGTGGCGCTGCCGTCGGCGAGGAAGCTCCCCACCGAGCCGGCGAGGTCCGACGCGAGCCCGAGCACCGTGAGCACGCCGATGACGACGAGCCCGACGGCGAGCGCGTCGGCGCCGTGGCCTCGCAGTTGACGGCCGGCCGCTTCGCGACTCCGCTCCCAGGCGGTCGGGCGCGCCGGAGCGCGCCGTCGGGTGTTGCGACGGCGCTTCGGAGCGGGCTTCCGACGGCGCGTGCGAGTAGGCGCAGCCATAGGATCTCGACAGTAACACCAGCCTCACCAGACTCAGCCGGATACCCCGGCAACTCTGGCGAGGGACGAGCCCGAGAAAAATTGCCTAGAGCGCCGGGAAGTAGCCGCCGTCGACCGGGTACACCTGGCCGGTGATCCATTCGGCGGCGTCGCTGCACAGCAGGACGGCCAGCGGCGCGGGATCGCTCACACGGCCGATGCGGCCGGCAGGGTACGCCTTGGCGAGTCGCTGCTCGAGCTCGGGTTGACGCTCGATCGCCTCCTCGAGGAGGCCGTGCTTCATGGTCCCGAGTGACAAGCAGTTGACGGTCACACCGTGCGGGCCGACCTCGGCGGCCAGGCCGCGCGAGAAGCCCATGGCGGCGGCCTTCGCCGCGCCGTACACGACCTGCTTGCGCTCGCCGCGCCGGCCGGCGTCGGAGACGATCGTGAGCACCCTCCCCCACGAGCGCTCGACCATCGCCGGCAGGTACGCGCGGGTGACGCCGAGCACGGCGGCGAGGTTCAGGCGGATGAGCGGGTCCCACTCGTCGGGGCCCGTCTCGACGAAGTTCTTCACGGTGATGCCCTCGGGAGGGATGCCGGCGTTGTTCACCAGGATGTCGACGGGGCCGGTGTCGCGCACCATCCCCGGGACTGCGTCGCGGTCGGTCACGTCGGCCACGACCGGGTGGGCCGCGCCGCCCTCCTCCTCGATCTCACGGACGACCTTCTCCGCGCGGTCGCCGTACAGGTCGTTGACCCACACCTCGGCGCCGGCGCGAGCGAGCTGGATGCAGATGGCGCGACCGACTCCCCCGCCACCGCCGGTCACGATGGCGACGCGCCCGGCGATGAAGTTCGACCAGTCGCGGATCGCTCGGCCGCCTCCGCCAGCGAGGCGAGCACCGCGGCCTTGCCGTCCTCGAGCAGCTCGTCGGCTTCGGGTGCGTACACCCAGCCGCGCGTCACGATCTCGGGCCCGGTGACCACCTCGCCCGTGGTGGCGTCGACGGTCACGATCACCACGACCACGCCCTCCTCGGCGAGGCTGCGACGGTCGCGCAGCACGCCATGGCCGACGTCGCCGACGATCCCGTCGACGTAGAGATAGCCCGCCGGCACCGACCGCCGGTCGACGTCCATACCGTTCGGCCCGAGCGTGAGGACGTCGCCGTCCTGGCAGACGACGACGCGGTCGTCGGCCAACCCGACCTCGCGCGCCAGGCGGGCGTGGTGGACCATGTGCCGGTACTCGCCGTGCACGGGAACGAACCGTTCCGGCTGGGTCAGGTTCAGCATGAACTTGAGCTCTTCGCGGGACGCGTGACCTGACACGTGCACGGGCGACGCCCCGCCGTGGACGACGTCTGCGCCCGTGCGGTGGAACGCGTCGATGACGCGGGACACGTTGGCCTCGTTGCCCGGGATGGCGTGCGCCGAGATCACGATGATGTCGTCCTCGCTCACCTTCACCCACTTGTGCTCGTGCGCGGCCATGAGCGACAGGGCACTGAGCGGCTCGCCCTGCGAGCCAGTGCAGATGATGCAGATCTCGCCCGGCGCGAACCGTGACGCGTCCTCGATGTCGACCACGCGCCCGGCCGGCACGTCGAGGAGGCCCATCTCGCGCGCGATCGTCACGTTCTGGGCCATCGAGCGGCCCAGGAACGCGATCTGCCGGCCCGATGCCAGTGCAGCGCGGGCGACCTGCTCGACGCGATGGAGGTGCGAGGCGAAGCAGGCGACGATGAACCTGCGATCCGGGTGGTCGCGGAACAGGTCTCTCATGGCTTCGCCCACGGTCGACTCGGACGGCGTGAAGCCGGGTCGCTCGGCGTTGGTGGAATCCGAGAGCAAGAGACGGACGCCGCCGTCGCGCCGCGCGATCTCGCCGAGGAGCGCGAGGTCGGTCTTGCGCCCGTCGACGGGATTGAGGTCGAGCTTGAAGTCGCCTGTGTGGAGGATGGTGCCCGCCGGCGTGAAGTAGGCCGTGGCGAGTGAGTGCGGTACCGAGTGGGTGACAGGCACGAACTGGCAGTCGAAGGGCCCGATGCGCCGGCGCTCGCCGTCGGACACGGGAATGAACTCCGTGCGGTTGAGCATCCCCGCTTCCTCGATGCGGCCCCGGGCGAGGCCGAGCGACAGCTGCGCCCCGTAGATCGGGACGGCGATATCGCGAAGGAGATATGCGATCCCACCGGCGTGGTCCTCGTGGGCGTGCGTGAGCACCACGCCCTCGACCCGGTCGGCGTTCTCGCGCAGATACGTGAAGTCGGGCAGGACGAGATCGACCCCGGGCATGTCGGGATCGGGAAACATCAGCCCGCAGTCGACGACGAGGATGCGTCCCTCGACCTCGAGGCAGAAGCAGTTCCGCCCGATCTCACCCAGCCCGCCGAGAAAGACGAGCCGCACTTCGTCGCTCACCGGGCTGATGCTACCGATCGCACCCGCCCGGCAAGCGGTCAGTGGTCACACGCGCGCCTATGCGCTGGCGGCGTCGCGGTCCTTCGAGACCTCGTCGAGCGTTGCGTACTCCTCGCCGGTGTCGGTCCAGTCCTCGAACTGGATCACGCCCAGCTCGGTGAACCGCTCACGCAGCCAGCCGTCGCCGGCGTCGAGCAGACCGAGCTTCTTACAGTTGGGCACGATCTTCGAGAACAGCATCGACTGGAACATCTTGCGGTCCGGCGCCTGCATCACGAGGTGGACGGCGTCCTTCACGTTGACACCGAAGTGCTCGAACACCTCCTGCTGGAGGAACCGGTCGCGCATCCGGACGGCGGCCTCGAACGCGAACTCCTGGCGCTCACGGATCTCCGGGCCACTCAGCTCCTGGTAGTACTCCTGCAAGGAGAGCACGCCGAACGCCACGTGGCGGGCTTCGTCGCTCATCACGTAGCGAAGCAGCTGCTTCAGCAGCGGCTCCGTCGTCATCTGCTGGATGAACCCGAACGCGGCAAGCGCGAGGCCCTCCACCATGATCTGCATGCCGAGGTAGGTCATGTCCCACCGCGGGTCCCCGATGATGTCGTCGAGGAGCAGCCTCAGGTGCGCGTTGATCGGGTAATGACCGGACAGCTTCTCGTCGAGGTACTTCGCGAACACCTCGACGTGCCGGGCCTCGTCCATCACCTGCGTCGCCGCGTAGTACTTGGCGTCGATCCACGGAACGGTCTCGACGACCTTCGCCGTGCAGATCAGCGCGCCCTGCTCGCCGTGGAGGAACTGCGACAGGGTCCAGTTCTGCGACTGCACGCCGAACGCCAGCCACTCGGCGTCGCCCCATTTCTCGAACGGCGTGCCCTTCGTGTCGAGCTCGCTGCCGAACGTCATGTTGTTGGCCAGCGCGTTCTCGAGCACCACGTGCTCCTGGTCGACGTCCGTGTCCCACGGCAGGTCGGTCTGCGCGTTCCACTGCGACTTCTTCGCCCGCTCGTACAGCTTGCCGAGTGCGGGACGACTGCGGTCGTAATCCCACGTGAAGATGGCGTCGCCGTTCGACTGGACGAGGTGCTCGACCTCGTCGACGTCCGTGTTGGTGACGGCGAGGATCGCCTCGAGGTCGTCGACCTCTTGGCGGCCCAGGATCTCGTGCGTGCTGGCCATGGGACTACCCCCTAGGTAGCGGATTGGGGACCGATGAGACCGGGCAGCACGAGCTCGCGCACGAGGGCGCGGGTCGCGGCTTCGTCGGTCAGATCGATCGGACGTGTGGGTGAGAGAGCATGGGTGAGCACGACGCGGGCGAGCCATTCGCCGGCCCGGTCAACGCGCTCGGCGGGGAGGAACCGGGCGAGGGCCGGCGCGACGGCGGAGCCGGCGCCGACGAGGAACCGGTTGCCGGCGTCGAACGTGACGTGCGGGAGCACCAGCTCGGGCTCGAACGCGAACAGGAACTGCAAGGCCTCGTGCTCGCGCAGCTCCCGGGCGGCGCGGACGACCATCGCCACCACTGCGTCCTCGAAGGTGGACTCGCCGTCGCCGGCGTCGCGAACGCTGGCGGCGAGACGCGCCGCCTCGCGAACAAGGGTGATCCGCACCAGCTGCCGCTTGCCGCCGAAGTAGCGGTACAGGGTGGCCCGGGCGCAGCCGGCCTCGCGGGCGACGTCGTCGAATGTCGTCTTGGCCAGCCCGTGGCGGGCGACGCAGGCGAGCGTGGCTCGGACCGCGCGGTCCTCGATCGTGGGAGAGAGGCTCGGGGCCTCGGCGGTCGTGGCGGGGAAGACCATCACATTGAGCCTGCAACGTGAGACATTAAGGCGGAAAACGTCTCACCGTCAATGTGTCACAGGTCACGCCCGGCCCGACAGCTCAGACTTACGCTCCTCAGGCGAGGATCCCGCCCAGCAGCTCCTCGCGGACGAGCACCCGGACCTGCTCCCGGTCGTCCATGTCCCAGCGACCGGGCGAGCCGATGAGCGAGAGCACGAGGCGGGCGACGTACTGAGCGGCCGCTTCGAGGTCGATGCCGGGACGGACCCGGCCCGCACGCTCCTCCCGCTCGAGGTACGGCAGCAGGAACGCGCTGATGAAGTCGAGGACGCGGTGCTGCTCGACGGTGATCAGCGGCAGGAACCGCTCGGGCTCGGTCTCGAGCACCTTGCGCAGCACCTCATGCTCCTGGATCGCCCGGTGCGCGAATACCAGACCCTCCTCGAGCAAGCTGGCGAAGTCGGGCGCGTCGTAGACGGCCTCGGCGAGTCGGGCGAAGAACCGATTCATCTCCCAGCCGACGGTCTCCCGCAGCAGCTGGTCCTTCCCGCCCGGGAAGAGCCGGTAGATCGACGCCCGCGAGACCCCCGACTCCTTGACGACGTCCTCGACGGTCGTCTTGCCCATCCCGAACCGGGCGACGCATGAGTACGTCGCTTCGAGGACGCGCTCACGCGGCTCCGCCTGCACGCTCACGCCTTCATGGTTACAGAAGAACGAAACGGGCCCGCCCGGTGGAGGGCGGGCCCGTTCGCTCGCTTCCCTACTCGCCCGTCAGCCCTTGAGCTTGATGTTCTTCGCCGCCTGCGACGCGAGGTTCTGGGCGACGATCTGCAAGCCGATCGGCTGGCCGACCACGATCTTGTTGATCGTCGACGCCCGCGACGGGTTCCGCTGGCTCGCGGAGCTGCCGTACTTGTAGTCGCCGAGCAGCCCGTCGAACTTCAGCGTGCCGACCTTGTTCACGGCCTTCTGGATCCCGGCCTTACTCAGGTCGCCGTTCTTGACGGCCTGCTCGAGGACCTGGTCGACCGCCCAGCTCTCGGCATACCCGAAGACGAAGTACTGGTCCGGCTTCTGGTCCGGGGCGTATTGCTGCTGGTCCTTGATCATCTGCGCTTCGCCCGGGACGCTGGTGTCGCCCCACGCCGGCCCTTCCGTCACCAGCAGAAAGTGATCGCCGTAGAAGGCGCCGTTGTTGGCGTCGTTCTCGAAGCCGGTGAGCCACGTCGGGCCGGTGCCGATGATCTGCGGTGTGAAGTTGCGCCCGATCATCTTCGTGACGATCGAGGCGGTGTCGTTCGGCAGCGACACGAGGGTCACGGCGTCGCATTTGGCGTCTGCGAGCTCACCCACCTGGGCGCTCACGTCGGACGTCGTCGCGAACCTGACGGTCTTGGCGACCTTGAACTTCAGGGTCTTGGATGCCTGCGTCAGCCCGTCGAGCCCGGCGGCACCGTACTCGTCGTCCTGCGCCATCGCGCAGATCTTCTTCCCCTGGCCGCCGTTCTTCAGGTAGTAGTCCATGCCGTTGGCCACCTCGATCTGGTACGGCGCACCGATCGGGATGAGGTTCTTCTGGTGCACCCACAAAGAGTCGAGCGTCGCCGGCGCGCCGGTGAACTGCTCCTGCTTCAGCCGGGGCAGGATCGACTTCACGATCTGCGTGCCGAGGATCTGGTTGAACGCGACGACGTCGCCCTTGATCGCGTCGTAGTTCTGCAGGGCGGTCTCGACCTGGTACTGGCTGTCCTCGATCGTGAGGTCGACCTTGTACTTCCCGGCCACACCACCCTTGGCGTTCTTGGCGTCCCAGTAGACCCGGTTGCCTTCGGTGAGCGGCTTGCCGACGACGCTGGCGAGACCGCTCTGCGGCGTGATCGCCCCGAGCTTGATGGTCGAGCCGTTGAATCCCGGAACGTCAGGCGGCGTCTTCGTTGGCGCCGCGCCCGCCAGTGCAGCCTGGCCGACGGCCAGGGCCACCGCGAGCGACGCCCCGAAGAGTCGCCAGAGCTTCTTCCCCCGCATTCTGTTACCCCCTTCGGGCCGTCAGTACGAGAACGGCCACGTCTTGAAGTATGCCTGAATCCTTCTCCAGATCCCGGCCAGGCCCCTCGGCTCGAAGACCAGGAACACGATGATCAGCAAGGCATAGATGATGGTGCTCAGCGCGCCCTTCGTAAACCCGGTCGCGCCGGAGTCGTTGGTGATGATCGGCCACCCGAGCACGGGGAGATTCCAGTTGTCGGGCACGAACTGCTCGATGATCTTGGGGAGGGCGCCGATGAGGATCGCGCCGAGGATCGAGCCGTAGATCGTGCTGATGCCGCCCACCACGATGACGGCGAGGAACTGGATCGACAGGACCAGACCGAGCGACGACCGAAAGAGGCTCACCCCGACGACCTCGGCGGCCACGTCGCGGTCGCGCACGGCCTGCAGGGCTCGGCCCGGGCGTGTGCGCACGATGTTCTTCACGAGCAGCGCGGTGACGATCACGAAGCCCCACGCGAGGTACATGAGACCCTGCTTGGGCCCCAGGTCCTTGCCCAGCACGGTCGGTTTCAGGAAGTCGATCGACCAGAAGCCGAGCGAGATGTCGGCTTTGATCGGCATCGGGCTGCCTTCGTTGCCACCTGTGAACGTCGTCCACTTCTGCCAGACGTACAGGGCGACGAACACGAGTCCGAGCGTGACGATCACGAGGTAGTTGCCGCGCAACCGGAGCGCGGGGAGGCCGATGATGAACCCGACCACCCCGCCCGCGACCAGCGCGATGAACAGGTACACGAAGACGTTGAATTCGTAGCCGATCCCGTCCGCGATCCTCCCGCCGCCGTAGTAACCGGCGATGAACGCGCCCAGGCCGATGAACGCGGCCATGCCCAGCGACGGCTGACCCGTGTACCCGGTGAGCAGGTTGAGGCCGATGGCGCCGATCGCGACGACGCCGGCGAGTGCGAGGACGCTCCCCCACTCGTCGTTGATCAGGTATGGGATGACCAGGTACAGCGCGATGAGCACGACCAGGCTGACCCGCTTGGCAGCGGTCGGGAACAGTCGCAGGTCGTCCGCGTAGTTGCGGATCATGGCGCGGCTGG
>WNGI01008189.1_pt1 | contig 10424 bp, 9 predicted proteins | sample 5400621 | NCBI WGS metagenome assembly WNGI01 (sample SAMN13153374, study PRJNA577476) | soil metagenome | isolation source: 20 cm soil or saprolite under Garry oak tree replicate 1 | place: USA:California | collected 2016-06-15 | reverse complement strand
CTCCTGGACCAGTTGCCGCGAGGTGCGAATCAGCTTGTTGACGATCTCGACCATGTGCACCGGGAGGCGGATGGTGCGCGACTGATCGGCAATTGCTCGGGTGATTGCCTGGCGAATCCACCACGTGGCATAGGTGGAAAACTTGTAGCCGCGGCGGTACTCGAACTTGTCCACCGCCTTCATCAAGCCGACGTTGCCCTCCTGGATCAGGTCGAGGAACTGAAGCCCGCGGTTGGAGTACTTCTTGGCCATCGACACCACCAGTCGCAGGTTGGCTTCGATGAGCTCGTGTTTGGCCTGCTCCGCCCCCATCTCTCCCTGGATGATTTCGCGCTGCGTGCGCTGCATCTCCGGGAAGCTCACGCCGGCATCGCTTTCCAGCCTTTCCAGATCGGCGCAATACTGCCGCTGCCTCTTGCTGTAATCTTTCTTGAGCTCGTCGCTGCGCGTGCTCTCAATCTTCTTTTCCAGGTTGGTGATCTTGCGGTCGAGCGAGCGCATGATGCCCACGGTCTTGTTCACCCGATCGGTCAGGCGTTTGCGCTCGAACTTGGTAAAACCGAGGTTGCGGATGATGAGCGAAATCCGAACGATCTCGCGGCCCAGCCAGCGTCGGCAACGGCTGTATTCGCGTGCTTTCTCTTTTGCCGGGATGATCGATAGTCGTCCGGCCAGCTGGCTAGCTCTTTTGTAACGCTTCTGCAGCTCGTCGATGCGGCGCGTGATGTCTTGGACGCGCTTTTGCAGGATCTCCCTAGGTCGCACGCCCTGGTCTGTTGTCAGTGAAACAACCGTACATATAGGGAGGGCGGCCCTCCCGCGAACACAGGCGGCCATGCCGCCGGATGACTCATGGCTTTTGCATAGGCACAGGATTGGCAACAAACCCCACGCCCTGGCCTGCAATGTTACAAGTTCCAGCAATCTGACCGGTGGAATTGATACTCCACGCGGTTGTCCCTGTCCCACCTGGACAATCAAGCGTTGTGTAGCTGGAGCCGGTCGCAAGGAAGCCGTGCGAGTTGCCATCAACGCCCACAAAGCCGCCAACGATCTGCCCCCGCGCATTGATGCCATTGGCTGCCGTTCCGTCGGGTGCAGCATCGGGAACATCGAACGAAACTATTTGGCCTCGTGCAAACACAAAACCATGGCCCACGGTGGACTGGTCCGTATCCCAATTACCGACGATAATTCCCTGCGGATTAATACCAAAGGGATAGGTGTCAAGCGAGCCCGGATAATCCAGGTGAGCGTAGACGCCGTTCTCGTAAACAAATCCATGTACCGTGAATGCGCCATCCACCCACACACCCACGATCACCCCTGAGCTATTGATGTCGTTTGCTTGAGTCCCAATCGCACCCTCGAAGGGCACATCAAGCGTGGTCAAGACGCCATTCCGTAGAAGGAAGCCGTGTTCCTGGCCATCATCTCCGAAGTATGCGCCCACGATATCTCCTGGGTTGTTGATGCCACGAGCGACGCTGTTGTGCGTCCCCAATACACCGGTCCGATCCAATGGGATGTAGGTTCCGTTGCTCACCAGGAACGCGTGCCGACCGGGCATGGTATTGTCCGTTCCGACGACTTCCGCGTGGTCGTTAAGCCCGAATGCGCGAGTCACAGTCGCACCCGGATTCTGAAACGGCTTGTAGTCGTACGCGACCTGAGCTGTCGCGTGATAGCACACAAACACGCATGCAACCAGAATTGAACTTGATAGTTTCATAGTTCCTCCTCAGTTTTGGCATCGAGTCACAGTTTCAATTTTGAAACCGGTATTCCACTAGGCTTCACGAACTAGGGCCGGGTGATGTGAAAGTGAAAGCGAAAATAGTAGTCGCCTTCATTAACCGTGGAATTCTTGGCGAAGTACACCAGGCGGCCAATGGCGGCTCCGGGAATCGGGTTGCCATTCACGTCATAACCGGCGGGAATCGGGTTGATATACCAGTCGTTGCAACCACCAGCTGACGCCACCGAATTACAAGTGACCTGCACAAACGTGGTCTCTGGTTCCCAGTTTGGGCCCGAGTAGATGCGGTACTCATTTCCGTTGCTGTCGTAGAAGTGGGTGATCAGCGGGCATTGAAAGGTCTGGTTGGCCGTCATCTGGTACATGTTGTTCCAGCCGCCGTTGCCGTTTGAGATCTGCGTACATTTGTCTTCAATGTGAGCAATCACGTTCTTGATGGTGAAGGGCGGATTCGGAACGGCCGTGCCGCCGCTTGCCGGTTGAATCGGATTGGCAAAGCTGATGCTGACCGTACGGGTGGTCGAGTTCAGGGTGCCAAACTGCCAATCACCCCAGATCTGGCGGTTATACCCATTGGTTGTCAGGAAACTGGTCACACCACTGACGCCGTCGAAATAGGAGTCCAGGCCGTCACTCTGGATATCGGTGATGGTACCGGACGCATCCACGCTGGCAAGGTGGGTAGTGACGGATAGATTGCTGGGCGGTTGGCCTTTCCCCAAAGCGGTGGCGGCAATCGCGGTCGCGAGGAAGACCAACAGGAACGAACGCAGTCTGGTGGGCTGCTTCTTCGAATTGTGGTGTTTGTCGTGCGTGTACCCCACTGCCCGGAGCAGCGGTGAATACAACGGTGTTGAGAATCGGTCCTGCTGCATGTTGCCTCCTGTTGAACTGCGTTTTTTGCCGCGCGCAAAACAAAAAGGCCGCCGCACCGGCAATGCCGGCGTGACGGCCTCCGTGGATACGGTCAGCCTAAATACGCATCACGCAGAACTGAGACGTGATCAGTTCCGATATTCCTTGCTCAGCTACGGACTAAACTTAATCTTCCTTGTCGTGACCTCCGCGGTCATCGGCAATCCGTCCTGGATCTTGAGCTTTTCGATCTCGCCGTGGCCCAGCTCAGCGCAGTAGCGCATCAGGCGCACCCATGCTGGGTGGACGGAAGCGTACGCTCTGGGTGCGCTACTAGCCGGCGCTAAGTCCAGGTTCGTTCTCGCCATCTCAGCCATTTCGGCTCCCTAGTTCTTCTTGTAGACGTACACCTGCCCCGCCTGCGATGTTGTGCCCACGTCTTGCAGATGTGCGCCAACGAGGAGAAACGGATATCCAGGCACGACGGCGACGCCATAACCGAACGAGAACTGGCTCGAGCCTGCCAAGGATGGCGGTTCGAACACATAACTCGGGTATTGCGAAGCAGCAAAGGGAGAGGTGAACAAGTGCACCGCTCCAACTCCTCCCCCTATAGACGAGCACGATGAACCATCGCTGGCGTTCGGCGTGCCGACCGCGATGGCTCCTACCGCCAGCATGTCACCGACATCGGAGTTGGGAGCTGCCCAGCTATATGCCAGGCCGGTGGCTGGCAGCAGTTGATTTGTGTAAGTTGCGCCTGGATGAACATTGCCAGCAAAAATCAGCGCTCGAGCCGTAGTGTCGCTGCCTGAAAACTGGTCGCCCGTGATTACTACCAGGTCAGGAGAGCCGTCTACGTTGACATCTGCAATCCCCAATCCCTCTCCGAAGTTCGGCCCTGGCCCCGAGAGCGTGAAATAATTGGATTGCGAAGCCGGGTAAGAGAAAACGTACACTAGACCGTTTGTGTTGGCGTATTTTGCTCCAACAACCAACTCATTGCCCGGATTGCCATCAATGTTCCCAACGGCAACTCCTCCACCATAAAGTCCCCCACCAAAACTTGACGCTTGGCTGCCAGTCGGATCCTGGATTTTCTGGGTGTAAATTACTGCGCTGCCTGTGTACTTGAAGATGAACACGGCTGGAATGCTCGTATCCTTTTTGCCGGGAAACGCGCCGATAACGATCTCATCTTTACCGTCGCCGTCCAAATCGCCTATGGTTACTCCTGCTCCCCAGGAACTTGGCGCCCCCGCGGGCGGTAAAACTTGATACGCGGTGTAGCTTGGGTTGTAGGAAGGCGCGCCAGTGACGCTACCCACGAACAAGTACGCAACGTCGGAAGGTATTGACATGGCGAAATCGGAGATCCCGTCGCCGTTCACGTCGCCCGCTGCAGCTTGTGTGGCACGAACTCCGCTCAACACAAGCAGCGGATTCTGCCAGGCCGCGCCGGTGACTGGGTTGGTGCCCTGCATCTGTCCGGTTGCGGGATTCAGGAAGAAAACATAAGTCCCCGGAGTGGAACCACTGCTGGAGCCAGAGGTCACGAAGGCCACCAACGTGTCCACCACCCCGTCACGGTTCAGGTCCAACGGGCGCACACGAATCGAATTGCCCAAGCGCAATGTCGTGATCAGAGCCGCGCCGTTCGGCTGCACCGGGTTGAGTTGAGTCACGAGCGTGAATCCGTCGGGTGTGCCGCTCGTCCTGCACCCGACAGGGGTTCCTTTGGCAGTCACCGAAAACTTATCGGTGCCTTTGCCGGTGCGGCCATCGGTATTGATGACGAGGATGTCAAAGCCTGCGATCACTGCGTCCGCTGCCACGCTAATGTTGGCAGTCAACTGGTTAGACCCCTTAAAAGTGGTGGAATTTACCGTGACCCCGCCCGGATTCGTGGTGCCTGTTACGAACCACTGGGCCTTGGCGCCCTTCTTGAATCCATTGCCGGAGATGGTCACGTCCAGGTTGATCGTGCCCTGGGGTGCGGCAGTGGGGTTGGCGGAGTCCACCTGAATCTGGGCACTTGCAGGCAGCGTGCCCAGTACTGTAAACAACCCCACAAGTATGAATGCCAACGAGTAGCGCTTGGATTTCATTTTGCACACCCCACAAGGAGATCGTTCCTGGCCCGCCCAACGCCCGAGCCAAATTTCGCCTTCGTTTACACTACACGGACCGCAGACATAATTTTCCGCACTTAATTTGTTGGCCCGACCATCACGAATGAGGCCCAATAGTACGGATCACGGTAGCGAGCGTCACTGTGTCGTAGTTCGCGTTGCGCCCGGGCCAGGGCCTCCGCCGGTCCACTCTCAAGCAAATGCTGGTAAAAGCGAACCATCAGAACTCGAGTGGATTCATCGTTGACCGCCCATAGACTAGCCAGCACATTGTGACCACCCGCATTAAGAAACGCTCGCGTCAAACCCACGAACTCGTCCCCGGCCGGGGTCTCGGTGAAATAACCCTTGCCCAGCGCCGTTTCGCAGGCGCTCAGGGTCACCAGGCGTGCGTGCAACTTCATACCAACGATCTCGTGTAGCTCAAGGCGTCCGTCGTTCTGGTCGTCGGGTTCGAGTTCTAATGCGGAGAGTGACGGAACGTTCCGATTGAGGCTCCCATGGGTTGCAAGGTGCAGGTAATCGTAGTCGGCCGCCACCCGCTTGAACAGAGTTTTCGTGGCCGCTTTCCCCACTACGACCCGAGAGCCGCGCGGGAACATCTGCCCGATACTGCGGACCTCGGCCGTCGCGTTCGGGAGGTGAGCATCGGATGGGGCCATGGCAAGCAGCGCCCTGCCGCTGCCGGTTCCAGGCCCTCTCACCAGAGCTGCAGCGGATGGTAAATAGGCAACCGTAAAATCATCTCCAAGAAATCGGTCACTACCGGTCGGTAACGCGGCGAATGGCACATAGTTCAGGACGCCATCAGGGACGATCACCAACTGATGAATCTTGCCAAGATAGCCTGCGGCTTGCAGTGGATCCACCAAAAACCTGCGGAGGCCCCTCGCGGGTTGAACCCATTCGGGGCTTTGCTCCATGATTAAGTCACGAAGTAATTCGGTACGGGACGACAAGCTCTCTGAAGTGATGAGGACAGGTAGGCCGATGACTAAGGTTGGCGTGATGACCAAGACGCTGACCGCCTGCTTTCCAACCACGTACTCAATCAGGGCAGTGTCACGAGGCAGCAAACGCTGAATCTCTGTAGCCGCAGCAATCGTCCACGGATGCGCTCTAGAGTCGGGCGCCGAGCTTCGAGAGTTGTCCAAAAGCTCCTGATAGTCTCTTTCTGCACGCTCCAGTTCAGCGGAATATAACTCCACAGCCTGTCCACGCCTTTCCTTTCCCGGAAGCGAATACTCCTTCTGGATTGCGCGGCGAAGACTGCGAATCTGCTCACCGAGTTCGCGAATGCGTTGTTGTGCTCCGGCGTCGTTCACCACCGAAGCACTGGGCCCGAGCTGGTCAAAATAGGCACGGGCGCGGAGCTTCTCAGAGTAGAAGAACGCATCATATGGCTTGCCGAGCTTTAAGAGGAGTTCGACCAGAGCAACATAAACTTGGTATCGGTCTTCAATGTAACCGGCGCGGTAACGCTCTTCAGAAATCTGTGACCGGGTCTCCTCGATGATATGTATAGCGTCTTTGTAGGCAGCGATCGCGTCGTCACTCTTTCCAAGTGCCTCAAGCGTCTGCCCGCGACCATACAGGATTCGCCACCCAAGCTCAGGGTCTCGCAGTTGCTTCTGCAAAGCCGCAGCAGCTGAGTATTGGTCGAGCGCCTGCTGGAGTTCCGCTTGGGACCTTCGGACTTCGCCTAGCACATATCGGGACAGTGAAATGGCAGGTCGGTTTCCCGAGTGCTCCGCAATTTGGGTTGCTTCGGACGCGCTCTGCAATGCGGGTCCGTAGTGTTTGCGGTCGAGTTCATTCATCGCGCGCTGCACCAAAGCAGCCGCGGTACCCTCCTCATCTCCAACGCCTCGAGCGCGTTCCAGTGCCCGTCCAAAATAGGTGTCCGCGGCGTCGTTATTTTTGCGACGGCGTTCAAGATCACCTAATGCAAGGAGGCTGGTGCTTTCGCCCGATCCATTCCCGATCTTCTGTGCCAATTGCAAGGCGCGCTGAAACTGCATGTCCGCGGCGACGCCGTCACCGAGGAGTTCATAGAGGCGACCCGTGTCATTCAGTGCTTCTACAAGTTCCCGCTGGAGGCCGGAGCGCTCGTAAACCTGTCCCGCTGCGGCATACTCGTGCAGTGCAGCGTCGTAGCGGCCCAGCCCGACCAGTGTCGTGCCCTTGCCCTTGTGCCAATCAGCTTCTTCTTTCGGTAAACCGGTCTCCCGTGCAATCTGCAGTGCCCGGTCAAAGGTGGCTTGCGCTCCATCGACATCACCCATTCCGGCCAAACAGAGCGCAATATTTCCAAGGTCATCGCTGGATGCGGGCTTAAGGCCGAGGCGTTCGCTGATCTCTAATGCTTGCCGATAATAGGGCAATGCTTCCCTGAACTTTCCTAGCAGTAAGTAAATTCCGCCGATATTGCCCAGCGTGTCGCCCTCTCCACGTTCAAAGTGCGATGCCCGATGTAATTCGAGGGCCCGCTGGTATTGCTCAAGGGAGTGCTTGTAGTCGCCCCGTTCATCTAACACGAGGCCAAGATTGTTGAGTGCCGCCCCTTCCAGTTCTTTGTCGCCAACATTGGAAGCGATCTCGATTGCCTGCTCCAAATGCCCGATTGCGGCAGGGTAATCAGCCAGCTCCCAGTAGATCAGGCCCAGCTGATTCTGTGTGTTTCCGATTTCGCCGCGATCGCCGAGTTCCTCTTTCATGCGCAAGGCCTGTTGAGCGAATTCCAGAGCTTTGTCCAGATTTTCCAGTTTGCGGTGGCAATTCGCGATATAACCCAGGGCGACCGCTTCACCATGGCGGTCGTTACTTGACCGGAACATCTTGATCGCTTCCTCAAATTGTGGGAGTGCTGCCTTTGGACCTTCCTCGGTATAGAGCTGCTTTCCTTTTGTGAGCAATTTCTGGGCTGGTGTTGACGGCGTGGCGGTTTGTGACAAAGCGGTACCGGTCAGAAGGATCAAACACCAAACGCACTGGGCAATTGAGTGCATGCTCAAGCTACCGAGACGAGGCGAGTGAGAACCTTACTGGGGCCGACTTTGCTTCTCGACCATTCTCCAGATAAGCGGTGATCCAAACAAAATACGAGTCATCGTTTAATTTGACATCAGCGGGGGGCCGCAGAACCGATCCCTCCGACTGACTTTCCCAGACCAAGTCGCCCTCTGAAGTGACAACGTGGATCTCGTAGTAACGAGAGTGCGGAACCTTTGTCCACCGGAACTCCAACCGCTCGCGCGCCACAATGCTGCCCCGGTGCGGCGACACTACGCTCGGCAAGAGGTCAGCGGAGGCGGGTTTCCTCACGATCTCATGAGCTGGTGGACTGAGGGTTGGTGCTGGTTCGGATTTGGCGATGACGGGAGCGGCGGGGGTAGACGGCGACGGAATAATCAGCTGTTCCGGACTGCGAAGCACAACTGCGGTGATCACCAGAAAAGCCGTCCCCGCCATCGCCGCCGCTGGCGCCCAAAGCCAATGCATTCGTGTCGATTTCGCTGGGACCAATGCAACTGCCCGTTGCATCAAGCCAGGGGGTAAAGACGGCATCTCACGATCTCGATGAACCTTGGCCAGTTCGGCAACTAGGGTCCGGCAGTACTCGCAATCTGCCAAGTGAGATTCGAGACGGCTCCTACTGGGGCTGTCCAAAACAGCGTCCAAGTAGGAGGCGATCATCTCATCTGAAGGACACTTCCACCCACGATGAGGCGAGCCTCGATCTTCGTCGCCAGGCAGGCGTTTAGCGGTCGAATTTTCCTCGGCCATGGTCATCCTAGGGGATCGGACGTCCGGCATGTTTCGCTCCTGATATATTGCACGGACATCATCCCGAATTTTCCGCGTTCCCTACCGCATTGCCGCCCGCAGCCTTTTGAGAATGGCTGCAATCCGGCGATGGACCCGCTGGGCATCCTCGAGTCCGGTCAGATGCGCGATCTCCTCTAACGAGAGATCCTCACCGAACCTGAGTTGCAAGATCAAGCGTTCGTCGGTCGGGAGCGATTCAACACACTTCTCGAGCTGTGCCTGCTGTTGTCGGCCAATGATGAAAGTCTCTTGATCCGTGCGGGGATCGACCACGTCAATGCTATGCTCCCTTTCTTCTCCACCCACAGCTGCAATGTTTTTGCTGAATGCCAATTGTTTGCGCGCGCTCAGAATCCAGTGCTGACGCGAGCTGAGAGAGCTGTGAAGCCGCCCTTCGATAACTGCCAGCTCTGAAAGACTCACGCCAGGGAACGTCGATTCCAGTTGTTGGAGCGTCTCTTCTTGTGAGAGCCCACGATTGAACCGGCAGTTATAAACCTCTAGCTCCAGTTGCGAGAGATGCTGAAGGGACTTGAAGGGTCGGTGGCGCCCCGACCGGCTGCGGTGCCAGTCAAAGCAGAGATTTCGCGCGACGACTCGCAGCCAAGTGATGAAGCTCGCTCTTCCTGCAAGCTTGAACTTCAGAAGCCGTCGAAAGCGATTGTGGGCCAGCTGCTCGCAAATATGGAGGTAACAATCCGCCGCTGCGTCTTCGTCGGGTGTACATGCGCGTGCGGTTTGATACAGGACGGGAGTGTAAGATTCCAGGAATCCTACCCAGGCATCGCGCGAATTTGAGGACCGAAGAGCATCCAGCAGCGCCGCAATGCCTCGATCGCACACTCTTGACTCCACCACGGGGAAGGTCCCCCGTACTTGACCGGTGGAGTTTAACCCAACATCTTCGCCAAATCCATGAAAACACGATCGAAAGCCGCTTTGGAGTTATGCAAAAAGTTTTGTGGGAAGCCAACCAACGCTACGAAAGGGGCTGCTATAACGCCTGTGCTGCGATGATCCGGATTGGTACAGCAAACGGGGGCACTTCAAATGGCCTTGACGCAGCCCGTGTTCTGAAACGTCTGATGCCCGCAGTGCCTCTGATTATGTACAGCGCGTTTGGGGACGAGTATGCGGAACAGCAAGCCCGCTTAATAGGAATCTCGGAACTGGTGTCAAAATCTGTGCACGCGTCTGCGCTGATTCACAAAGCCCGCCGTCTCCTCTATCCCGCTGCCGCTTGAAGCTATTCTTTTTTCCAGTCAGGGAAACTTAGCTTCTCCCTCTGGAGAACGCGGAGGCTCGCCAGAGCATCCTCAATGGCCTGCCGCTCAGCTTTATGGTCTGGGCTGTCGGAGCTTTGTGCCAACTCTTGCAGACGGTTGAAAATCGCCTCCTCTGCCGTGTGTACGCGCTCCAGCACGCAAGTGCGCTTTACTGCGGCGGCTGCGGATTCTCGGAGCGTCATTCCTGTTCGTGTTAAGGCGCGTTTTGAAGGCAAACCGGATCGGGCTTTACTGTAGGCTTGGCTGATAAAAAAGCCTTGCCCGGTTAACTGGCGACCTTGGCCTCATCCTGGAAAGCAAAAGCGTAGTCGCGCGCAAACTGATCGAACGCGATCGGCTTGTGTCGAGTGAGCCGTTCGACGTCGTCCGTCACTAGACTCGCTTTCCCCTCACAATAGAGACGCTGCAGATCGATCAGAGCATCGGCAGACCATTCTGATGTGCCAGTGGACAGGATGCCTTTCTTCAATTCGGCCGCCGGCAGGTCCACATAGCTGATTTTGCGTCCCGCAACGCGAGAGATCTTTTCGGCAATCTGCTCGTTGGTAAGAGATTCGCCTCCCG
>WNGI01006799.1_pt1 | contig 10424 bp, 4 predicted proteins | sample 5400621 | NCBI WGS metagenome assembly WNGI01 (sample SAMN13153374, study PRJNA577476) | soil metagenome | isolation source: 20 cm soil or saprolite under Garry oak tree replicate 1 | place: USA:California | collected 2016-06-15 | reverse complement strand
CACGCGGACGCACCATTCAAACATGGATGTCTACGAGCGCATCCAGGAGCCGGACATGAAGCAGATGGCGGTGATTGTCGCCTCCTTCGTGTACCTGACGGCCAATCGCGACGAAATGATTCCGCGCAAACCGCTACCCAAACCCCAACCTGCCCGCCCTCAGCCCTGAACGGTTAGCGTAAGGGCATGGCATGTTTATCCTGGAGGGGCCCGCTTCCCGGCATCGAAAACGTGCGACTGCTGGCGAGAGTCCGACCGCCCTTCTTTCTTACGTGACGTTTGGGTTCCCCTTCGTCTTACGCAGCCAGGGATTGAGATGGCCAGATTCTGGCAAGACCTTCGCCACGCCTTCCGTCCACTTCGCCTAAGTCCCGGCTTCACCGTTATCTCTGTCCTTACCCTCGCACTCGGCATTCGGGCCCAACAACGCAATCTTCCAGCTTATCGATTCCGTCCGCCTGCCCGCTATTCCGGTCAAGAACACGCCTCGTTGTCGCAAGCAACGCTCTCGCTGGTTCACGCGCTGAATTTTTCCAACCATTTTCCGTTGCTCCCTCTGCTAAACTACGCCCCCGGTTTGCGCTCCATCCCTGTTCTGAGGAGTTATGCGCATGAAAATCATTCGCCGCCTCACGTTCGCCTCTCTTGCCGTGGCTCTGTGGCTGCCCGCCCAGGAATCGATCCCCAAGCCCGCTTCCGCTACTCCACGCAAGATCACAATTGACGATTTTTTCCAGATTCGCGATGTTTTTCAACCCGAAATGAGCCCCGATGGACAATGGGTCGTCTACTCCGTTCGAACCAGGATGCTCAAGGACGACAAGAACGAGGAGCGCCTCTGGATGGTCTCAACGCACGGTGGAGATCCCATTCCCATGACCGCGGAAGGAGTCTCCTCCTCGCACCCACGTTGGAGCCCTGACGGCAAGTACCTCGCATTTCTCCCCTCTCGCAACGCGGGCAAGAGCCAGGTATGGTTGCTCAACCGCCTCGGCGGGGAAGCCGTGCGCCTCACGGACACAGTTCAGGGCGTCACCGATTTCGAATGGTCCCCGGATAGCACGCGCCTCATCCTAGTCCTCCAGGATCCCAAGCCGGAGGACGCCGAAGCCGCGAAAGACAAGGACAAAGATACGCCAGCTCCAAAACCGAAGACACCGCCGCCCTTCGTGATCGACCGGCTCCAGTTTAAGGCAGACACCGTTGGCTATCTGGATCGGCGACGCACCCACCTCTACCTTTTTGACATCGCGTCCAAGAGGGTCACCCAAATTACTTCCGGCGACTTTGATGACAACGAACCAGCCTGGTCGCCGGACGGCAAATCTCTGGCCTTTACCAGTAACCGCAGCACACCCGACCCCGATCGCAATTTTAATTCGGACATCTGGGTCGTCGCCGCCGACAACACTGACAAAGGTGCGCATCTCGCGCAGGTCACCACCAATCTTGGAGCGGACCGCTCACCCACCTGGTCACCCGACGGAAAGTGGATCGCCTTCGTCAGCCAAACCGACGTCAAGGCCATCGACTACGCCACCGCTCACCTGGCCATCGCTCCTTCGACTGGCGGCGAGGAGAAAGTCCTGACGCTGGCGCTTGACCGTAGCGTCCGCCGCCCGCGCTTCTCCCCGGATGGCCGCTCGATCTACTTCATCGCCGAAGATGACGGTGCGCAAAATCTCTTCCGCATTCAGGTCAGCGGTGGTGAGGCCGCGCGTCCCATCGCTGGCCGTCTCACGGTGTCCTCCTATTCGCTCGGCATGGACGGCAGCATCGGCGCACAAATCGCCACGCTCGATCGTCCCGACGAAATCTATCTCACGAATGGAAACGATCTCACCCGCCTCACCAAAACAAATGACGCCTTGATCTCGCAACTCCATCTCGCCCAAGTCGACTACGTTCACTTCAAAAGCAAAGACGGCACGCCCGTCGCCGGTTATCTCTACAAACCCGTCGACTACACTCCCGGCAAAAAAGTGCCTACGCTGCTCAATCCACACGGTGGTCCTGTCGGTCAATATTCCGCTTCTTTCTATCACCTCGCGCAGCTCTACGCCGCCAACGGCTACGCCGTCCTCCTACCGAACCCGCGCGGCTCTTCCGGCTACGGCCAGAAATTCTGCGAAGCCATCTTTGCCGACTGGGGGAACAAGGACTACCAGGACGATATGGCCATGGTGGACTACGCCCTCGCGCAGGGCATCGCTGATCCCGAAAGACTTGGCGTTGGCGGCTGGTCCTACGGAGGAATCTCCACCAACTTCATCATCACCCAGACCACTCGCTTCAAGGCGGCGATCAGCGGTGCCAGCGAGGTTCTCTACGTCGCGAACTATGGCCACGACCACTATCAGAAACTCTGGGAACTCGAGCTAGGTCTTCCGTGGGAAAACCGCGCTCTCTACGAAAAGATCTCGCCGTTCAACAAGGTCACCAGCATCACCACCCCCACACTCATCATGGGCGGCGAAATTGATTGGAACGTCCCGATCATCAATTCCGAGCAACTCTACCAAGCACTCAAGCGCCTCGGCCGCACCACCGAGCTCGTTGTCTATCCCGGCGAATATCACGGCTTCACCACTCCGTCGCATATCAAGGACCGTCTCGAGCGTTACCTCGCCTGGTACGCTCATTTTGTCAAAGGTGACGCCACCCCTGCGCGTCCTCCCGAGCCCAGGCTGGGAACTGCACCCGCCGCCAAGCCCGCCAACTAGTGCTGTTTGCCCTTGGGGGGCGCGGCGCCGCTGCGCCCTCTCTGCTCCGTGCCCTCTTCGCTGAGGCTTTGGGCTTTTCCATCTTTCGATTGCCTCCACTGTTTTGCCCGCGCTATCCTCACACTCTTCGCGGAGGTGCCTTATGCGGATTATTGTCGCAACCTTACTGCTCACTCCTTTTCTGGCTCATGCCCAGTCCCCCTTCACTGTCGGCACCGCTTCTGCCGTCCCCAACGAGAAAGCCACCGGCATCCTCGAAGTTCCCGCCGGTGTCGACGCCGCCACCAGCATCCCCATCGTCGTCGTAAACGGGGCAAAGCCCGGCAAAATTCTCGCACTCGTCTCCGGTGCCCACGGCACCGAATACGTCTCCATCATCGCCATCCAAAAACTCATCGCCGATCTCGACCCCGCGCAAGTCACTGGCACTGTCATTCTCGTCCCGCTCATCAATATCCAATCCTTCGAGCAAAAAGTCCCGCACGTCAATCCCGTCGACAACAAGAGCATGAACCGTTTCTACCCCGGCAAACCCGATGGCACGCAAACCGAGCGCACCTCTTTCCTCATCACCAGGGAAATCGTCGACCGCTGCGACTACCTCATCGACTACCACGGTGGCGACCTCGACGAAAGCCTCCGCCCCTACGCCTACTGGGGGCCCACCGGCCGCGAAGCCCAGGACCGCACCTCCAAGGAAATGGTCCTCGCCTTCGGTCTCGATCACATCATCATCTGGCGCGAACGCCCCACCGACCTCGTGGCCACCCGCTACCTCGACAATACCGCCTCGGTCCATGGAAAACCTTCCATCGTAGTCGAAGCCGGCCACGCTGGCACGGTCGACTCCGACGACGTCGCCCTCCTCGTCAACGGCACGCTCAGCACCATGCGCGCCTTGAAGATGCTCCCTGGCGACCCGCATCCTATCGAAAATCCCGTTTGGATTGAAAAATTGGTGGACGTCCTCGCCGATGGCCCTGGCATCTGGTATCCCCTCGTCAAACGCGGCACTTACGTCTCTGCCGGAATGAAACTGGGCATCATCACCGACTATGTCGGTAAAGTTATCGCCGCGCCCCGCGCTCCAGTCTCCGCCGTCGTCCTGCACATCAACGCGGTCCCCTCTCTAAAAAAGGGCGACAACATCGCCGACCTAGGCGTTCCCGCCGCCAAAGCCCCGTAACCTGGCGCTGACCTCTAATATCGCTCTCCGCGGCCGCGCACCGCACCTTGCGCGCGATCTTTTTCTTGAAGGCCCCCCGCAAACGGCCGCCTCGCATTGCTCCGATTCGGCAGCCAGAGTATCCTCTCCCTGCTCACGGAGGACGCGGATGCGAATCGAGAAGTGGTTTGTCGTTGGAGTCGTCACCACAGCTATTTCTTGTACTTCTCTATGCACTTCGGCGAACGCGCAGCAGTTCGAGCAGAAGCTTTATTCCGAGATGCGCTGGCGTTGCATTGGGCCGTTTCGCGGAGGCCGCACTGTTGCCATCTCCGGCGTGCCGCACCAACCCAACGTGTTCTACATGGCCGCCGTCAACGGCGGTGTCTGGAAGACCACCGATTTCGGAAACACCTGGAATCCGATTTTCGACGACCAGCCAACTGGCTCCGTCGGCGCGCTTGCCGTTGCTCCGTCCGATCCGAATATCATCTACGTCGGTAGTGGCGAAGGATTGCAACGCCCCGATCTGGCCACCGGCGATGGCGTGTACAAATCAACCGACGCAGGAAAGTCCTGGACGCACCTCGGCCTCCGCGACGCCCAGCAAATCACGGCGATACTTATCGACCCGAAAGATCCCCAACGTGTTTTCGTCGCCGCTGAAGGACATCCCTACGGTCCCAACGCCGAACGGGGCGTTTTCCGTTCCACTGACGGCGGCCAGTCCTTCCAACAGGTTCTTTACAAGGGCGAAAACACCGGCGCCGCCGACCTTGCTTTCGATCCCACGAATCCGCAAACGATTTACGCAGTGTTGTGGGCCGCACGCGTTGCACCGTGGGAGATTCGCAGTGGCGAATCATTCATCAGCGCGGGAAGCGGCCTCTTCAAATCCACCGATGGCGGAAGCAATTGGCGCCAGCTCACGAAAGGCCTTCCGGCGGCGGATGATGGTCTGGGCCGCATCGGCATTGCCGTTTCGCACAGCCTGGCGAACCGCGTTTATGCGACCGTGGAGGCCAAGAAAAATGCTGGTGTCTACCGCTCCGATGATTCCGGCGAATCGTGGAGACAGGTAAACGCCGACCGTCGCATCGGTGGCCGCGGCCCCGGTGCAGCGGGCATCGCCGTTGCGCCGGACAATCCGGAGGTCATCTACGTTGCAAACACCACGACGTGGAAGTCGACCGACGGCGGAAAAACATTTCTGGGATTCAAAGGCGCGCCCGGCGGCGACGATTACCAGCGCATTTGGATCAGCGCGGAAAATCCTCAGATTATCGCGCTCAGCTCCGATCAGGGTGCGGTCATCAGCGTAAACGGCGGTGCTACGTGGAGCAGTTGGTACAATCAGCCAACTGCCCAGTTCTATCACGTTACGACCGACAATCGTTTTCCCTATGGGGTTTACGGGGCGCAGCAGGAAAGCGGATCCGTCGCGACGCAAAGCCGCAGCGATTATGGCGAAATTACTTTTCGCGATTGGCATCTCATTGGGATCTTTGAGTACGGATATATCGCGGTCGACCCGCTCGATCCGAACATTCTTTATGGCGACTGGCTCACGCGCACGAAGCAGGATATCGGCGAGTACGCCAAGGTTACACCGGAGCCAATTCGCCGCGGCGAGTATCGCTATACGCGCACGCTGCCGGTGGTGTTCTCGCCGCTCGAACCGCATACGCTCTACTTCGCTGCCAACGTGCTTTTCAAAACGACCGATGCGGGAAATAGCTGGCAAGTGATCAGTCGCGATCTCACGCGCGAATTCTATGAGATTCCCGCGAATCTCGGGGTTTTCGCCGCGAGTGATCCGGAGAAAGGAAAGCACCGCGGCGTTATCTACGCTGTCGCTCCTTCTTTCAAAGAGTTTGACACAATTTGGGCGGGCACCGATGACGGGTTAATTCACATCACGCGCGATGGTGGCAAGAACTGGCAGAATGTCACGCCGCCGCAGCTCAAGCCGTGGAGCAAAGTCTCCATTATCGAAGCCTCGCACTTCGATGCGGGGACGGCGTACGCTGCGATTAACTCGTTCCGGCTCGACGATCTGCGCGCGCACATTTATCGCACGCGCGATTTCGGCAGGACGTGGACGGAAATCACAAAAAATATTCCCGATGGCGGCGCCAGCAACGTAGTGCGTGAAGATCCGGTTCGAAAAGGTTTGTTGTTCGCCGGAACGGAAGGCTCCGTCTACGTTTCCTTCAACGACGGAGACGATTGGCAGCCGCTACAGCTCAATCTGCCGCACACTTCCATGCGCGATCTCGCGATTCATGGCGACGATCTGATCGTCGCCACGCACGGACGGTCGTTCTGGATTCTTGATGACATCACGCCGATTCGGCAAATGAACACTGACATTTCCAAGGAAAGTGTGCATCTGTTCGCACCGCAAGAAGCGATTCGGTTCCGCTGGAATCGAAATCCGGACACGCCGCTGCCGCCGGAAGTTCCGGCGGGAAAAAATCCTCCAGACGGCGCCATCATCGATTACTACTTGACAAGCGCAGCAAAAGCGCCGGTCAAGCTCGAGATCTTTGATGCGCAGGATCATCTCGTGCGGCGCTATTCCAGCTCGGATAAGCCCGAGCCTCTGGAAAAAACCGCCAGCGAGCATCCCATTCCGATGTATTGGGTTCGCCCGGCGCCGCTTCTTCTCGCGGGCGAGGGGATGCACCGTTTTGTCTGGAACCTTCACTACGCGCCGCCGGATTCTCTTGAGCATGAATTTCCGATCTCGGCGATCGTGCATGACACGCCAAAATATCCGCTGGGAGCGTGGGCACTTCCCGGCAACTACACAGCGAAGCTCACGGTTGATGGAAAGAGCTTTTCTCAGCAGTTCGTCGTGAAAATGGACCCGCGCATCAAAGCTTCGTTGAGCGATCTGCGCAAGCAGTTTGAAATGCAGCGCGGTGCCGTCGAAGGAATGAACAAGAGTGTCGGAGCGCTTTTGCAGGTCCGATCGGTGCGCACTCAATTGAAGGAGTGCTCCGCGAGAGCCGGGAAAGGGACTCTTGTCGATGCCATCGCCGCTCTTGACAAGCAAGCTGCGGAACTGGAAGGCGCGGCGCAGAGCAATTTCTTCGGCCTGCCGCCAGGCGCGAAGCGAGCGGAGGACTTTTCCAGCTTGAACCAGCATTTCGGCGGCATTCTGGCGGTTGCAGACAGCGCCGATGCCGTGCCCACAACGCAAGCCACCGCCGTCTTCAAGGAACTCCAAGAGAATCTTGAGAGACTCGCCGAGCGCTGGACAAGAATCCGACAGCAGGATATTCCAGCGCTAAACGCCGATCTCAAGAAGGCCGGACTTGCTCCCGTCGATCCGAACAAGTCGCCCGATGCCGCTCCTTTCGCCGACGCAGATGGAGACGACGAACCATGAACGGCATCGCACTGGAAATTCGAAAGGCGAGTTTACCTATGTTTCGAATCCTCTTTTTCGCTTTTACGATCCTGTGGTCCGCGGGATTTGCGATGGCGGTAATCGACCGCGCACAGCAGATTCCAGAATCGCTCTATTCCGAAATGAAATGGCGAATGATCGGGCCATTTCGCGCCGGAAAGGTGAACGCCGTGGCCGGCGTGCCGGGAAATCCCGGTGTCTATTATTTCGGGGCGAATGGCGGAGGCGTCTGGAAGACGACTGACGGCGGCACGGTGTGGAAGCCAATTTTCGATGAAGAACCGGTCGCGTCCATTGGGGCGCTGGCACTTGCTCCTTCGAATCCCAACATCATTTACGTGGGAAGCGGAGAAAACAATCTCTATGCCGACATCACGTACGGAAATGGCATCTACAACTCCATTGATGCGGGAGCGACGTGGCAACATCTCGGACTTGAGGACACACGTCATATCGCACGCATCCTGGTAGATCCTCGAAACCCGGATATCGTGCTGGTGGCAGCCATGGGCCACAGCTTTGGGCCGAACAAAGAGCGCGGCGTTTTCCGTTCAGCCGATGGTGGACGGACCTGGAAGAAGGTTTTGTACAAGGACGACGTTACAGGTGCAGTGGACCTTAGTTTCGAACCGGGGAATCCACGCGTGGTTTACGCGACTCTGTGGCATGGCATCCGCAAGCCGGGACAGAAGGGAACTTCGTTTGGTCCCGGAAGTGGGCTCTACAAGTCGGCAGACGAAGGCATGACCTGGACACAGATCACGGGACACGGTCTACCGACGGGAGACTGGGGCCGGTCTGGCGTTGCGGTGGCCCCCGGAAATCATGGGCAGCGTGTTTACCTGATTCTGGAAGCCAAGGAAAAAGACGGGGGCCTCTATCGTTCCGACGATACGGGAGCAACCTGGAAGAAAGCCACGGAGGATCGCCGCATCCAAGGGTATTGGTACATGAGCGAGATTTTTGCAGACCCCAAAAACCCCGATGTCGTGTATGTGCCTTCGCAAAATCTATACCGTTCGACGAACGGCGGGCATACCTTTACTGCCATCAAGGGCGCACCTGGCGGCGACGACTACCACACCGTATGGATCGATCCAACAAATTCGCAACGCATCATGCTAGGTGTCGATCAGGGCGCGACGATCAGCCTCAACGGAGGCGAGTCCTGGAGCACGTGGTACAACCAGCCAACGGGGCAATTTTATCGTCTCGCGACAGATCACCGGTTTCCTTACTGGGTTTATGGACCACAACAGGACAGCGGCACAGCGGGCATCGCCAGCCGCGGAAACAATGGACAGATCACGGAGCGTGATTGGCTCCCAGTCGGCCCAGGAGAGAGCGGTTACACAATCCCCGACCCGCTAGACGCGGATGTGATCTATAACGCGGGTCCGGGTGGCAGCGTCGTGCGTTTGTCAAAAATTACAGGGCAGGTGCGGGATATTTCCCCAGCGCCGGTCTCGTTTGGCAGCAAGTACCGTTTCAACTGGACGATTCCGCTGGTTTTTTCACCGCAAGATCCACATCTGCTTTATCTCGGGACGCAGTTTCTCTTGAAAACGACGGACGCAGGAACTAGCTGGGAGGGCGTGAGTCCCGATCTGACGCGTACGCGCGCCGCGGAAAAAGATTCGAGACAGGTGCTTGGCACGGTCCTGACGATTGCGCCTTCAGAGATCAAGGAAGGTCTCATTTGGGTTGGAACAGATGACGGGAATGTCCAACTCACGAAGGACGGTGGAGCGACGTGGCAGAACGTCACGCCGACGGGCGTATCGGAGTGGAGCACAGTGAGCATTATTGAATCGTCACACTTCGATCCCGGGACGGCCTATGCGGCGGTGAATCGAAACAGTCTCGACGATTTGCACCCGCACATTTTTCGGACGGGCGACTTTGGAAAGACCTGGCAGGAAACGGTTAACGGCATTCGCGACGACGATTTTGTCCGCGTGGTGCGCGAGGATCCGGCGCGCCAGGGGTTGATGTACGCGGGGACGGAACGAGGAGTTTACGTTTCGTTTGATGGCGGAGATCATTGGCAATCGCTCCGGCTGAACATGCCGGTAGTGGCCATCCACGATCTGGCCATCGAGCAGGATGACCTCGTGGCCGCGACGTATGGCCGTTCGTTTTGGATTCTCGACGATGTCACGCCGCTTCGCCAGGCGGATGCGCGGATAGCATCTTCTGGCGCGCATCTCTTTGCGCCACGAACCGCCATCCGTGTGCGCCGCGATGAGAATCAGGACACGCCGCTGCCGCCGGAAGTTCCTGCTGGGAAAAATCCTCCCGATGGCGCCATTCTGAATTACGTTTTGCCGGCGAATACTGCCGGAGACATTCAACTGGAAATTTATGACGCGGATGAAAAGCTGGTGCGGAGTTTTTCCAGCGTGCCTGGGCCAGAAGAGCCAGAGGAAACTCCCTTCGTGGCGGAGTACTGGATCGGCCATCCGCAAGCGCTTTCGAAAGCAGCCGGAATGCACCGTTTTGTTTGGAATCTGCGCGATCCCGATCCGCGCGCCATGCACGCGCAGTCTCCTTACAACTATCCGATCGCGGCGATTGTGGGCTCGACGCCGCTGCCGCCACAGGGTCCACTGGTGCTGCCGGGGAAGTATGAGGTGCGGCTGAAAGCGGGGGGACAGGTTTTTCGCCAACCGCTGGAAGTCAAGATGGATCCGCGCGTGGAGGCAGCGCGCAACGAATTGCAGAGTTCACTGGTGCTGCAACTGAAAATCTCCTCGTTGCTCGAGAAAAACTTTGTAGGCTACCAGCAAACGAAGGTATTGCGCGGGCGGCTGACCGAGTTGATGAAGCGTCCCGAGGAAGATCCGATTGCCGTTGCGGCCGGCGCGCTGGATGCGAAAATCGCCGCGCTCGAAGGGGAAGCGACACCGATCCTGGAGACACCGAAGACGTCCAGTCTCATGGTGGTGAACGATACCTTGACGGCGCTGATGGCGCTGGTGGATGGAGCGGACTCCGCGCCATCAGAAGAATCATTTGCGGCGTATCGTCGGATCTGCAAGGGTTCGAACGAAGCTCTTGCGGCCTGGCAGGAACTGGAGAACAAAGACGCCGCCGCGCTGAACAGCATGCTGGACAA
>WNGI01025298.1_pt1 | contig 10428 bp, 10 predicted proteins | sample 5400621 | NCBI WGS metagenome assembly WNGI01 (sample SAMN13153374, study PRJNA577476) | soil metagenome | isolation source: 20 cm soil or saprolite under Garry oak tree replicate 1 | place: USA:California | collected 2016-06-15 | reverse complement strand
AGTCGTGACCGGGAGAATTCCGGAAGTCGTTTCGCCAGAAATTGATCGAGTCGAATTCTTGCTTCGTTCGCTGATACGACAAGCTCGATCCGAGTAGAATTTTCGGCTGAAAGTCGCCTCATAAATAGATCAACGCGTGGTGCGACTTTTTTTGGCTTCCGCCGCGAACAGTTGAGCGCACAATAGTAGCTTGCTGATCGGCAGGCGAGGCGCCCACCCGAACAGCTCGCTACGACAATTCGCTAAGTCAACCCACCACCGAAGTGGCAGTCGGTGTAGGCGTAGGGGTAACTGTCGGAGTTGGGGTTGGTGTCGCAATGGGAGTGGCTGTAGGCGCGGGAGTGAACGGAGGCGTTGGACGGGGATGCGGAGTGGGACGCGGCCTTGGCGTCGCCCTTGGCGTCGGAGTGGGCGTTGGGGTTGGCCCAGGAGCGTACAGTTCCGCGCTCGCCACTGGGAAGATAGCATCCGGGACACCCAGTGACCAGGAGGGAGCACGGTCGGGGTCGACCGGAAAAGAAGCATTCAGGCCGCCGCCAGTTTCTCCCGCTGCAACAAGGACCATGCCGTTGGGCAGCAAGGTGGCCGTGTGAAAAGCGCGTGCGGTGTTGAGGTTGCCCGTGACAGTCCACGTCCCGCTCGCCGGATAGTACAGTTCCGCGCTCGCAGAAGTAGGGGAGCAGCATTCAAATCCCCCTGCAACAATGACCATGCCGTTGGGCAGCAAGGTCGCCGTGTGAGTCTGGCGTTCTGTGTTTAGGCTGCCTGTGACACTCCATGTCCCGCTCGCAGGATCGTACAGTTCCGCGCTAGAGAGGATGTCGGAAGGGGTGAAAGTGGGGCCATCATGTCCCCCGGCAACAAGGACGATGCCGTTGGGCAGTAAGGTCGCTGTGTGAAAAGCGCGTGCGTTGTTGAGGTTGCCGGTGGCAGTCCAGGTCCCGCTCGCAGGGTCGTACAGTTCCGCGCTCGCAAAAGCAATTGAGTTGCTATCAAATCCCCCTGCAACAAGGACCATGCCGTTTGGCAGCAAGGTGGCCGTGTGAGCCGTGCGTCCTGTGTTTAGGTTGCCCGTGACAGTCCATGTCCCGCTCGCAGGATCGTACAGTTCCGCGCTCGGAAGAGCATTTTCTCCCCCTGCAACAAGGACCATGCCGTTAGGCAGCAAGGTGGCCGTGTGCGCTACGCGGGCGATGTTGAGGCTGCCGGTGACAGTCCAGGTCCCGTTCGCAGGATCGTACAGTTCCGCGCTTGGAAGAGCATTTAAGTTGCTATCTAATCCCCCTGCAACAAGGACCATGCCGTTGGGCAGCAAGGTGGCCGTGTGAAGATAGCGGGCAGTGTTTAGGCTGCCCGTGACAGTCCATGTCCCACTCGCAGGCTCATCGCCGGTAGACAGTGTCGCGACCGGCCCCGATCCCAAAAGGAGTGGGGCCGCGACCGCGCTTTGCTTGGTTGTGGCTCGCTGCCCGAGGGCGAATGGGATCACGCAAACGGCTATAAGCAGAATCAGGTAACAGGCACCTTGAAGAAGATGGGCTTTAAGGGAGGGGTTAAGTTGTTTTTTCATTTTACGGTCTCCTTCTTCAAATCAGAATTCTTCTCAATTGCAGATTTGGTAAGCGTGAGCCCTTTTTACTTAGAAGCACGGCAGCATGGAAAGACTTTTTTCGAAAGACACTGAGAAACTTTTCGCGTGTAACTCGCTCAAGCTCGCGGAACACGCGAGCTTCTCATCCGCTCGCACAACGAACCGTTTTCCGTCGCCGCGATGTGCTTCAACAATCCAGCGACGAGGGCCGCAATTTTCTGCGTCACCTCTCGAAGAGCGACGCGCCGATGAACGCGTCGCTGTAGGCGAAGCAGAGCAGGCGCGTTTAGAGAAGAGGTACGAGCAGACGGAGCGACATCATCGGGAGAGCAAGCCAGCGGCACGAATTGCTGCAGTCATTTCGAATCGCTACGCCCTCACTAACAGGAGCGCCAACGGAGCGGCAATGACGGGCCGATCCACTCTGTCGGACGGGCTGCCAGTGCCACATTTTGCTCTGGAAGGGCTGAATGTTACAATTGCTGCGCAATGGCGAGTGAGCCTACCGCCCAAACATGCCCCAGTTGCGGAACGGCAATCGATACGACCGCGGCGGAGCCATTGGCGCGGATCGCCTGTCCTACGTGTGGCAAGAAAATACACGTGGAGAGAACCTTCGATCATTTCGTCGTGGTCGAGACGCTTGGCGTAGGCGGGATGGGCACCGTTTATAAGGCGCGCGATATGGAACTAGATCGGTTCGTGGCGCTGAAACTGTTGCGCAGAGACCTTGGCGGTGAAGAGGATCATAAGGCTCGATTGCAACGAGAGGCGCGCATTGCTGCCGCCGTGAATCATCCTTGTGTGATACAGGTATTCGATTCGGGAACGGATCACGGCCAGTTCTATGTGGTAATGGAGTTGGTCGACCAGGGAAGCCTCGACGATCTCATGGCGCTGCAACCGCGCTTACCGGAAAAGCGCGTGCTTGAGATTGGTATTCAGGTTGCAAAAGGCCTGCGTGCTGCGCAGCGAAGAGGTCTGATTCACCGTGATGTGAAGCCGGCTAATATTTTTACAGTTTAGGCGCAACACTCTTTCATGCGATTGCGGGCAAACCGCCAATCGAAGCCAGCACAAATTCCGCGACCGCATTGCTCGAATCAAAACAACGACCACTCGATTTGCAGGCGACCGCGCCGGACGTTTCTGCGGAGACTGCCGAGGTTTTGCAGCGAATGATCGCCGCTGACCCGGCGCAACGTTTTTCCTCCTATGACGACCTGGTGGCGGAGCTTGAGCGAGCGTGGCGAGCGGTGGCATTGGAGGATGCAACCAGTGGCGGTGAGACGCGCCGTCGACGCTGGCGTTCGGCGTGGTCTCGCTTCACTCAGGGTAGATTTGAAGCGCTAAGCGGGGTTTTACGCTGGGATCGCCGCCCGCCGTTCCTCATTCGCGTGGGTTTACCGGCTGTGTTGGCGCTTGGACTTCTGTTCGTTATCGCGCGCAGCAGAGGCTGGTTGGATCGCAGTCCGTGGAACAAAGCACTTGCCGAATATAGAGAGCAAGTCGCGCTGTATCGCTTTGCTCAAGCGGCTGAGGGGATCAGGAATGTGAAACTGATCGGCGCATACTATAAGCCTGCTGAAGAAGTCGCAGAGAAGAGAGCGCAACTCATGTTCGATTGGAAGAATATTCTGATTGACGATCTCAATCGGGCGCATTTTTCGGGTTTACTGACAGATAGCTCTGGCGCGCAATATAGAGGTATAGTGAGCGCCACGGATGAAGGCCTCACGATGAAACTTCCGTATGGCATCGCATGGATCACCTGGGAGAAACTTTCGCCACAGACGCTGTTGATGCTTTCCAGATCGTTCATCGCCCCAGTAGCGCGCGACGCGGCAGATCGACAATGGCGCTGCGCTGTCTTTGCGAGTGAAACTGGACAAACCGAAGCGGCTCGGGAGCTGGTCGATGCGGCCGCAAAAGCTAAGCCTGAATACAAGGAACAGATTTCGCAGCTGTTTCCCGGTATTGCCCCGGCGCGCTAGCGCCCATCTTGCTCATGCTCATAATCATGCTCCTACTCTTGCCTTTCTGAATTCATGTCCGAGCAAGAGCATGAGCAAGAGTAAGAGTAGGATAGGAATCGGCACGAGGATGAACGAATCCCGGCTCGAAGAGTCAGATTTTAGACGAATCATTGCCATAATTGGTTTTTGACGCGACGGTTTCTGGATCGCGATATGGAGCAAAACCCACCACCACCGCAGTTTCCCTCGCCGGAAGAATTGAAGACTAAGATCACGGAGTTCATGAAACAGAACTTCGGCGACCGCGTCTCAGTGGCGACTTTTGCTGAGCCGGAGCCCGCGGCAGCAGAAGAGGAGGAAAAGCCGGAGAAAACCGATCACGAGGAATTCGAATTCAGGCTTCTGCCGCGGGATATTAAAGCGCATCTCGACCGCTTCGTGATCAAGCAGGATGAAGCAAAGAAGGTGTTAGCGATCGCAGTTTGCGATCATTACAACCACGCCAATTATCTCCGCCGTCTTGAGAAAGAGGATGCCACGCGTGCGCAGGAGGTCGAATACATCAAGCAAAACGTGATTTTGGTGGGGCCGACTGGGGTCGGCAAAACTTATCTCATCAAACACATCGCCGATCTGATCAAAGTGCCGTTTGTGAAAGCGGACGCTACGAAGTTTAGCGAGACCGGTTACGTCGGTGGCGATGTGGAAGATTTAGTGCGCGAGCTCGTACACAAGGCCGACGGCGACGTGAACCTGGCGCAATTCGGGATCATTTACATCGATGAGATCGACAAGATCGCTGCGGCTGGAAATTTGATCGGCCGGGACGTCAGCGGACGCGGTGTGCAGACCACGCTGCTGAAGTTAATGGAGGAAACAGAAGTGCCCATTCGCAGCATGAACGATTTGCAGGCGCAATTGCAGGCGGCATTCGAGTTTCAACGGCGTGGGAAGGCGAAACGGGAAACGATCAATACGCGGCATATTCTGTTCGTGGTCAGCGGTGCATTTGAGAAGTTGAAAGAACAAGTGGCGCGCCGTGTTCGGCAAGGTCAGATCGGGTTCAGCGCTGAACCGATTCAGGTAATGGACAACCAATTGTTCCGGCACGTAACGACTCAGGATTTCATCGAATATGGATTCGAGCCGGAATTCATCGGCCGATTGCCAGTGCGCGTGGTGTGTGAAGAGCTGGATGCCGACGACCTTTTCAACATCATGAAGTATTCCGAGGGGAGTTTGCTCCGGCAATATTTCGAGGATGAAGCGCTGCGACTGCTGTCTGAAGCTGCCGCCAAGGAAAAAACCGGGGCACGTGGATTGCTGACGGTATTCGAAAAATTGTTCCGCGATTACAAGTACTACCTGGCAGGCTCAGGTCTAAGCCAGTTGCGTGTTACCGCTACGCTCGTGCTCGACCCAAAGCATGTGCTCGACCGGCTGATGGTGGAGGGACACAAGCTGGAGGCGCAAATGCTCGAAGCCGGCGCGCGTCAGTTTGCGGAGAAATTCAGCAGTCAGCATGGGTTGGAAATTGTTTTGGATGAAAGCGCGGTGCGGCGCCTTGTCGAGCGGGCGCAAACTGAGCGGATGACCATGAGCGATCTTTGTGCCCACCTGTTTAAGGATTACCAGTTCGGACTGAATCTGATCAAAAAGAACACTGGTCAGGCAAGGTTTGCGATCAATGCCGATGCCGTCGATGCGCCCGACAAATTCTTAAGTGAACTGGTGGTGCAATCCTATTACCCAGCTGCAGCTGCCCAAAAGGCCTGATCGTTCATGAAGCGCTCGTTGATCACAACGCTCGTAATTGGAGTTGTCGTCACCATCGTTGTGGGTGCCTTGCACGCAACCAAGGCGATAGTGGGCTTTGAGACTGCTGTTGCGCAGCTTGTTTCTGATTATGCCAGCGCAACGAGAGTCGTGGGCGAAAAATGGCAGTACGTTTTTGTCTTGGTGACAGCTGTCGGTGTCGCCTGGCTCAGCCTGAGGAACTTGCCTCGGTTGCGAAGCTACCCGTTGTTCGGCTTTTTACTGATCGAGTTGCTCGTCCTTTCGTGGATTTGCTCCCTTTACCGGATTTTTTTCCAGCCCGTTCCGTGCATTTTTGCGGTTGCTCTAGCGATGGCTGCCGCGGAGGGATGGACCGCTTTTTTGCAGAGAGACCGGTCGCATTTAGTACGTACACTCTTTGCGAATCGCCTCTCAAAAAAAGAATTTCATCGTGTCAGCGACGGGGACTTCGATGGCCAGGCTCAAGCGTACGAAGCAAGCGTCGTGGTCTGCGACATTGCCAATCGACATGGATTCACAAGTTCGTCTGACCCCGCCGGTTTCGCTGAAACAATGGCGAAATTTATTCGTGAGACCGCCGATGGCCTGATCGAAAGAGGAGCCTATCTACAAGCTGCCGACGGGGAGGGGGTGGTTGCCATTTTTGGCTTTCCGAACACTGGTGGCCAGCATGCCGAGGATGCAGTGCGCGCTGTGCTCGACTTAACAAAGAAATTTCGCGAGGGACGGCAGGACGATGAAGACATTTTTGGCGACTGGGAAATGCACGCCGGCATCAGCTCGGGTGCGATAATTGCCGGCGCGCTAAAGGACAGCGTACATCCCGCGCTCCTGGCGAGCGGCGAACCGATTGAGTTCGCGCGCAGGTTTTGCGCTTTGAATCACCGGTATGGATCGAAGATCCTGATTGATACGCCCACTTTCGATAGCGTGAGCGAAACGGTCGTCGCGCGTCCAATCGATTTCGTGAGCGGAACGAATTCGCACGATCGACTTGAAATCTACGAGCCACTCTGCCTTGCCACGGAAGCCAAACCCGAGCATGTCGCGCGTAGAGATTCTTTCTGGAGCGGCGTAGTTCTCTATCGAGAAAAGCGTTGGGCGGAAGCTTATTCTGAATTTCAGAAGGCACGTGGTCCCGAGGGAGAAGACGATCCCGCACTGCAATTCTATTTGCAGCGGTTGGAGCCGCTTGTTCTGCAGCTAACCGAATCGCCGTTGGAAGAAGGCTGAGCGCGCTTTGAGAAGGACGGAATATCCGGTTGCAATCCGGAATTTGATTGCGCAACTGCGACAAATGCCGGGAGTGGGTCCTCGCTCGGCGGAGCGGATTGCGCTCTGGATGGTGGGAGCACGGAGCGATCAGCCGGAACAAATCTCACGGGCTATCGCGGAGACCCGCCAGGCGATTCGTTCCTGCAAGCTGTGCGGATTTTTTTCTGCCGGAGAAATATGCGAGATATGCGCGGATTCGTCGCGCTCGACAGAGCTGCTCTGCGTCGTAGAGCAACCCACCGACATTCTTCCGCTGGAAAAAACCAATGTCTTTCGGGGGCGATATCATTCTCTTGGAGGGAAGATTTCTCCACTCGATCATATTGGTCCCGACGATTTGCGCATTAAAGAATTACTGGAACGCGTCGATCAGGAAAAGATTACCGAAATCATTTTTGCACTGCCTGCGGATGTAGAAGGCGAATCTACCACAAATTTCATTGTCGATTTCTTGAAGGACAAACCGGTCAATCTTACGCGTATCGCCCGCGGCATTCCAGCGGGCGGCGGCCTGGAATCGGCGGATGAACTGACGCTTTCTGCCGCGCTTTCAGGGCGAACAAAACTGTGATCGTTGAAGAGTTGAAGGATTGACGCGTTAAGCAGCGTTGTCATTCTGAGCCCTTCGGCTTCGCTCAGGACAGGCTTCGCGAAGAATCTCTAATTGTTCTTCGGCAGTGCATGGAAATAATAAATCAGAGATGTTTCGCTTCGCTCAACATGACAGGATGGCATCGTAACGCTTCAACGCTCTAACGCTTTAACTTTCCAAGGCTCCAACGGTAGGTTAATTTTCGTTGTCATGTCCTGCGCAAAGATCGATCCAGCCCTGCATCAGGGGCAGAAACCGCCATGGATCAAAGTGCGTTTGCCATCCAATCCAGTTTTCTTTTCGACCAAGGCGCTCATTTCTGATCTGCGCTTGCACACGGTTTGCGAGAGCGCGCAATGCCCAAACCGATGGGAATGCTGGAGCCAGGGCACGGCGACTTTCATGATCGCTGGCGATCGTTGCACGCGCGCGTGCGGGTTTTGCGCCGTGACAACTGCTAAGCCTTTCGCGCTGGAAGAAGACGAACCGCAGCGCGTAGCTGAGGCGGTGCGCCGAATGAAATTAAAACATGTCGTTATCACGGCCGTCGCGCGCGACGATCTCAGGGACGGCGGCGCCGATCATTTCGCCCGCACAATTACCGCGATTGGAGAAATGGATCCTTCTGTGATTGTCGAAGTGCTGGTTCCGGACTTTCACGCGCAGGATTGGTGCATCCAGAACGTTCTCGATGCCGGTCCTGATATTTACAACCACAACATGGAAACGGTAGAACGCCTCACGCCGCTGGTGCGTTCGCGTGCCAAGTATCGCACCTCGCTGCAAGCGCTACGGCGCGCAAAAGCGTTGTCAGCAGCGGTTGTGACTAAGAGCGGGGTCATGCTTGGACTTGGCGAGAAGGAGACGGAACTTTTTCAGACCATGGACGATTTGCGCGAGGCCGGCTGCGAAGTACTCACCATGGGCCAGTATTTACGTCCGACTCCGAAGCATTTACCGGTGGTCGAGTACATCACGCCCGAGCAATTCAATTACTACGGCGACATTGCGCGCAGAAAAGGCTTTCTCCATGTCGCCTCTGGCCCGCTGGTCCGCAGTTCGTATCACGCGGCCGACTTTCATCCAGTCATACCGCGATGACAGAGGTAGGCGCGACCACAGTTTGCCCGCTGCGGCGGGGGCGCGCCGAATGAAAGCGCGAGAATGGTTGCGAATTCGATGACGGAGCGCGATCCGCTCGCTCAGATTCGGTCGCAAACCGCCGCGGTCATTCCTGCCTACCAAGATGAAAAACATATAGGAGACATTGTTCGCCGAACCCGCGAGCGCCTCCACTACGTCCTTGTCGTTGATGACGGCTCAACCGATCAGACCGCGCAACGCGCACGCGAAGCCGGCGCAGAAGTCATTGTTCACAATCAAAACCGCGGCAAAGGCGAAGCAATTAAGACAGGACTAGAGTACTGGTTCGCCACGGTGAATCCGTCTCACCGTACGGCGACTGGATTGGATCGAGAAGTCATGTGGGTGAGTCTTCTCGATTCCGACGGTCAACATCTTCCGGAAGAGATCGATCGGTTCCTGGCAGCGGTAACGTGCGCGACGCAGCGGACGTTTTTAATTGGCAACCGCATGAACAATCTCGCCGGCATGCCATTCATCCGGCGCGTTGTGAATCGCTATATGAGCAGCCAAATTAGCCGCCTCTGCGGACAAGACATCCCCGATACGCAGTGCGGTTTTCGCATGGTAGATCGGCATTTGGCTCCAGAGTTACTCAGCGGCGGAAACCGGTTCGAATACGAAACTGAAGTACTCATTATCGCAAGCCGTAAAGGCTATCGGATCGAATCAGTCCCAATCACAACTGTTTACTCCGACCAAGTGAGCAAGATTCATCCAATGCGAGATGCCCTTCGCTTTTTAAAATTGATGTGGCGATACCGGAAAGGGCAGCACTCAGGTGTTGTGGCCGAGAACTAGAACCAGATTTTTTTGCTGTCAGGAACTTGAAGTTTTTCAGGATGTGGTCGGGGACCTGATCAGAGACGCCCTTGACTTACTGTGGGCATTGCCGCCGATAATCATCGCTTGTCAACGCCAGATAGCGGACGTCATGTAATTGTCCCAGACCGCAGCGAAATGCCTTCCGGTGGAACCCTTCCTCCAGGAATCCGAGTCTCTTCGCCATCGAAAAGCTCCCACGATTCGACGACAGAACGCGCACAAATATCCTTTGAAACCCCGAATCTTGGAACGCCAGCTTTAAGATTCCTCTAATGCTCTCGCTCGCATATCCCTGTCTTTGTGACGACGTGCTGATGAAATAACCTAACTCGGCCGATGGAATTTCCCAGGCAACGTTCTTTACCTGGATTTGCCCGATTTACTCGTTCGCGTGTTTCAGCCAAATGCCATAACAAAACGCTTTCCCAACGCTCCAGTGTTCTCTTTTTTCGGAGACCAAGACCCTGGCTTCGTGAAGAGTCTCCAGGCTTGCCATTTGAGCAAATTCTCGAACTAGTTGCGCTCGATCCTGCTGAACCAATTCGAGAATCCCGAAGGCGTCCTCGCCTTGATAGCAACGCAGCACCAACCGTTGTGTCTCTATAACCTCCGGGAACGTTTGCTTCACCAGAACAGGAATAGGCGTCGGTCCTTACTATTGACACACGTCACTGCAATAGCGGGCTCCATTCTAAATCACGGCTTTCGTGCCGGCACAGGTTTTGAGCTTTTCAGGATTTCCGATTCGGGCGTGAGCGTTGCCGGTTTGCCGCTGAAGATGACGCGGTTTGGCTTCGCGGCGAGCGTTCCAACGAGCTCCTTTGCGTAGGTGGTGACAACTTTCAGGTTCAAGAGAGTCACGTGCAGTTGTTTCAAGTCTTCAGAAAGCTGTTTGTCAGTCGTTTTGATGAAACTATCAGCACTGCCGAATACCGTGTCCGCACCCTTGGCTACGCCCTCGAGGTTTGTGATCATGTTTTGTAGGTGGTCCGCATCCATTTTTAACGAATCAGCCAATGGGCCGAGCTTCGGCGTGAATTCACCAAGATCTTTTTTCAAACCTGTGACAGTCACATTGAGATTATCGAGCAGCTTGTTTGCGTTCTCGAATAACGGGCCGGCCGCCGCTGTGATTTGTTCGAGGCCGTACGCCGGATGGCCTTCGATCGCCGCGTTGTTTGCCAACGTTTGACCTCCCGGCGTCCCTGCGGTAAGCGCCACAAATTTCG
>WNGI01021353.1_pt1 | contig 10428 bp, 11 predicted proteins | sample 5400621 | NCBI WGS metagenome assembly WNGI01 (sample SAMN13153374, study PRJNA577476) | soil metagenome | isolation source: 20 cm soil or saprolite under Garry oak tree replicate 1 | place: USA:California | collected 2016-06-15 | reverse complement strand
TCTGTTCTTCGTTCCTCGCTGCATTCGCAAGCGAAGCGACCTGCAAGAGAGCGCAAATTAACGCAAACGTGGCTAAAATTCTGAACATATATTTGTACATCAGGTTGTTGTTGCTTGTAAGAACGCCGGTAATCCGGTCTGCATATCTCTAGACTGGAAACCGCGTGAGATATTCCTTTGATTGTTGTCAAAAAATAGTAAATCGCTGGTAGAAGGCTGAAAGCCTACTTCTCGCACGCGCGGGAAATGGGGCAGCTTGAGAATTAATTAGCCAGACATTTGCCGGTTCGTGCACAACCGTGGGTCTGCGCAGGTTGACCCTGAGCAGCTAAGGGTACGCTTAGCTGAGCGCGAAGCTGACGGAAAGGAATACTCCCGATATAAAAAGAGCATCGGACATATAATTCAGGTCGCTCCGCTCTCTACGCCGCTAACGAAGCCGCCCAGATGTCCGGCGATTGCAATTAACAACACCGTGGCAAGTGCAAGAGCGATATAAGTGATGCCGGGTGTTCGGTGGGGAAGTTTCCGCTGGCGGAAGCGCCACGCGCAAAGGAGCCAAATCATTCCGCTGGCTGATAGCGCGAAGACCAAATGCAGGAGCAAGTTTCCTTTAAGTTTTGCACCCTCCAATTGCCACTGCCATGCGGTCAACCCGCTGGCAATGGCAACTGGCGCCGTGAGTGCTGCCGCCACAAGATTATAGTATGCGGCCTTCAACATCGTTGGATTGCTTCTCCAAATCGCGAGCAGATCAAACACCACGCTGATGATGAAGAGCGCGATCGGAAAATGAATTACTACCGGGTGTTGCGCGTGTTTTGCAAGCAGGGCAGCTTTTAAATCAAACGGGCTCATGCGATCCTTAGTAAAGCGTTACGTGGATTCTCCAGCCGTCAGTTTCGCGCTAACCCCCCTAGTGTGCGCGCTTGCCTGAGATCCAGGTCGAGAACCCTTCGCTGGCCCGCCTTGATGGCAACGGGCAGGCGGATATATCCGTCCTTCTCCGATCGAGCAACGACCATGTAAGATCCAACCGGCAACGGCACAACCTCGGGAATTTCATCGTCCGCGAAATGTTGGCTTGTGACATTTTTAAAGAGCTTTCCGTCGATCGTGTAGATGGCGAAAAGGTTTTGCGGAAAATACCACGCGTTGCCATCGTTGAATTCATCGGCCGTTAAATAGACCGTTAGATACCCTCGGGACGACCCGGCAGGATAATCCGAGCCTCCCGGCCTTATCAGCCCGCAAAATAGCGGATTTCTATCTCCTGCTTGCGCAATGGTTGAACTGCCAATGGTCAAGAACAGTGGAATAATCAATGGCGCGGTCTTCCACAACATTGAAGCGAGTACTGATTTCATATCTAAAGTGGTTGGCGTTAGTTAACGATGATCTTTCCAGTCATCCGATGATGTATGGAACAGAAGTAAGAGTAAGTTCCTGTGGTCGCGAAGGTGTTGGAAAAGCGCTCTCCCGTCTTCAATACCGGCGACTTCTTGAACTGATTGTCGGCGCTCGTCACTGTGTGAGCTACGTTGTCGTGGTTAGTCCAGGTCACCGTGGCGCCCACGGGTACGGCCAAAGTTTGGGGTGAAAAACTAAAGTTATCGATGGCAACTTCAGTCTTTGTAGCTTTGGAAGGAGCTGACTCTCTGGTTTGGCGGTTTTTGCCGTGCGTGCTGCTCAGAAACGCCAGAGCAACGAACATGACAAACGCCAGAGTCCCTGTATTTACGTGTCTCAGAAATGGCGACAACACGGTTACGCATTTGGTGGTGTGTTTTTGACGGTGAACAGGAGAAGCTGACATAAACTGGGTTTTTCTATGCTTCGGTTTCACTAAATGGGCGATTGGTAAATTGCTTTCACTTATCCATACCTTTTTGGGCTGGTGATATTCCCGCGCCGTTAATTGATGTTCCACCAGAATGCGGCCGCCGCCCGCACAAAGCGCTGAAGTTTGGCGACGGAATAAGCGTGAACCGCCGCCAGAGAAAGGAGTGAGCGCTGTTATCCGAATGCGGACCTAAACGCTCTCAACGAGCTAAAGCCTTGTCCTGTGACAAAGCCTTTGTACCTCGTCAATGGTGCGACGTTTGTCCTTCGAACTGCTGCTTAAAAGTCTGCAAATCGTTAGCGTTAACGTCGGAAACAGCCCAGTAGTTAAAGTCCGAGTCAGCCCAATGGAGAAGCTGGTAGCCTTGGCGCGATATCGCGTTCATGGCTCTGCTCGCATTCGATTCTGCCGGCCAAACAAACAGGTTAATGAAATGTTTTCGCCTTTGGTAAATCAACGCCACCACCGGCCTCTGATCGAGATAATCGAGGCGGCCACCAACCAAAGGAAACCCTTCGCTGGAAAGGTCGACTACCGGAGGTGCAAAATCGACCTTTGTGTCCAACCATGGTTTCACGGTGTGCTGGTCGGAGGAAGCGACGTCAGTGAGGTGATTTGCCATCAGCGAACGCACATGACTGGCGATGAGTTGCGTGGCTAAGAATTGATCGCGCTCAGGTCGCTGCAATCGGGGCACCAAATTCAAAGCCACGACCGCAGCGAGAATGACCGCCGCGGCGAGACCGAGCCAGTTCCATGGTGTCCCGAAAAGAACAGTCCGCCGCTCTAGCTGCTTTCTTGGGACCAGGAGCTGAGCACCTCGCGTAAAAGTGCGCGTAGGCCGTTCGGCGACCTCTTCCCGTAAAGAGGATTGAATTCGCTCACGTAATCCCAGAGGGGCCTTATAATAGGGAGTGGCGTTCCCAATCGCACGGATTAGCGAGCCATGCGTTTTGTAGGCTTGATCACAGCTAGCGCAGTCCAGTAGGTGCCGTTCGAGTGTCTGGCTAGTAATCGGATCGAGTTCGCCATCCAAATAACCATCCATCAGTTTTATAGCTTCTTCGCAGTTCATCTTCATTTCTCCTTACCGATGTGAGCCGCCAAACATTCCCTGAGCTTGGCTCGCGCGCGGGCGAGCCGCGACATCACCGTCCCTGGCGGAACTTGCGTGATGTCGGCGATTTCCTTGTAGGAGAGACCTTCCTGGTGTCGTAGCGTCAAGATCTCACGGAATTCGGCAGGCAATTCATCTATAGCTTCTCTCATCAGCTTCGCGTCCTCGTTATGCTCCAGAATCGCTGCCGGAGTAAGGGACTCCTGCCCAGAAGCGTGTATCTCTTCATCGAAAGTTGTTGTCAGATCGACTGCGTGGTTTTTCTTAAGCAACGTGTAAGACGTGTTTCGGACTATAGTCAGCAACCAGGCCCGTCCGTTGGAACCATGGAATCCGTTGAACGCTTTGAATGCTCGCAGATAGGCCTCTTGAACTACATCCTGCGCATCCTCGTCATTGCGAAGCAGCCATCTGGCTAAATTGTGCGCGGCATCAAGATGAGGCAGTATCATCGCTTCAAAAGATGCTAGGTTCTTTTGCTCAGCGGGGCTCTCTTCGCGCCCTTTGACTACGACGAACTTCACGGTCTTCTGATCCGATTCGAAATCTTCGGTTTCGGAAGCATGTTCCGCTTTCAAAGGCAAAGCCATAGCGATTTTCGAGAGCTCATATTTGGGCACGGCACAGTACGTCCAGGCGCCTTGCCCTTTGTCTAATAAGACTGGCATTTCCCAGTTTTATTCCATCCTCGCAAGAAAGAGACTGCGCAGAGACGGACCATCTCATAGACACCGGCGACCAAACGATGCCAGACATCATTCTCGGGGAATAAATGTCCGCCTGAACAGTATGAGTGGGCACAGATTGTTCAACCAAACGCCGAATAACTGAGGAAACATCGACTCTTATGCCTACAACAATTGCCAGTCTCCTGAATTTTGCGGGGCCGGACATGATAGTAATCCTTCTCATCGTGTTGCTCCTGTTCGGCGCGAAGAAGCTGCCTGAGCTCGCCCGCGGCATGGGTCGGGCGGTAAAGGAGTTCGGCGCAGCTCGAGATGAGATCGAGCGCGAGTTACGTCAGTCCGGCCCCAGCGAAGTAGCTCAGCCAAAACTACTCGACACAGCAAACAAGCAGACATCCCCGCCGTAATTCCGGCGCTACCCACAAAGCGAGGCTCGAAGGAACGCAATGATCAATCGCTCACCCGATAAGTCTCGAAAAAAACGAATCGTCATTCTGGGCGGTGGTTTCGGCGGGGTTTATGCGGCCATTCATCTTGAGAGATTGCTAGCCCGAGACAGTGCGGTGGAGATTTGCCTGGTTAGCCAGGATAATTTCTTCTTGTTCACGCCGATGCTTCATGAGGTAGCGGCGAGCGACCTAGACATCACTAATATTGTAAATCCCCTCCGGAAATTACTTCGTAAAACTGAGGTGATTTCACATGGTTATCGCAACCACTCCCTCCAGATCGACTATGACCATCTGGTCATTGCATTAGGATCGATCACCAACTTTTACGACATCCCCGGTCTCGCCGATCTGGCCGTGCCAATGAAATCGCTTCACGATGCCATTCAGTTGCGCGCTCAAATCATTCGACATTTGGAAGAGGCGAATTCCAATAGTGCCGACCGGCAAGCGTTGCTTACTTTCGTCGTGGCGGGTGGTGGCTTCGCCGGCGTCGAGACAGTTGCGGCCGTAAATGACTTCGTGCGGGAAGCGCTGCCGTTCTACCCCAATCTGAGGGAAAGTATGTTGCGAGTGATACTGGCGCATTCTGGCTCGGTTATCCTGCCAGAACTAGGTGAAGATCTGGGCCGACACACGCAAAAGGTACTGGCGCGGCGCCGGGTTAGAATTCTGCTTAACACCCGCGTTAAGAGCGTGACAGAGAACAAGGTCTTTTTAGCCTACAGGGCCCCAATTCCATGCAGCACTTTGGTGTGGACAGCTGGGACTGTGCCCAGTCCGCTCATCTCTCCGCTCCCTTGCGCCAAGGAACGAGGCCGAATCGTAGTAAACCACTTTTTGCAAGTCTCCGATTGGCCCGATGTCTGGGCCGTGGGCGATTGTGCATTTGTGCCAGACATCAGAAATCCGGGAAAGGCTCATCCCCCAACCGCGCAACATGCCATACGCGAGGGCAGGGTTGTGGCGCAAAATATTGCGGCAGCACTCTTAGGTCGCCCTCTAAAATCATTTTCGTTCAAGACCATCGGTTTGCTGGCCTCAATCGGTCGTCGGGCGGGCGTGGCCCGGATTTTTGGTTTCAATTTCTCCGGCTTCTTCGCCTGGTGGATGTGGCGGACGATTTATCTGAGCAAACTACCCGGGTTGGATAAAAAGGTTCGCGTCGCATTCGACTGGACACTTGACCTTCTCTTTCCCAAGGACGTGTGCGCAATATACGACCCGCCGCAGCATCGAGATTTCCCTTGGAAACACGCTAAGGACGTGGTTGGAGATAATGGTCAGTCCCCAGCAGGTACGCCTCAGACAATCCCGGCGCCTCATTTCTCCGCGCGTTCGCTTTCGCCCTGAGCGGATGGTGGCAAATCGTCGATTAATTTAAGCAGCAATATCAACAAGTTGCCACGCGCGCTGATGCACCGTGGGCCCGGGAATTTCAACGACGAACCCGACAATCCGGACAACGTCATGCGTAGTGCCGGGCCGGAAGATCGAAACTCTCTCGGCGTGCACCCACTGCGCGCCGGAATCGCCCCGCACGATGCGGAACTCAGTCGTTTTGTGCTCGGGACAATCCGGCCGGAACGGCTCCATCGCGATCTCGTAAAAAGCGCGGCGATCCTCCGGATGCACGCACCGCAAGAGCAAATGGAATTCAGCGGGAACATCGCGCTCAACTCCGAGGATCTGCCTCAACTCGTACGACCAATATTGTTCGCCTGTGTCAAAATTAACGTCGAAGAGTCCGACTTCTTCTGTCCTCCAGAGTTTCATTTCCATCTGTTTCCCTCTTTTAGTGGTTGCGCCTGCACGGGAGGAGATCTGTTTGCATTTTCGCTGGAACAGACGTGCTGTGTGTTACTGGAGACATCTGCCGGCCCAAATCGGTTACACTCGAGTGCGAACATTTTCTCCGAGCTCGCCACAGGACCGAGTCCGTGTCGCCACAACGACCGGACCGGAGTGGCAAAACGAGCCGTCGCTTGTGAATTTGAGATATCAATTCGCCAAGTCCGGAGATTAAATCCCACCGTACGGGCGGATCGAAGTGCTCGCTTCGGGCGCCGGATGACGTTATTGTTCGAATCGTTCGCGCCCGACCTTTTCTCGACGTAATTTGATGCCTTTACGCGTCAGATTTTGACGGATTAAACTTCAGGGCATGGAAACGAATTTAACACAACTCGTTTCTGATCGACTCGAAATTGCGGATACGCTGCATCGCTACGCGTTTGGCCTTGATCACAACGACGCAGAAGCGCTGGCTTCGGCGTTCACTCAAGACTGCACCTTCGATTTCACGCCAGCAGGCGCGAAGTTAGGGCTACGATTCCCAAAGCTAAGCGGCCGTGACACCGTGGTGAAATCCCTCATTTCGCTTCTTGGTCCGCTCGATACCAGCCACGCCGTTAGTAATCTACAGGTCAGAATCAGTGGCGATTCAGCCACGGCGCAGGCATACATCATGGCCCAACATTTCATGCCGGGCGACGGTCCACGGCGCGGGACGGAGAACGCGCTCTTGATGAACCGTTATCATTGCGAACTCCTCCGGGACGGTCCGAAATGGCGCCTAAATAGGGTGAAAATCGACAATGCATGGGCGGAAGGTGATCCGGAGATTCTCAACGCGCTGGCGACGCATCGCGTTCTTGTAACCAAGGCGAAGCGGGCGAAGTAAAGCCTGCTCCAGCTCGACGGGACTCCATTCCGAGCTGTTCAATGTCATTCCCGTCTCCTCCCTGTTCGATCCATTTTGGACCCAGGCCGGCGTTTTAGGGTCGCCCGCGGAGCGGCCGATCCACCCGCCGGGCATTCTTTTCGGGGTTGCACCAATTATGCTTCTCAATAATATATCGCTATAGCATATATCGGTTCACATATTCTCGATCGGGAGCTGAAGAAAGGCAGCGCCGAGCTGCTAATTCTTTCACTCCTCCAAGACCGGCCTCGGCATGGCTATGACATCGGCCGACTGATCGAGATCCGTTCCGGCGGTGTGCTGCATTTCAACGTCGCCTCGCTTTACCCGCTGCTCTACCGGCTGGAAAAACGCGGCTGGATTCGCGGCCGCTGGGTGGAGAAAGCCGGGCAACGACGGCGCCGTTATTACCGTCTAACTCCCGCCGGCAAAAGGATTTTGGCGGCGCAACGTGATGGCTGGCGCGAATTCGTTGGCGCGATCAATCGGATCACAGGAATCCAGCATGCCTGATTTTAGAGGACAGATCAGAAGGCGGTTATCGGGGATGGGTCTCTCGCCCACGCGAGAAGCGGAAATCGTGGAGGAGCTGGACCAGCATCTCAACGACCAGTACGAGCAGTCGCTGAACGGCGGAGAGACGGAAGAGGAAGCGCACCAGGCGGTGCTGCGAGAGTTGAACGAGAGCGCTCTGCTGGCTGCGGAACTGAAACGCGTCGAGCGGCACGTCCGACAGGAGCCCGTGACGCTCGGAGCAGGGAGGAAGACGAATATGTTAAGCGATCTCGGACAAGATTTGCGTTATGGGCTTCGGGTGCTGGTGAAGAACCCGGGCTTCACTACCGTCGCGATCATCGCGCTAGCTCTTGGCATTGGCGCGAACAGCGCGATCTTCAGCGTCGTCAACACGGTCCTGCTCCGACCGTTGCCTTATAAGAACCCCGACAAACTGGTGATGGTTTGGGAGGAGGCTACGCATCTCGGCTTTCCGAAAAACACGCCGTCACCGGCCAATTTCATTGATTGGCGCGATCAGAACACCGTCTTTGAAGGGGTGGCCGCGATCGTTGAGCGCAGCTTCAATCTGACTGGAGTGGGCGAGCCGGAAAGATTCGATGGCCGGCGTGTCTCCGCGAATCTTTTTGCTCTCCTCGGCGTCGAGCCGCACTTAGGCCGCACCTTTCGGCCGGAAGAAGATCAACCTGGCAGGCACGTCGTGATTCTCAGTTATGGCTTATGGCAACGGCGATTCGGGTCCGATCCAAGCGTAATCGGACGACCTCTGAGTTTGAATGGCGAAAGCTACACCGTGGTTGGCGTGATGGCGCGAAGCTTCCAATTTCCCACTCGTCGGGACCAGCTGTGGGTTCCGATCGCCTTCGACTCCAAAGAAGCTGCCAGTCGCGGAAACCACTACCTAGAAGTCATCGCGCGAATTAAACCCGGCGTGAGCCTGAAACAGGCGCAGGCGGAGATGGCCACGATTGCGGCGCGTCTTGCCCAGCAGTATCCCGAGGAAAACATCCGTATTGGCAGCGTAGTTACCCCGCTGCACGAACAGCAGGTTGGCGACATTAAACCAGCGCTGCTCGTCTTGTTAGGAGCGGTTGGTTTCGTTCTCCTGATCGCCTGCGCCAATGTCGCCAACCTGCTGCTCGCGCGAGCTGCGGTTCGGCAAAAGGAGATCGCGCTTCGGCTCGCACTCGGCGCAAGCCGATCACGCCTGACGAGACAATTCCTGACGGAAAGCGTCCTGCTCGCTGTTGTCGGTGGTGTCGTCGGACTGTTGCTCTCATTCGCTGCGATCAATGTGCTTAAAACGTTTATCCCCGATACGATCTCGCAGGCTCAGGCCATCAGCATCGACGCAAATGTGCTGGTCTTTACCGGATTGGTGGCGTTGCTGACAGGAGTGATCTTTGGCCTCGCGCCCGCTGCGCAAGCATCCAACTTCAGTCTTAACGAAATACTGAAGGAAGGGGGCAGGGATTCGGGCGCGGGAAGTCGTGGCAATCGGCTCCGCGGGCTGCTTGTGGTCAGTGAAGTCGCGGTTTCCTTCATCCTGCTGATCGGCGCCGGACTATTGATCAACAGCTTTCTTCATTTGCGGAGGCTGGATCCGGGGTTCCGTGCCGATCATTTGCTGGCAATGAAAATTCCATTGCCTGAGGCGAAGTACCCTGACAAAGAGCACCGCTCACCGTTTTTTGCTGAGCTCCTTCGACGCGTCCGAAATCTACCTGGCATCCAATCGGCAGCTGTCGCCAGCAATCTCCCTCTGACCTACGACGGCGATTCGATGCCGATCGGCATCGAGGGTCGCACCGATCCGCCGCCTGACCAGAGACCTGATGTCATCCTGAGAGTTATCGGCCCAGAATACTTCAGCACGATGGGAATCGCCCTAGTGCAAGGGCGCGATTTTACGGACAAAGACAAAGCCGACTCGTCAAACGTAGTGGTGATCAGTGAGAAAACGGCACGCCATTTCTGGCCCGGCGAAAACCCGATTGGAAAGCGTCTCAAGCCCGGCTCAACCACATCGCGAGGTCCGTGGCGAGAAATTATTGGAGTGGTCAAAAACGTGCGGCAAAATGACTTTGTCGCCGAACCGAAAATGCAGATGTACCTGCCTTACGAGCAGATAAATTCTTTCGTGCCGAACGCGCTCGTCGTTCGCACAAACGTTGATCCGCTTAGCGTCGCGGCAACAGTGCGAAGGGCGGTGTGGGAAATCGATAAAGATCAGCCGGTCTCGGATATGAGACCGATGGAACAAATCGTCTCCGAGTCAGTGGCACGACAGCGTTTCAGCATGATGTTGCTAGGCATCTTTGCCAGCCTGGCATTGGTTCTCGCAGCAGTCGGAATCTATGGCGTGATGAGCTACTCAGTTGCACAACGCACGCACGAGATCGGCATCCGCATGGCGCTTGGCGCGCAGAGAAGCGATGTGCTGAAGCTGACAGTGGCACAAGGCTTGAGACTTGTGTTCGCGGGGCTCGGAATCGGCTTGGCTGTTGCGTTTGCCTTAACCCGAGTGATGTCGAGCCTGCTCTTCGGCGTCAGCGCCACTGATCCGACGACATTTGTCACCATCTCGCTCGTTCTTATCGGGGTTGCGTTGCTAGCCAGCTACGTTCCCGCGCTTCGTGCGACGAAGATCGAGCCGATGGCGGCCCTGCGCTATCAATAGGCTGCGCTCCAGTGGTGGCGTTTCCTGCCACACGGCAATCCGGCATTTAAATCTCATATTGACAGTCTAGGCAAGCAGCGACAAAGTGCCCTTGCTCACTAAGACTGTCTTGGTGTGCGAGGAATAAAGCTATGGCCAAGGAAAAACCTGATCTCGTTTACGGCACGCTCGACATGCTGATCCTCAAATCACTTCAGCATGAACCGAGGCATGGACTAGGCATTGCCGATCGGATCCAGCAGATCTCACGAGATATCCTGCGGGTGGAGCAAGGATCGCTTTACCCGGCGCTTTATCGTTTGGAAGCACAAGGTTGGGTCAAGGCCGAATGGGGCCTCTCCGAGAACAATCGGAGGGCGCGCTATTACAAGCTGACTCCGGCGGGTCGGAAACAACTCGCCGCCGAAACTGAGCATTGGTCCCGGATTACGAT
>WNGI01007194.1_pt1 | contig 10430 bp, 12 predicted proteins | sample 5400621 | NCBI WGS metagenome assembly WNGI01 (sample SAMN13153374, study PRJNA577476) | soil metagenome | isolation source: 20 cm soil or saprolite under Garry oak tree replicate 1 | place: USA:California | collected 2016-06-15 | reverse complement strand
CCTCAAGACGCTCGAGTTGCGCGTCCGCCGCCAGACGGAGACCGCGACCGAGATCGTCCGCCGGCTCGAAGAGCATCCGAAGGTCGAGCGCGTCCGCTACCCCGGCTTCGGTGGGATGCTCTCGTTCGACGTTGCCGGGGACGCCCGCGAGGTCGAGACATCGACGCGCCTGATCCGGAACGCGACGAGCCTGGGCGGGGTCGAGTCGACGATGGAGTCGCGCTACCGCTGGGAAGGGGACCGCGTGCCGAGAACCGCAGGCGCTCCCCGGCTGAGTTGGAAGACGCGCGTCACCCCGACGCGCTCGAGGAAGCGCCGGTCGTGCGTGACGAGGATGAGCGTGCCGTCGAACCTGCCCAGCGCGCGCTCGAGCTCCTCGACCGCCGGCAGATCGAGGTGATTCGTCGGCTCGTCGAGCACGAGACAGCCCGCTCCGCGCGCCGCCTGGAGCGCGAGCTCGGCCCGCGTTCGCTCACCCGGCGAAAGACGCCCGGCCGGGCGCACTACGTGGTCGGCGTAGAGGTCGAACTTGGCGAGGAGCGTGCGCGCATCTCCTTCGCGCAGTGATGACTCCGCGCAGAACGACCGGATCAGCGGTTCGTCCGCTGCGAACAGCGAGCGCGCCTGTCCGATCTCGCCGAACACGACCGCGGGACCGACCCGCCGCTCCCCGCTGACGAGCGGCAGGCGGCCGAGCAGCGCATCGATCAGCGTCGTCTTGCCGCTCCCGTTCGGGCCGGCGATCGAGAGCCGCTCGCCCCACTGGACGCCGAAATCGACCGGCCCCAGCCGGAATAGCCCCCGCTCGACGACCGCGTCCTGCAGTGCGACGACGACATCGCCGGAGCGCCCGGCCGGAGCGAGGTCGAGCCTCAGCTCCCACGGCTGCCACGGCTTCTCGACCCGTTCGCGCTCGAGCCACTCGACGCGCCGCGCCGCAGCCCGGGTCTTCGACATCAGCGCCTGCGTGCCGCGCCGGCTCGCCTGCTTGCCGCCGACGCGGGCCTGCTCGCGCCGCTCGCGGTGCAGGTCGCCGAACCGAGAGCGCTCCTCGCTCCACTGCGTGTACGCGCGCTCGTGTTCGGCCCGCGCCTGCTCGCGGGCGGCCTCGTATTCGCTCCAGCCTCCGGTGTAGAGATGCACGCGCTCGGTGCCCGACTCGAGCTCGAGGATCTGGTTCACCGTTCGGTCGAGGAAGGCGCGGTCGTGCGAGACGACGACGAAGCCCGCGTCGAGCTTGAGCAGGAAGCGCTCGAGCAGCTCGAGGCCGTCGAAATCGAGGTCGTTCGTCGGCTCGTCGAGGAGGTAGACGTCAAAGCGGGCGAGCAAGACCGAGGCCAGAGCGGCTCGACTGCGCTCGCCGCCGGAGAGATCGGCGACGCGACGTTCGAGCTCGACGGCGAGCCCGACCCGCCTGAGCGCGGCAGCGGCGCGCGCTTCGAACTCCACCGTCGTCTCCTCGCCGGTCCGCCGCTGCAGGTACGCAAGCAGGCGCTCGCCCGCGAGAACGTCGCGCTCCTGCGGGAGGTAGCCGACCCTCAGGCTCGGCGGGTTGCACCTTACGGAGCCGCTGTCCAGCTCCTCGAGGCCGGCGAGCGCGCGCAGGAGCGTCGTCTTGCCGCGGCCGTTCGGGCCGACGACGCCGACGCGGCTGCCGGGCGTGACGGCGAGCGAGACGCGCTCGAGGATCGCGTCCGCTCCGCGGTGAACCGAAATGTCATGCGCGGCGAGCGTGCCGCCCTGCTGGTACATCGTGGGACCTCCTGACCGATCGGCAGAGCACGCAGCCCTGCGCGGGATTTCCTCTATCAGTCAGCGATCCGTCATGAGACGGCGCCCGCAAGCGCCGCCGGCATCGTAGCTACTCGGCCTGCGTGGCGGGCTGCGGCGGCGGTTTCGTCCGGAAGCCTCTGAGCGTCACGAACGAGACGACAACCGCGGCAATCAGCGCCCCGATGCCCCAACCGACGCCGGACAGCGTGTCGTCCCAGCCGATCGCGCGATCGAGCGAGAACCGTCCAGGACCTGTCGCCGCGAGTGAGAGCGCGACCACGAGATACGTGAGCTCGAGCTCGGAGCCGAGCATGAACCCGGGCTTCATCGTCGCGGCGAGAATCGCGTTCATCATCACGACTGCGAGCGCCGTGCACGCGACGGGCGTCAGCAGCCCGAGCGCGAGCAGAGCTCCGCCACCGGCCTCCGCGAGCCCGGCGAGCACCGCCATCTGCACACCGGACCTGTAGCCGAGCGAGGAGAAGTACCCGCCGGTGCCCTGCGGCCCGTAGCCGCCCCACCAGCCGAAGAGCTTCTGCGTCCCGTGCCCGACGAATGCCACGCCGACAAAGACGCGTAGAAGGAGCAATCCGTAGGCCATTTCAGCCGCCTCCCCTGAAAACGGACTCTTGAGTGCTCAAGAATACCGCCGCGAGAAGCCGGAGGTCGGACTCGAACCGACGACCTACGGTTTACAAAACCGTTGCTCTACCAGCTGAGCTACTCCGGCCGGTGAACCGGATCGTAGCTGCGCCTAGCTCAGGACCTGGCGCGAGCGCTGATGCGTGTAGATCTTCCGCTTGACCCGCTGAAGCGCGTTGTCGATCGTCTTCGTGTCGCAGCCGAGCTCTTCGGCCATCTCCTCGTAGGACGAGCCTTCGAGGTACAAGCGCAGCGCTTCGGCTTCGAGCTGCGAAAGGCCCGTGCCGAGACAGAAGACGAGGCTCTGCAGCTCCTCGGTCGAGATCACGCACACGACCGGGTCGTTCACGGGCGAGCCGGGCAGCGCGTCGCCGAGCGTGCACTCGCCGTCGGGATCCTGGCCCGCCGGCGTGTGGCTGAAGGAGATGTAGCTGTTCAGCGGCGAGTGCTTGAAGCGGGTCGCCGTCTTGATCGCGGTGATGATCTGGCGCGTCACGCAGAGCTCGGCGAACGAGCGGAACGAGGTCTCCTTGTCGTGACGAAAGTCGCGGACGGCCTTGTAGAGGCCGATCAGCCCTTCCTGGACGAGATCCTCCCCGTCACCGCCGGCGAGGAAGTACGAGCTCGCCTTCAGCCGGACGAAGCCGGTGTACCGCCGGATGAGGTGATCCAGCGCGGCGCTGTCGCCGTTGCGCGCCTTGACGACGAGCTGGAGATCCTCGAGCTCACGCTCCGCCTTCTGCTGTCGGCGGGGGGCAGGGACTGGACGGGCGGCGGCGGCCATGGGCACACAGGTGTGAAGCAGTTTGCAGTAGTGCCTTTTGCTAGCGCCAAAGTAGCACCTATGTCAAGAAATTACAAGAATTCTGCAAAGGTCCCGTTCGTTATGGACCCTTGCCTCTTCTCAGCTCTTCTAGCTTCGCCAGCGTGTCCGGGTCGAGCTTGTCCTCGACGCGCATCGGCTTCTGCTCCCGGTGGGTCTCGAGCTCGAAGTCCCGCGAGAAGGTCGCCGACGAGAGCTTCATCACCTCCTGGCCGGACGTTCCGCGGACCGCGGAGTCGGACGAGACGAGGCACACCTGCTCCTTGCTGCGGTGCTCGGCCGCGAGGCGCTCGAGGAGCGAGTCCGCGTTCTCTGCGAAGCGCACCTCCAGCGGGCCATAGGTCAGGTCCTCCCCGGTCCCGTCGAAGACGAGCACGCCTCGCGCTCCTCTGGCGGCGACGAAGCTCGCGAGCTTGTCGGTCATCTCCCGGGAGTCCTCGAAGCCCCCCGCGTGCAGCAGGTTGAAGCCGTCGAAGAGGTAGAAGGTCGGCTCAGCCATTCCGCTGACGACGCGCTTCGTAGAGCAACACCGCCGCGGCGACGCTGACGTTCAGCGACTCGACGGTGCCGGCGAGCGGGATCGAGACGAGCTCGTCGCAGGTTCGCCGCACGAGCGGTCTCAGGCCGCGTCCCTCGGCTCCGAACACGAACGCGGCACCGCCCGAGAGGTCGGTCTCCCACATCGGCTTGCCCGCTTCGCCGGCGGCGCCGTAGACCCACAGGTCGGGCCCTTTCACCTCGCCCAGGTAGCGGGCGAGATTTTGGACGACCGCGATCGGCACGTGCTCGACTGCCCCGGCCGACGAGCGGCAGACCGCAGGCGTGACCATCGCCGAGCCGTGGGCAGGCACGACGATCCCGGTTGCGCCGGCTCCTTCGGCGCTGCGGGCGACAGCGCCGAGATTGCGTGGATCGGTCACGCGGTCGAGGCAGACGAGCAGCGGGCTCGGCTCCCGGGCGAGCTGGTAGGCATCCGCGTACTGGTACGGCGCGACCTTGGCGACGACGCCCTGGTGATCCCTTGTGCCAGCCTTCTCCGTCAGCTCCCTTTCGGCCATGACCTTGGACCTGGTCCCGGGACGTGGCTCGTTGAGCCAGGGCTCGGCCGCCAGCGCGCGCTCGGTCGCCCAGAGCTCGAGCACTTCGCGCCGGCCGCGGAGCGCCTCCCGCACCGCGCGCCGCCCGTACACCTGGTCGGCGGTCATCGCTTCGGAACGAGCCGGTAGCCGGAGTCGCCCGCCACGTCGCGGACCTCCCAGCCCTGAGCCTCGATCTCCTGCCGAAGCCGATCGGCCTCGGAGTAGTCGCCGCCCGAGCGCGCATCGGCCCGCCGCTGCGCCAGGTCGTCCAACTCGGCCGGTGCTTCCTCCTGCTCCGCGAGCGAGCCGAGCCCGAAGATCTCTAGGCCTTGGCGCAGCAGGTCGTGGTCCCGCCACTCGTGCATGACCGCGAGCGCATCGGGCGTGTTGAAGTCGTCGTCCAGAGCCGCGACGAGCTCGTCCCACGAGCCGCCCGGCTCCGACGGGTTCCGAAAGACCTCGCGGAAACCGTCCGCGCGCGCATTCGCGGCTGCGAGCGTCTCGTCCGTGTAGTCCATCGGCTTACGCCAGTGCGCTCCGAGAAACAGCATGAGCAGCGTCTCCGGCCCCCACTCATCGAGCGCGTACCGCAGCGTGATCACGTTGCCGAGCGACTTCGACATCTTCTCGCCGCCGAAGCGGAGGATCCCGTTGTGCATCCAGAGCTGCGCGAACTCACGCCCCGCGCCGCGCGACTGGGCCATCTCGTTCTCGTGGTGCGGGAAGACGAGGTCGAGCCCGCCGCCGTGGATTTCGAACACAGGCCCGAGGTGCTTCTCGGCCATCGCCGAGCACTCGATATGCCAACCGGGGCGACCGCGTCCCCACGGCGACTCCCACCACGTGTCCTCGTCCTCCTTGTGGCCTTTCCAGAGCGCGAAGTCGCGTGGGCTCTCCTTCAGCCCAGTCTGCTCTTCCTCCTCGGACGGGTTGCGCACAGAGTCCCCGTCGAGCCGGCCCGAGAGAGCGCCGTACTCGGGAAAGCGGTCGACACGGAAGTAGACGTCTCCACCGGTCGGGTACGCGAGGCCGAGCTCGATCAGCTCGGAGATCAACGCGACGATCTCCGGAATCGTCTCCGTCGCCTTCGGCTCGTGGTCGGGCCGGCCGAGGCCGAGGTCCTCCGTGTCCTCGATGTACCACTGCGCCGCGTCTGCCGCGAGCTGCGCGCTGTTCCCGGGCGCGGCGAGGTAGATCTTGTCGTTGATGTCCGTGATGTTTTCGACCAGCGTCACGTCGTAGCCCTGCTGCTCGAGCCAGCGCTTGAGCCACATCGAGACGACGAACGGCCTCGCGTTGCCGACGTGGATCCGCTGGTAGACCGTCGGGCCGCAGAAGTACATGCGGATCGGGCCGGGCGGCGCGGGCAGCTCGTCGAGCCTGCGGGTCGCGGTGTTATAGAGCCGCATCGACCCGCCTCAGGGTCTCTTCCCGGGGCAGCGCGGCGATGATCGCCCACAGCTCGGGGCCCCGCTCGCGCCCGGTCAGCGCGAGCCGGAGCGAGCGCAGGTCGCCGCCGACCGCCTTCAGCTCGCGGACGACATCCTTCGGGCCGGCCCCGTTCGCGTTCAGCTCCTTGAACCGTTCGAGCGTCGGGCGGGCTTCCTCGCCGAGCGAGACGGGCTCGGGCTCGAGCACCTGACGCGCGTAGTCATGCGCCTCGGCGAGGTCACGTGCGCCTCGCAGTGCGGGGACGACCTCGACCGGCGCGTCGGCTGCGGCGGCCAGCTCTTCGTCGCTCATCGCCGCGATCGCCTCGATCGCGAGCCGGCGGATGCGCGGCACGTCGTAGTGCACGTCGTGCTTCGGCAAACCGAGCTCGTCGAGATAGCCGCGCACGGCCTGGGCGGGAATGCCCGCGTCACGCAGCGACGCAATCGTCGCACCGAATTCGCGCTTCGAGAGCTTGCGCCCGTCCTCGCCGAGGATCAGCCCGTGGTGGACGTACTCGGGCGGCTCCGCACCGAGCGCGCGCGTGAGGTCCTGGTGGAGCTGCTCGTTCGGCCGGTGGTCGTTCCCGCGGATGACGTGCGTGATTCCGAACTCGATGTCGTCGACGACGCTTGCCAGCTGGTACGTGGCGGATCCGTCCTCCCGGAGGAGCGTGATCTTTCCGAAGCGATCGCTCCCGAGCCGATCCGCGGCCTCGCGGTAGACGTCCTGCCGTTCACTCTGCCGCACGGGTCCCTCGTCCCACTCGACGCCGAGCCACTCGAGATCGGCGCGGATCGCCTCCTCGCCGCCCGGAATGTTGCGCGCCGCATCCGTGTCGTCGATTCGCAGCAGGAACCAGTCGCCGAAGTCGCGGTTCGCGACGGCGCTCAGCGCGTTGCCGACGTGCAGCGACCCGGTCGGGCTCGGTGCGAAGCGCACTCTGGTCATGGAGCCAGTCTAGAAGTCGAGGGTGTAGCCGATGTCGAGCGGATTGGGCGGGAACTCGACGACGCGCGTCTCCCCGTTCTCGCGCCAGCCGCGGCGCTCGTAGAACCGGCGTGCGCGGATGTTGTCCTCGAGCACCCAGAGCTTGCAGGACGGCGCGCCGAGGGCGCGCACGAGATCGAGCGCCCGACCGTGGAGCTCGTCTGCGAGGCCGGTGCCCCAGCGTTCGGGGACGACGTAAAGCCCGTCCAGCCAGCCCTCGCTCACGCACGCCGCGCCCACCGGCTCCTCGGAGCTGACAGCGATCAGCGTCCGGGTGCGAGGCTCGGCGACGGCAGCCACCCAGCGCGCACTCACGGCCTCGCGCGGATACGGATACCGCTCGGGCGGGAAGATGTGCGCGAGCGCGGCGACCGAGGCGCGCTCCTGCACCGCGGCCATGATCGGCCCCTCTTCCGCGCGAGCTTCCCGGATCTCGGTCACGAGCGCGATCGTAGACTGAGCCTCGTGAGGATCGGCGTTCTCGGAACCGGAGTCGTAGGCACGACGATCGCGGGGAAGCTGCGCGAGCTCGGCCACGACGTGCTCATCGGCTCGCGCTCGGCCGGCGACGACGCGGTGCCGTTCGCGGACGCGGCGGCTCACGGCGAGCTCGTCTTCAACTGCACGAACGGCAACGCCTCGCTCGAAGCACTGCGTTCGGCAGGCGAGGACAACCTCGCGGGCAAGGTGCTCGTCGACGTCTCCAACGCGCTCGACTTCTCGCAGGGCCCGCCGCCGAACGTCGGCGTCTCCATCGAGGACAGCCTAGGCGAGCGGATCCAGCGCGCCTTTCCCGAGGCGAGGGTGGTCAAGGCGCTGAACACGGTAAGCGCGAACGTGATGGTCGACCCGGGCGTCGTTCCGGGGGAGCACGACGTCTTCGTGAGCGGGAACGACGACGAGGCCAAGGCTCGGGTCGTGGAGCTGCTCGAGAGCTTCGGCTGGCCCGCCGACCGGATCCTCGATCTCGGCGACATCACCGCCGCCCGCGGCCAGGAGCTGTACGTCGCGTTCTGGGTGCGGCTGATGGACGTGGCCGGCGGCGCGACGTTCAACATCCACCTCGTAGCCGGCTAGCCCCTCTCATCTTCCGCTCATCTCGTCTTCGTACGGTGCGGAAGCTCTGCCTGCTGCGCTTGCCACCCGAGGACTGACCAAATCGTACGGCTCGCTGACCGCGGTCGAGCCGCTAGACCTCGTGCTCGAGGCCGGGGTCGTGCTCGGATTTCTCGGGCCGAACGGCGCGGGCAAGACGACCCTCATCCGGATGGTGACGACGATTCTCCGGCCGACAGGCGGCTCATTCGAGGTGGCGGGGATTCCCGACAGCCGCCCGGAGGAGATTCGCCGCCGGGTCGGCGTCCTGCCCGAGAGCGCCGGCTATCCGGACGGGCAGACCGGCGAAGAGTTCCTCCGATACCACGCGCGGCTGTACGGGCAGTCCCGGCCGTCGGCGCGCGCGTCGGCACACAGGCTGCTCGAGGAGGTGCGTCTCGACGAGCGGGCCAACTCTCTCGTCTCGGCCTACAGCCGGGGGATGCGGCAGCGGCTCGGCATCGCGCGCGCCCTCGTCAACGACCCGCAGGTCGTCTTCCTCGACGAGCCGACCCTGGGGCTCGACCCCGCCGGCCAGCGCCAGGTGCTCGGGCTCGTCGGCCGCATCGCTCGGGAGCGCGGCGCAACGGTCGTCCTCAGCACACATCTCCTCGCCGAAGTCGAGGAGATCTGCGACCGCGTGCTGATCATTCACCGCGGGCGCGTCGTCGTGTACGGAACCGTCGCCGAGGTCGCCTCCCGGGCCGCAGCTCCAAGGGCCGCGCAGGTGCGCGTCCCGGCCGAATTGAGCGACCGCGCAAAGGAAGCCCTCGTTGAAGCCGGAGTCCCGGTGCTCGAGCTCGAGGTCGAGCGTGGACGCCTCAGCGACGCGTTCCTCGAGATGACGTCGTGATGACGACACTCGAGCACTCGGCCCCACGGGTCGCGACACCAGCCTGGCTCGTCGTCGCCGGGCAGGAGGTGCGAGACCTTTGGATCGCCGGCCGGGCGCTCGCGATGATGGTCGCCTTCAGCGTCCTGCTCAGCATCACGACGTACCTCGTGGCCACGAATCAGGCGCTCAACTTCCTCGAACAGCGCGAGGCGGTGAACCTCACGCTGCAGATCGGAGTCGCGGTCGGAGCGCTGGTCGTGCTGCTCGGCGCGGCGGACGCGCTCAGCGGCGAGCGCGAGCGTGGAACCCTCGAGTCGCTCCTGCTGACGCCGGCGCCGAAGCGCGAGCTCGTGATCGGCAAAGGACTGGCCGCGCTGTCGCTCTGGCTCGGCGCCTTCGCCGTCCTCATCCCGTACGTCTGGTTCATCGGCCGCGGAGTCGACATCGTCGGAGTCAGCCTCGTCTCTGGCCTCGGCGTCGGGACGCTGCTCGCCGTCTTCCTCGCGGGGCTCGGCCTGCTGATCAGCGCGCTCGCCGGCTCGAACCGGATGAGCCTCTCGATCAGCCTCTTCGTGCTGCTCGCGCTCTACGCGCCGAACCAGATGCCGACGGGCGCGCAGCAGGGCTGGGCGGGCGACCTGCTGCTCCGAATCGACCCGTTCAGCTCCGGCTTGCACTACCTGGGGAAGATCGTCGTCGACGGACACGGCGCTGGACAGGACGCCTCCTGGCTCCTGTCGCCCGTGATCGCGGCAGTACTCGCGTGCACCGCCGCGCTCCTCTTCGGCGGGCGCGTCTCATTGAGGGCTGGAGAGCGGCCGTGAAGCGGCTCGTCGTCTCACTGCTCATCGGCGCGGCCGTCCTTGCGCCCTCGGCCGGCGCCGTGACGGTCAAGCTCGACCGGACGAGCGTGTCGACCCGGATCGGGGAGAAGTTCCACTTCTCGTCGGCACTTCGCAACCTCGAGTCGAAACCGGTGCCGGACGTGGTCGCGCACCTGAACATCGTCAGCCTCGACCCGAGTGTCTACGTCGACCCCGAGGACTGGTCGTCCCACAGGACGCGCTATCTCGGGACGCTCGCCGCGGGCGATTCGAGGCGGATCGAGTGGACCGTGCAAGCGGTGAACAGCGGGCAGTTCGTCGTCTACGTCGCGGCCGTCGACCGCAATGGGGCCGGCACGGTAACGGCGAGCAACCCGCTGCGGACGACGGTCGCGCAGAAGCGACGGCTCAACTCCGGCGGAGTCGTGCCGCTCGCGCTCGGAATCCCGGCGATGCTCGCTCTCGGGCTGGTGGGAGTCCGGCGGCGGCGCCGATCCCTCATCTGACTCTCATAATGTGAGTGGTCGCGATGAGGGTGCTGATCGTCGAGGATGAGCTGAAGATGGCGAGCCTCGTCCGGCGGGGCCTAGCCGAAGAGGGACACGCCGCCGATGTCGCCACTTCCGGTGAGGAGGCGCTGTGGATGGCGGAGGCGCACCCGTACGAGGCGATCGTGCTCGACGTGATGCTCCCCGGGCGCGACGGGTTCGAGACCTGTCGCGAGCTGCGCAAGGCCGGCGTCTGGTCGCCTGTCCTGATGCTGACCGCTCGGGACTCCGTCGGCGACCGCGTCAACGGGCTCGATGCCGGTGCAGACGACTACCTGACGAAGCCGTTCTCGTTCGCGGAGCTGCTCGCGCGGCTGCGGGCGCTGACCCGTAGAGGCGGCGTCGAGCGGCCGACGGAGCTCGTCGTCGGCGATCTCCGGCTCGACCCCG
>WNGI01006790.1_pt1 | contig 10431 bp, 8 predicted proteins | sample 5400621 | NCBI WGS metagenome assembly WNGI01 (sample SAMN13153374, study PRJNA577476) | soil metagenome | isolation source: 20 cm soil or saprolite under Garry oak tree replicate 1 | place: USA:California | collected 2016-06-15 | reverse complement strand
GTCGGTGTAATAGATGCCGCGCACGCCCCGATAAGCCGGATGCGCCGTAACCACTCCTTCGAGCGACGCGAGAAGCACCGCATCCTGAACGATCAAGCTGGTGTTAGTGTGATCCTTGTGGATGCTGTGCGACCAGTGTGTAATGATGAAAGCGGGCTTGACCGTGCGAATTACGTCCGCGACGTACCGCCTGACCCCTTCGTCATTCGGTATTTCCCCATCGCGATAGGGCGCGAAAATCGTCTCCGCGCCGATCACGGAATCGGCAGCCAGCGCCTCGCGGCGCTTCTGAGCACCGTACACAGTCGGAGAAAGTCGAGGATTGCCTCCTTCGCCGAGCGTCATTTGGAGAATCACGACGCGGTCACCGAGCTTGTGCTGTTTGATGAGCAGCGCTCCAGCAGTCAGCTCAATGTCGCCGGCGTGTGCGCCGATGGCGAGAATTGTTTTTGTCGGGGCCGGCGTCGGCTGTGCCTGGATCGGCGCCGTAGCGTACGAAAGAGCCAGGCCAACGACGAAGAGATTGCTGCCTCGAAACATCATCGGCTCAAATGTCGTTACGACCAAGCGCCCGCGCAAAGTACTCCCGCGCAGCTGCGAGATGGACCAGCGATATGTAATCCTCTCCCAGCCGACGAGCGCCACTCAACGCAAGCTCGGTCAACACGGATGCGATTCGACGGATCTCCGGATCAGATAATCCGACTCGGCCAGCACGCTCGAGCATTGCCTCGCTCGGCGCTCCCAATGAGCGGGCAGCGCCGGCTGCGCTTTCCTGGTCGTAGACGAGGCCGGTGACAAACACGATCGGGGCGGCAAGCAAATGCGGCTCGATCGTATCTGCCGACCTCAGCTCGAAGTAATCCTTGGGTCGCACTTCAGGAAACAGCGTCGAGAGATGGAACAGCCATTCGGTCTCGTCCACTTCCGGCTCGTGCATCCATTCGCGAAATGGACGATACGCAGCGCCATTACTACCGCTGTGCATCGCGACTGCGTCGAGCGCAAAGGTCAGATATCTCTCGGCGTAACCCGGGTCCTCGTAAATCACCCCCGTCCTGGACCGATCGAGAGTCCTCCACAGGTGAGCGCGGTAACTTGCCCATTCGGTCGACCTACCCGCGTATTCCCGCGAATTCGCGAACAGCGCGACGACGATTGGCGCCAGACTGTTGAGAAGCCCCCATCTGGACCCGGGATCCTCACCCCGCTCGAGATTTATCTGGAGCGCCGCGGTCTGGCGCATCATCCGCACACCTGACGGGCCGATCGAATCGAAGTAGCGGGTCATTCCGGTGTAGCGATCGCGATGGAGCTGGAGCGGTACCGCGTCAATGTCGTTGTATGGATCGACTCCGCGAGCAACCAGCTCTATTCCGACATTCGACATCCCATCACGCAGCATCGCAACAAGACGCTGTGTCGAGGCGATGACCGCTGATGCGGTTGGCTGCGGAGCCGTGCTGATCTCTATCTGTCCACCTGGCTCGAATGAGATGGACGCCCCATCCTGAAGTGTCCAGGATGGCGGATCTCCACCGATCGATTGCTCACGCCAACCTTCGCGTTGCCCGATTCGTGAAAGCACTTCGGCTGTTGACGTGTGCTCGCCTGTCGTCGCGAGGGCGGGCACCCGGGTCGCCCGGTGAACTGGAATGAGCTCCAGCTCCAGCCCGATGGCGTGCGGATTCGGAGATCTGGTCGGTGAGAACAATCGCCGCCGGACATCGTCCAGCAGCATCGCCTCTGAGAGACTCACGAGGCTGGCTCAGTCCTCCGCGCGAGCAAGAGCGAGAGCAAAAGAGCCGTCATCGGCAGGCAGCCACTTCTCCATCACGAGCCCAGCTGCTCCGAGAATGTCTTGGAGTGCCGGGCGGTCGTACTTGTAACTCAACTCCGTCCGTATGCTCTCACCTTCCCGGAACTGGATCTCTCCGATCTCGGGAATCACGACTTTGTGTGCATTCCGGACGACGAGATGCATCTCGACCCTGTGTTGCTCACTACTATAGAATGCCTTGTGCTCGTACGCGCTCACGGGGAAATTCGCGCCGAGCTCGCGGTTCAGCCTCTGGAGGACGTTCAGGTTGAAAGCCGCGGTTACGCCCTTCGAATCGTTGTAGGCGCGGTTGATGATCTGCGGATCTTTTCTCAGATCGGCGCCAAGCAGAAATCGATCGGACGGACTCATCGAGCGGGCGATGTGCGAGAGAAGGCGTATCGCCGGCTCTCGCGGGAAATTGCCGATCGTGCTGCCGAGGAATGCAACGAGCGTCGGGCCCTCCAGCGGCGGAAGAGCAAACGGCTCGGTGATGTCGGAAATCACGGGAGTGATCTGGATGTCGGGGTAGTCCGTCTCGAGCTGAGCAGCGGTCGCTTCCAGAAAGTCCTTGCTCACATCGATTGGCACATAGCACTTGGCACAGCCGTTCGAGCGCATCTCATCGATGATCAGCCGTGTCTTGGTCGCGCTGCCGGCGCCGAGCTCGACCAGGGAGCAGGGCCGCACGGCGGCAACGATCTCCGGGATCCTCTGTTCCAACAGCAGCCGCTCGGCGCGCGTGAGATAGTACTCGGGAAGCTGGGTAATCTCCTCGAACAGCTCCGACCCCTGCTCATCGTAGAAATATTTCGGCGACAGCTCCTTCGGCGTCTTCGTGAGACCCTCGCGTACGTCGCGCACCATTTGCTGGCGCGAGCGGTGGACGGTGTAGGGCGGCGTGCCGCCTACGACTTCGGAGGGGCGATTGTCTTTCACGCGTCCCGGGCGCAGCGGAATCCACTGAAGATCTGCCTTCTGACCGGATAATCCCAATTGCGGAACGTGTTTCGAATCGCGCCAGGGCGTGTCGCCCACGACCCTCCTCTCAGAACCTTGTAATCCGCGCCGAAGAACTCTTCGGAGTATTCCTTATAGGGGAAGCTCTGAAAGCCGGGGTAACCGCTGAAGTCGCTCGATGTCCACTCCCATACGTCGCCGATCATTCCATAACAGCCGATGGGCGATACGTTGCCATCGTAAGTGTCGACGGGCGCGATGTCGAACGAAAGCTGATCGATGTTGGCGAGCCTTGTAGTCGGCGCGGTGTCGCCCCACGGGAAGTTGCACGCCTTTTTTGTTGAAGGATCCCACGACGCGGCTGCTTCCCACTCGAATTCCGTCGGCAGCCGTTTCCCGGACCACCTGGCGAATGCCTCGGCTTCGTGATAGCAGACGTGACAGACCGGACTGCTGGAATCAACGACCCGTGTAATGTCCATGATGCGGTGGAACCACGCATCGCCATCGCGAAACCAGTGCTTCGGTGCGACGGCGCCGGTTTCAGTGAGCCATTGGCGTCCGGCGTCGGACCAGAGCTCGCGGCGCTCGTAGCCGCCGTCGGAGATGAAATGCAGATATTGTCCGTTTGTGACGGCGGTCCGGTCGATGAGAAATGGGCGCAGATCAATTTCGTGTTGGGGGCGCTCGTTGTCGTAGGCAGCAGCACGGTCGTCCGTGCCGATCACGACGTGCCCGCCGGCGAACGAGACCATTTCACCATCGCCTGGAGTCTGACCTTCCCTGTTCGATTCGCCCGCAGCCGCGAAGGCAATTCTGCGCGGCGCCTTGTACGGCTCACCCTTTTTCAGCTGCAGCGTCTGGAGAATCGTCTCGTTGTGCTGATACTCGTGCTGGAGTACCATGTTGTAGACATAGCCGCCCTTGAGGAGTGGGTTGTCATCATTCCACTCGAGCGAGTCGAGCCGATCGAGAACGCGTTCGCGTATTTCGTGGAGCCGCTCCGTCATCTGCACCAGCGTCGGCAAGGCGAGTGAAGCGCGAGCGGCGCGCGGATGCTCGAACGGATTGTACATGCCGGGCATCTCCGAAAACTCGATCGCTCCGTCCAGGTTCTGAGTGAGCCAGAGCTCCTCGAAGTGCGCAATGTGACCCACATCCCAGATGATCGGACTCATTAATGGATCGTGCTGTCGGTGCAGATCTTCGTCCGACAGTCCCGAGAGCAGCAACAGAGTTCTCTCTCGCGCCTCGGTCAGGAGGTCAGCGATCTCCTGCTTGGACGGAGGAGCAGAAAGAGAACGCGGAATTGTCAGGCGGGATGCGGTCATGGAAGGAAGAGCGCTGTCGACTACAGTAAAATGATAGTGCCGTCAACGGAACATTGCACTGGTGCAGACTGACGAATAGGTTTTCGGGCGACGAGTAACATGTCCACTCCCACGCAAGTCGTTACCAGCCCGGCGGGCTACCACAGCCCGTTGATCGATTTCTTCGAGCGGGTTCCCTTCATAGCCGGCGGCGCCGTCGCCATCATCGGCGCACTGGTACTCGTAGGCTGGGCGCTGAATCTCCCCATCATCACGCAGTGGTCGCAGGGCGGAATTGCGATGATTCCGCTGACTGCACTCTGTTTCGTGCTGGCGGGCGGCTCTCTAACAATGGCGGTGGGTCCGCATCGAACCGGCACTACTGAAGCGGTTCAACAGACTCTTGCCGCGCTGGTCGCTACGATCGCCATCCTCAGTTTTTATGAATACCTTCGCGGCGGCGGATCCCAATTCGATCTGCTTCTCTTTGGCAACAGGTTACGTAGCGGACTACCGTCTCCTCCCGGCCGCATCCCCATCAACAGCGCCGCGTGTCTCCTCTTTTACGGACTTGCGCTTCTGTTCATTCCCCATGATCAGAGAAAGCGCGATCTGCGAGCTCAAATGTTCGCCGCTCCCGCACTTGTGATCTCGCTGATCGCGATCCTCGGCTACGTCTTCGGTGTGAGGGGGATGTATGCTCTGTCGCAGACGTCGGGGATGGCTCTTCCGACGGCGATAACGCATCTGACACTGGGCGTGGGAATTATTCTGGCAGTCAGAGACAGGGGTGTCGGGGTGCTGCTCACGGATGAAGGTGCTGCCGGCATCCTTACCCGCAGACTGCTTCCCGCCGCCCTGTTCGCCCCCGTGGTGCTCGGCATCATCCGGCTGGCTGGAGAATCGGCGGGAATCTACGAGTCGGAATTCGGCGTATCGCTGTTCGCGGTCTCCAGCATTCTGATTTTCGTGGTGCTGGTGCTCTGGTCCGCGCGCGTTCTTCGCAACACCGACAAGGAACGCGTCGATCTTCTCGCGCTCGAGCAGCAGGCGCGGGTCCACGCCGAGAAGGCGCGCAGCGAAGCCGAATCAGCGCGCGCGGAGGCGGAGCGGGCCAACAACAGCAAGACGGATTTTCTCGCCGTCATGTCCCACGAGCTGCGCACTCCCCTCACGGCGATCATGGGCTACGAAGAGCTTCTGTCCGACGGAATTACCGGGCCGGTCACGGAGATGCAGCGGCAGCAACTCGGAAGAATCAACGCAAGCGCGCGGCACCTGCTCGGACTCATCGACGAGATTCTCACCTTCGCGCGGGTCGACGTCGGCCGCGAGCGGGTCCGATATGAGTCGATGTCGGTCAACCATACCCTTACCGACGCGGCAGCACTGGTTCAGCCGATGGCCGACGCCAAGCATCTCGCGTTCGTGGTGGAGATCCTCGATGAGGACCAGGTGATACAGACGGACGGCACCAAGCTCCGCCAAATGCTGGTCAATCTTCTGTCCAATGGAATCAAGTTCACCGACAAGGGAGAAGTCAGGCTTGGGTGCGCCGTGAACGGCGGCATTCTGGAGATTCGGATTGCCGACACCGGTGCAGGAATCGCCGCGGAGAACATCGAAGACATCTTCGAGCCATTCTGGCAAGCGGAGCAAACAGCGACGAGAAAAACCGGTGGCACCGGCCTCGGCTTGAGCGTGACGCGCAAGCTCGCGCGCTTGCTCGGCGGAGACGTCACGGTCACCAGCACATTCGGTGCAGGCACCACTTTTCTTCTGACGGTGCCGATGAAGGCACCCGCCGGAGAGACGGTGCGACGCCACACGCCGACGACCCCGACTCATCCAGTTCCCGCGTTGCGGATCTAGACCGCTGGTCTCCGGGCCAGTCCGTTCATTAGCGCGGGAATCTCATCGGACAACTCCCGGGCAAGGAATCCAACTGCTCCCATACGGCGCTTGAGCCGGTTTCCGGCGGCGCCGTGAAGATAGGCAGCCCAAACCGCCGCCTGATCGAGTGTCGCCCCGCGAGCGAGAAGTCCGACAAGAACCCCGGCGAGAATGTCGCCGGAACCCGACGTCGCGAGTCCGACTTCCCCCTCTGAATAGCGAAAGACTTCGCCGTAAGGAGTGGCGATGAATGTCTCAGATCCCTTGAGCGCCACGACGGCGTTGAGATCCCGCGCAACCGTCATGGCGACACCGCGCGGATCGCCTTCGACAACGGCTTTGGTGTCTCCTGTGACTTTCGCCATTTCGTCAATGTTGGGCGTGAGCACGACTCGCGTCTCTTCGGTGAACCGGTATCGGCCGCCACGGAGCGCGCTCAAGGCTATTGCGTCGATCACGAGCTTCTTGTCGGCTACTCGACGGACGAATTCGTCCATGAACCCTCGAACCGCATCCTCGTTCAACATTCCGGGGCCGACCAGGATCGCATCCGCGCCGCGTGCACATTCGACCGCCCGCGCGCCGGCCTTCTTGTCGAGATAACCATCGCTCGTCTCGGGGAGCGAAAACACCCGTGCTTCGGGGACGGCCACAGCGAGCGACGCGGCTCCGCTCTGTGGGCCGGCGAGTTGAAGCTTGCCTGCTCCGGCCCGAAGTGCGGCAACGCCAGCGAGGCGCAGCGCTCCGGGGATCTCGGCAGAGCCGCCCGCTACCATCGCTACGCCGCGGTCACCCTTGTCCCCATCGGCGCCAGCCTGTGGCAGCGGCCAGCGCCGGAGGAGCGGCGCCGTGACGGCGACCGGACGCTTGCTAGCGCGCGCCGACACTTGCGTCGGGTTCCGACGTCACTGGAGCGCCTCCCTCCTCGAGAGGCGCGACGAAGTTAAAGAGCTTGAGACGCAGATTCCCTCGTGGGCCGAGTGTCGGATCATGCTCGTAGAGCGTGACAGAGCAATTGGCGATCTCCTGCTTCTTGTCGATGGCCAGCAGCTCGGTCTCGGTCAGATGCTCGATGATGTAGCGCATGCACAGCACCACGACCGCGTGGCAGATGATGAGTACGCGCTCGCCGCAATACTCGCGGGAGAGCATCTCCGTCGCGCTGCGCAGGCGAAGAATGACATCACACCAGCTCTCCCCACCGGGCGGACGATGATAGAACTTGCCGAGGAGGCGGCGGAACTCGGCCTGATCCGGGAACTGGTCCTTGATCCCGACGGCGGTGAGCCTGTCGAGTATTCCGAACTCCTTCTCGCGGAACCGCTCGTCAACGATCAGCGAATATGAATCCTCGCGCATGCCTGCGGTCTTCACGAGCAGGCCGGCAGTGTGCCGGGCACGGAGGTAGGGAGAAGTGAGCACGATATTCGGCCGCGCCTCGGGAGGCAGTGCGCCGAGCCACCGTCCTAGCGCGATCGCCTGGCGCTCACCGAGCTCCGAGAGAGGGACATCGACATCCCGGATGTCGATGTCGATCATGTGATGGCCTGCCTCCAGCGCCGCGTCTCGAGCGACATTGCCCGCGGATTCCCCGTGACGGACGACGTAGAGCAGATCAGGCCAGATCTGGTTTGGCTTCACGCGCGAAAACAGGGTCAAGGAGCGTACCACATGCGGAGTCGCATTTCAGTGACAACCCATGGTGCGAACCTTGTAATCATGTCCGCCATGAAGGCGACGCCGGACCAACATGACCCAGACTGGCCCAGATATCCGGAGACAGTTCTCTTCTTCGTGACGACACCGGCGGTCGAGATTGACCTCCGTAAAATTCCATCGGACGAGAAGATCACGGCGCTGAAGGCAGCGGGCTTGGACCAGCCTTTTGCAATCATGACGGCGTTTGATCCGCGCGGCGAGAATCTCTCGGCGGCCGAGAACAAAGGACGTATGCGGGAGCTCGACAGGCGATTGCGATCGAGTAACTACAGGTTTGCGCAGGTGGATGCCTGCTCACCCGACAAGTCGCACTGCGAGTGCAGCGTGGCTGTGATAATGCCGCAAGAGAAAGCTCTCGATCTTGCCCGAGACATGCAGCAGGTTGCGATCTTCTGGTTCGACGGGAACCGTTTCTGGATCCTTGGCGCGCTCGCCGAGACCGACCCGTTGATGCTGCCGCGGAGCTCTTGAGACTCAGGTCAGCGGCTTGTACCGATATCCGTAGACCCCGCCCTTGTCGGACTTCACTCTGAAAACTCCGCTGGCCTTCGGAGCAACTGGCCCAACGCTGACCGTCTGCGTGTCGACTACGGTCCCGCCCTTGTCCAGGAATTCCACGGTCAGCGCGTAGGTGTTGGGCGTCTTGTCGCGGTTTTCGATCGAGCCCACCAGCAATGTCTCGTTGGGCCGGCGGGTAAACTCGTTGACTCCAACTTTCACCTTGGCGTTTACCGACTTGTCGTTGAAGTACACGAGCGAATCGGTGTAGGTCTTCTGGAGCCTCTTGTCCTTGGTTCCCTTGTACAAGCCCTGATAAGCGAACGCGTACAGAAGAGGGTTGTCGGGATTGCTCGGATCGAGAGCAATGAGCTTGTCGATCAGAGGGAAAGCTTTCGCGGGCTCGTTATTCTGGATGTACGTTGCCGCCAGGTTGTTGAGTATATCGCGCGAGTAAGGATTCTGAGCCCGGGCCGCATCGAACAGCTTGATGGCGTCAGCCTGACGGCCGTTTCGCGTAGCCACTACACCGGCGTGTACCAGCGACTGCTCGCCATATTTAGAAGGATTGGCAAGCAGAGGGGCATAAACTGCCGGTACTGATGCGCTGTCGCCCGCGTCTACGTACATGCGAGCCGCGTTGTCGATCGCATCGGCGAGTAGGAGATCGTTGTTTGCGACTGCGAGGTAATCCTGCCACGGCTTGATTGCCTCGCGCGCCGCCGCACGCTTCGCGGCACCGGTTGCGGCACCAGCTCTGTCCGAAGCGGATGACGCGATCTCGTACATCGTCTTCGCTCGAACGTCAGCGTAAGTGGTGTCCGTTCCAGCCGTGGCGAGCGCCTGCTTCCAGTAGTCGTTTGCGGCAGCCCAGTTCTTCCGATTCTGAGCGATGGAGCCGAGAACGGAATAGGCGTACGGCGCATGGCGGTCGAGAACCAGTGACCTCTTCGCGAGCATCTCTGCGGAATCGAGCTGACCAGCATTGAGCGCGTTGATCGCACCGTTCAGCGCGTTGAGCCACGGCTTCTGCTGACGCCACTGCGTGATCAGAGCGGCGCATTCGGGCGATGCCTGCTCGACGACGGTAAACGCCGAATCGGCGGCTGCGTAGAGATCGATCGTGCCGGTGGGATCTTTCGTGAGACCCAGGGCACTGCGGGGACTCACTGCGGGCGTATTCGGCTGCATCAGGAAAAGGACGTAGGCCTCGCCACGGAGATAATTACGAGCAGTCGGGTTGTCATTGCCGTTATCGACGAGGCGCAGCACATCCTGCAAGTCCCGCGTCGGATTTCCCTTGTCGCCCGCAGCAATGGCACGGGTGATCGAGAACTGAGCCTTGGCGATGTCGCCCTTGGTATTGGCGGTCGGATCGCAGCTGGTCTCGGCCTTGGCCGGATTCTGTGCCGCGATTGGTGCCGCCACGGCGGCTCCGAGAGCGAAGCCGGCCACGAGTGTGTTCACGAAAGCTTTCATCAAGGATCTCCCTGACTTGTCGAAAAAAGGAGTGGAAAAGGTCCCGGTAATATACCGCCCAGCATTCTTCGTTCCTCCGGACAGGCTAGTAGGGCCTATGGGTGCGCGATGCCTGCTTCCTTCACCAGCTCAAAGGCGCGCCGGACGTGGACTTCGGTGGTGTGAATATTCCCGATTGCAATCCGAAGGGCATAACTGCCACGGACACGCGTGTGAGAGAGGTAGACCTCGCGCGTTGCGTTCACCCTTTCCAGGACTCTCGCGTTATGCTCGTCGAGTTTTTCCGCCGCCATGCCGGACGGACGGTGGCGGAATACCACCGTCGAAAACTGGCCGTCGGCCAGTCTTTCGAGCTCCACGTCGGCATCGATCCAACTGGCAAGCCGGCCGGCGATCCTGATGTGCTCCTTGATGAGTGATCTCAGGCCCTCGACTCCGAAATGCCTGATCACGAACCAAAGTTTGAGCGCCCGAAACCGGCGGCCGAGGGCAATGCCGTAGTCCATCAGATTCACGACTTCCTCGGAGCCACTCACGACGAGAAACTCAGGAACATGACGGAAGGCGCGCTTCAACAAGTCGGGTCGCCGGGTGTAGAGCACCGAGCAATCCATAGGGGTGAACAACCACTTGTGCGGATTCACGACCAGGGAATCCGCGCGATCGCAGCCGTCGAGGACGTGGCGCATCTCACGAACAATGGCCGCGATTCCCCCGTACGAAGCATCGATGTGAAGCCACATCTTCTCCCGC
>WNGI01013194.1_pt1 | contig 10434 bp, 8 predicted proteins | sample 5400621 | NCBI WGS metagenome assembly WNGI01 (sample SAMN13153374, study PRJNA577476) | soil metagenome | isolation source: 20 cm soil or saprolite under Garry oak tree replicate 1 | place: USA:California | collected 2016-06-15 | reverse complement strand
GCGGTCTGTCACCACCATCCTTCCAGGCATCAATACGCTTAGCGCGAGTCAGACGCTGCTATCAACGGTCGTGGGCGGTACAGGCGCGGTCTGTTTCCAATACACGACGACCGCTGCTGCCGGCTTTACTTTTGTCACGAACATCGGGTTCACGCTCAGCGTGCAGGCGACGAGGCCTGACCCACAAACCGGTGTATACCCGCAAATGACCAAATCATTTCTCAACTTGGCGCCGCGCAATGTTTCGGCGGGTTTGGAGCTGGCGAATGTGGGCATTACAACTCGGCTTCAACCTACGCCCGCGAACGTGCTGGTCTATTGAAAGGCGCTGCGAAAAAAGATCGCCCAACGCAGGAGGAAATGTAGTCATGAACAAGCAAACGAGTTGCAACCGGTCGGAGCGGGGCGTCGCCTTAATCATGGCCCTGCTCATGATCCTGGTGCTTGGCATACTGGCCGCTGCGGTCATGTTTACTTCCGAAGCGCAGGCCTGGACCGGTCTTAATTACCGGCTGACCGCACAATCGCGGTATGCGGCGGAGGCCGGGCTGCAAAGCACCATGAACTGGCTCTCCTCGGCCGGCTATGCAGCCCCTACCACCTTCACTTCGTACGACATGACCAAAAACCCCGTGCAGTACAACGGGAATCCCGTGGTGCTCTCGGCGATGAGCGGAGTGAGTTCGAACTATCCTGACGCAGCGGCGGTCACCGCCTACAGCAGCGCTTTGAGCAAATCGCTCACGGGCGTACCCAACGCGTCCTATTCGAGCTACGCCACGCTGCTCCGCATGAGTCCCGCAGGCGGGGTTTCGTGGTTAGGAGGCGGCGGTGTCGTACAAACCTGGCAGATCACCTCTCAGGGAACTGTCGGCGGGATACGTAACGCCTCAGTGCAGGTGGTCGCGACGTACGAGCGGACCGGCACTCCAGTCTTCAATTATGGCATCGAGGCAACGAGTTCGGCCTGTAAGGCCGTCAACTTTCAGGGGTCGGATTACACCGACAGTTATAATTCCAATCTCGGTGTTTACGGTGGCACGAACGTGCAAGCGAGCGGGGGAAACATTGGCACGAATGGAAACGTCAACCTTGGCAGAAACGCAGTAATTAACGGAACTATTTCGGCCCTGAACACAACCGTGGGAGCTTGTCCCGATGGGATCACGAACGGCAGCGGTAAGACCACCTTCGACCAAGGCACCAACATGCTGAGCGCGCCATTGGTTGCCCCGCTTCCGTGGGGTTGCAAGACCACCCCGTGTTACCCAAGTCCGCTTCCGCCCACGACTACCCAAAACGTAAGCACGTCTTGCACCTCTGTTGCTGGTTGTACGACGAACGGCTCGACCAGTCTTATCGATGGTGGCAGAAGTACAACTGCGAATGTTTTTACGCTCGCACCCGGGGAATATGGAAACTTGCAAATCGCCAACGCGGATGTGGTTCACGTCACCGCCGGGACGTACACCGTGAACAGCCTGAATTTCCTCAGGGACGGCCAGATCGTCGTTGATTCGGGCCCCGTGGTTTTCAATCTTGCCGGACAATGCTCGTCGGGCTGTCCGAGTGAATCCGGTCACAGTCCCTCGACAAGCGTGCTCTGGGGCGCCGGCTTTGCCGGCTTCAATGCGTGTAGCGGTGGCGTTACGGCTAACCCGGACGTATATGGCAAAGTTACTTGTGGCCCGTCGAAAGCACCCTTCAGCGGAATCCCGTCTAATTTCCAGGTTGTTTACGGCGGAACCGATCTCATCAGGGTCGGTGGCATGCCAAACGCCATGGTCTCCTACGCGCCGCTCTCTGCCTACTATGCGCCCGGAGCTCCCGTGGGGCTCTACGGAAGCATCGTCACCGGTTCGTTCGACGATGCCTCCCAGTCCCCCTTCCATTATGACAGCGCACTCCAAAACTCCGCTGTGACGGTGGGGCAATACAGACCCGTCGGGGGCTTCAGTTGGAGCAAGTTCTAGGCTCCAGCTCCTGCGGAAAGGCGCCCGCGCGACCGCTGCGAGGTTGGCTACTCTGAAAATGCGTTTAGGGCGGGTGGTCTAGTTTCCGATGATCCCATTTCTCGCGACTTGGATCGTGCTCGCTTGCAGAAAGACATCGTGGACAACCCCTAATCACTACCGTCGTAGCGAAAAACTCCAGTTTGATTCTTGTTCCCTCTAGTTGCTGGAAGACCCCTTTCCGCCGCTTTTCCCGGTCAGGTAAAAATAGCCGACCTTGTTATTTGGGTTGGTGCCATACCACATCCGGCCTTGGTCATCGCGGAAGAATTCCCGCATGGAGAGTTCCGAATGCGGGAATGGATACTCGGTCACTTTCCCGGTCTTGGGATCAAATCGTCCCATGACGTCCAAGCGGTGGGAGTCGTACCAGATATTTCCATCAGCATCAATTCCCAACGCGTACGGAGTGGGATCCGCGCCAGGCAGCGGGAATTCTTTAAAAGTTTGAGTCTTGGAATCAAACCGCGCCATCTTGCCCGCGTTAAACTCACCAACCCAAATCATGCCGTCGGCGCCTATTTCCATTCGTCGAGGGTACGAATCGTCCGTAGGCATGGTCCACTGCGCGACCTTCATCGTTTTTCCGTCTACTTTGCCGATCTTATTTTCGCGTGGATTCGTAAACCAGACATCGCCATTCTTATCCGGTTTGACGTCGTAAGCGTGTGTTACTTCCTCGAAGCGGGTGAATTTTTTGGTCTCCAGGTCGAATTTCGTGAGCGGGACGCCACTGGCCCACACGTTCCCGCTCGGATCCAAACGCACCGTGTGCTTTTCCCCGCCCAATGCGATTCCTTCTTTTCCCGGGAAATATTTATCTTGGAATTCGGTAATCTTCTGAGTTGTGGGGTCCCACCGTCCCAATTTATCGGAGCCTTGCTCTGCCAACCAAACGGAGCCGTCAGCCGCCGGGACGGCGGAATGAATCGCAGCGGTCCCGACATTGGGGACGGAAAAATCCTGCATCTCTCCCGTTTTGGGGTCTAGCCGGGTTATTTTGTTGGCGACTCCAAAGTTCGGGATCCAGATATTTCCATCCCTGGCCGGAGCAGCGCTGAAAGGCATGCGGCTCGGCCCGGGCATGTCGTACTCGACGTACACAATATTCATGGCGTCGCTGCTGAAGGGCCGCACAGTTTCCTTGTACCCGGGCATATCCACCGGAGATTTCGTCAGCACGGAGTCCGGACCGAACAGTCGGGCAAGATAAGACGCCAGATCCGCGGCATCCTGATCGGTGAGATAGGGCAGGTTGAAATGCATGGCTGTACGCATGAACTCGACCCGGTCTCTCCACCCATCCTCGTCGCGCGTCACCGAGGCCATGCGTGTTTGAAATCCATGGCAGATCGAGCAATTCGTAAAAATCAAGTCCTTCGCTCTTGCCGCTGGCCAAAGTTGCTTTGCCTGGTACTGGGAGGTATCGTTCCAGCGCACCACGCCTTTCTGCAGTGCAAAGTCGAGAGAGGTGGTTTGATCCGCCGCGAGGTTGACGCCGGTCTGTGGCTCCGCCCGGTAACCGACGGCCCTGATCTGTACCCGATATTCCCCGCCCGGCAGATTTTCTACGCGGTAATGCCCCTGGCTGTCAGACAGCACGATGACCGTAATCTTGGTCTTCGCGTTCTGTGCTTCGACAAATACGCCCTGTGAAGGCGCCCCGTCTACGCCTTTTACTGTCCCAGTGATCGTTGCGCTGTGGCAGGCTGAACCGAGCAATACAATCGCACTCATCAGCGCGAGGAGCCTAAGTTCTGATCGCATGGTCTCTCCTAATCGACGATCTCTGAACGCAGCAAAAACCAGTTGCGCGTCCCGGCCGAGCACCCTGGTTCAAACGAGGATCATAGCATGGCAGCATATCCACTGACATCGAGGCGCTCACGCAAATCAAATCTGGGCCAGAGTACGGGATTTTCGATACTGCCCGGGAAGTGTTAGTGCTTTATCGGAACCTGACGCATTACCGGACGGTGAATCCTCTGACGGCGCCACTCAGGGTGAACCCTGCGCAGGAAACAGCTCAGGGAGCCCCTCGTATCGAACGACTCAGGGTAAACCGCGTTTGCTGGGCGGCGTGTTTCGCATATAATTCAGGGACGTAGGCTGTCCTTGCAACTCGCCGAAAGGTAGACTGTATTTGCAGCCTTCTGAAAGAGGGTGGGGCGCACTTGTGGCCCACCGAAAGAACGTTGCGCCGGCTGTTTCCACCATGAATCTCCGGGCGCTCATTGAGGCATTCAGATGATTCTTGACAGCGTTGGCATCCAGAAAATTCTGCCGCACCGTCCTCCATTCTTGATGGTGGATAACATTCTCGAAATTGATCGGTTGAAGCGCATCGTGGGATTGAAAAGCGTATCCATCAATGAGAGTTATTTTCAGGGCCATTTTCCAGGCAAACCCATTATGCCCGGGGTCCTGATCATCGAAGGCATGGCGCAGACCGGCGGGGTCCTGCTATTGCTGGAAATTCCCGATCGGGACAAGAAGCTGCTGTACTTCGCGGCAGTGGACGAGGCGCGTTTTCGCCGCCCGGTCGTTCCTGGAGACCAGTTGCGCATGGAAGTGACTGTTCTCAAATATCGCCCGACATTCTGTAAGCTGCATGCCGTGGCCACTGTCAACGGCGAAGTCGCGGCCGAAGCCACGCTGAGGTGCATGGTGGTGGACCGCGATCCCGTGGTCGCAACCAGTGACGCGACCGCGAACGCCACGGTGGGTGTCGAGGAATGAGCGAAATCGATCCCCGAGCGATCGTTTCCTCATCCGCGCGTATCGGAAGCGGCGCGCGGGTCGGCGCGTTCGCCATCGTCGGTGACGAAGTTGAGCTGGGCGACGATTGCGTGTTGGAGCCGCATGCCGTGGTTCGCGGACCAGCGCGGATTGGACGCAAAAACATTTTCGATTCGTTCTGCTCCGTCGGCGGGGATCCGCAGGATCTGAAATTCAATGGCGAGCGCACAGAACTCGTGGTGGGAGATGCAAACCGTTTTCGAGAATTCTCCACGGTGAGCCGAGGCACCACGCAAGGCGGCGGCGTGACGCGGATCGGCAGCAACAATCTCTTCATGGCATATTCCCACATTGCCCACGATTGCATTGTCGGCAGCCACGCCGTTTTCGCCAATGGCGCCACGCTCGCGGGCCATGTGACCATCGAGGACTATGCGAATGTCGGTGCGTTCAGTCCCGTGCATCAGTTTTGCCGCGTTGGCCGCTACGCCTACATCGGCGCTTGCACCGTCATCACGCAGGACGTCCCGCCTTTTTCACGCGTCGTCACCGAGCGCGAGACCCATTGCTATGGCGTGAACACGGTCGGGCTCGAACGCCGCGGCTTCGATCGCGAGCGCCTCGATACGATCGAAAGCGCGTTTCGCCTGCTGCTGCGCTCCAAGCTCAACACTTCGCAGGCCCTCGAACAGATCCGCGCGCAACTCAATGGCTCGCCCGACGTCCGCGAACTCGTGGAATTTATCGAATCGGCCGAGCGCGGCCTGCACAAGTGAATTCCTCCGCGCCCATCTCCTCTCCACCCGTCCCCGATTCTTCCGCTCACTGGGGACTCATCGCCGGCAACGGACAATTTCCGTTTCTGGTGCTTGAAGCAGCGCGCAGCCAGGGAATCGACATGGCCGTGATCGCGATTCGTGAAGAGGCGTCCCCTGACCTCGGAAAAATCGCGTCGAGGTTGCACTGGGTCAGCCTCGGTGAGTTGTCGCGCACACTAGAACTATTACATGAGGAAGGCGTCAACCGCGCGGTGATGGCCGGACAGGTGAAGCACAACAAGATTTTCAGCTCCATTCGTCCGGACTGGAAGCTCGCGAAGCTCCTGCTCTCATTGCCGCTAAAAAATACCGACTCGTTGATTGGGGCCGTCGCAAGCGTGCTGGAATCGGAAGGCATCCAACTGGTGGACTCGACCACATTCCTTAAGCCGCTCATTCCCGCCGCCGGTGTGCTGACGCGGCGCGCTCCGGATGCACGCGAAGCAGCCGACATCGCCTACGGCCGCGAAATCGCGCGGCAAATCGCCGGACTTGACCTCGGGCAGACGGTCGTGGTCCGTGACCGAGCTTGTGTGGCTGTCGAGGCCATGGAAGGGACCGACGAAACCATCGAGCGCGCCGCCCGCATCGCCGGGGAAGGATCCCTGGTCGTGGTGAAGGTCAGCAAGCCACAGCAGGACATGCGATTCGATGTACCCGTCGTGGGCCTGCGGACCGTCGAAGTGATGAGTCGGTGCCGCGTTTCCGCGCTGGGCATGGATGCCGGGCGCACGCTGCTTTTCGACCGCGCGCGCGTCATCGACGCCGCCGATGCCGCCGGCATTGCGATTGAAGCATTTCCGCTGGAGACCATCGGGGTGTCCGAACGACCGGCGACACAGGGGAAGCAGTGATTCCGCTTGGAGCCAACCAAAATAATCGGGTGCGGGCTCTACTTGGAGCCCGCCAGGAAAAAGTCCGCGTCGCCGTTGTCGGCGCGGGAGATTTCGGCCGGAATCATGCTCGCGTCTATCGTGAACTAGAAGGCGCGGAGTTGGCCGGCATTGTGGATGCCGATCCCTTGCGCGCCGTACAAGTCGCGAAGGAATTCTCAACGGAAGTTTTGCCGAACCTCGAATCACTTGCCGGCCGCGTGGACGCAGCCAGCGTGGCTGTGCCTACCGTCGAGCACGCGCGCGTCGGCTGCCGCCTGCTCGAACTCGGCATCGACGTCATCGTGGAAAAACCGATGGCCGCGTCGCTGGCCGAGGCCGATCAGCTTCTTTCCGCAGCCGCGCGCGCGAACCGAATTCTTCAGGTCGGGCACCTGGAACGATTCAATCCCGGAATCGTCGCCGTGATTCCTATAATGAATCGTCCGCTTTACTTTGAAGTGCATCGGCTCGGCGTTTTCACACCGCGTAGCCTGGATATTGACGTCGTGTACGACGTCATGATTCACGACCTGGATATCCTGCTCGCCCTGGTGGACGCGCCGGTCACGGAAATAAAAGCGATCGGCATTCCCGTCCTGACCGACAAAGTGGACATCGCGCACGCGCGCCTCGATTTCGCTTCCGGCGCCGTGGCCAACGTCACGGCGAGCCGTGTCTCCACCGAACGCGTGCGCAAGCTGCGATTCTTCCAGCAACATGAATATATTTCCGTGGATTTCACCCGCCAGGACGCGCTGCGTGTGCGCGTGGTGGAGCCCGGCGCGCAGCCGAAATTCGATTTCACGACGCTTCCGTCCAAGCGGGAGGAACCGCTCCGCGCGGAACTGCGAGCCTTCCTTGATTCCGTTCGAACGCGTCGCGTTCCGGTGGTGGATGGCGCTGGCGGGCGGCGCGCTCTCGAACTGGCGGACCGGGTCATGGCAGGCATCCTGGAACATGGGCGGCGCGTCCAACTGGGTGCTTTCGCTACCCCGCAGGCTAATCGATGATTCCAAGGATTCTGGTTCCGAAGAATGCCCGGCCGGCCGCGTCTCCTTCAGACACGGCGCCGCCATCGGATCTGCCGCACATTGAACTCGATCCTCGAACCTCGATCCCCTCGCACGTTCCGTTAGGCGTGCTGGGCACGCGCACGGTCGTCCCGCGCGACATGCCTCATACGCCCCTCGATGGGATCAGCAAAATGCCCGGGTACGTGCCGCTGAGCATCCTCGATTCGCGGGTGGCCGTGCCTAAAGATGCGCACGCGGGCAAGCTTGAGCGAAGGGAGTTCATTGCCATCCAGGATTTACCCGACGTTATCGACCCAGACGTCCTCACGACCGGCGAAGTCAACCTCATGACCCAGCCTGTCGAGGAGCGCACGGCGGCATGGAACGCTGTCGCTAGGTTTACTTCAATTGGTGTTCACTTTGTGGTGATTCTTCTAATTCTATTCGGACCTAAAGTCTCCCGGAATTCGACGCAAGAGGAAATCGACAGGCAGAGCGTCACAAACCTGTTTTTACCTCCGGATGTGCGCGATGTTCCGAAAGCTGTTCCCAGCCCGCAGCCCAAGAGCCCGCAAGTGCGCGTGGATCCACGCTTGCTTCGTCAGTTGGCTCCGCCACGCGAATTGCAGCCCACGCCTGGGCCACCGGAGCCGGAACGTGTCGTCAAAGAGGCTCCCACGCCTGCGAAACCCGTGCCTTCTGCACCCGTGCCGCAGCAGCGGACACAGCCTCCCCAAGACAGCCCGATTCGGCCGCCGCCGCAACCGCAGGAGTCGGCTTCCAACAGCCTCGTCTTGCCACGCTTTTCACCTGGAAAGGCCCTTCAGGAATCCATGCACGAAGCGCTCAAGGACGGCGGAACCGCCAGCGCGCAATTTGGTGGTCCGGTCGGCTCCGCACCCTCGCCCAGCGGTGGAGGCATCGGCGGCGGTGGCGGAGGAGGACAGGGTTATCTCGGGGGGAACGTACAGATACTTACGCCCACCGAAGGAGTGGATTTCACCAACTATATCGCTCGCGTGCTTGCCAGTGTGAAGCGCAACTGGTACGCGGTGATGCCGGAATCCGCGCGCCTGGGTGATCGCGGGAAAGTTGTCCTGCAATTCCGCATCATGAGCAACGGCGTTGTGCCCGATGCGGAGCCTGTCATGATTGGCAGCTCCACCAAAGAACCGCTGGATCGCGCAGCAATCTCTTCAATTCGGGCCTCGACCCCCTTTGAACCGCTGCCCCCAGCCTTCAGCGGTCCCTTCATCGAGTTACGGTTCATTTTCCTGTATAATCTCCCTTTGAACGACCAGTGAAGCCGGCGCGTACACAAGTGGCGGGTGTCCTCCTGCTGGCGCTGCTGTGTCTGGTATACTTGGTGATCCGGTACTGGAAATTCCTGCGATGAGCACTGCCCCAAAACTAACGTCCAACGCATCGCCACAGATACAAGAACGCCTCCCGAAGTCTGGGCCGGGGCCTACACCTCTTGTCGCCATCGTCGGGCCTACAGCCTCTGGAAAGTCCTCGCTTGGCGCATGGCTTGCCCGGAAATATGGCGGCGAGATCCTGGCGTGCGATTCGACGCAGGTCTATCGTGGCTTTGACATCGGCACTGCCAAGCCGACCCCTGAAGAGCGCGAATGCGTCCCGCATCACCTGCTCGATCTGGTGGACCCCGGCTTTGCTTTTACGGCGGGAGAATACCGTGTCCGAGCCGTCGCGGCTCTCGAAGACTTGCGCCATCGCTCGCGGCTCCCGATTCTAACTGTCGGGACAGGGCTCTACCTGCGTGCGCTTCTTGAAGGACTAGCGGATGCCCCCGCACGCTCCGAGGAATTGCGCGCACGCCTGGAGGCGGGCGCGGACAAGCACAGCCTTCAGTATCTGCATCGCGTCTTGCGGCGTCTGGACCCCGAGGCCGCTATACGGATTGGGTCCCGCGATCGCCCTAAAATGATTCGTGCCATCGAAGTCTGTCTGCTCACCGGGCGCCCGCTCACCGAAGTCCACCGGGCCGGGCGAGCCCGCCTGGAAGGTTACGCTCCCCTCAAGATTGGCCTGCAGCCTCCTCGCGCCGCGCTGTACGACCGCATCGAGCAGCGTGTCCACACAATGCTCGGTCGCGGATGGATCGAAGAGGTTACCGGGCTTCTCCGCAGCGGCATTCCACACAACGCCAAGCCATTCGACTTCATCGGATATAGCGAGTTGCGGTCTCACCTCGAAGGCACCGTCACCCTTGCCGCCGCCACGAAGGCGATTTCCCAGGCGACGCGCCGCTACGCCAAGCGCCAACTTACCTGGTTCCGCAAGGAACCCCTCGTCCACTGGCTCCCCGGATTCGGCGATGATGCCGCCATTGCCGCCGCTGCCGAGCGGCTAATTGCTGGACACTTGCACTCAAATGCGGCGTCGGGTGCCGCCTCCGTTTGACGCCCAGTAACCAAGCGGCCCCTCCGAGTGAAACCTTTGCGTAGACGCGAGTGATCGCAAATTCGACTTCCGCTAGGTGACTTCCCACGATTGGCATAACCCTGGCTGGACGGAGTGTGTTTCCGGAGGGAAGAAGAGGGGATGTATTTGGCGGCCCATCCCCTCGTTTGAGCAGTGTCCATTAGCAAGCCCCAAGAATCTACTTGCCGGCCATGATCACGGGCACAGTCTGTACTTGGTCTGCTTTGGCCAGCATTTCGCGTTCAGCATTGGTGGCCGGTCGGTAGATCAGGGAGATGCCACTCATAGGCAAGTTCAGGGAGCGGACTCTTCGTTCGTTCCCGCGAACCATGACAAGTAATGCGGTGGCGCCTTCGTGGCTAGAAGCCTTGATTGGGATGGGCGTAAAGAATGCGATCTTCCCGTTTGCCGATCGGACCAGACCCACATCCGCGGACGAGTCCAAGGTGACTGAGTACTGCCCAGCGGGGAGAAGATTTTTGCCCCAGTGGACTTCGAACGGCAGTGTAAACTTGACCGCAACAGTTTGGGC
>WNGI01006785.1_pt1 | contig 10435 bp, 10 predicted proteins | sample 5400621 | NCBI WGS metagenome assembly WNGI01 (sample SAMN13153374, study PRJNA577476) | soil metagenome | isolation source: 20 cm soil or saprolite under Garry oak tree replicate 1 | place: USA:California | collected 2016-06-15 | reverse complement strand
TGTAATAACCGAGCGCCTGATCGGGTTTCAGCAATATTTCTTTTAGCTGAGTAATGACCGTTGCAGGACGAGCCTCCAGGATTGCATGGTAACTTTGTGTTTCCAATGCGTTGGCGTAATCGGCTCCCAGCCTGAGCGGAGCAAGAATCGCAGAGGCACCTGGAAGGTCGCCTTCGGCCTGTGCGATTCGCGCCTTTAACACAAGCGTGTCGATGTCATCCGGCGTGATATTCAGAATCTGCTCAAGCTTTGCCAAAGCTTCCGGGAAACGACGAAGACAAACGTAAGACCGCGCGTGTTGTGAGAGCAGGTTAACGTCGCGCGGGTCGAGTTTCTCGGCGTCATTGAAGTAAGTTTCGCTCTTCTCCCAATTCCCGCGCCTCCGTTCCACATACGCCAGCGACTGCGGAATCCGGCTGTTGTTAGGCAAAAACCGATGTGCCTGCTTAAGGTAATCAACCGCAGCATCGTACTCCCTCAGGCAGGCATAATGATAAAAACCTTTGGCGAACACCGCCTCGCCAAGACTGGGCTGTAGCTTGAGAGCCGTTTCGGCTGCCTGGCGCGCTTCTTCGCGAAGGCTCTCGGTTGGTTGAAGACTCTGCGTGAGATAGCCACTCGCATCGACATAGGATAGCAGCGCCCAGCCAAGCGCGAAATTTGGATCCAGCTGCACTGCTTCCCTAAGGTATTTCTGCGCGCCGAGCGAAGTCGCCGGTGTAAATCCCGTCTTGGTTGTGAAAGCAAGGCCGCGCAAGTAAGCATCGTACGCCTGAGGATTGTCTGTCGGCTTCGCCGCGATGACTTCCTGTTCCTTGCCCGTTATTCTGGCGCGTAATTGATCGGCGATGGTTTTAGCCACCTCACTTTCGACCGATAGAATATCGGTCAGCTTCCGATCAAACGTGTCCGACCACAGATGGGAATCGGTGGCCGCCTTGATGAGCTGCACGTTGACTCGTACAGCGTCAGCGTCTTTCTGCACACTACCTTCCAGAATGTGGGCAACGCCGAGTTGCTTCGCTATCTCTGGCAGGTTTTCCGGAGTGCTTTTATAACGCTGGGTGGAAGTGCGCGAAATGACCCTTAGATCGGCGATTTTCGATAAGCGCGTGAGGATTTCGTCCTGTATTCCCTCGGCGAAGTAAGCGTTCTCCTTGTCGCTGCTCAGATTCTCGAAAGGCAGCACGGCGATGGAGCGTTCCTCCGGGGTAAATGCCCGCGGACGCTGGTAGAGCCAGCTCCCAAGCGCAACGGCTGCAATAGCAAAGGTCAAGGCCGCGCTCGCCAGCATGGCTTTCCTGCGGCGCGACCGCGCTTCGGGGTTGAATCGTTCGTAGCAGCGCTGGACCGCAGAAAGCAATTCCCGTGCTGATTGTGGTCTGTCCTCAGGATCCGGCGCCAGCATCGATTTCAGTAACCCGATCACCTGGCCCGGGAGCCGTATGCCCTTGAGATGTTCCAGTGGCAGATCGCTCATTTGTCGCTTGCGAATCTCTTCCATGGTGCGGCCGACAAACGGGGTGCGGCCCGTAAACAGATACCAAAGCGTGACGCCTAACGAGTAGATGTCCGAACGGGTATCAACCGGTAATTGCCCGGCGCCAGCGAACTGCTCCGGGCTGGCAAATGCCGGCGTCCCAATGAAGCCCGCCTGAGTCAGCTCCGCGCCTGACTGTGTCTGAGGGTTCATGACTTTCGCCACACCATAATCAATCAGCTTCACTCTGAGCGCTCCGCTCGCGTCGGCTTCGAGCATGACGTTCGACGGTTTAATGTCGCGATGCACCACACCGCAAGCTTCTGCTGCGGCAAGAGCGCGTGCGGCTTGCTCAATTACGTTCAAGGCAACGGCGAGCGGCATCGGCCCTTCGCGACGAACACGCGCCTCCAGCGTTTCGCCCTCGACCAATTCCATCGCATAGAAGCACTCGCCGTCTTGCTCGCCGTAGTATGTCACTCGGGCAATATTTGGATGACGAATGTTCGCTGCCGCGCGCGCTTCACGGAGAAAACGTGAACGCGCGCCGGGATTTTGCGCCACTTTTCGGTCGATGACCTTAAGGGCCACTACCGAGTTCAAGACTGTGTCGTGCGCGCGATAGGTGATGGCCATCGCGCCCGCACCAAGTTCAACCGCAAAACCATCTGCTCCCGTCTCTACTTCGAAGTGGGCATATCGCAGTGGTCCTGGCGTCAGTCGGCCGCGCGCCGCCGGTCTTTCTAAGTGCTCGCCATCCGCGAGGAAAGTAAGGCTAATCAGACACCGCAGGCATTCGCCGTTCGGACCACATTGGGTCAGGGCTCGTCCGCAGGTCGCGCAGGTAGCCGCAGTTTCATTCTGCGCTTTCCCGGTTCCGAGGCCAACGCTGATATCGTCCATGTCAGAGAGGCTCACGTCAGGCCAACAGTATTTCGTACAAGTGGCGCAGTTCTCCATCGATATCCGCCGGATCGGAGACAGTGCTACCCACTTCCGCTCTCAATGATTCACGGAAACGTTGGCGAAGGCGCGAGAGCCAAGTGCGCAAAGTGGCGATCGGCACTCCGAGTCGAGCCGCAGCTTCCTCCTGGCTCGGTGTCCTCATGCCTCCGCCCGCGACAAATGGTCTTAATTCTTCGAGCCACTCAGCCTTGCCTTCAGCTTCGAATTGGTCTTGCAAATTCTTCCACGCCCGGGAAACGATGTTTGATGCCCATGCCAGATCGTAGCAAGCGGCGTCGCTGAGATGAACGGTTGCCAACATTGCTGCCTCGGCTTCGGGCAGATGCTGCTCGATCGATAGAATCTGCCGGTCGCCACCGCGCTTGAGCGCTCGTGTGCGGTCATATTCGTTATACAAAAAATTCTCCAAGGATCCAAGGAGAAATGTGCGAAGCCGGCCTTTTTGCCGATCCGCGCGGCTCAACGTGTTTTGCTCGAGGAGATGGACGAAAAAGCTTTGGACCAAGTCCTGCGCATCAGCAGAGGGATGGCCGCGGTGCCGAAGAAAAGTGTAGAGCGGCGGCCAATAAGATTCACAAAATCCGGAAAGCGCGCGGTGCGCGGAGGGCTCGGAATCGGCTTCCCCGGCACGCAACACGACAGTCCAGTGCGTCGTTTGAAACGAAGCGCCGCCTTCCTGCAATGTTCCAGGGATTGCCTTCGTGGGTGCAGAGCGTCGCCCACCAGACGTTATTTGGCGAGAATAAAATCGCTCGGCCCTTCTGTAGTGGCAGCCGGGTCGGCTGCTCGCAAAAGGAACGCAGGCGTCACGCCTGCCGCTACAGTTCCAGTTCCGGCAGCGTACGCGCTTGTTTAGTTAGAACTCAGAACGTCCTGCCCGTTCGCCAGTAACTTGGCTCGGGCTGGAGTTGCTGGTCGCAATGTACACATTGTGCGCGCTATTCCCGGGCTCGCCCCGCTCCCGTGCGATCCCACCAAGGCTCAGGACTGCGAAGATTACCGCTGTAGCGGCCGCCACGATCGCTTCGGTAGATAATCTCATTCGCTTATGTGTTCTGAAGCGACGCCTTCAGAAGGAATTCCTTCCATCCGCCACCGGAATTAAACAAAATCATGCTGTAAGCAAGGAAGGGGTCGTGCTTGCGAGACGTCGCGCGAATCAGCGAGCGCCATGCGGGACGCAACAGTTTTTTCATATCAAGTCGATGCAGCCAACTCCTTGGCATTGCGGCAACCTTCGAAAACGCGAGCGACCGACGCACTCAACCTTCGAGAGAGTCGACCTGCACGCCGAATCCAATAGTGGACTGGTCCCAGAGATGCATCAGCCAGGAACTCCGTGCGAACCACTTCAGGGCAAAGATCAAGTAATTTGCAAACGTTCATGAAGGAGTACGGCCAGGAAAAATCATGTGCCGTAATCCAACTGTGAGCGTCAAGATACACCTCCCGATCGGCGCCTTTCGTGGCTGTACGGAAACGGCGCAAATCGTAGGCTGCCTGTTTCAACACACCGAGCGCCAGGTCTTTTTCGGGGATCGGCGGCGCGGGTTCGGCTGGAGGAACATTGAAATGAGCGCTGCGGGCATTACCGGATTCCGTTTCCAAGAACGCGGCGAGCTGCTCGCGCGATAGTCGCGACAGCGGATTTTGCCCCAAGTTCTCGCGGCCGAGAGTTGCTGACGACAGCATGAATTCACCGCTGAAGTCATGTGTCCCAGTAATGCGATCGTCTGTCAGGAGGGTTATCATTGTCGAAGGTTGTTTTGATTTGTTTCATCCCTTTCTCAAGATTTTGAAGCCAGACATTTCAAAAAATCTTATTTTTTTTCATTGCGGGACGGAAGAGCGCCCGCCGGAATGCGAAGGCTGTCCTTGTGAGGCCTTCCGCAGGCATTCTGTAGCGGGGTGGATATTTTCCAAGGACACCAGAGCCTACGGCTCTTGCTCGACCTTATAAACGAGCATTCCGCGCGCCTGATAATTCGCAAGCGCCTGCGGGTGATCGCGATTGCAGGTATGCACCCAAACCCGTGAAGGCGCGATCCCGCCACGGCAGGACCACGCTTCTTCGATGGCGCTGGTCAACAGCGCGCCGCCTAACCCGCGGCCGATAAATTCGGGCAACAAACCGAAATAGGCGATCTCGATTCCGTTTTCAGCGTCCTGATGCAGTTCGTAATACCCACTAAGCGCGTCGCTGTAGTAAGCTGCGAAGGTTCGCAACTCCGGCGCCATCGCGTATTGGATCCATTGATCAGCCGTCCACGGCCGCTTGTCGATCCAGTCCCACTGCTCCCCGACCCGAAGGTAGAGATCGCGATTGAAGCGCCAATCGCGGTCGGTCTTTTCGCGAACTTGAAATCGCGCGTCTGCGCGTTTCGGCCGCAGCTGATCCGAAGATCGCATTTCGAGGTAAGTAGTGATCAGGGGTTTGCTTCCCATACACGATTATTTTAGTACTGTAGTGCACGTACCTCGTTTGACGGGCATCTCATTGCAGAAGATTCTTGCGCGCTCGCCGTTGCCATTCGTGTCGTGGAAAATTCCATCGAGTACGGATCAAATTGTTGAGAATACGACGGTAAATGGAAGAATAATCAGCGGGAAATTAGCGCATTAGCATGCCGAATAGGAAATCGCGCTCACAGAAGCGCCGCCGTCGTTCGATTATAGCCTTTGAGATGATCCGGCTGGACCGGAGGGCAACGGAGCCGCTTCACGAGCAGCTGTACCGGCAGATTCGTGATGAATTGAAATCGGGCAGGTTCAGCGACGGCTCATCTCGACTTCCCTCGTCTCGGGCTCTGGCTACGGAGCGCGCAGTCTCAAGATCGACGGTCAGACTGGCGCTTTCAAAACTGCATGCCGAAGGTTACCTCCACTCAAAGCGGGGGTCGGGAACATTCGTCGCGAATCTTCTCCCCGAAACGTTTCTGACCGCGGACCAAGCGAAACCTAATAGACCAATTCAAAGCGCGGTTCGCGTCTCCGATCGCGTAAAAGCAATTCCAGATGCGCGGGTCGGAAATCAGTTTGACCTCGGCGCGACGGGCGCAGGAGCAGGCGTCTCGCTGGTTCCGAGCATTCCCGCCGTGGACGAATTTCCGTTGGCTGTATGGGAACGTCTTAGAGCGCAGGTTCTGGCAAAAAAAGGCGTGAACCTATTGCGATATGCATCCAATCGGGGCGACCCCGACCTGCGCAAGGCGCTTGCCGCCTACTTGTGCGATTTCAGAGCAGCGCGCTGTCATCCGGATCAGATTGTAATCGTCGCTGGTATGCAGCAGGCGATGTTGGTCAGCACAATGGCTGTGCTGAATCCTGGTGAAGTCGCATGGATCGAAGACCCGTGTTATCAGCAGACCCGAAGGGTCCTTACGTTGGCGGGAGTTAAGATAGTTCCCAAGCCGCTCGACAGACAAGGAATCGTCATTGCTCGATTGCCGAAAGAGCCACTGCCAAGAATCATTTACGTCACGCCCTCCCATCAGTTTCCTCTGGGCGTTACCATGACTTTGCAGCGTAGGTCTAGCTTGCTCCATTTTGCGCACACTCACAACGCGTTTGTTTTCGAAGATGACTACGACGCGGAATTTCGCTTTGTCGGGCCGCCACTCCCTTCGCTGCAAGGCATCGACAACGCAAATCGAGTGATTTACGCAGGCACAGTAAGCAAGATTCTGTGTCCCTCTCTGCGGCTGGGCTACATCGTTGCACCAGAGCCGTTGATTGATTCGTTAGTCAAGATCCGCAGTGCGATGGATCAACACTCCTCCCCTATCGATCAGGCGACACTGGCGCGGTTTATCAATGAGGGCTTTTTCCTGAGTCACATCAAACGGATGCGAAAAATCTACGCCGAGCGGCGTAATTTCTTTATCAAACAATTCAACGAGTTGCTTGGTGACCATTTCACTTTGCAGGTACCTGAAGCCGGATTGAATATCGTCGCCTGGCTGAAACGTGAGGAAGAATTTCCAATGATCAGGCGTATCACGCTCGATATCGGAGTACGGCCCTCGACACTCTCATTTTTTTGCGTTGAGGCGAAGCCTAAGCCAGCGTTCGTTTTTGGATTCGCCGCGTGGACACCAACACAGATTCGCGAAAGTCTGGTTAAACTCGCATCGGCACTCAAGCAGGCCGGGAAGAATCTACACTATGGTCGCCAATCACGGTAAGCCTCGTGTGCACCGGGATTGAGACTGGTTTGCGCTTTGCTAGGCCGGCCACTTTGTTCCGCCAGCCACTGAAACCATTCCCAGTTTTTTGCGAACCTGCGCGCTTCGATTGCATCCACGTAGGCGTTAAAATCGCCTGGCGGCACCAATTTGCTCAAACGCTCCGTTTGACGGTCACACAAATTTGGTTTCCGCACCATGTGAGCTAAACCACAAAAAGCCGCAGGGTTAATGGCAACCCTGCGGCTCGTATATTCCCATCGCGTTTTGACTCAGTCGATAACGACCACGTGATCAATCATACGCAAATCGCCCATGTCTGCGTAATAAACGCGTACGCGAGCGCCGGGTTTGATCGCGGTTTGGACGATTTCACCGGCTTTGTTCACAACGTGTCCACGCCCGTTGAGAACGTAACGAACGGGGTTATTGGAACGGTCCTCGCGAACAACGAGTGTTTTGGCAGGCTGATAACTGGCAGCCGCGCCTTCCTCCGTCGTCGTTCTGATAATTGTTCCGGTTACCTTTATCCGTTCCGTTGTGGTTGTGTTTTGTTTTTTATCTGTCGAGCTCGGCTGGGCGAATGCCAGCGGCGCAATCACCACATAACCGAGCGTTATAATTATTTTTTTCATGTTCGTCTCCTATGTTAATGATGTTCTGCCAGGCAAACGTCTGAAACGAGTGAGGATGGAACAAGAGCCACTTCGTCTATTTCCGACGACCCACTTTTGTACGCGCCGGGAGGCCAAGCTGCGCCAACGGCCCGGATGCTGACCGTATCAATCTGTTAGTAGATCCCGGGAACCAGGCGCCACGTATGAGAGCTGTAGGCAATGTGCTCATACCCAAAGTGCGCACGCAGTAAATCCTCTTCTGCGTTAATACGGCAGATGAGGGGCGGAACAAACAACAGCGTAAGGATTACACCAACTCCAGAGCGAAAAGCCAGGCTCCACCCCAATGAGTTAATGAACAGCCCAAAAATAGCTGGGGTGACGGACGATGCCGCAGACACCATTAGTTACCAGCGTATGTCCCGACTGAATTGCCACCAAGCCGCTGAATCGTCGGCCCAGCACAAACACTGGCCAGATCCGCAATGCACCTCCAGCAGTGAAGAGTACGACACCGAGCCAGCGAATCGTGTCACCGTCAATCGTCCACAGCTCTTTGCGATCGGTGTATGCCGGCAGATACGCGTTGACCAATCCGATTACCACGAAGACGGGAATGACCCAGCGGTTGCCGCGGGCCTCGCGCACACCGGGGCTGAGATTTCCGCCAGCGAAAAACGCCAAACCGGAAAGCGAAAAGAGCACTGCCACGAGCGCGATCAGCGCCGGGTGAGAGAAGAACGACCGAAACCCAGCCCAACCAAGAATGGCAAGGCCAGCATAAACGCAGAAGCCGATCGCAATGGACGCTAATCGAAGAGCCGGGTTCATCATTGTTATTATTCTGCGATGACCCAATCACACAACTGAACGTGACTGCCAAGGTTTCACCATGGTCCACTTGACCGGTGACAGTACACACGAATCCACGTGGCAAAGGGCGGACCTGGTTCGAGCTCAGCTAGACGAGCAGAGCTTTTGGACGATCATGCATCAATTGCAATATTTCACCTCTCTATGAGCGGCTTCTTCGAAGAATTGAGGCGCCGAAAAGTTTATCGGGTGGCGATTGCGTACGTCGTTGTGAGTTGGGCGCTCGCGCAGGGTCTGGCTCAGGTTCTTCCGGTTTTCGATATTTCGAACTCGGTGATTCGGGTTGTTATCGCGCTATTGCTGATCGGGTTTCCGGTCGCGCTTGTTCTCGCCTGGGTGTTCGATGTCACGTCGCAAGGCATCCGGGCAACTTCGACGCCAAGCGTGCCCGTTGCACGGCGTCGCCGCAATTTGATAATGTTGATCGCAATCGGCGTGATCATCTCCGTCGCGGCGGGTTTCTTTCTTTTGCCGCGAGCGTCAGCGCGCAAGGTCGACAAGTCGATCGCGGTGCTGCCATTTCAAAATCTAAGCGATGAGAAGGAAAACGCCTATTTCGCCGATGGCATGCAGGACGATATCCTGACCAATCTGTCAAAAATCGGTGATTTGAAAGTTATCTCTCGCACGTCGGTGATGTCATACCGCGACGGACCGCGCAACGCGCGAGAAATCGGCAAATCGCTTGGTGTAGGCACGCTTTTGGAAGGCAGCGTCCGGCGCTCGGGCAACCGCGTCCGAGTGAACGTACAGTTGATTAACGCCAATAATGACGAGCACATCTGGGCGGAAGATTATGACCGCGAGTTAACCGACGTATTTGCAATCCAGACAGATCTGGCGCAAAAAATTGCCTCAGCCCTCCAGGCGAAACTGTCCCCGAACGAAAAGGCACGGCTCGATCGCCGGCCAACAAGAGATTCTGATGCTTATCTCCTCTATGTGCAGGCGCATGGCTATGCAAACCGACCAGATCGTTTCCGCGACACCTCATTAAAGGCCGAGGAGCTTTTCGAACAAGCAATCAAGCTCGATCGAAACTTTGCAGCTGCTTATGCTGGCCTCTCGATGGTGGAGAGCTGGTTATATCACGAGTCCGAGCCCATACCGGCCCATCGAGAAAAAGCGCGCCTCAACGCCGAGGAATCCCTGCGCTTGCAACCGAATCTTCCGGAAGGACATCTCGCGCTCGGGTTTTCGTACTATTATGGCGATCGCGATTACGAACGTGCTCTTAGCGAATTTGAGATCGCGAAGCGCGACCTGCCAAACGAAGCCGACGCCTACTCGGCGATCGCCGCCATTCAGCGACGTCAAGGCAAATGGGTTGAATCAACCGCGAATTTTGAAAAGGCCGTCTCTCTCGATCCAAAGAACGCAAACGTTCTTTTTAACCTTGGTCTCAACTACATGGCTCAGCGCGATTTCGAGACTGCTGACAAGATTTTTGATCGGGCTATTGCTGCGGACCCACAAGCGTTCGCTTCACGCGGAATGAAATCCGCTTTGGCAATCGCATGGAAGGGCGACGTCGGGTTCGTCGAAAAACAATTGTCCTTGGTGCCTGGGGAATTCGATCCAGACGGCCTCGTTACGGCAGCGCGAGTGGGGATTCTGATGCTACAACGGAAGTTCGCTGATGCTCTTAAATTGCTGCAGCAATTTCGCGGAGAGACATTGCTTTACCCAGACACTGGCCCTTGCCCAAAAGCTTTGTTGGAAGGGAGACTTTATCTGTATCAAGGCGATAAGACAAAAGCGCAAGCCGCTTTCGAACGCGCCAGACCTGTGGCGGAGCAACTTGTGCGTGACGCTCCCGGCGATCCTGGTCGTCACGTGCAGCTCGGTGCCGTTCTTGCAGGATTGGGTCTGAAAGAAGAGGCGGTTAACGAAGGCAGGAAGGCGGTCGAATCGGTGCCGGAATCTCAAGACGCCTTCGAGGGGCCGCAAGCCACCGCTGCACTTGCCGAAATCTACGCCTGGGTCGGAGAATACGACGAAGCATTTCGGCTCCTCGATCATTTACTCAAGGTGCCAAACGGCCTCACGGTGCCAGCGCTCAAACTCGATCCGGTATGGGATCCACTGCGCAAAGATCCTCGTTTCCAAGCTCTGATCGACAAATACGCAGCCACCCGCTAACGCCACGCTGTAGACTAAATATGAAAACGGCTTACGGACTCGGCATTCCGGAAACGCTCGAAGAGGTATGCGATCGAGATCGGGTCGCCTTGCTCGTGTACGACATGCAGGCCGGCATTTTGAGTCAGCTCAAAAACCCCGAGCAAATCACGCTACAAGTTCTCAAGGTCCTG
>WNGI01006782.1_pt1 | contig 10437 bp, 14 predicted proteins | sample 5400621 | NCBI WGS metagenome assembly WNGI01 (sample SAMN13153374, study PRJNA577476) | soil metagenome | isolation source: 20 cm soil or saprolite under Garry oak tree replicate 1 | place: USA:California | collected 2016-06-15 | reverse complement strand
CGATGGCGATGATATAGCGGTAGCGCCAGCAACTTACACGCTGTTCGATGCAAAATCACAAAACACGCACCGCAACTTACGGCCCGTGGTTGGTTGGCCTTGGTGCTGCGCTGTGGGGAACAGAAAGCGCGTGGCGTATTCCGCTAAACGAATTATTTGACGCAAAAATAATCGTTTTTTGGGAACACGTTTTCATCCTGATCATGTTCCTGCCGATTCTAATCTCGCGACTGGACGAAATCCCCAGAGTGCGGGCACGCACATGGGGCTTTTTGATTTTCTCGGGGTTTGCCGGTTCCGCTGTGGGCACGGTCTTTTTCACGCTGGCGTTGAAGTACGGCAACCCGACAGTGGTAAACGTGGTCCTGAACATTCAGCCGGTTATCTCAACGCTCGGCGCGTTCCTGCTTTTCGGTGATCGCCTTGCTCGCCAGTTTTTCCTTTACGCTGGCATCGCAATCGTCGCAGGCGTGTTTGTATCGGTTGCGTATCCGACTCAGATCGGAGTTTCATTTGAGCGCGCGGGTTTGAACGTGGGCACAGGGTACGCGCTGATCTGTGCATTGTTTTGGGGTCTTTCTACCGTCGCCGGACGCGGTGTCATGGTTGGCATGTCACTGCGACTCGCCTCCAGCATGCGCATCGTGATCGGACTCGTTTGCATGACCCTGATTCTTTTGGCCTACGGCAAACTGAACAGCGCGGCGCTTTGGCCAGAGGCCGCGCAAGCGCATCCAATGAAGGCCATCGTCTTGCTGTTTTTCCTCGCGTCGATCTCAGGCGGGATTCCGCTCCTGATTTATTTTCAAGGGCTGCATCTCACCCGCGCATCAACAGCCGGTTACTTCGAAATGATGCAAACGCTCGCCGCAGTCTGCATCACCTGGGGTTTCTTCCACGCCATTCTTCACCCGCATCAGGTAGTCGCGGCCATCGTTCTGATTGCTGCGGTCGCGATGGTGCACCACATCCAACAACAGGTCGAACCTCATTAACCGATCGCGCTCCAAATGAAACTCGTCCTCTGGCTCGTGATCATCTGCGTTGTCCTTCTGCTGGTTTACGGCGCGTCGCCTTACTTTTCGTTTTGGCGATTTACGGCGGCCGTTCGATCGCGCGATGCCGCAGCAATAAGTAAGCGCGTCGATTTTCCTGCGGTCCGAGCTTCCCTGAAAAAGCAACTGGTGACGCGTTTCGCAAAGGAGACGAGCAGTCACAAGCGCTGGAGTAACCTCGGGCCAACGCTCATCGATGCCATCATAGATGCTTACGTCACACCTGAGGGAATCGCGGCGTTGCTCTCAAATCCCGAAGCGCTGAAGAACCTGAAAGCCCCGCGAGAGTTCCATTTCCAACTCGGCAAAAACGAAGACTTATCCAAAGTGAAATACGCGTTCTTTACCGGGCCGCGCAGTTTTGTCGTCGATCGTGATGGAATCAAGCTTCGGTTCCATTTCACCGGCCAAGGCTGGCAGCTTTATGACGTCGACCTCGGTTTAACCGATGCGAAGCATTGATTCCCGACTTTGGATTGCGGAACGGTTCGATCGATTGCGATGCAACTTCCTACACGAGGCTAAACTCGCGCACTCGCTTGGGCAGCACTTCGTGTTTCGAGCAAAGATGTGCAAAAGTCTGCAACCCTTGCTTTTCTCGAGTTCCAAAGCCGAATTGAAGATGCTCGTTATAGTAACGATCGAGAAATTTTTGCGTCATTTCCTGTTTGTTATCAGCGGCGTCTTCCACAGCGCCTGACACGATGACTTGAATGTCGGCAAGATTTTCGTCGCGTAGTCCGCGTAGGCGTTCAGCGATGGACTTTGCATCTGGGACCTCGGGCCGAATCAGCCAGAGAGCGTAAACAAACGGAAGCCCGGTAAGGTTCTTCCATTGCTCACCAAGATCCCAGAATTGAAATGTATCGGCGTGGTTTTGCCGGAAGCCAATCGCTTGATCGCCGATGATGAGGCGCGCGCGAGATGATCCTGTGCTCTCCGAAATACGGCTGGTCAGACGAGCGGTCAATCCAAGCTCTGCTAGAAGACAACGCAAAAGATTGACCGCAGTTTCAGATGCCGGATCAAGTTCGATTTCCTCTATGTTCGAGAACTCGCCACGGTGCGCGACTACTACACTGTAAACCGGGCCGTCGGATGAAATGGAAACGTCGTTAACGATCCGATAGATCGGGTTGCGCAGAAATTCGAAGCTGGAAACAAGTGCGACGTCGAGCTGGCCTTTCGCAAGTCGCTGACACAAGGCAGATGGATGGTCGAACTCAACATTGCCCGGCCAACCGCGGATGAGCGGACGAGCGTTTAAATACTTGACGCAACCGACGCGGGCGGATTTCAACGTAAACCAATATTTGTAGGGCGTTTCTGTGAAACGCCAAGACAATCGGGCGTCTGACACAAACGCCCTACAATTAGGGCGCGATCATTTACACGCAGGCGAGTTCCGCTTGCGCTGGTGTCGTGCGTTTCTCGACATCCGTCCGGTGCGAAATATGCCGATAATGACTGTCGCGCTGGACAGGCTCACGGCCAGCTTCGCGAATGGCGTGTTCAAGCGCGGCGATAGTTTGCTGTTGCGGCGTGGTGGCGCCAGCCATGTGGAAAATTTTTTCCTCCAGAATTGTTCCATGGAGATCGTCCACACCGTAGCTCAAGGAGACCTGCGCGAGAGGCAATCCGAGGCTAACCCAATACGCCGTCAGATGGTCTATGTTGTCGAGATAAATACGGCTCACCGCAAGATTGCGCAGTTGGTCAAATGCGGAGGCGCGCTTGATGTCGGCAAGGATTCCGTGGGATTGCGTCGGCTCGAATGCAAAAGGAACAAACCCTGTGAACCCGCCGGTCTCATCCTGCAGTTGCCTCAGTTGGCGCAAATGATCAGCCCGATGCGCAAGCGTTTCGATGTGTCCGTAAAGCATCGTGCATGTGCTGCGGCCGCCCATTGAATGCCAGGTGCGATGCACGTCGAGCCATTCGGCGGCGGTTTCCTTGCCGCGGCAGATTTGGTCGCGCACGATCGGATCGAAAATCTCGGCGCCACCCCCGGTGATCGAACCAAGCCCGGCTTCGCGCAGAATTTCCAGCGTATCGCGAATCGGCATCTTAAAGACTCGCTGGGCCAAATGGCGGACTTCGATGGCGGTAAATGCCTTTATATGCAGTTGCGGATCGAGCGCGCGAAGTCGTCTCAAGAGATCGAGGTACCAGTCTTTTTTCAAAGTGGGATGCAATCCGCCAACCATGTGCACCTCGGTGACGCCGAGGGGGAGCGCATCCGTCACGGCCTGAACGATTTCGTCAATTGCGTATTCGAATGCGTGCGCGTCGCGTTTCTTGGCGGCAAACGCGCAGAACTGGCAGGATAAGATGCAGATGTTTGAGTAGTTGATGTATCGATTGTGGATGTAGGTCCCGTAGTTGCCGTTTTTTCGCTCGCGCACCACGTTGGCGATTATTCCCAGGGCGTTAAGATCATTTGTTCCAAAAAGCGTCAGAGCATCGCCTTCAGAAATCCGCTGCTGCGCCTCGACCTTCTTCGCGATAGGTCGGAGTTCTCTCGGAATCAGCTGGTAGTTCATCGGCAGACTGCGGTTAATCGCGCGTGAAGCATGCACAGAGGGCTAGCGGGTTGCAACAAAAACGATGACCACGAGGATTGTGGACGACCGAGCTTCATTTTTCTGGCAAGGTTTGCCGTGTGCAAACGTCTAAATCACGATGTCTCAGAGCGATCGAGGAAACCAGGGCAGATCGGAAGAAGATGCCGATGACGTGCGGCTGATGGAGCTTGTCGGCCGCGGCGACACGCATGCGTTTGAGCAGCTCATCGAGAAGCATCAGACGTTGGTAGCCGGCACGGTTGCGCGCATGCTCGGCAGCAGTTCTGACGTGGAAGACATCGCGCAGCAGGTCTTTATCCGGGTTTGGAAAAGTGCGCGCCGATATGTCCCGCGCGCCAAGTTTACGACCTGGCTGTTGAAGATTACCCGCAACCTGGTGTTTAACGAAATGCGCCGCACCAAGCGTCGCCCTCATGTTCCGCTGCAATCAGAGCCCGGCACGGAGGATCCGCCTTTAAAGGATGAAATGAACCTCGCGCCGGACGCATCTCTTTTGGAGTCGGAACTGCAGCAGGCGATCGAGGAAGCGATTCAGCGGCTCCCGGAAACCCAGCGGATGGCGCTCGTGCTGCGCAGGTATGAACAGCTCAGCTACGAACAAATCGCCGAGGTCCTCGATCTCTCGGTGCCGGCGGTAAAAAGCGTACTTTTTCGCGCACGGACTGAACTCCGTTCCCGGCTCAGCAAATATCTCGATTAGTCCGTCAAATCGAGTCTCATCGCGGTTCCTCGTCCTCAAGGACTCGACCTCGAACGCGGCGTGTTTCGGTGTGATGCGTCAACACATGCACGCGTCCATCGCTCCCGCGGAAAAATGCGCTTAAAACCCAGCTGACGAAGCTGATCACAATCGCGCCCCAGAACGCGCTCCAGAAGCTGTCCACATGAAATTCGGCAACGATACTGGGCACCAGAAGCAGCAAGAGTCCGTTTAGAACCAGAATGAACAAGCCCAGCGTAATGAGAATGACCGGCGCGCTGAGGATCAACAAAAACGGCCGCACAAAAGCGTTAAGAATACCCAGCAAAAGCGACGCCCCAATGAGCGCCGCGACTGTGTCGTAACGGATCCCACGAATGATGGACGAGGCCACCATCACTGCAATCGTCGTCGCAGCCCAACGGAAAACGAATTGCTTCATGTCTCCCTTAGTTTACCCGATCTCGTAAAGAGGGCGAGAAAGCACTTGCGAACGAGCCGATGAACGATAAACGATTTTGAAATCATTTAACCACTGAATACCTGTGCCAAAAAAAACGAAAACTGCCGAAGATGTAAATCAACCCTCGCCAGAGTCAGACGCGCCGGCTGCAACAAAAAAAACCGGCAAACGCCAGACGCCACGACGTGCAACTCCGGCGAAAAAGCCGCGCAAGCCGAGCGGGACAAGAGATGCGAGTGAGCGACCTGCACACATTTCAGCCTCTCCACAGGCGGACGTGAAGCCCATGTCGGGGGAACCTTCAGACGACGCCGTTCGCCTCCGAGCCTATTTTATTTCCGAACGCCGGCGCAGATTTGCTTTGCCTGGCGACGCAGAGTCCGATTGGCTCGAAGCGAAGCGCCAGTTGCTGGCCGAGGCTCGGCGCTAAACAAGAGAGAAAGCAACAGCGACACACAATGGAAAGTGCTTTGGCCGACCTGGCGCAGGCGCTGCGAGAGCGCCTCGCGATCATTCACAACGACGAAAGTCGCCGGAACGCGGACGCGCACATGGCACGGCTGCGGGCGGTCTCGGAAAAGATCGAAGAGTTGCAAGCGGCGCTACCGCAACCGGTCGATACTAGATTGGCGCATTATCTTCAGCGCCGCAGCTACGACAAAGCGCTGGAACTCTTGGAAAATTCGTAGCGGCGCTCACGGCGGCGAGCGCCGTTCAGTCCTAGTCCCCGTCTTATTCGCGAACAGAAAATGAATCACAAACGGTTTCGATCAAGCGCCCATTCCGTTTTCCTGCTGATTCAGCAAACGCGCAGCGTGCCGCAGTTTTTCGATCGCCTCTCGGTAACTCACTGGCTGCATCGCCGCGAAACCGTGGAAACCGCGCAGCGGAATCACTCGGTCGTGCTCGCCATCGCCCGAGTGCAGCCAGAGTGCCTCAAAATTCAGCGCTGGCGCCTGGAGCAGTCGCAGCTCGAACTGCCGCTCGCCCGCGGGCAGCGCCGCGACGACTTCCAGCGCCCGCGGCAAGAGCTGCAAGTAAGCGCCCGAGGCTGACATCTGGCGCACCTTTTTCTCGTCGTGCGCTACGTCGTAAAACGCCCGCGGTGTCTCGCGCTCGAATTCGATCACGCGCACGCCCGTTTGCGCTGCGCGCGGATCACCCTCTCGCAGCGCCTCCAACCCTAGCGTGAATACCGGATGCGCAAGTCCGAGCGACCGTCCCTTCGTGTCCTCGATCTGCTCCACCGGCAACCCCGCTTTTACCCCGAGCAACGGCCGCTGCTCCCAGATGTGCCGCAGAATTTCCTGATCCACAAGCATCGGAAGGATAAACATAAAGTCGATGTGGCTTTTCGTGAAATCAGTGTCCGTCCATGTGCCGGTGCCTTGATACTTGTTGCTGAAGTCAGAAACCGTCAGGTGCGACTTTCCATAAATCGGATCGTCGATGTCGAAGTAGTTATCACCAAACAGCCCTGCCGTGTAACCATAAATCACGCAGAAATGCCCGCCACCACCACTCCACCCGATCCGCGCGCCCACCGGGCGTCCCGCATCGATCTCCGCCTTCACTGCCGCGAAATCGACGGGCCCCGTCACGCTCACGAAATTCTGCGTCCGCTGTAACGCCTTCGCCAGCCACCAGCTCACGTTGCAGGCATCCGGCACCGGCGCATCGCAACAGGTTGTCAGGCTCAACTCCGCGCAAGCGATGTTGCACTGCGACCACCGGCTGAGAAACCAGTAGTAATGCGATACACTGCGCGCCGTGGCCGCCCAGCACCAATTCGACTGCGTCTGCGCCTGCATGTTGAAAGCCAGGCTCTGCGAGAAAAAAAGCCAGTTGTGAAAATCAATCTTCCGCTGCAAAGCGGAATAAGGCTGAGAAGTAGCATGGATGAGATCAGATAAGTTCATGGCGGAGTCGATTTCGTGATTATCGAAATGAGTCAGCTATCGGAACTGCCGTCAAGGAGAGGTTAGTCATGGCAAACGTAAACACGATCCGGTGACTGTTAGCTGCATTAGTTGAAGGTGCCATGGTCCTGGAATGGCTCTGGCTTTTTGGTGGGATCGGACTTGTAAACTCCGTAACAGAAGCAGCCAAGGGCGATCACGAAAACCTTAATAGCTGAATCTAGCTTTGACGTCGGGTGCTCTGGTGGATCATCTTCCACAATCTCCCCGTTGCGCCAGTCAGTGGATCTGCATCCACAGTGTGATAGCCGGTGTGTGTGGAGTAGCTGAACAGGCCAAAGGCGGCCGCCGCAATAAGAGCGTTGAAATTGGCACGCGGTCGCGGAACACCCTGAGCCATTCTTGACGCCACGTTGGCGAATGCGAAGAAGAACGCAATGCCAAGGAGAATTCCAGCCCTCCCCAAACCGTTCACGATTCAATCCCTTCGCATCCGATCATGCTGATCGAGGGCTTGCCGACACTGAGACCAGTCCATGGCAGCTTCTCCTCGATCTCGTATAGAGGGCGGAATAGCTTCCTCTTGCTCGTGGTATCGAAAGAATGGTCGATGCGACTTGCCGCTCCATAATGCACCTCGTGTCTGCAGCCGGCCCGCAGTGAGAGCGAGCGAAGCTGCCGCTCGATTAAAATGCCTGACGCTCCGGAGATGTGCATCTCTTCGCGAGAGCGAAGCAACTCCAATTTTCCTCGGGCTTGCGACGTGAATTGCGTCTTAAATATTGGGAAGTATTCGGGTGTCCGCTAAGAAACGCCCGACGGATAATACTGAAGCGTTTCGTCGCGCGTTAGATCCCATCCTTGGATGCGCGAGAGCTTTCGAGCTGGCGTATAACACTTGCCGCAAAATCCGCTGCGATACACCGCGCGTCTTTTCGAGCCGCAATTTCGACAAACGCGATATTGCATACGCCTAACGAGAATTAGACGAAATTTTTCATCCAATTCGGTCTTATCCCAAGCAATACTCGAGACGAAAGGAATTTCGCCGCGAGGCGCTTTTAGCGCGAGTACAGCTCGACGATGAGCTGCTCGTTGACGATTGGTTGCATCTCTTCCCGAGATGGGATGTGCGCAACTTTGCCGCTGAGCGCATCGCGATCGACTGTGAGCCAGTCAGGCACAGGAGCAATTTGCGTCAGATCGAGGTTGCGCAGTACGAGCTGACGCGATTTCGGTTTGTCATTGATCGTAATTTCGTCGCCTGCTTTCACATTATACGAAGCGACGTTGACGCGACGGCCGTTCACCAGCACATGGCCGTGCGACACCAGTTGGCGCGCTGCGCTGCGTGTATTAGCGAAGCCAAGGCGGTAAACAGCATTATCGAGTCGCGTCTCCAGTAGCTGCAGCAGCGTCTCACCGGTCACACCGCGTTTTTGCAGCGCTTTCCTGAAAATCCTCCGGAACTGCCGCTCAAGCAGACCGTATTGATAACGCAGCTTCTGTTTTTCACCGAGCGCGATCGCGTAATCGGACTGTTTGCGCCGCGACCCTCTCGGGCCATGCATCCCAGGCGGATAATTTTTCCGCTCCAACGCTTTGGAAGAGCCGAATATTGGCACGCCATAGCGCCGGCTTACCCTCGTTTTTGGTCCTGTGTATCTGGCCATTTCAGAAAGTTGAGAGTTGAGAGCGTTAGACGCGGCGTTGTTTCGGCGGACGACAACCGTTGTGTGGCACAGGGGTAACGTCACGAATCACCGTGAGATCGAGTCCAATGGCCTGCAAAGCGCGCACCGCAGACTCGCGTCCGGCTCCTGGGCCTTTGACTAATACTTCCACTTCCTTTAGCCCATGGCCCATTGCCTGGCGCGAGGCGTCCTGCGCCACCATCTGTGCTGCATAAGCGGTGCTTTTACGCGAGCCTTTGAAGCCAACTTTCCCGGCGCTCGACCACCCAATCACGTTGCCTTTCATATCGGTGATCGTGACGATGGTATTGTTGAAAGTAGCCATCACATGCGCAACGCCGGAATGAACATTCTTGCTCCCTTTGGCCTTGACGACCTTCGGCTTTTCAACCTCGTCGGTTGAAAGGGAAAGATTCTCGGGCGTTCCGGCCGTAGGCGCAGGCTGTTCTTTCTTCGGCTTCGCCGTTTTCTTTGGCGCCGGACGCTTGGGCGCTGCTTCGGCTGTTGGAGCGGCTTCTTTGGGGGCCGGCTCCTTTTGAGCGGCATCGCCGGGCGTCTTTGTTTCGTCCGGAGTTTCGGGATTCGTTTCTTCAGCCATGTGAATCGTGATTAGACTTTGCCGGCTTTCGCGTCGGGATTGCGAATTACCCCCACCGTCTTGCGAGGTCCTTTACGTGTCCGGGCATTTGTTGAAGTGCGTTGACCGCGCACGGGCAAACCTTTGCGGTGACGGATGCCGCGATAAGAATTGATCGCCTGTAGACGTTTCAAATTGCCTTGAACGTCGCGGCGCAGATCGCCCTCGATTTTGATCTTGTTGTTAGTGATAGCATGAATGATCTCATTCAATTGCTGCGGCGAAAGATCTTTCGCCCGGATGTTTGGGTCGATGTTTGTCTGCTCGAGAATGCGCCTCGCAGTGCTAAAACCGATTCCGTAGATATACGTCAGAGACACCTCGACGCGTTTGTCTGCGGGAATTTCAACTCCGAGTAATCTTGGCATGGTACTGGTTAAATAAGTTACAACGTCACAAAGTTAAAACCGTTCAGCCCTGGCGTTGCTTGTGCCGCGGGTTTTTGCAGATCACGCGCAATACGTTCTTGCGCTTCACAATCCTGCAACTCGCACAAAGTCTTTTTACTGATGGTCGTACTTTCATAATTCGCGAAATCGAAACCGCGGCCGGCCGCCGGGCTGTCATTTTTGGCGATAAATAATTCGCCCTTTCGACAAATCGTAAGGTGAAATCTGTAGCATAACTTTGTCTCCTGGCAAGATCCGAATGAAATGCAGACGCATTTTGCCGGAGATATGTGCCAGCACGCGACGGCGCCCCGGAATCTCGACCCGGAACATGGTGTTAGGCAGCAACTCGACGACGGTGCCCTCTAACTCAATTGCGTCTTTGCGCGCCATGTCAGAATTTCGGGGTCGTCCTTCGTAATCAGAACCGTGTGCTCGAAGTGCGCCGACGGCAGGCTATCCGCCGTGCACACTGTCCAGCCGTCGTCGAGCAATCGGACATCGGACGTGCCGATGTTAATCATCGGCTCAATCGCGAGCGTCATCCCCGCCTTCAATTTTGGTCCGCTACCGCGTTTGCCGTAATTGGGGATTTGGGGCTCCTCATGCATTTTGCGCCCAACGCCGTGCCCAACGAATTCGCGCACGACTGAAAAACCATATCGGCGGGCTTCATCCTCAATTTCGGCGCAGATATCGCCCACGCGCCGGCCTTCATGAGCGACGCTGATTGCGCGCGCGAGCGCGTTTTCAGTAGCACGCAGCAACTGGTCCGTACGCTCGTCGATGATTCCCACGGGAACAGTCGTAGCGTTATCGCCAACCCAACCATCCTGAATAATGCCGATGTCGAGCTTCACTACCTCGCCATACTGAATGCGCCGCTGGCTGCCAATACCGTGGACCACTTCGTCGTTAAGGGAGATGCAAATGTTCCCGGGAAAAACGCGATGGCCCAGCCGATAACCCAGAAAGGCGCTTTTTACGCCGGCGTC
>WNGI01012026.1_pt1 | contig 10438 bp, 7 predicted proteins | sample 5400621 | NCBI WGS metagenome assembly WNGI01 (sample SAMN13153374, study PRJNA577476) | soil metagenome | isolation source: 20 cm soil or saprolite under Garry oak tree replicate 1 | place: USA:California | collected 2016-06-15 | reverse complement strand
TGCATTGCTCGTCACGCCAGCAAGAACACCCGGAGGGGAAGAGGCGTAACTCGTGGCTACGTTGCTTGTAAACTCGATGGGCCCGGCGACCGGCGCGCCTCCCAGTGAGCAGCCGCTCCCTTGTGTCCCAGCGTCGCACTCGGTGATCGTGGCCGTCGCCGTGTTGAGGCCGTTGACCAGGTACGTGAAGCTGCCGCCGCAGCTCGTGTCGGTAGGCGTCTGCGCATAGGTAAATGTGCCGTCCGAATTGAACGTCAGGGAACCGCTCGTCAGGGTTGCTACGCCCAGGACCGCGCCGTTGGCGCCGGGATCGTTGGCGAGAACGCCCTTTCTCGGGTCGGTGACGGCCAGCGTCGTGCCGGCCACGCAATAGTAGGTTTCGCTGGCACCCGACCCTGCGACCGGCGTCACCACAAGTCCAGCCGAGCGGGCGATATTGGCCATCATGCCGCCGCCGCGACGATTGTTAGTAGTCAGGCTCAGGTGGCGATCGAATACGGCCACAGACGATAGCGGAGCGGGGTCATTGATCAACACGTCCTGCGTTTTGCCCGCGGCCAGGAACACTTCGGACTGGACCTTGGGAACCCCGGGGAGAACATTGCCGTCTTCCGCGATGAGCGATACGCCCGGAACCGCTGCGGTGCCGCCGGTGATCGCACTCACGATGGAAGGCACGTGCATGCGCAAGCCCGCGTTCACGAAGCGCACGAGGATCGAGCCGGTGGCCGCACCCGTGGTCGCGAATTGCGACTTCCAGCTCGCGCTCTGGTCAAAGGACACGCCATTGATCAGGAAGTAGCGCGGGTCATAGTTGACTGCTGGCGGGTAGCAGGTATTCGCGGTCGCCGGAACCGAAGTAGCAGACGGCGGCAAGTCGCCGCACTGGCCGGGCTGGCCGTTCCACACCTTGGTCTCGCTGAATCCGGCCGTGCTCACGGCCGCGTCCACGGAGCGGTTTTGCACCGGATCGATCTCGCTCAGCACCAGGGGCAATTCCGAGTCGTAGTTGACGACAGCCGCGCCCGCTTTGTAGTAGGCGACGCCGGGAGTAGGACCGGTCGTGGGCGCCGTGGTCACAACGAGTACGCCATAAAGGCCCATCGCGCCCTGGATGGACGGATGCGTGCCGGATTCGATCAGATAGGTGCCCGGTTTGAGATTGTTCCAAGTGAGATTCGCGGGCGTCCCGAACACCACTTCAGTGGCGAACGACTGGACGCGGTTCGGCTGAGGCGGCGGGCAATTGGTACCGAGGGCACCCGCGCCAGCACGGCCCGCGACAGTGCTGCAATCAGCAGTCGGATCGGGAGCGCCCGAAGCGGGCCAAGTCGGACCTTGAGCGGCGTGCGGCGGGCTCGGCGTCGTCACCGGCGCAGCGCCCAGGCCGCCGCCCAGCTGGCCCACGATCACGAGCGAGGTCGGCAGCGTGTTCGTGCCGGTCCCTGCCGTGAACGAGAGATTGTTGGTCAGGCTAATCGTCAGGATCGTATTGCTGACGCCCGGCGCACTTTCCGTGTAGGGAACAGTGATGACGACCGGCGACCAGTTAGTACCGGCATTCGGATTCGCTGCCACGCAGGTGCCCGTGCCGGCAGTGACGGCGCCGCAGGTGTAACCCCACATCGGCACCGACTGCCCGTCGGGGAGCACGGCCTGCGTCGGTGCGGCGGTCAGGCCGACAGTGGTCTGTGCATACGACGCAGTGGCCGCTCCCAGGAGAACAGCAGCCGCGAGTCCTGATCGGATCAGACTCGCCTTGAAATGGATGGCTCTCATCGCGGTTCTCCCAATTACTATTTCGATTCGTCGATTACGTATGCGCGCGGGTCTACGAGCATCATCATCAACATGCCGCCCGGGAAGATGTTGTTGGTGGTGATCTCGCGCTCGTTATGCGAGTGCCACATGTAAGCAAAACCGGCTTCATCTGTTGGGCTGTTGGCCACAGTTCCGGACGGCGGGATGGGCGTGGCACCGACCGCGCGTGTCGTGGCCTCGCCACCGAGATACGGACTGCCGCTGTACCAGGGACCGTTCGCCACGATGTTCGGGTCGGGGAGCGTCACCGGACCGCCGCTGCCGACGCTGCCGAAGGGCTTGCTTTCGAGTGCCTTGTTGTGATCGCCGCACCACTCGTAGTAATTCTGTGCGCTCGGAGCGCTGGTGTAGTAGCCGTTGGCGTCCGGCGCGCACACATCGGCGGTCACAGGGGCGCCGTCCTTGGATCCATGTCCGAACACGTCCCAGTTAAGGCCTTTGCCGGTCCACTGGAAGATGCCGTCAATCGTCTGGCCCGGTGTGGTCGTGGTCGTAAACATCAGCGGACCCGCCAACGGCGTGGTCGAACTGACTGTGCCGGGCGCAAGCAGCAAGTTGCCGTCACGGGCCAGCACGCGCACGTGGTTACCGTGCTCATGGAAGGGGTCGTTGTAGGGCTGGTGCGGATACTGCATCGAGTAATTCGGATCCATGTCATCGGGCATCGAGCGCCCATTGATCATGTAGTAGGCGGGCAGGTAGGGCTCGGTGGCCACAGTATCCATGTTGCCCGGGCAGCGGGTGCCGGTGCAGTTCACAATCTCCTCTGCGGCGCGGTGGATTCTGGGATCGATCTCGGAAAACTGAAACAGGTACTCGCGGTCGTAGCAGCTGTCGTTATGGTTAAAGGCCGCGCGCGCGAGCCGGAAATCCGCCTCGCCCGAGTTGGTGCTAGCCGCCGCGTTCCCGCCCGGGTTCGTGGTGGGCAGCCCGGCCGTGCATACGCCGGGAGGGCTTGACGGCAGCACGATGATCGCCCCGTACAGACCCATCTCAATCTGCAAATCGCTCTGCGTACCGCTGTAGTAGGAATGTGTACCGGCGTTGCTCGCCACAAAGCTATAGGTGACCGGACTGCCGGCCGCCGCTTCTTGAGCGAGGAGCCCCGCACTACCACCGGTGGCAGTTACGGCGAAGCCCGGGAATAGGATTGATGTCGCACCCGCGCGGGTCGGCAGGTTGTTGGTCAAAGTTACGGTCACTGTCTGGCCCTGGGTGACGATCAACGTCGGACCCGGAAGTTGCATCGTCGGGCAGTTTCCCCCGGCAATGGCAGTCGGCTGGAAGGCGCCGGCCCCGGCAGGCGTTGTGCAACCGTAGCCCCAGGAATAGATGGTCGATCCATCCGGCTGGGTGATGTACGCCGCCGCAGCATCCAGGGCGAACGACGGGCCGGTTATGCCGGGAGCAGCCGCGTGTGCGGCGTTGGCCAGCAGCGAAACCGCAGCGATCGTTGCAACCCGCCGGATCTGCCGGACCAAAGTATTTGTCTTCATGGCGCGCATCTCCGCTTTCCTACTAGAGGCATGCTTTGGTCGTCGGATCGACCGTAGTGCAGACGTTGACCTCGGTCATCAGCCCGCCGAAGTTCTCGGCGTCGTTGGACAGATGATCGAGATTGGGCGTGTACAGATAGAATTTCTGGCCCGCCGCATAGCCCGTCGCGTCCAGGATCACGTCGAGCGATTCGCCACCGGCGAGCGTGATCGAGTTCGTAAGGTAAGTCATGTCGTTGCCAGCCATATCGCGCAGCAGCCGCGCGTTGAGGCCAACGACACGCATCGGAATGCCGAGTGAGGCCAGCGTCTGGTACTCAGTCACGTCCAGGTCCGAGATGCGCAGCAGCGCGCGACCGCCGGCCGGAATATTGATGGTGCTCGGCAACGGCTGCGAGGCGTGAAGTGTGCCGTCGGTAGACTGAGTCACCATCGTTCCCGGTGCCACGGTGTCTGGGTAGCTGCGGCCATTCAGCAGGAAGTACTTGTCCTTCATGTCCGTGAAGGATTCCGGATTGAAGGTCATGCCGACGAAGTGGAAATTCGGATCGAAGCCGTGGATCTGAATTGGATACTCCACGTCGTAACGCGTGGAACCGTCGCCGTCGTTGTAGGCGAACTTCGTGCCCGCGGCAACCGCGACGCCGGCGGCCGTCGGCGCCGGGGTCTGGCCCGTGCACAGGATGTCGGAACAGGTGACGCCGTTGGCGCCAGGGTTTCTCACCGCATCCGAGTTATTGACCTCGAGACTTTGCAGCAGCTGCGCGGCCGTCGCGCCGGCCGTCGCCACGCGATTCTGCCGCGGCCTGACGTAGATCTGGCCGACCATGCCCATCTGCAGATGCTCGGGTGGGGAGATATGGCAGTGCCAGAAGTACGTGCCGGCGTCCGGAGCCAGGTAGTAGTAGGTAAAGCTGCCGCCAATGTTGATCGCGATCGAGGCATCCGGCACACCGTCGTAGAAGGCCGAAGCGTTGGGGTAACCGTGGAAGTGCACCGTGTGCTGCTCGAACAGGTCGGGGCGCATGACCTGGCCGACGTTCGTGAGTGTGAGGAAGAATTCGTCGTCCTCGTCTATGGCCATCAGCGGCGCCGGCTGGTTGGCATTCATCACTCCGACGTCCATGATCAGCCGCGGATCGACATGCCCGGTCAAGGCGCCGGGAGTTGGCTCCGACTGCGGGTCAGGGACCAAGCCGATCGCACCGTTGAAGCTATACGCCGAGACGTCCAGGTTGGACTGGTCTACCGGAGCACCGATGAATATCGGGTCGACGCCGATGGTGTTGTCGACGTTGAATTCGGACTGCACGTCCGTACCGGGCAGACCGCTGGCCATCTTTTTGAGGCCCGACAGTGGACCAAAGCCGAACAGGTAGGTCTGCGTTCCGTCGCCCATGGTCGCAAAGCCGTCGCCGCCTGAGATCTGCTGGCACTTGATGCGGCCGCCCACCGGATTCGCAGCCGGATTGGCGGGATCGCTTGGATGCGAGGGCGTCGCCGTCGGACACTGCACCTTAAAGCTCTGTGCCGCTACCGGCAGCGCGCACAAAACCAGACATGCTGCGGCTATTCCGCTGCCGAAAAAACGTGTACTAAGCATAAAGCCTCCGTCCGGAACTTTCCGCGCGTGCGGTGCTCACAACTATGGCGTGGGGGAAATCTCGCGCGCTGTGCGCAACGCCTGCTGCCGGAAGACAGGCTTCATCGGCAGATATGGCTACTTGGCTCATCGTGTTGTCGTGGAGCATCTTGTCTTGTTCTCGAGTTGCCGGCCCTTACGTGGCGCCTACATGGCGCTTGGTCGTTATCCCCGGCGGACCCGTAATAGCGTGCTGTCCCCTGGCAACGAAGACTGAGCCTATTGGCACTCCGCACATAGAGTGAAGACGCTGTGCGGGCGATGGGGACAATACGGTAGTTTCGAGTTAACTAATTCCCGGCCCGGTAGCGCCTGAGACCCGATATTTCTGCAGGTAAATATCAGCGACGTGGTTCCTTGACCCCGCCATCCGCTTGCAGCAATGTACGGCCGGAAAAGATTTCAGAGGCCTGTTCCATGCATGTATTGCGCTATTGCCGCGCCCCGCTCGTGTGGCTGCTGACGCTCCCCGCCCTGGCGCAAGCGCCGGCCGACCCCCACGGCAGTGCGGGCGCGCACCAGCGAAACCCCAAGCAGTCTCCGTACCGAAATGTCGGGCACAGCGGCTGGGCCGCCATGTACAGCGCCACGGCCTGGGGAGTGGATCAGCTGCGGGTGCAGAAGACGTCCTCGGGCGAGCTGATTCGCTTCAGCTACCGCGTGGTAGACGCGAAAAAAGCGCAGGTATTGCACGACAAGAAAGCCGAGCCGCATCTGATCGGCCTGCGTAGCCACGCGATGCTGTCGGTTCCGACGCTGGAAAACGTCGGCCAGCTGCGGCAGACGGAGGCGCTCGAGAACGCCAAGGACTATTGGGTGCTGTTCTCCAACAAGGGCGATCTGGTCAAGGTAGGTGACCGCGTAGATGTGGTGATCGGCGATTTTTACGCCAGCGGTTTGAGGGTCGAGTAATTTCATCTAGGAGTGGGCAATGGTGCGAGGATTTTCCGTGAGCGTGTGGTTGCTGGCATCGACGGCACCGTTCGTGGGCGCGGCTACTGCGGACACGACCAGGGATGCGGCCAGTGCGATGCCACAGGACGGCGTGACCATCACCACGGTGAACTACACCATTCCGCCAGTGCATCTCGTGCGCGAAACCGGCCAGAGCGTATTGCTGACGCAGGAGCTTGACGACGGGCGCCCGGTGATAATGAATTTCATCTTCACCACCTGCGAGACTACCTGTCCGCTCTCAAGCCAGACCTTCGCGCAGTTTCAGAGCCAGCTCGGGCCCGAAGACCGCCGCGTGCACATGGTGTCGATTTCGATCGACCCGGAGCATGATACGCCGCAGCGCCTGCGCGCCTATGCGAACAAGTTTCACGCCGGGCCGCAGTGGCAGTACTACACCGGCACACTTCGTGACAGCCTCGCCGCCCAGCAGGCCTTCGGCGCCTACCGCGGCGACAAGATGGGCCACACGCCGCTCACACTGCTGCGCGCAGCGCCGGGCGAGCCGTGGACGCGCATCGAGGGCTTCGTCACGCCCGGCGAACTGTTGCACCATTACCGTCGATTGCTCGCCGCGCGGTGAGCAGACGTCATTGCTGAAGGCGCCCACCATCGTGCGCACGCTGGCAGCGTTGTGCGCCCTGTCGTTGGGCGCGGTGGGCGCGGCCGGAGAGTCTGCACAGCCGCAGGCGTCGGCTGTCTCGATTGGCGAAAGCGTCTACCGCTTCGGCGCGCTGCCCGGCGGCGAGCCGTTGCGCGGGGAGCGCGCGTCGGGTGTACCGGTGGAAGGCGCAAGTGCCGCCTGCGTCAACTGCCACCGGCGCAGCGGCCTGGGCGCGGCCGAAGGGCGCGGCTTTATTCCGCCGGTCACCGGGCAGTTTCTATTCCACCCGCGCGTGAGCAGTCGTGACGATTCGGATCTGCCCTACGTCGACGGCGCGCGCATCAATCGCGATCCGTTCACCGAGGAAACGCTGGCCAGGGCGATTCGCCAAGGCATCGGCGCGGAAGGCAAACCGCTGAGCGTGCTGATGCCCCACTACGTCCTGGACGACGCTGAGATGGCCGCGCTGGTCGATTACCTGAAGCACCTGACCAAGACCCAAGTGCCCGGCGTCAGCGACTCGGTGTTGCAGTTTGCCACGATCATCACGCCGGACGCCGACCCGGTCAAAGCCAAGGCCATGCTCAGCGTGCTCAACGATTATTTCGATGAGAAGAACGCTGCGGCGCGGGCGGTAAGCCCACGCCTGCGCAGTTACCACAAGATGATGTTCCACGCGACGCGCAAGTGGCAGCTGCATGTCTGGAAGCTCACGGGGCCGGCGAATACCTGGGAAGCTCAGTTGCAAGAGCACCTGGCCGCTGAGCCGGTGTTCGCCGTGCTTTCCGGGATCGGCGGCAAGAACTGGGCGCCGGTGCACCATTTCTGCGAGCAAGCCGAACTACCCTGCTTGTTTCCCAATGTGGACTTGCCGGTAGTCGCCGAGAACGATTTTTACGCGCTGTACTTTTCGCGCGGCGTACTGCTGGAAGCAGGGCTCATTGCTCATCAACTCCAGGAACAGCCCCATTGGCCGGCGGTGCGCCGGCTGGTGCAGGTGTATCGCGCAGACGATATCGGCGCGGCAGCGGCAACGATGCTCGCAGGCGAGTCGCACCGATCGGGGCTCGAGATCGTCCCGCGCGTACTCAGGGCGGCCGAGGCGGGTTCGGGTCTTTCATCCGCCCTCAAAGACATTGGCCCTGCAGATGACCTGGTGCTTTGGTTACGGCCCAAGGATCTGGCTGCGCTCGGCGATCATCCGGTCAAAGCGGACGGCGTGTGGATGTCCGGCCTGATGGGCGCGCTGGAGCACGCGCCGCTCCCCAGCGCCTGGCGCAACGGCACACACATGGCCTATCCCTTCGACCTGCCCGATAAGCGGCGTATTCGGGTGGATTACCCGCTCGGCTGGTTCCGGATTCGCAAGGTGCCGGTCCTGGATCTGCAGGTACAGGCCGACACCTATCTCGCCTGCGGCCTGCTGTCGGAAACGCTGAACCACATGGTGGATACCTTTGTGCGTGACTACCTCATTGAGCGCATCGAGAGCATGCTCGAGCATCGCATCATTACCGGTTACTACCCGCGCCTTACGCTCGCGCCAGGGCAACGCTTTGCTTCCAAGGGCGGTTACATGGTGCACTTTGCTGAGCCGACCGGCGCGAAGCTCATGGCCGACGGCGATTGGATCGTGCCCTGATTGTGAGTCCTCGACTGCGCGCTATTTACTGACCGGCGGCCGGCTTGGCAGGAGCTCTCGCCGCCGGCGGCTTGGCATCAGCAGCCCAATATACGTGAAGCCCGACTAGCACCCGTGGTGGCGGCGCATGTGGGCGCGACGCCCGGACTGCGCTTGCCCGGTTAACGCGCGGGCTCGGCTGCTCCCTCGGTAAAGCCCTCGCGCACCGCGAAGCGTGTCAGGTCCGCGGTGCTGTTGAGACGCAGCGCGCGCCGCAGGCGCTCGCGGTGCCTGTGTACGGCCCTGACGCTCACGCCCAGCATCTGCGCGATCTCGCGCGTGCGATAGCCGAGAGCCACCGAGCGCAGGACCTGCCGTTGGCGCTCGGTGAGGTACGCCGCCCGGTTGTTGACATACCGGTCGTCGCGCGCCGCGGCCCCCGCGCCCGCCTCCGAGGCGAGCGAGCGATACCAGCGGCCCGCGGTGACCTCGCGCAACGCCCGCAGCAGCTCCTCGCGGCCGTGCTCCTTCAACAGGTAGCCGAGCGCCCCCGCCTTCCTCACCGCCCCCGCGACGTCGCTCGCCCGCGCGCTCGTGAGCACGAGAATCGCAACCTTCGGGAAACGCGCACGGATCTGCTCGATGAGTGGCACGGCGGAGCCGTCCGTCAAATGCAGGTCGGTCACTACCACGTCGGGCTGCAGGCTGCCGATGAGTTCCACGGCTTCGGCCGCGTGTCCGGCCTCCCCCACCACGGCGAACTCCCGCTCGGTGGCAAACAGGATTCGCAGCGCCTGGCGGAAAATTCGCTGGCTGTCGATCAGCACAATGCGATATGCGCGACTGGCTTGCACCGCCGCTGTTGCGGTTTCGGGAGAATCGACGTGGGTCATGTCGCAGCCATCGCGCTGTGCGCTGTTGTTTGCGGCCCAGCTTAAGTGCGCGACGCTCGGGGAAAATCAGGGGACCGCCGTACGGGGCGCCTCGGAGTGCACACGTCACACTCAGTCAGCCGCGGGATTCATGCGAATCAGATCCGCGAACGAACGACACTCGAGTTTTTCCATAATGCATGCCTTGTGGACCTCCACGGTCCGCCACGGCCGTGTTTCCCCACAACTAACAACCGCAACCCAACACCTTCTCTCTGCGCTTCAACGGCGGCACGTCCAACTACGACGGCTTCGGACGATCGGCGAGCCAGAACAACTCGCTGTTCCTGTTCTCATGGATGGCGTTCTGAGAATGACAGGCGGGGAGGAAACTCCATGACTTACCTTCGAGTGATCGGCGCCGGCATGCTCTTGTTAGCGACGTCGAGGTCACTCTGAGGCACGCCGGCCGGCTGCCCGCCTGTTCTTCTGCACCGCACCCGGACCCGCGTCGTCGTGCCGCACGTGCGCACTCCCCATGTGCGGCGGCTGCAACTTCGGCGATACTTCGGATTCCTGCTCTGCCGTGGGAGTGCCCGATGCCGGTTCGAAACCCTCAGCTCACCTCCATGATCGCGCTCGGCGCCTACCTTCTAATCCTGATCAGCACCGCCCTGCGCGCGGCCGATCCCCCGGCCGCGCCGGCCCCGGCGGCCGGTCCGGAGACCAGCGCAGTTGAGCTACCCCGTTTTCAGCCCGGCCTGTGGGAATATCGGCGCACGCTTGTGAATGGGAAGTCTGCGAAGCCGCAGGTCTCAACGGTCCGCAAATGCACGGATCCCGGCGCCGACATCCGTGAGAAAATCGCGGACCTCAGGAAAAAGAACTGCCAGTTCACGCCGCTCAGACGCAACCAGGACCACTATCTCTCCAGCTGGCTCTGCACGACCCCGAGCGGTCCGATGAGGTTCCGCGATGTGCTGATCGCCAGCGACCTGACCAGCTATCAGGACATGAGCGAGACGCATTCCGCGCAGCACGTGACCCAACAGAAAATCGAGGCCCGGCGTCTGGGTGAGTGTCCGGGACTCGGTGCGGGTACGCCGCTCCCCCGCACCCCGAAGCCACGGCGGCCGTGACGGCCGGCCCGCTTGTCCACGAACGGCAGGCAGCAGTTAGAATGCGGTCACTGCCGGGCGCGCTGAGCTCGACGCTCTGTCGGCAGCGGGCGCCCGCCCGGACGGATAATGCTATGGGGAAGCAAGCAGCTTCTGGTAGTCGTCCACCAGCTCGTCCGGGGTCACAAAGCCCTCGATGCGCAGCCAGGGCTTCCCCGGCGCCGATCGCATGAGCGTCACCGGGGTGTGGCTCATCTTCTCGCCGCGGTAAACGTCAAAGGCCTTCTGTGCCGCGCTGCGCGCCGCGATG
>WNGI01009697.1_pt1 | contig 10438 bp, 12 predicted proteins | sample 5400621 | NCBI WGS metagenome assembly WNGI01 (sample SAMN13153374, study PRJNA577476) | soil metagenome | isolation source: 20 cm soil or saprolite under Garry oak tree replicate 1 | place: USA:California | collected 2016-06-15 | reverse complement strand
TGGTCGGGGCTCCCGGCATCACGTTGAGCTGTACGCGATTCGGTGGAGAGATCAGCTCGATTACGTCCTTGACCAACGCGTCGATGTCCACCGGCTCGGGCTTGGTGCGCATCCTTCCAGCGCGGGAGTACTGAAGTATTCCGTCTATCAAAGCCTCCATTCGATTTACTCTGCCCCGCAGCAGCTCCATGTGCGCTTTGCCCTCGCCGGCCAACGATCCTCCCAAATCCTCTTCGACCCATTGCGAGAGATTCGCGATCCCGCGTAGCGGCGCCTTGAGATCGTGCGATGCGACATAGGCAAACTGGTCGAGCTCTTCATTGCTGCGCGCGAGAGCTTTGATGAGCTGTTCTCTCTCGAGCTCTGATTTTTTCCATTCGGTGATGTCGCGCACCACACCGGTGAAACTCGGCAAGCCTTCGATGTCGTTCTTGGTGATCGACACCTCCGCGAGAAACTCGCTGCCGTCAGACCGCATCGCCGGAAGCTCCAGACGTGTTCCGATCACGCGCGCTTCTCCTGTCTCCAGAAAGCGCTTGAGACCCGCGCGATGCGCGTCGCGGTAACGCTCCGGGATGATCGTCTCCTCGAGAAATCTGCCGATCACATCATCTCGCTTGTATCCGAAGGTCTGCTCCGCGGCGGGATTGAACTCCGTGATCTTGTCGTCGGCATCCATCGCGATAATCGCATCGAGTGTAGAGCGAAGAACCGCATCTTTTCGCGCGAGCAGCTCTTCGTTCTGTCTCGCGAGCCGAGCTTGCTCTCGCTCGGCTTCGCCTGCGTGTTCAAGAGCGACTTCCGCTCGGCGGCGCGCTTCGCCAGTGGCAATACTCGCAACCTGAAGATTGTCGTTAGTTGCGGTGAGCTGCTCGGCGAGCGCGCGTGATTCACTCAGCTGCTTCGCCAGCTGACCTGCCTGCTCCTTCAGTTTTTTTGCCTGCCTCTCGATAAGGCCCCGTTGATCCTCCTGCTCGATGACGTCCCGGCGAATTCCTCGGTTCACGAGAAGTGAAAGCAAGAACGCGATCGCGCTGCCGAGGATAATGACCGTGCCGGCGAGGACCGTGCTTTCGTGCTGGGTCTGTGTGTGGTGCGCCAGCAGCTGACGCTCGTCTGCTTCCATATCGCCGAGTATCGACTGAGCGTGGTCCATTACCTGCCTCGATTCGCCGGTGGCGAGCAGCGATATCGCGATTGCAGTGTCGCCTCCCTGACGATAGCTGACGAGTTGTTTGCTCAGTCGCAGCGACTCATGACCTATGCTTTCTACACTGTCGAGGCGGATCTGCTGGACGTGGTTGTCAGAGGTGAGACGACGAAGCCTGGTCACCGATTCGGCAAATTTCGCCGCAGCGCCCTTGTAGGGATCGAGGAAGAGTGTGTCGCTGGTGATCATGTAGCCTCGCGCGCCAGTTTCGGCATCCTTGAGTGCGGACAACGCTCTTTCGCGCTCGATCAGGACGGAGTCGGTGTGAGCGACCAGCGATGCCGCGCGTGTCGACCGACCCATTGCGAAATACGACGCGCCGCCCACGAGGAGGACGAGCAGCGCAGTCCCCAGGCCCGCCGCGAGGCAAGTTAGACCCGCTACCCGCTACCCGCCACGCGAAGAGGGTACGGGCGCGGGCGCGCGTATCAGCTAACGCATCACTGAACTACGAGTTTTCCGTGGAGCATGTTCATCCCGCAGGTAAAATCGAACTCACCCGTCTTATCTGGCGTGAATTCGATCGAGGTCGTTCGAAACGCGGGAAGATCGCGCGCGATTCCGAAATCGCCGAGGATCACCGTCTCGCTACAGCTCGAGGTTTCATCGCGATAAAAGTCGAGCTTCACGGGGATTCCGTGCTTTACAACGATCACGTCCGGTGAGTAGCCGCCCTTCACCGTTATCGCGATCTCCTGCACTCCGCTTTCCGTCAGCTCGGCGGCAACTCGCGCACGCGTTCCAAAGAAATACCAAATCACTCCCACGATCAGGACAAAAGCTCCAACGACGACGGTAATCTCAGTTATATCCATTACGCCGCCGCCTTGCCCGACTCGGGGGAGCGAAACCCGCGCAGACGCAAACTGTTCGTCAGGACGGACACGCTCGACAATGACATTGCGGCGCTCGCGATGATCGGCGAGAGCAGCCATCCCGTAATCGGATAGAACACTCCCGCGGCGAGAGGAATGCCGATCACGTTGTAGACGAAGGCCCAGAAAAGATTCTGCTTCACCGTGCGGATCGTCGCTTTCGAGAGAGCGATCGCAGTTGCAACGCCGCGAAGGTCGCCGCGCAACAGCGTGATGTCAGATGCTTCAATTGCCACGTCGGTGCCTGTGTCAATGGCAATTCCAACATCGGCGCGCGCGAGAGCCGGCGCGTCGTTGATTCCATCGCCTACCATCGCAACGATTTTTCCGTCGCGTTGAAGTCGCCCGATTTCCTCCACTTTTCCCTCGGGCAGAACCTCTGCAATGGCTTTATCGATTCCAACCTGTCGAGCGATCGCATCAGCGGTTGGACGGTTGTCGCCGGTCATCATCACCAGGTCGAGCCCCATTCTTCTGAGCGTGGCAATGGCGCGAGATGACTCGGGTTTCACGGAATCGGCAACAGCAACGATTCCGGCGATTCGATTGTCGACCACAACGAGGATTGCAGTTTTTCCCAGTGCTGCAAGCGAAGTCAAAGGAACTTCGGCAGAACCAACGTCGAGATTTCGCTCTCGCATCATGCGAAGATTTCCGATCAGCACAGTGCGCCCGTCGACGGTAGCGTGCACACCTTCGCCTGGAACGACACGAAATTCGGAAACGGCCGCAGGATCGATGTTTCGCGCCCGCGCGCCGCGCACGATTGCGTCGGCGATTGAGTGCTCGCTCTGTCGCTCCGCGGCGGCGGTCAATCGAAGAAGCTCAGTTTCGGAGATTTCTCCAAGGGGAATTACATCTGTCAGCTCGGGGCGACCGGTCGTTATTGTGCCGGTCTTGTCGAGCACGACGGTGTCGACTCGATGCGCCATCTCGAGGCTTTCGCCGCCCTTGATCAACACACCTTCCTCTGCCCCGCGGCCGGTTCCAACCATGATTGCCGTTGGAGTCGCGAGCCCAAGAGCGCACGGACATGCGATGATGAGCACCGACACGAAGCTCACGAGTGCCATGGTGAATCGCACATCGGTCGGCGCTAGAACAAACCACGCAGCGAATGTCGCAATCGCGATGCAGAGAACTACCGGCGTGAAAATTCCGCTGATCACGTCGGCCATTCTGGCGATGGGCGCCTTCGATCCCTGGGCGTCCTGCACCATGCGCACGATCTGCTGGAGCGTCGTATCGATACCGATCCTCGTAACGCGGAATCGAAACGCGCCAGTCGAATTGATTGTCCCGCCGAAAACTTCGTCCTCGGGATTTTTTTCGACAGGCAAACTCTCGCCCGTGAGCATCGACTCGTCCACGGCTGATCGACCTTCGATTACGACACCATCGACAGGAATCTTTTCGCCAGGGCGCACCTGCACGATGTCACCAACTTCGACAGCGTGAATCTCGACCTCGACTTCGCGTCCCCCGCGAATAACACGCGCTGTCTTCGCCTGCAGCTTCATCAGCTGTCGGATTGCTTCCGATGTTCGACCCTTTGCTCGCGCTTCGAGCATTTTTCCGAGGAGAACGAGAGCGATAATGACGCCCGCCGCCTCGTAGTAAACCGGAGCCGACCCCATCGGACCCGCGAATGCCGCGGGCCAGATTGTCGCTACAAACGAGTACACATACGCCGCGCCTGTGCCGAGTGCGATCAACGTATTCATGTCGGCCGCCCGATGTTTGAAGGCAGCCCACGCACCTCTGTAGAATTGTGCGCCGGAATAGACAACGACGGGCGTAGTCAGCAACAGCTCGAGCCACGTCACTTCAGGAAAATCGAGCGCGCGAATGCGTCCGTGTGACATCGCAATCACGAGCACCGGAAACGAAAGGAAGGCTGCAATCCGGAGTTTGCGCCGAAGCGTCTCGTATTCCTGCCGCCTTGCGCGCGACTCCTCACCTTCGGCGACTCGCAAAGCTTCCGACCAGAGATCTCCGGCATTGCGGGCGCCGTAACCGGCGTCTTCGACAGCTTTAATGAGAGCGTCGACGTCAGTTGCCGCGGGATCGTATTCGATCGTCGCCCTGTCGGTTGCGAGATTGACTCCTGCCTTCAAGACACCGGGTGAGCGGGCGAGCGAGGCCTCGACTCTGTCCACGCAACCCGCGCAGCTCATTCCTGTTACCGCGAGTTCGGCTTTCATCGCGTGTTCTTGTACATCAGGTCGATCAGCTCGTCGTACATCTCAGTCGCCTCAGGCTCTCCTGAACGAATAGCCGACGTCGCGCAATGCTTGAGATGGTTTCGCATCAGCTCTCGCCCCACTGCGCGAAGCGCTTCCTGTACGGACGAGACTTGCATCATGATGTCCGCGCAGTAACGGTCACTTTCGACCATTCGCTGGATGCCGCGCACCTGACCTTCGATTCGACGCAGGCGCTTCAGGTTTCGCTCTTTCAGGTCGGGGTCGACTGCAATTGCTTTTGATTTCGTGGTCATGAGAACAATCTATATACCCCCTCCCCCTATATCAACCAAGTTGACTTTCGAGCTTTACGACTCTAGCCATTCAGTGCACCCCATCTCGCGACGGAGCAAAGAATGACCACCAGCCCGAAAACGGAATCCCTCGATCATCCAGCGATCCGCGAGCTGGTTAATGACGCGAACTCGATGACGCTGGCCGAGCGGCTGACTCTTCTTAAGGGTCTGATTCCTGGAATCGCAACGGAGATGCAACCGCAGGAGTTCGAGAAGCTGATCGCCGAGCTAAAGCTGAAAGGCGAGAGATTCTACGAGGCGACTACACATCCAAAGGAAGGAAGAGCTACTCGCCACGTCATGGGGGAGAGGGACGTCGAGGGGCGATAACGGATCCGTCAATCCGTCAATCCGTCTATCCGACCATCCGTCAATCTCTTATTTGATCGCTCTCTTGAGAAAGCTCCTCACCCCCAACCATCCGACCACAATGAGCATTGCGGTCAACACAGTCACAACGACTCCCAAATTCATGTGTGGCCCATTGGGAGTGAGCACTCCTCTTAATCCCTCCGCTACATAGACGAGTGGATTGATCAGCACCGCGTACTTGAGCACCGGCACGACATCCAATCCCTTCCACGGATAGTACGCGCACCCGAACATCAGCATTGGCGCGATTATCAGGCTGAACATGAATCCGATTTGCTGCGGCTTGATTGCTGTTCCCATGAACAGTCCGATCGCCGAGAATGTTGCTGAGCCGAGGAGCGCGACGAACACCGTTTCGCCGAGGTGCGCGAGCGTCAGTCCGGGAATCGGTCCCATGATCAAGCGTGCAGCGGGAAGAACGCACAATCCCGCGATGAGACCCTGAATCGTTCCGACGACTACTTTTTCGATCGCGATAAGAGGAATCGGTATCGGCGCAAGAAGTCTGTCTTCGATTTCATTTGTCCATCCAAAATCCTGCATCATCGGCAGCGCGACGCTCTGTATCGCCGAGAGCGTGAGACTCACACCGAGTATTCCCGGAAGCAGAACCGCTTTGTACTGCGCGCCCATGAAGCCCATCTTCGGCAAAAGAGTTCCGAAGACGATGATGAACATGAGCGGCTGCATCAGCGTGCGAATGAGAAAGAACGGAAGCTCGCGCCGCGTCACGCGTGCGTCGCGTGAGAGCAGCGCGAGGAAAACTTTCGCCGGCGCGACCCGGTACGTCGTGCGCTCGTTCAATCGAGCTTGTGGCCGGCGAGCGACATGAAGAATGTCTCGAGCGATCCATCAGGCGTCCGCGCCTTGAGAGCCGCCGGAGTGTCGAGTGCGAGCAATTTGCCGCGATCGATCAGCGCAATGCGGTCGCTCAGCTGATCTGCTTCTTCCATGTAATGCGTCGTCATGATGATCGTGCGGCCCTGCGCATGAAGATTCCGTAGGATCGCCCATAGACTCTGTCTCGCGCTCGGATCGAGTCCGACGGTCGGCTCGTCGAGAAAAAGAATTTGCGGCTCGTGAATCAGCGCGCGCGCGATCATCAATCGCTGCTGCTGACCACCCGACATTTCGTCGACCTTCGCTTCAGCCTTCGACGCGATCTCGAGTTTTTGCAACAGCTCGCGCGCGCGCTCGGTTGCGACCTTCTTCGGGATCCCGAAATAAGCCGCGTGAAAAACGAGATTCTCCAGCGCGTTGAGACTTCTATCGGGATTGGGACGCTGGGGCACTACGCCGATGCGCTGCCTCACTTCGACAGCGTTGTCGCGCACGTCGGCACCCGCGACGGTCGCACTCCCTGCCGTCGGACGAACACGAGTGTTGAGAATTCCGAGCGTTGTCGTTTTGCCCGCGCCATTCGGGCCGATCATCCCAAAGAATTCACCCTCGTGCACCGCGAGCTCGAGCGAGTCGAGTGCCACAACGTCTCCGCCACCAGGGCCACGCGGATCGCCATTCGCTGACGGCGGCGCTCCCCTCATCGGCTTTGGCGCCGGCGAAGTGTAGACCTTTCTGAGCTCGTGCGTCTCGATAGCGTTCTGCATCGCTGCTAATTAAATGGAAGTGACCGCGAAGGACACGAAGGCCGCGAAGATTTTCTTACTCTGCCGGGAGCGACCTGAATGGTGTAGAAGCCGTCACTTTTCCACCGGGGCCGACTGCTTCATTTCGCGCGTAGCGAAAAACCACTCTCGCATACCGGCGGCAATCCGGAGTGTTCGTCCCGTGAACGCAACCATTGTAACGAAGCAGCGCAGCCGGCAAGTCACGCGAGTGTCGGAGATTATCCGCTAGGATCCGCACTCCGTGACAGATGTTCGATTCGATGTCGAACAAGTCGCTCGATATGCAGCCCCAGTGTCCCGCGTGGAATGGCATCACCTGCATCAGCCCGCGAGCGCCGGCACTACTCGTCGCCTTTGGCTCGAGGTCGGGATTCTCTGTGAGAAGCACACCAACGAGAAGCGTTGCGCCAATCCCCGATCGTTTTCCCTCGCGCACGAGGGCCGCGGCGATGCGATCGGCTCGATTTGCGTCGGGCGTTCGCGACCGCAACATCGCTGCAATGCGATCTTCCTCTTTCGTCGATGCAATGCGAGAGTCGGGAAAGCTCCGATCTCCGAGTATCAAGTCGAGGATTTCATTGAGCGACGGCTGCTTCGCGACGACGACGACACCGGGCAGCCGTAAATCCGCGGTCGTTTTGGAAACGGAGGTGGTGACGGTCGAGTTAGCCTCGATCCCGGCACCCGCAAACGAAATCGTTGCGATAGCTGCGACCGCGGTTATTCCAATTGAAAAAATTCTTTCAGTTCTTCTCACAACATCAACCTAATCTCGACGATTCAATTCACACAAATGCTAGCCCCGTGCCGCGAGGACGGCGCACACCAGAAAAGCCTACAGGCCCGACGCTACGCGCAAAAGCAAAGCTGCTGCTGCATCGAGCGATTCGACTTCTTCGCTCGTGAAAGACGCGAGACGATTGGACAGCGCGCCCACTCTTGCTGCGCGTCCCTTGAAAAGAAGCTTTCGCCCTTTTGGAGTCGCCTTGATCCACATGATCCTCGCGTCGCTTGAATCGGCGCTGCGTGTAACGAGACGCGCCGCCTCGAGCGCCTGAACGAGTCGCGTCATAGTCGGGGGTCGCACCTGCTCGACACGCGCTAGATCGCCGAGTGTGATTGGTCCGCCGAATACGACTACGGACAGTGCCGAGAGTCGCGGAGCGCTGAGTCCCCACTTGTCGTCCTGCCGTCGAAGCCCCCGCAACAGACGAATCGACGCCGAGTGAATATGATCGGCCACGTCGAGCCGTTTGAGTCTCTTCCCTTTATCAGGCCTCTTGCGGCCGGCGCCGGCACTCTTCATATTAGTTAGCAAAGCTAACTAATTGCGCCAGCCGCGCAACCACAGGAGAGTGACAATCATGACGGCAGCAGCGGATACACTCGAGATTACCGGGGTTGGACAAATCGCGATCAACTGTCATGACCTCAAGAGAGCGACAGAGTTCTATCGCGACAAGCTCGGCCTGAGATTGCTCTATGAATTCCCTGGTCTCGCGTTCTTCGATTGCGGCGGTGTTCGCCTCATGCTTACCAACCCGGAGAAGCCTGAGTTCGATCATCCTGCTTCGATCATCTACTACAGGGTCGCCGACATTCATCAGGCCTCGCGAGCAATTACTGACAAAGGCGTCGCACTCGAGCACGAGCCGAGCATCATTGCGCGAATGCCCGATCATGACCTGTGGATGTCGTTCGTGCGCGATACAGAGGGCAATCTCGTCGGATTGATGGCTGAAATGAAAAATGACTGAATGGGTGATGTTCGGCTTTCGTAAGAACTATCTGTTTGCGCGTTTTGCAACAAACGCATCGTGGTTCCGTACTGTCAAACGAGCACAAGACAGACGCTCAACGCTCGTTTACACAGTGAGGAAACAATGCAAGCCCCATTTCACGAAGGCGACATTTCATCCGGTAACTGCTACGCCTGCCGGAAGCCCGTCATGACCAGGTTCGAGAAGCGCACGATCCAGCCGAACCGTTCACGCGTGTCGTACTCCAACGTTCTCGTCGGCGTGTGCACCGAATGCAACGAAGTGGTCGATATGCCGCGGCAGTCGGTCGCGCAGCTCCTCGAGCTGGCAAGCTGGAAATGAACGACGCGGTAGAGCGGTAGAGCGGTAGAGCGATAGAGCGGTAGAGCGATAGAGCGACCAAGCGATTAACGTCACTCGCATCTCGCTGATCGCTCAATCGCTCTCCGCTCAGTAGTAAACCTTTCCCTCCTACGGCCCGACTCATTCTCAGAATGATACGCTCGGGCTCGCGGTGACCAGCTCCGATTCGGATCTCGTCGCTGAGATAATCCGCAACAGATCGGACATCGCGTTTCGCGAGCTGTTTCGCCGACACACGCCACGTCTTCTTCAGTTCGTGATGCGCGTGCTCGGTTCAGCCGCCGCCGAGGCTGAAGACGTTGTGCAGGACACATGGCTTCGCGCGGCAGGAGCGCTCGAGAATTTCAGAGGAGATTCGAGCTTTGGAACGTGGCTTTGCGGAATCGGTCTCAACGCTTCACTCGAGCAGCTGCGCCGCGGCTCTCGGCTCTCTGCTCGCGAACACGCGATCGGCGAGATGGAATTCGCGGGCCGGCCACATTCATCGGACGATCGCATGGATCTCGATTGGGCGATCGCTCGGCTCCCCAACGGATGCAGGACAGTGCTCGTGCTACATGACGTAGAAGGATTCACTCATGATGAAATTGCCAGTCGCCTCGGAATCGCCGAGGGGACATCGAAGGCTCAATTGTTCAAAGCAAGACGCGCGATGCGCGCGCTACTGACAAGGCAGGAGATGACAGAAAATGTTCAATGACGAAGAACTCGAATTGACCGATGCCGAGCGCGCAGCATTAGCCGCGCTTCCGAGAGAACGACCCATGAGTGATCTGCTCGAGGGCCGAGTTGTCAACGCGCTGAAGTCGCGCGGAATTCTTTGGTCTCCTTCGCGACGAGGGAGTCGGTTCACTACCATCGCGCTGCGAACAGCAGCTGCCGTTTTCATTTTCGCTGCGGGCGCTCTGACAGAGCGACTCGTGCTCGATCGACAAGAGACCGAGCGAGTCGTCAAACCCAGCCAGGTAAGCAACGAATCAGCGAAGACTGCGCAGATGGAGCTATGGATATGATCACGCGACAGATTGCGACGCTCGTCGTTTACACCATCGCTGTTGCAGGATCGGTTGCGAACGCGCAAGCGACGCCGCAAGCATCTCCGCGACGAGAGATCGTGGGCGATCTCGGAATTACCGCGGTCGAATGCGACTGCACTTTCGATGGGCGCAATTCGCGTGAGCGTGTTTTTCGTTTCCGCTCGAATCTGATCGTCATTGGAGTTGCACCGTCGGGGCCGTCGGCGGGATTGATTTTTCCTGGAGACACAATCTTTGACATCGATGGAACCCCTCTCATGACACGAGAGGGAGGATTGGGTCTCGCCAACGTTCGTCCGGGCCAACGAGTGACACTCGGCTTGAGAAGAGCCGGCCGCGCGATGCGCATTGGCGTCACGGCTGGATCGATCGATGCCGACGCTCCAGATGCGCTTGGACAATACACGCCCGGTGCGCCGCGAAGGTTGGGCGGCGACTACGAGTACCCGTGGACACGCCGACCAGGTGCGCCAAGCACGCCAAGACCACCGATGCCAGCTACCCCTGCACCAAGAGCAAGCACGCCCGCGCCGCCGACTGCTGGATTGCCGGAAATTCCGACGACTCCGCGTGCACCGCGTGCAGCGCCCACCCCTTCGATTCCTCCGGCTTCAACAATTCCGCCCGGTGTAGGACTCCCGCCCGTTCCGC
>WNGI01013857.1_pt1 | contig 10439 bp, 8 predicted proteins | sample 5400621 | NCBI WGS metagenome assembly WNGI01 (sample SAMN13153374, study PRJNA577476) | soil metagenome | isolation source: 20 cm soil or saprolite under Garry oak tree replicate 1 | place: USA:California | collected 2016-06-15 | reverse complement strand
GTGCCCAGACCTTGGTCATGCCGATGATCGCTGCCTTCGACGCGACGTAGTTCGTCTGACCGAAGTTTCCGTAGAGGCCGACGACCGATGACGCGTTGAGGATCCTGCCGGACCGTTGGCGGATCATCGTCGGCGCGACAGCCTGCGTGCAGACGAACACCCCGCGCAGGTTCACGGAGATGACCGCGTCGAAGTCCCCCTCGCTCATCCCACCCAGGATCTCGTCGTCCTTAACCTTCACGAGCTGGGCGTCGCGAAGGATCCCGGCGTTGTTGACCAGCACGTCGATGCGGCCATGATCCTTTGCCACGTCGGCGACCGCCTTTGCGACCGCGACCGGATCCGTGACATCGACACGCGCGTCCGCGCCCTCGGCCACGTCCCACGTCACGACGACCGCCCCGACCTCACGGAACACTCGCGCGGTCTCGGCTCCGATGCCGCGCACTGCTCCGGTGATGATCGCGACCTTGCCGTCGAGCCGGAACATCACATCCCCGAGTCTTCGGGCTCTTCCTCCCAGCCCTCACCCGACTCGAGCTCGTCCACGTACTGCTCGGGCTCGAGGCCGAGGCTCTCGATCACCGCGACGAGCCCGTTGCGCTGCTCGGGCGGCGTGGTCCTGATCCAGCCGCGGATGACGTCGTCGACTGTGACGCTCGCTCCGCCATGCTCGCTCGCGACGACCTCGCTCTCGTCATGGGCCGCCGCTCGTGCCAGCTCGCGGATCGTCTCGGGGACCATGCGACAGAGCGTCGCGAGCACGCCCTCCGCCGTGTCGTCCCACTCCATCTCAACCCTGCTTGCGGGGGCCCAGGACGCGCTCAGTCGGGCAAAGCCCTCCTTCGCGTCGCGCGCTACCCAATTGCGTCGATGCCCGTCGCGAACCGGCCGATGATCAGCTTCTGGATCTGCGTGGTCCCTTCGTAGAGACGATTCACGCGCGCGTCGCGCCAGTAGCGCTCGACCGGGAACTCATCGGAGAAGCCGTACCCGCCATGGATCTGGATCGCGTTGTCGGCGGCGCGCTGCGCGGCCTCCGACGCGTACAGCTTGGCGATGCTCGTCTCGCGCGTGTTCGGCTTCCCCTTGTCCTTCAGATCGCCGGCGCGCCATACGAGAAGCCGCGCCGCTTCCGTCTCGACGACCATGTCCGCGATCAGCTCCGTCACGAGCTGATGACCCGCGATCGGTTTGCCGAAGGCCTTACGTGTCGTCGCGTACGTGACCGACGCGTCGATGCAGGCCTGCGCGACCCCCACCGCCCCCGCGGCGACGGAATACCGGCCGGAGTCGAGCGCGCTCATGGCGATCTTGAAGCCCTCGCCGACCTCGCCGAGGCGGTTCGCGTCGGGAACGCGCACGTCATCGAGGATGAGCTCGCTCGAATCGGAGGAGCGCAGCCCGAGCTTCCCATGTAGCGGCTGGCTCCCATACGGCTGCCGGTCCCGCTCGATCACGAACGCGGTGATGCCCTTGTGCTCCTTCGACGGATCGGCCTGCGCGAACACCAGCGCCAATCCCGACACAGAGCCGTTCGAGATCCACGTCTTGCGGCCGCGCAGCACCCACGAGTCGCCATCGCGCTTGGCGCTCGTGCGGATCTTCGTCGCGTCGCTGCCGACCTCGGGCTCGGTGAGGCCGAAGCATCCGATGACCTCGCCCTTGCACAGGCGCGGCAGCCAGCGCTGTTTCTGCTCCTCCGTGCCGAACTTCAGGATGGTCATCTCGACCAGAGAGATCTGTACCGAGAGCGTGGTGCGCACGGAGGAGTCGGCCCGGCCGACCTCCTCGGTCACCAGGGCGTGCGAGACGAAGTCGATGCCGATCCCGCCGTACGTCTCGGGCACCGGGCCGCCGAGGAGCCCGAGTGGCGCCATCTTGCGCAGGACGTCCTTGGGGAAGGTCTCGTTGCGATCGCGCTCGCGCGCGCCCGGCGCGATCTCCTTGTCCGCGAAGTCCTTCGCGAGCTTACGGATCGACTGCTGCTCGGGGCTAAGGTCGAAGTCCAAGGGGGTCGAGTCTATGTTGTGTGCATGACCGACGATCGCCGTCGCGCGTTGCGGCCGGACGAGCTCAGGCGTGTCGCGAACGCGATCGATTCGCGTGCTGAGGTGACGTACTGCGCGCCGATCCTCGGTGGTCTGGATGCCGCGACATATGCGCTCGATCTCGAAGTCGCGGGCGACCGACGCGAGCTCGTGCTCCGGATTCATACCCTCGAGAACGAGCGCGATGGCGAAGCCGCACGACGGTATTGGAAAGCGATCGACGGGATTCCCGAATCCGCGCGACTCGCCGTGCCACGCCCTGTCCTCTTGGATGCGGAGGGCTCGCTCGTCGGATTGCCCTGTCTCGTCATGACGCGCCTGCCGGGCGTTCCGCTTGGGCGCCCGGCGAACGAAGACCTCTGGCTGGACGAGATCGCCGCGGCGCTCGCCGCGATCCACTCGGTGTCCGCGACCGAGCTTCCATCGTATTACCTCCGTGCCCCGGAGCCCGCGGTTGTGGTCGAGGCCCGCCTCGAGAGATCTACACCCAAGACGCATCAGCAGCTCTGGCGAGAGGTGGCCGGCGCGCTCCGTGCGGCCGCGCCGAACGTGCGCTCGAACGGCGCGGTCCTGACTCATCACGACTTCTGGTTCGGAAACACGCTCTGGATCGGAGAGCGCCTGACCGGCATCGTCGATTGGGACGGCGCCCGCATCGATGATCCCGCGTTTGATGTCGCCTACGCCCGCGGCGATGTGCACTTCATGTTCGGCGGCGACGCTGCGGCGCGACTCCGCGATCGCTATGAGACGCGCCGCGGCGTATTGACTGACATGCCGTTCTGGGATCTCGTGGGGATCCTGCCCGCCTTCCGCTGGCTGACCGATTGGGTGTTGGGGTACCACGAGGTCGACAGAGGCGAGCTGACTAATTGAAGCCGTACCGCGCATACAGCCGATGCGCGTCACGCGTTGCGAGCAGCATGTTGCGCAGCCCTTTCAGGTCGGGGTGCGCCATGACTGCGTCCATGAGCCGCCTGGCGACGCCTTTCCCGCGGTGCTCGCTCAGAACGAACACGTCGCAGAGCCAGGCGAACGTCGCACGATCCGTGACCACGCGAGCGAAGCCGATCTGCTTGCCGTTCCGGTCCGGGTCACGATCGAATGCGCTGAAACAGATCGACCCATCGAAAGCGCGCTCCATCACTTCTCTCGGCACTCCGAGTGCCCAGTACGCCTCGTCGTGAAGGAAGCGCCAGACCAGATCGCGGTCGATGTGCCGCGGGTCACTCGACACGACACACTCGTTCACGGACCGCGAGTGTAGGGTCGCGCGCGTCCCGCTTGGCCGGGTCGCCGGGCAAAAGAACAGCCCGCGGGACGTGCCCGCGGGCTGATCAAGAGTGCGTGAGTTACGTGAGGCTAACCGCGTGAGCCCTTGCCGTTGCCACGGCCGCCGGAACGATCCGAGTTGCCGTGTTCGCGTGCGGCCTTCTCCTTGGCGCGCTCGGTCTTGACCTTCGCGGCCAGGGAGTCGTCGGTGCTCTGCGCGGCGGTCGTCATCTTGGCGACAGCTGCGGTCACGTCGTCGAGGACCGCCTGCATGTCCTTGATCGCCTGATCGACGACCTCCTTGTACTTCGCAACGAGGTCCGCTGTGGTCGCGTCGGTCAAGGTCGAAGACGTGGTCGTCTTCTGTTCGTCTTTGTCTTCGGCCTTGTCCTCGTCGTTGTCGTTGTCTTCGTCCTTGTCCTCGTCCTTAACGGTCGTCGTCGTGTTCACAGTCGTGTTCGACGACGTTGTCGTGTCTTCGTCCTTGTTCTCGTCCGTGCATGCCTGACCAAGCTCGACGAGGCTCTGGAGCTTCTCGTGCGTCGTCGTCCAGATGTCCATCAGCTTCGCGCGGGCGTCGGCCACTTCAGCGCGGGCATCGACCGTTATCTCGGTCGCCGCCTTGGAGTGGCGCGCGTCCCGCTCGACCTCACGCGCGTCCCGCGCGAGATCCTTGAGCTGGTCACGCATGTCCATCACCGCTGCGTGCAGCGTGTGTACTGCGTCGTTGCGTGCGTGCGCGAGCGTACTGCAGGACTTGCTGTCATCAGCGGACGGCGCGGCGTTCGCGCTACCGCCGAACGTGGTCGCTGAGATTGAGAGGATGAGGGCGCCCACTGCCATCCCACGTGCAGTGCGCTTCCCAAGTGACGTGCGGAACATGTGCACCTCCTTGTGCACACGACCTAACGGCGGTTTCCGAACCGCGTTTAGGTTCCTCTCGTCCGGGGGTACCGGGGTACTACCCCAACTGGGGGATTTACCAAGCGGTGCCTAGACTTCGTGGCCTCTAGCGCGCGCACGCCGGTGAGCGGAGGGGGAGCGTGGTCGATCTCTGGGAACGGGTGCCGGTCGAGGGTTTGCCGGCGGACTTCGCCGCCGCGCTCGCCGCGCACGACCGCGAGCGCCTCAAGGCAATGCTCACCTCGGGCCAGATCCCCGCGGGTGTGTACGGCCGGCAGATCGTGCAGCTCCGAGCCGGACTTCCGCTCGACGATCCGATCTTCGCCCAGCACCGGGGCTGGTCGGCGCTCAGCTACGGCGACTGGGACGATCTCCAGCGCTGCATCGACGCCGGACCGGTTGACCCGCACGAGCTCAACTCGCTACGCGCGATCATCCTCTCGCCCCTCGATCGATCGCACGTGGGCGAGTCGCATACCTACAGGAGCGCGGTCCTCGAGGCATGGGACTGCAAGGTCTCGCAGGCACAGGGTCGCCATCGCCGTTTCGCGCGGCGCACGCTTGCGCTGCCAGTCGACACGGCCGCGCGGCCGGACGTTCCACAGGCCCGCCACATGCGCTTTCGCAGAATGCAGGACGTCCTCATCCTGGCCAAACAGGAAGCGATCGGCGGCCGGCTCGAAGCTGCGGAGGGACTCGCCCGGGAGGCGCAGCGCCTCGGTGACGAAGGTGACTCTCTCCGGCCGTTCGCGCGTGACCTCGAGCGACTCGTGCGCCTTGCGCGAGGCGAGGATGAGCGCTCGTCGCTCGAGTTCGTCGCGCGCGTTGGGGAGCCGCGCGGGCCTGCCCCGCTCCTCGCGATCGCCTGGCTGATCGATCTCGCACATCTGCTCGCGCTACGGCACGACGGATCACTCGCGGAGCTTGCGGCGCTCGCGAACGCGATCGCGATCCGGCTTTGTTCGCCGCGCTTCGAGATTCAGACCGAAGCGTGGCGGATCGCGGCGGAGCTCCACGCCGGAAACACTGCCGGCGTGCGCGACCTGCCCGGTCTGCGCGTTCAAAGCGGCGGGACAAGTCCCGGCCTGCGGTCGCTTCCCGAGTTCCTCAGCGGGTGGGCCGGCGAGGACCCCGAGGCACTCGAGCTCGCGGAGCAGCTCGCCCGCACCGCCGGTCAGCTCTGGCTTCAACTGAGTGCGCTCGCCTGGCTAGCGGCGCTGCGCCCGCGACGGCGCGAGCTACGCCGGCTGTGCCTGCTTCTCGAGGCGAGCGGCTGGCGCCGACTCCCGTTCGTTCCACGGGACATCGCGGCCCGTGCAGCTGTCGCGCTCGTCGAGGGCGGGCACCGTGCGGCGGCCATCGTCGAGCTCGCATCAGCGTCCGGCCGGCCGAAGGCCGCGCTCGCCATCGCCGAGACCCACGCCGCCGACATCCGTGCACCACTCGGGGCGCGTCGCGCGGCGGTCGAGGTCCTTCACCTGATGGGTGCCGGACTCGGTCGCGCGGCGCTGCGTGACATCGCCCACGGCAAGGATGAGATCGGACGGCTCGCGACGCAGCATTTGTCGAATGGCCATGGGCAGACCGGGCTATCGGAGCGCGAGGTGGAGGTCGTCGATCTCGCCGGACGCGGCCTCACCAACCGCGAGATCGGTGATCGCCTCTCGCTCAGCCGGCATACGGTGGCGAGGCACCTGGCCAATGCCTGCGCGAAGCTTGGCGTTGACAACCGCGCGGAAGCTGCCGTGCGCGTTGCCGCGATGCGCGGCGGCTAGTTCGGTCCCGCTACACGAGCGGGAGCTCGAGTCTCCAGGGTCCCGCGAGCCGCAGCACCGGACCGCGAAGTGTGGCCGTCGGCGAGCCGCGCGGGTCTGGAGTTTTCACAACCACCGGCTGTCCCGCGCAGTGCTGGATGGTCATGCCGATCTCCGGGCCCCCGACCACCTCGACGCGGCTGAAGTAGAGGATCTGACGCGCCGCATCGGGATCCTTCGGCGTGATTTCGACGCGGACTTTAGCGTCGGTCCCTCGCGTTACAGCGATCTGCGCGTCGCAGCCCTCGAAGCGGACATCGGTCTCGCTCGGGACCGGAAGCGTGAGGCTCTTGTCGGTGCGTTCCTGGATGGCGAGGAACGGGATCTCGAGGATCGCCAAACGCGCATCCTCGGGTAGCGGAGGGAAGCCCACCATTTGCCGGCCGCTCGGTGCGGGCATGTGCATGAACCCACCCCGCTCTTGGTGCTCACCACCGTGATCGTCGCGGAGGGTAAGAATCTCGTCCGAGAGCCGCTCACCACCGTGCGTGCCAATCCCCTGCACGTAGCGCTTGGGACGACCGGGCAGGTCATCGGCGTGGGGAGCCACCGTCGCCTCGATCTCGATCGCGGTGATCTCGCTCGTTCGCGCGATCGCCGTAGCGGCCAGCCGGATCTCGTGATGCGCGTCCGACGCATCGATTCGCCGCGCGGGTGTTCCGGCGGGCTCGCTCGTCATCACGGGGATTTGAACGTTCCAATCGCCGGCGGCTCCGCCGAACGAGAGCTCGACGCTACGCACATCCGATGGGAGGCGGACCAGCTTGAGCTGCCAGTCGAGCATCAGCGTGCCATCGCCGCGGCGGCGGATCATCCCACCGGTGTGCCATCGCGAGTGCGGAGCGATCTCGCGTCCGCGATCGTCACGCACTGTGGCTGCTTCTTTCAGGTGGTAGTAGGCGTTCGATTCGGTTCCCATCTCCGCGGGCGCGTCGAAGCCAAGGACAGTGAAGTGGAGCGTCGTGCAGTCGCGATCCGAAACGAGCGAGGCCGTAAGCGTGCGCCCGTCGCGCTCGATCGCGATGTTGCCGGGCGTCTCCAGGATGCGGGCCGAGTGAAAGCCGGAGCTTGGGCTGAACACGAGCTCTTCGTTCAGAGGCGCGGCGTTCGTCAGCGTCACCGCTAGATCCGCTCCAAGACCGCCGCGATCCCCTGCCCGCCGCCGATGCACAGCGACGCGAGGCCGTAGCGCTTTTCGCGCTTGCGCAGCTCGTACGCCAGCGTGAGGGCGAGCCGCGCTCCCGACGCCCCAAGCGGATGCCCCAGCGCGATCGCACCGCCGTTCACATTGGTCTTCTCGCGATCGAGGCCGAGATCCTTCTCCACCGCGAGATACTGCGTGGCGAACGCCTCGTTGATCTCGACGAGGTCCATGTCCGAGACCTTGAGCCCCGCACGCTCGAGAGCCTGACGCGACGACGGCGCGGGGCCGATGCCCATGATGTCCGGGTCCACGCCGCAGACTCCGCCCGAGACGATGCGCGCGATGGGCTTGAGGCCCGCCTTCTTGGCGGCGTCGGCGGATGCGACGATGACGGCGGCCGCTCCGTCGTTGATGCCCGACGCGTTGCCGGGCGTGACCGTGCCGTTCCTCTCGAACCTGGCCACAAGCTTGGCGAGCGCCTCGGGCGTGGTGTCGGGACGGATGTGCTCGTCTTTGTCGACGACGATCTCGCCTTTCTTCGTCTTCACGCTGACCGGGACGATCTCTTCGCTGAAACGGCATGACTCGCGGGCCTTCGCCGCGAGCATGTGGCTTCGGTACGCGAACTCGTCGGCCGCCTCTCGCGTGATGCCGTACTTGCGACCGAGGTTCTCCGCCGTGTTCGCCATGCCGAGCCCGTTGTACGAGTCGACGAGCGCGACCCAGAGGTAGTCCTCGAGCTTCTGCTCGCCCAGGGGGAGGCCCCACCGGGCGCCGCGGATCTGGTGCGGCGCCATCGACATGTTCTCGGCGCCGCCGGCGAGGATGAAGTCCGCCTGGCCGAGCTGGATCTCCTGCGCGCCGAGGAGGATCGCCTGCAGGCCCGAGCCGCAGAGCCGGTTGATCGTGAGCGCCGGGACTTCCTTCGGCACTCCGGACTTGAGCCCGATGTGGCGCGCGAGGTACACGGCGTCGCCGGAGGTCTGCAGGACGTTGCCGAAGATCACGTGATCGATCTGCTTCGGATCGACCTTGGACTTTTCGAGCGCGGCCTTCGCCGCGATGACGCCGAGGTCGGTGGCTGACGTATCGCGGAGTGCGCCGCCGTACGTTCCGAAGGCGGTGCGCGCCCCGTCGATGATGACGATTTCTTTCATGGATGGCTCCCGTGGCCGCATCCCGCGGCCCCCGTAATTGTCCCACCGAGCAGAATCGACAGGTTGACCAGCTTCAGTGAGCTCTTCGCCACCGTTCAGGCGCGTCGAGAGTCGGGAGACCTCGCGGGCGCGCTCGCGCTCTTCGAGGGGCGTGAACGCGACTTCCCGTCGCAGCAGGGACTCGTATTTCTCGTGCGAGCGGAGCTCCTCGTGGAGCTGCGTCAACCGGACCGAGCGATCGAGTCGCTCGATGCCGCCCTTCTCTCAGGCTGTCGCTACAAGCGTTCGTGGCTGGAGGAGAACCCGCGGCTCGCGGCGCTTCGCAACCTCGAACGTTTTCGCGACGTCACGGAGCGGTCGGCCCGCCGGTACGAGGAGGATTCCGCAGCCGCACGTCCCGAGCTGACCGTCGTCATGCCCGAGAACGCTGCGCCTCGTGCGGGCTACCCGCTGCTCGTCGCTTTGCACGGGAACAACAGCACGATGGCCGACACCGTCGGGCATTGGTCGTCGCCAACGCGCGCGGGTTGGGTGGTCGCGGTGCCGCAGTCGAGCGAGATCGGGGTGAGCCCAGGCGTGTTCACCTGGAACGAGACCGACCGGACGGTTCGCGAGGTGACCGCCCACATCAGCGAGATCGCGAAGCGGGCCAGGCTCGATCCCGACCGACTCATGATGGGTGGATTCTCGATGGGGGGACTGCAAGCGATGGCGTTGCCGCTGACCGCACGGATCCGTGCGCGCGCGTTCATCGCGGTGGCCCCTTGGTTACCCAGGATCGGAGAGTTCGCAACGATGCTCGACAGAGGTCCCGGACGTGAGCTCAGCGGATACGTCGTCGTGGGCACGCGCGATCCCAGCTCTGATGGGGCGAAGCAGCTTGTCGCGCTCCTTACGAAACACCGTGTCCGCGCGCACCTTGATCTTCGCGAGGAGCTCGGTCACGACTACCCGGCGGACATGCCGGAGACGTTGGACCGGGCGCTGTCGTTCGCGTCGGTGTAGATCGAAAGTCAGGCGGCGGCCAGAACGGCCGCCGCCAGCTCGCGCTACTGAATGGCTATGTCGTCGTAGAGCGTGTAGGTCGGGTCGGTGGCGTAGTTGTCGTCGTGGTCGATGAGCGTGAGCGTGTACGAGCGCGCGCCGACGAGCGTCGCCGAGGCGCTGTTCCAGACGCCGGTGTTGGTGCAGGTTCGCGCCAGCATGGTCGTGGTCGTGCCGGTGGTGTTGTCTCGGAGCGTCGCGGTCGCCCAGTCAAAGGTGACGGTGTCGGTGCAGACCACCCGGTACCAGAACGAAAGCGTGCCGCCCGTCGCCGGCGCGGTGAATGTCTGCGCGACAGAGCTATCGCCGCTGAACGGGGCGCTGCTGCCGATCATCGCGGCGGCTGTGCCGCTGTGGGCTGCCGTCGAGATCGCGGTGCTGCCCGTACGTGTCCAGCCAGTGAAGGCGCTTTCGAACCCGCCGTTCGTGATCCCGGACGGTGGCGGTGGCGGAGGCGCGCCGATGGCGACGTCGTCGTACAGCGTGTACGTCGGGTCGGTGGCGTAGTTGTCGTCGTGGTCGATGAGCGTGAGCGTGTACGAGCGCGCGCCGACGAGCGTCGCCGAGGCGCTGTTCCAGACGCCGGCGTTGGTGCAGGTTCGCGCCAGCATCGTCGTCGTCGTGCCGGTGGTGTTGTCTCGGAGCGTCGCCGTGGCCCAGTCATAGGTCACGGTATCCGTGCAGACGACACGGTAGAAGAGGGAGAGGGTCCCACCCGCCGACGGCGCGGTAAAGGTCTGCGCGACGGAGCTGTCTCCATTGAAGGGCGAGCTGCTGCCGACCCTGGCCGACGACGCCCCGTTGTGCGCGGTGGTCGAGACCGCGGTGCTGCCCGTGCTCGTCCAGCCGGTGAGGCCGCTCTCGAAACCGCCGTTGGTGATCCCGCTCGCCGCGGTGACCGTGAGCGTGACCGAGGTGCCGTGCGTCGCGGTCGAAGAAGTGCCGGTCACCGTCACCGGATACGGGCCCGGCGTGGTCGCGGCGCCGACGCTGAACGTCAGCGTCGAGCTTTCGCCCGCCGTGATCGCGGAGGGATTGAACGAGGCTGTCGTGC
>WNGI01009059.1_pt1 | contig 10439 bp, 13 predicted proteins | sample 5400621 | NCBI WGS metagenome assembly WNGI01 (sample SAMN13153374, study PRJNA577476) | soil metagenome | isolation source: 20 cm soil or saprolite under Garry oak tree replicate 1 | place: USA:California | collected 2016-06-15 | reverse complement strand
CGTGCCGTGCTCCAATCGGAGTCGGAGTCCTCCACTACCAGTTACGTCTAGCTCTGTAAGAACGTGCCTTCGCACTTACAACTCATGAGTCTCAGAAAACACTGTTGATCAGCCTTCATTCATGACCAGATCTTAAAACTGACATTATGATCGATTACAATGTAAATTACGAGTATGTAGCATTCAACGGGATGTCGATAACAAGGTAGCAAGGACAAGATCTAAGCATGTTCTGAGTCCTAAGTTTCGATAACAGGAATGGGTTCGAGTGTTCAGGAAGGCAAACTGAAAATGTGGTCGAAACTAGGTTATTCAGAGCCGATTGTCCTCAGCGGTGTCCTTCATAGCCATCGTTCAGGTTCAAACCGGCATTGCTAACAAAGTTGAGAATTTATTACATATCACTGGCATTTATAGTTCACCACAAGAATGAGAAATAGGTTTAGTGCATCACGCTCCGTGTTCGACTTGCATCTGCCAATTGCCCCACTGCACCTCGTCTGGTTTATGAACCGTCCATGAGCAGCTTTGTCTCCATCTGTCTTAATACGTGGGGAATTGCCCGTGAGGAGTTTCAGCGCTGTTGAAGAAGCAGACAACTCTTGGATGGTAGGATTTGTCGATTCTTTCAGTAGCGTTTTGACCTTGTCGAGACGAGTGCCTTGGTCGATACCCATGACATAGCTGCGCCAGTCATGTGACATGAAATTTTTATCACGATGAGAGGCAGGAGTCCCGAGATCAAAGGCGTGCACTAGCACGGCCTGCACTTTGTCCAGTAAATTGCGTAAAATGATTCAATCAAAAGAATCAGTATCCTGAATGGGTTGCATAAAACTATAACTTCTGAGGTAATCGGACATACCCCATGTATGGTCCAGTTGTTTGCCTCATACAGCTGTGCTTGAAGGTCCTGTTGCTTTGCCTGGAGGTCAGATAATTCGCAGTTAACCCTCTCAAGCGTGTCTTCATGCTTTTGCTCGACCTCCTTAAGTTGGTTTTCGTACTCGCGCTTTATCTTCTCCAGCCTCGCATTGACAAGTTTGTTGATAGCTATATCAACTGAGAATCCCGGAGGTGGCGGCACAAGGGCAAGGACATCGGTTGACTGAGAGTCTGACACCGGAGCTCTATTGAGCTCCCTAAGCGATGTTTCATCCTTTAACTGACGTCCTGTGACGTTGTTTAGATATTAGAGCGTGAAGAACTTGAATGAGAAATTATACCTGCGAATATTTGGACCTGAGATGCCGTGGGCATCGTCTCAGGCTGGAAGTTGTGCGACTTGAGCAGTGACGCTACTTCAGTGATGGCTGTGTGACGGATTGCTCCTATTGTCGTCCGTCGACGGGGGACCTTGATGTGCCTGTAGGTCGAGGTATCGCCAAGAGAGATGTGTAGATTAACGTTGTGCGAGCCAGACATAATTATTAATGAGATCCGTCTGTAGTGACTGTGTGGTAATTAGAGAAGAGAGTTGAGGTCGTTGAGGGTGACAGCGTGTTTTCCTTTGTCCAAATTCGGAACAGATCAAACTTGATCGCCATCCCCAACCACCATCTATGTCCTGTCAGACGGGAGGTAGTATGTCAACGCTTAGCCAACAGGCCTCAAATAGCACGGGAGCGACGTCCTTTACTATTCTTAATAATCAACAATTGGATGTCGCAGGGTTAAAAGGGAAGGATCCTCAAGGACAGGTGCATAGAGTGACTAGAGCTTAATCTGACCTTGTTTAACCTTTTCATTCTCAAGCTTGAGGCTCTCCAATCTCAACTTGCACGAGAGAACAGAATTCGAGAGGGTGCAGAGAATTTATTGAACATGCAATTGGTGGTATGGCAGAGCAACTGAAGAACATTCCATGTTGAACTGAATGTCAATAAAGGACAGCTTACGTCTCAAGGTCGAGTCCGAGTTGAATCTGGCAAGGAGTAAAATCGAGGCTATCGCAAAGCGGATAGATATTGGCGCGTATATTCCCCACGCAGGTGATAGCAGGTTTCATGTCCGTACAGAATCTTCGCGTATGAAGAGCAAGGCCCAAAATATGACCACGAACGGCGGCGATAAAGGTGCTTCGTTGGCTTCCTATTCCAAGGGTAGCGCTCTATTGACCTTGCCAGTCAATGACGACTTCCGCACGGCGCGACACAACGCCTTTGAGCACCTAAAAAAGTTGGAGTCACTCGGTCGCCAGGTCCCTCCCACTCAAACTAGTTCTTCCTCTGCGGCAGCTGCGCAGAACGCACTTGAAGTGGATCGTCAACTAACCGATGCACTCAACAAAGTAACGGATATTTTACGTCGTAATTTGCGCGTTCGGTATGAATTAAGCATCCCCGACATCGTGAAGGTGTCAGTAATTCTAACTTTCATCCTGGCTGGCCTGATGTACATCAATTAATAGCGTCGCTCCATGTCTCGCCGATCCCCGCTCGAAGCGCTGTCGAACATCCGCGTATCGATTGATTCGACATGCTCTCGTTGATGCAGATTCCGTGAAGTGCATAGACCAGTCCCTGGATTGGTACATTGTGAAGTATAACAGCTTCCCACTTGACTTTGGGTCAGACACTGACATTTGCAATGAAAAGATCCCTGTGTCGCGACAATAAACATGCTATAGAAAAAGAACAAGCCATCAAGCTGATAAGAGCGATGGTTGAGATTGGTAGCACTCGGCCTGAGTCTTTGGCCGTCAATGGTAGCGGGATCGTGCCCTTGTCGGAACCTGTCATGCGTTCCCTTATTGCTATTTCTGAACACATTGAAGATCCATTTCGATCTATATGCATACAGACACTCGCAGAAATATGTGAGTCGTTTCTCCCAGCGCGAGGCTATGGGCGATGCCGACTATCTCATGATAGTGCTCGTTGATATCGACTTAGTTGCAAGGACGGGCGGCTTACGCTATCTTTTGCACGTCCTGGGAGATGGGCCGGTAGAACTATCTTTGATGCTTGCCTCTGTCTTTCTACATATCGCGGACTCGCCACGTACTCGAGCCTATCTACGTGTTGGAACGGATTTAGAGGTGATTTTCCAGCATTCGAGCAGCCGCGGGACTCAATATTTCTAGTTGGCTTTATCCCCCATCACAGACGCGTATGGCAAAGATGCTGAACACGTTGGCAAGATGAGGGGCTGCGCGAAAGTCATACAAATGATGTTACGCACATGGAGCGGTAAGGGATTGCTGGCCTTGTTTGCCTATGACGGGAGAGTGACCTAGAACAGGACTTATATATTATTGCATGGATAACATGCGCGCAATTCGTTCAGTTATTGATACCCTACGTATACCATCCCTTGAAACCAGGGTGCGTTAATATTTGCCAAGGCAGAGCTTAGGACTAATGTTTTCTCAGGAAACAATTCTTGACCTATTCTTTGAGCTGTTGAGTATCAAAACTTCTGAATGGTATCACACCTTTATATCCGGTCGACGACTCACCAGTATGTCGAGCACCGCTCCATGATAAATGATCTTGACATCTTTGTGACTAGTGTATCGGAAAGCTCCTGAAGATCGTTTGAATCATGGGCCAGTAGTTGATCGTCCTCAGCAAAATGTAAAACTTACAGACCAGTATATGGCCCTGTTGGTTGTCATTTTGACGAAGGCTGGCCTGTGCGAGGTATGTCAAATGACCATAATGCTCATTATCCATCATAACCAGTACGATCTGTTAGGCTCTCACATCCATGCTAGAGGAGACGAAGACGGGGTCTAACCTGTCGCGCAAGGCTACACTTCTTTTGGCCGAGTTTCTCCAAACAGCTAACAAGGTTTTACCGCTCGTTGCTGCTGCAGAGATCCAGGCAAGGATATTGTCGCACTTATGCGCATGTGCTAATTAGAGAATTCAAGGCTATTCCGGAGGTGTTCAACATGGCCACTAGCTACGACGATGCAGAACATCGGATAGTAGGATCCTCTGCCATGTCCGCCATTGATAGTTTAAACCGTAATAAGACGAGACTCGAGCCTGCTTCGCCTTTCAAGTCTCTTCGACCAAGGTTACGTAAAATCTTGTTGTGCCTTCATTATCCCAACATCCCTCCAACAGAGCCAACTCGGTGGAAGATGCTGTACGCCGCGGGCAGAGACAAGTTGAACAAGCTAAGCTTAAAATGAGTCTTCAAATGGATGATGCGACTTTTCGGTCTGCAATTCTGGAGACTCAGGTGAACAGCGTGTAAGCTTCTGGTTGTGTTATTCGCTGAGATAGTGATAGGTCATGATAACCAAGGACTTTACTAAATGGAACTACGATACTCTTTTGGAAATTGTTGAAGGTCCCCTCCTCAACCATAAGAGACTGGAGGAGGCTATCCGAGTTTCAAGGTTTATCCGTCGTCTCGCATCGTTCTTCCACCCATTCAGCCACAGGTTCTCAGACATTGTTCGGACTCCGGTTCGTCTGGTACTGACATTCATCGTTATCTACCTTGACAGCACATAGATGGCTACCAAATGGATTCGATTAGGGTGTTCTCTGCTCAATACGTTGATGAAGAGTCCAGAAGGTGTGAGATACCTCTCTACGGAAGATCAGTTCTTGTCGCAAATTGTGAAGGCTTTCGCTCAGCTGGATCCTGTAAGCATACGGGGGTATCCATGTTAGATGGCTTGCTGATCTGCTCAAGTTCAACGGCGTACCAGATTCCGACCCCATATTCTCTAGGAAACGTGTATCAGAGACCCTTACGTATGGGTATTTGGAGATGCTTGGTACGCTGAGTAAATATCAGGAAGGGATTGAGTATGTCTCATAGAAGGTCAACGTACCGTTGCTCATGCGACGTTTACAGACTGTTGGAAATGTTCAAAGTATTCACTGTATTTTACCACTTGAGCGAGCTGCGCAGCCGTGAAGACCTCATCAAAGGTATCATTGAAAATCTCGATTATACCAAGTAAGCACATTACCATAGCATTTACCTAAAAACTGACGACGCTAATTAGCGATGGACATCCTCGAATTGTCCTATCCAAGGCTCTAACCTCTAGTTACAAGGCAAGCAAGAACTCGTACACCGAACGCTAATTACAGGCGCTAACCAGCTTTACCGCAGCACATTCGATTATATGCGACAAGGCATCTCGGAACTCTGATTCGCAACTCTGCAAGCGCAAACGCTTGGACTCTTCGCCTTCTTCTAACTCAGTTATATGACCCTGCCTCGGAAGTGTGCGAAATGGCTGTACATTTTCTCGAGGAGGCATGTGAGGATAAGGAAGTCTTACAAATGGTCGTCGAAATGCAACCAACTATGGATCATCTCGGAGAAATAGGACATCCATTATTGCTAAAGTGACTATTGACGTGATTCTGCACTGGATCTTCGCTAATATGATCGAAGATTTATGTCAACACCCATGGGCTTCCGTTACTTATATGATGCTGGATATATTGATCGAGAAATGGACGTGTGGTTCAATGTAAGCGTGTTCTACGGGTGACCGGGGTATCTTACTCATCAATCAGGAACGCAATATCTATTACGTCGTGCACGTAGAGGTCTTCCTTTCTAAATCTTTCCAAGGAGGAATCTTGGCAGATGAAGACGAAGATATCATGTATGCTTAAGAAAACTTGGATGCAATACGCACTGACTTCTGTCGTAAGGTCATTTGAGGGAATAGTGCCTCCACATTTTTATGGAGAAATGTCAAAAACGGAGTTGGGTTGTCAAGTGCTTCAGGAAAAAGGCCATTTCTCGGATTTTTCACAGTTCATTCGACAGCACGGTCATGAGGATATGGATGCTGAGATTATCATGAAACTCAAAAGTATATTGTGGGCGGTGGTGAGTTAGGGATGTGGTCACGTCATCCAACGCTCATAGCGGCTGCAGGGCAATGTCGGCGCTACGGAAGGAGGACTTCGATTCCTCGAGGAGGAAGATATGATTCCAGTTATCCTTGACATTGCTGAGAATTCCCCTATCCCTTCTCTCAAAGGGTAAGAGCCCACCAAACGCAGCTGTGATCATCTGATATTTGCTTCAGGACATGTTTCTTTGTGCTGGGCCTGATATCGTCTACAGTCCAAGGCGCTGATATACTAGCTGAATATGGTTGGGAAGCTGCGCTTTCGCCGCTCGGGACGCCCACAGGCATTTGCACACCTGCAAGTTTAGAAAAATTCATAAATGTATGCTGTCTCGTCTCTTCGCGTGAAGCCGTATTGTCTCATATAAGTAGATACCCCCATGGACTGGGTACTCTCCGGAGATCAACAGAACTTGCCTCAAGCCAGTAACAGTGCCTATGGAAAAGGAAGTGATAACCGCAGTTCAGAATCTCGCAAACTCTGTCATAGCGAATGCAGCATCGCGGACGCTCACGAAGTGGGTTAAGTCCTTATTATTTAAACTCCTGCTTAATCTCTATCAAGACTCAGATCGCGACCGGAATATCGACCAGTATTTACTTCACCAGTTGTCTTTTTCAGGGCCATGCATATAATTTCTACGCAACGATTCCGATTACCTGTCCGCCGTTATGTTATCGACTTGTTCGGCATTGAAATGAACTCAGAGCTGGTTTATACATTCATGGACTGTGCGAAGACTCTGAAGGCTAGTCCATATCAGAAGACAACCAAGCTACAGGTGTCGCAGTCGGACATGTTTGCAAACTTAGGGAGAAGCAGCAATGACTCTGGTAGCGAATCGGAAGGGGATGAATTTGATCCAACGGCACAAAATACCAATGGGCAACAACCTGTACTAGCGCTGAAGCCAGTCCACAAGGTAGTTGGATTCAATGCATAACTATCATCGTACAATGGATTCAGAGACTTTTGCTATGATCTCACGACGTTCCAGATCAACCTCATTCATGTATTCATGTACTCTGCCTATCTTATTCTGCATTTCCCTTCACGTATAAATACAATTGTGGTGTATTGTCTGGTTATGGGCATGTTATTCAACAACTGCAAACATTGCTGTAAATGTAAACTACATGCAATTGTGGTCAACTGTTCACAGCTATGGCTCTTCTGAACTCCTGCAAACAGGCATCAAGAACGAAGCCCTTGACAATAATCTTACGTGGTCTATCCTCTGAGACTCCTTCTACCCCAGCCAAGAAGGAATCGTCCGAAATTGTTGCTCCCGAAACTCCCCGCGACGTATTGGTGGCCGACGTAATTAGTGGTGCACCAGGTCAGTATTTTTCTAGTCACTTTTTAGTTTCGTTTACAGTTACTTAGCTGAACTGCGTCACCGGCCTATTCGGATATACCAAGCAACCCGCAACACGATGCAAAGTGGAGGCGCGAAGTCTGAACGGTGGAGGATTGACTTTGATATACTGTCAGGAGGCGGACGTTGGGAGAACCCATTGATGGGTTGGGCAAGCTCGTAAGAACTCTTACGTCAATCTCAATGGTGTGCGCTTAGTTACTTGGATCTTTTAGTGCGGACTATATGCAAGGCACGCGCTTGTCGTTCCGCTCAAAGGGAGATGCCATTCATTTCGCAGAGAAGCAAGGTGGCGTACATCGTTAACACTTGACGAACACACTATTGATACTCGAAAATGGTCAGGATGGGATTACTATGTGTAAGTGCAGGTGTAATTGTCACTGAAAGCCACTCACTGCCCTCGCAGCCAACAACCGACAGTGAAGCGAGTTCCTCCCAAAAATTATGCGGAGAATTTCCTGTATCGCCCAGGCAACCTACGTATTATGAGGACGAAATAGATTGTGTAGACACGTCCTTCAATACAATGGCACTTCCTTTCCGATCCCAGCCCCCCCTTTGCTTCAAAAAAGCTTAACGGGGTGAATGAATGGCGTTGAAATCACGTGGTAACACCACTAGAAATATAGAAGGCGGAAGGTAAGCCTGTTCAGCAACTTCACCCTCCGAGTCGCCAGTCTCTCCAGCAACGTGGCTCATTCTTGACCTGCACGGGCCATGGGCGACATTCAAACCCGACCTTTCTCCAAGAACTACAGGCTAGCTTCGCCCCTTCTCCTCTCAAGCTGCTTTGCTCACCTAGAGAATCCAGCGGGCTAGTTAATCAGTCCGTTATAGCTGCTAGTATAGCGATTATATGCGTCGTTGGCCATGAAATTATGAAACGGCGTCGGCGAGGAAAACGATTCACTCAGGACTTAGGCAGTCGCGAATCCTGGGAATTCGGATAGTACGTTGGCCTGCATCTCCGTCATTCAGTGACAAAATCAGTATACTAGCCTTTTCCAAGGACGATGCTGGGCTAGGTCACCTCGTCTTCTGACACATGACAACATTCATTTAGATTTCTGTCAGGCATCCTTCCCCACCATCTCCCACGGGGTGGCCATTATCATGGGTCAGTGAGGTCGCGCACACGTCTGAATGTAAATTGAATGAACTTTGCGGAGTTGATGCCGCGCTATATGTCCGATTCTTGCGTGGCTGCTGTGAGTCTTTTACCAACCTTCACCGATTGCAAACATAACTTCGTCTCAAGTCTGGTTTACCTTTCTTCATACCCTGACAACATTCCCGGTTCTATTTCCCATCCATATTCGATTTTCGGACGATTCCGTGTCCCCCACGTCTATGACTAGAGCATCCATCTCGTCGCTTGTTAGCACGCCGAAAGGCTTGTCGCTATTGTGGATCCACATGCTATTGCTCTTCTGGATTACCCTGACTTGGATCGTTACTTTATGCTGGGTTTGCTTAGGCGCATTCAGGCTACGCCAGGCTCATATATATGCAACGGCTAGCAGATTGGCTTTGCAAAACTCGACCGGCGGTACCCTGGTGTACTCTCCGCACCCCCACCCTCCTTACACCTTCACTGACTCTCCTGTACCAGATGAAGGCTATCCAAATGTTGGCCTTAGATCACGGACAATCATGGTCTCCAACGTCCCGCATGCCTTGAGGGATGGGAAGGAGCTTAAGGATTATTTCATTTATTATATGTCGCGAAAGGTAGAGAAACCATCTATGGGATGGACATCCTCTATACAACCGAGTCTTTTCAACAAATGTTGCACCTTTCTATTCAACCGCCTGAAGAGACGTGCGACCCACGTTCCAACCCAGCCACCCATCGCAAGTCCCGATCAGGATATCCTCACCCCTACCTGTCCAACCATCGAACGCGTCACCATTGGTAGAAGGATGACCGAATTAGCTTCTCTTATGGAAAGAAGAGAAGAAATTCTGTCACGACCCGAAGCGGCGCATATCGTGCTCGCAAATAATGCGCTCCTTTTTGTGAGGTCAGCTTTGGACAGAAAACTAGCAAACGAACCACCAGTACATAATTCCTCTAGAACGAACAATGTCATGGAACAGGACGAGCCACAATTACAGGATCGGGATGTGGTCCATAAAAGGGGTCACGAACGGGTACATGATGATGAAGACCGCGTGAGTGTCCTGATCGACACTCTAGCCCCCTACGTCGAAGAATTCGGTTTCCAACGTCCTCTTGTCCTGCGCTCAAAGAAAGCATTCTGCGAAACCCTCGAGCGCATCTTTTTATTTCGCTGGAAGCGCAACCTAGAAAATTCAGCTAACACCAGATTAAATAGCCCCAACCCGCGCGCTCTTGGTCAATCACATTGCAAAGCTGTCTCAGATATTACAATCTGGGAGGCCCTTCTTAACCTTCCGCGGAGTAGTCTTGACGCATGTCAACCATTGATTTCCCTCAGTTATCTATTCCGCGGAAAGACCGTCCCAGCAATCGACTACTATACCATGAAATTGAAAGTTATCAATGCGCGTATCGTGGAGAACCGCTCAAAACCAGATTCTGAGTATGAGACCGTTTCCACTGCTTTTGTTACATTTGCGGAATCCGCCGACGCACGAAGAGCTTGCAGGTACCTTGCTGTTCATCCAAACAATCCATTAGCATGTCTTGTTACGATGGCACCTGCATATGAAGACTTGGACTGGAACTGCGTCATGAAATCCTCCTTTAATACGGAGGTAATTTATATGTTCGTGACCATTTGTTGTATTACTGATGTTATCAGTTCGCCAAGGATTGGGTTGTCAACATCGGTGTCTGGTAAGCTTCCGCTCATTCTTAACGCCATGCTCCTAATTTGCTTCGAATCAGGGGATTTACCTTATTCTGGTTATTTCCCGTTTCCCTCTTGGTTGGTCTTGTGTCTATTCAGAACGTTAGTCGATTCTGGCCGACCCTGGTGCGCAATCTCGCTGAAGTGACTGACAGAGTGCTGACAGCATGACAGAAATCGTACCTGGACCGGCACGCATGGCAGGGAGAGATCATTCAATCATTTCTACCGACTATGCTTGTGTCCTTGTTGGCTCTCCTAATCCCAGTCATTTTATTTTTCATTGCGAAAAAGGCGCATACAATCACCACTCTATCAGCTCTTCACGATCTAATCTTGACGAGATATTACAAGTTTCTCGTTGTTAATGTGCTC
>WNGI01006780.1_pt1 | contig 10440 bp, 9 predicted proteins | sample 5400621 | NCBI WGS metagenome assembly WNGI01 (sample SAMN13153374, study PRJNA577476) | soil metagenome | isolation source: 20 cm soil or saprolite under Garry oak tree replicate 1 | place: USA:California | collected 2016-06-15 | reverse complement strand
TCAGCTCGCCCACGACCCGAACTCCACGACCGAGTTCGACGTCGACCGGCTGCGGCGGGCGGGGTTCAGTGACCGGGAGATCTTCGAAGCCACGGCCTGGATCGCGTTCCGGATCGCCTTCTCCACCGTCAACGACGCGCTGGGAGCGCGGCCGGATCCGCCGCTCGCTGCGAAGGTGCCTCCGCTCGTCCGCGACGCCGTCACGTATGGCCGGCCAGCCTAGCTGGACGCATCGCCGCCCCGACTCGCCGCCCCGACTCGCCGCCCCGACTCGCCGCCCCGACTCGCCGCCCCGACTCGCCGCCCCGACAGCCGATGCCCGCACCGACCGGCCACCCCGAGCTCGACGGCATCAGTGGAATGCGACTTTCAGCACCACGATGCCGAGCCCGACCGCGAGATCCAACGCCGTCGACCACAGTCGACCGATCGTCCGGCTGTGGCCGATCTGGCCCGCCCTCCAGCCCAGGCCCCTAACGCTGCGACGGCAAGCCACATCGCCAGCACGGTCGCGGTCGCGGTCTTCATGACGCCGAGCCCGGCCAGCCCCAGCAACACCAGCGGCCATACCGTCACCGCGGCCACCGGCCAGCTGTCGGCAGCCAGCCGACCCAGGCTTCCCAGGCCCGGTACCCGCCGCCTTCTGGGGGCCGGCGCGCCCTTCGGTCACACCGGCCCGGCATGTTAGCTTAGCCAAACCTTACTGGTAGCCGAGGCGGCGGAGCCGTCCGGGCGGAGGGAGGCATGATGCGGGCTGTGCGGGTGGTCGCGGCGGCGGCGGTCTCGGCCTTCGTGGTGGGCTGCGGCAACGGCACCGACTCGGGGACGCCGGCCGCCGACTCGTCCACGTCGGCCCGGGCGCCGGCGCCGGCGCCGGAGGAGGTCACCACCTCGCCGGCGGCGGTGGCCGCAGGGCTGCGGCAGATCGCGACCATCGCCGCCCAGGTCGCGGCGTCCGGCGCGGACAAGGCGCAGGCAACCGGCCTGGCCAGGCAGATCGAGCCGGTGTGGAAGACCATCGAGGGCACCGTGAAGGCCAACGACCAGAACGCCTACCTCGCCTTCGAGGACAGCTTCGCGCTGCTGGGGACCGGCGCGGAGGCCGGCGACACGGCGAAGCTGCAGCAGGGCCTGGCCGGTGTGAGCAAGGCGACCGCCGACTACCTCGTGAAGTACCCGGGATGAGCGGCCGGGTGACCCGGGTCCTCCGGCTCGTGCTGCTGGTGCTGGGCGGCTTCGTCGTCGTCGGCGGTGTCGGCGGTGTCGCGCTGGCCGCCGCGACCACCGCAGCGCCGGCGGCGCCGGCGGTGTCCCGGGCTGAGGCGATCCAGCAGTTGGACGTGGTGCGGACCTCGATCGATCGTACCCTGACCCTGATCAAGGACGGGCACGCCGACCAGGCGCTGGCCGAGGCCCGCGACGGCTACCTGAGCCACTTCGAGTACGTCGAGGTGCCGCTTCGGGTCGCCGATGCCCGGCTGACCTCGGACGCGGAGACGAAGTTCGCCGAGATCCGTGGGCTGATCAGCTCGAGAGCGTCGGTGGACGACATCCGGGCGAACGTCGTGGAGCTGCGGCGGCTGATCGACGAGGCCGAACGGCGGCTGACCGATGTCGGCGCGAGCGCGCCCTCGGTGGTCGCAGGCCAGTCCTTCGTGATCATCTTTCGGGAAGGCCTGGAAGCGGTGCTGCTGATCTCGGTGCTGCTCGGCTACCTGGAGAAGGCCAAGGCCGTCCAGTACCGCCGGCCGATCCTGCTCGGCATGGCCGCCGCCGCCGTGGCCTCCGTACTGACGTTCGTGCTGCTCCGCACGCTGCTGCCGGCGCTGCCGCTGGGCCGGGAGGTGCTCGAGGCGGTGACCGCGCTGGTCGCCGTCGCGGTGCTGTTCTACGTCTCGTTCTGGCTGGTCGCCCGGCTGGAACAGAAACGCTGGCTGGAGTTCCTCCGGGCCCGGGTGTGGACGGCCGTGTCGGTGGGCTCGACCACGGCGCTGGTGCTGGTCGGGTTCACCGCGGTGTACCGGGAGGGGTTCGAGACCGCGCTGTTCTACCAGGCGCTGCTGTCCTTCGGACCGGGTCTGGGCCGGTGGGTCGCGCTCGGCCTCGGGCTCGGCCTGGTCGTACTCGCGGTGGCGGCCTGGCTGATCCTGCGGCTGGGACGCCGGCTGCCGATCAAGGCGTTCCTGGGCACCGCGGTCGTGCTGCTGATGGTGACGTCGGTCGCCTTCCTCGGCAACGCGGTCCGGTCGCTGCAGGAGGCGGACGTGCTGCCGCTGACCCGTTGGCCGGGCTGGCCGCGGGCGCCGATCTTCGTCGCCCAGTCCACCGGCTACTGGCCCAGCCGCGAGACGCTGCTCGCCCAGAGCGTGCTGAGCGCGGTGTACCTGGCGGGAGCGCTGTACGCGTTCGTGATCCGGCCGCGCCGGCATCGCGCCAGCCCGCCGGCCCAGCCGACGGCGCCCGGCCCGCCTACCGCCCCGGCCCCGCAGGCCGCGCCCGCACCCGCACCCGCGGCCACAGCCGAAGCCGCGCCCGCGCCCGCAGCCGCACCCGCACCCGCGGCCGCGGCCACAGCCGAAGCCGCGGCCGCGCCCGCGCCCGCGGCCGCGGCCGAAGCCGCGGCCGCGGCCGTTCAGGACACCCCGGACCGGTCGGTCGGCGCGTCCGCCGAGGCCGACGGCTGAAGCCGTGGCGGTACGAGTGGGGGTGGACGTCGGCGGCACGTTCACCAAGGCGGTCGCCTACGACGCCGCGGCCGGTTCGCTGGCCGGCCAGGCGATCGTGCCGACCACCCACGACCACCCCGACGGCGTCGCCGCCGGGGTGGTCGAGGTGGTTCGCCGGCTTGCCGCGGACGTCGGCGCCGACCAGGTGCACCTCGTCACCCACTCGACCACCCAGGCGGTGAACGCGCTGCTGGAAGGCGACGTCGCGGTGGTCGGGATGATCGGCATGGGCCGCGCCCCGGACCTGGCCAAGGCCCGCCGGCGCACGGTGGTACCCCGGATCGAGCTCACCGAGGGGCACCGGCTGGACACCGTGCCGGAGTTCCTGGACGTGACGAACGGCCTGGACCCCACGATCGCCGCGGCCGCGGTCCGCCGGCTGGCCGACGGCGGTGCGCAGGCGATCGCGGTCGCGGAGGCGTTCGCGCCGGACGACCTGACCAACGAGGCGATCCTCGCCGCGGCGGCGGCGGAGGTCGGCCTGCCGGTCACTACGTCGGCCGAGCTCACCGGCCTGTACGGGCTGGAGATGCGCGCCGTCACCGCCGCCCTGAACGCCTCGATCGTGCCGATCGCGCTGCGCACCGCGGAGCTGGTCAGCGCCGGTGTCGCCGCCGCCGGGATCCGGACGCCGGTGATGGTCATGCGCGGCGACGCCGGCGCGACCGACCTGACCGGCTTCCGCCGCGCCCCGGCCCGCACGCTCTACTCCGGCCCGGCCGCGTCCGTCGCCGGCGCCCTGCGGTCGTCCCGGATCGGCGACGGGGTGATCCTGGAGGTCGGCGGGACCTCGACCAACGTCGCCGCGATCCGGCGCGGCCGGCCGGCGCTGTCCTACGTGCAGGTCGCCAGCCACGCGACCGCGATCCGCGCGCTGGACGTCCGCGTCTTCGGCGTCGCCGGCGGGTCGATGCTGCGCTCCCGCCGCAACCGCGTCTACGGCGTGGGCCCGCGCAGCGCGCACATCGCCGGCCTGCCCTATGCCTGCTTCCTCGGCGCCGACGACTTCGCCGGCGCGACCACCGAAGCGGTCGCGCCGCGTCCCGGCGACCCGGCCGACTACCTGACCATCCGGCTGGCCGACGGCCGGCAGGCGGCGCTGACCATCACCTGCGCCGCCAACGCCCTGGGCCTGGTGGCCGACGACGACTACGCCCGGGGCGACGGCGACGCCGCGCTGGCCGCCTTCGCCGTCGGCGGGCGCCACCTGCGGCTGCGGGCCGAGGAGGTCGCCCGCCGGATGCTGCAGGCCGCCAGCCAGGCGGTCGGCGACCTCGTCGCGGCGGTCACCCGCGAGCACCACCTGGAACGGCCGGTGCTGGTCGCCGTCGGCGGCGGAGCCGGGGCGCTCGGTCGCGCGGTGGCCACCGCGATGGGCCTGGAGATCGTCATCCCACCGCATGCCGAGATCATCAGCGCGATCGGCGACGCGCTGTCGCTGGTCCGCAGCGAGCGGGAACGCACGTTCACCGAGCCGACCGCGGGCGACACCGAGCGGCTCATCGCCGAGGCGGAGGCGGAGGCCGTCGCCGCCGGTGCCGGCGCGGCCAGCCTGGAGGTCCGGGTGGAGCACGTCGCCTCGCGCAGCTCGGTCCGGGTCACGGTCACCGGGGCGGTCGGGCTCAGCTCCGGCGCGTTGCCGGGGCGTCAGCCGGCGACAACGGCGGAGGCCGCCGCCGCCGCGCAGGCGCGCGGATACCCCAGCCCGACCGCGCAGGGCCAGTTCTGGCTGGCCACCGACGGCGGCCGGGGCGGCCGGGTCGCGCTCTTCGACCGGTACGGCGACCTGGTCATCGACGTGCACGGCGAGACGGTCCACCCGGACGCGGACGGGCCGGCCGCGCTCGCCGCCGCGCTGACCCGCCGCACCCGCCGGGTCGGGCCGGTCACCATCGCGCCGGCGGCATGGCTGATCAGCGGGCCGCGGCTGCTGCAGCTACCCGAGCCGACCCCACCATCCATTGTGGACGCCATCAGCAGGCTCGCCGCCGCCGGCGAGACCACCACCATCGTGATCGGACGGGAATGACCGAATGGCTCTCTACATCCCGCCGGCCCGCCGGCGCCGCCGCCTGATCGCCGCGGCGGCGCTCGCCCTGGTCGCCGGCCTGGCCGCCGGTGTCCTCATCGGACGCGCCAGCACGCCGTCGGTGGCCGACCGGGTCCGCGCGGTCCAGTCCGACGCCCGGGCCGCCGCGGCCGGCCTGCGCGTGCTCGCCCTGCACGACCAGGCCGGTGCGATCGCCAACTCCCAGCCCGGCGACGGCGGCGCCGACCTCGTCCTGGCCCGCACCCGCACGGCGCTGGAGAACCTGTTCGCCCGGGCGCCGTGGCTCGGCACCGCCCAGCGCGCCAGGCTCCGGCACGACCTGGACCTGCTGACCGCCACCACCGACCGGACCAGCAAGGCCTTCGGCACCGCCGCGGACGCGCTCGCCGCCGAGATCGACGCGGCCTTCAACCCGGCCTGACCAGCGTCGGCAGTCGCGGTACCAGGCAGGCCGCGGAGCTGACCCGCAACCAACGCGAACGGACCATCTTCCGCGACCGGGCCGACCGCATCCCCGACGCCTGACCCCGGGCCGGGCCCGGCAACCACCGACGGCGGTTCGCTCTCCGCTATGGCTCATGAACCGTGCCGTGCTGCCGATTGGTTGGGCGGTCGCCGCCGTCCGAGCCGGGGGTTCGTCTCATGTTCGCGCGCCGCTTGCCGCTACTCCTGTTGACCGTGGTCATCTGCCTGCTGCCGGTCGGGATCGGCGCGGGCATGTCCGAGCACGGTCACGCGGTCGCCACGCTGGACGGTGCGCTGGCGAACAAGGCGGCCGAGCAGGCGCAGGTCCTGACGGACTACTTCTCCCGCGCCCAGTCGATCAACCTGCTCACCGCCCATAACCCGGCGTTCACGCACTTCTACGCCCTACCGGGCAGCCGGGCGGACAAACTCCGGCAGGGAGAGCCGGTACGCCGCGAGGTGAACCTCGCGCTGGCCTACCTGGAGCAGCTGTTTCCGACCAGCATCGGCGAGGCGTGCTTCATCGACCACGGCGGCGCCGAGAACGCCCGCGTCACCCAGGGCAAGTGGGCGGCACCGGCGGACCTGGCACCCGACGAGTCGGGCAACCCGTTCTTCAAGCCGACCTTCGACCTCCCGCACGGAGTTGTCCACCAGGCGCGGCCGTACATCTCACCGGACCTGCACGAGTGGGTCATCTCCAACTCCACGCTCATGCCCACCGGGGACGGGTCGAAGCAGGCGATCGTGTACTTCGAGATACGCATCGAGAGCTTCCGGCAGGCCGCCGCCGCGCTCGCCGGGCAGTTCGACATCGCGGTGATCGACGCCCGCAGCGGGGCCGTGGTGCTCGACAGCCGCAACCGGCAAGGCACGGGCGACCAGGCGCCGCTGGGCCGGCCCGGTGACCGCCGCTTCACCCCGATCGTCACCGCCAGCCGGCCGACGGGCTTGCACACCCTCGGCCAGCACCCAGCCGCCTACCAGCGCCTGCGGCACCTGCGCGGCAACGCCAACGACTGGTACGTCGTAGCGGTGAACCCCTCGGTCGTCGGCCCGTTGTACGGCGTCGGCCCTTGGCCGATCGGGACCGTCGTGGCAGCCCTGGTGCTGCTCGCGATGGCCGCCGCGACCTTCCGTACCAGCCATCGGGCGCTGGTCGCCGCCGCGACCACCGACGTCCTCACCCATCTCGGCAACCGGCGCAAGCTGATGGCCGACCTCACCCGGGAGCTGGCCGCCGCCACCGAGGCCAAGCCGCTGTTGCTGCTGCTGTTCGACCTCAACGGCTTCAAGGCCTACAACGACGCGTTCGGCCACCCCGCCGGCGACGCCCTGCTCGCCCGCCTCGGCGCCACGCTGGCCGCCGCGATGCGCCGCCGCGGCGTTGCCTACCGGCTCGGCGGAGACGAGTTCTGCGTGCTCGCCTCAGTCGGCCGCGACGGTCCCGAACCCATCGTCGCCGCCGCCGAGGCCGCCCTGATCGAACACGGCGACGGCTTCTCGATCACCGCCTCCTACGGCGCGATCCTGCTACCCGAGGAGGCGCGACAGGCCGCCGAGGCGATGCGCCTGGTCGACCAGCGGATGTACGCGCGGAAGGCCAGCGGCCGCCGCCCCGCGGACCGACAGAGCAAGGACGTACTGCTGCGCGCACTGTACGAGCGCCACCCGGACCTGGCCGAGCGGTTCGCCACCGTCGCCACCCTCGCCGAGGCCATCGGCCAGCGCATCGGCATCCCGGCCGAGGAACGGCACCACCTGCGGCAGGCCGCCGAACTGCACGACATCGGCAAGGTCGCGATCCCCGACGACATCCTGCAGAAGCCCGGACCCCTCACCGAGCAGGAGTGGGCGTTCGTCCGCGGCCACCCGCTGATCGGCGAACGCATCATCGGCGCCGCGCCCGCGCTGGCCCCAGCGGCCAAGCTGGTGCGCTCGACCCACGAGCGGTTCGACGGCACCGGCTACCCCGACCAACTCGCCGGCGAAGCCATCCCCATCGGCGCGAGGATCATCACCGCCTGCGACGCCTACACCGCGATGCTGGCGGACCGACCACACCAACCCGAGCTGACCGTCACCCAGGCACTGGCCGAGTTGGACCGCTGCGCCGGCAGCCAGTTCGACCCGCAGGTGGTCGCGGTCCTGGCGCAGGTCAGCCGCGAACTGCTGACCAGCAACCTCGCCGACGCCGCGGCACGGCGACCCCACTCCCCCTGACGCCCACCCGGCGGACGGGTCCACCTCCCGCTCGGCCGGAGTCCGATCCGGTGACTACGGCGTAGGCGGCGTCGGTCGGATGGAGGCGTGCCCGGCCGCAGCTTCCGTCAGGAGACTCCGCAGGATGTCCGGGGTGCGGTCCGGCGGGTCGGCCTCGACGCAGAGGCGTTCGATGGCGGCGAAGTAGTGGTCGACGTCGTCGCGCTTGTCCAGGTAGAGCGCGCTGGTGAGTTGCTCGATGTAGACGACGTCGGGAAGTTCCTGGTCCGGGAAGCGCAGGATGCTGAAGGCGCCGCCGGCCGCGGAGTGTCCGCCGGCATGGAACGGGATCACCTGCAGCCGTACGTTCGGCCGGCTGGTGGCCACGAGCAGCGCTTCGAGCTGTGCCCGCATGACAGCGGGGCTGCCGATGGGCCGGCGCAGCACCGCCTCGTCCATCACCGCCCACAGTTGGACGGGGTCGGCCCGGTCGAGGATCTCCTGGCGCCGCATGCGCAGGGCGACCCGGCGGTCGATCTCCTCGGCCTGGGCGCGTCCGTGGCCCAGCAGGACGACCGCCCGTGCATAGTCCTCGGTCTGGAGCAGGCCGGGCACGAACTGGACCTCATAGGTTCGGACCAGCGCGGCCGAGGCTTCCAGGCCGAGGTAGGACTGGAACCAGCTGGGGAGGACGTCGCCGAAGCGGTGCCACCAGCCCGGCGTGTTCGCTTGGTGCGCCAGCGTGAGCAGCCGCTCACGCTCCTCGTCGTCATCGACGCCGTACAGGGTGAGCAGGTCGGCGATGTCGCGCTCCTTGAAGCCGACCCTGCCCAGCTCCATCCGGCTGATCTTCGACTCGGAGGCGCGGATCTCCCAGCCGGCGTCCTCGCGGCTGACCCCCTGCGCCTCGCGCAGCCTGCGCAGGTGCGCCCCGAGCAGGATGCGCAGCGCAGTCGGTCCGCCCGCCGACCCGGGTCCGTCCCCAGCGCTCGTCACGCTGCCCTCCGCGCTCGTCCCGACCGAGTGAGCATGCCATGACGGGTGGTGACGTGGGTGGACTATCGGGAGGTACGCGGTGGCTGCTGCGCGGCCGGAGCCGGCCTCAGGCGAGCAGATGGTCGAAGTCGCCATCCCGCACGCCGCCGAGGAAGGCGGCGATCTCCTCCCGGGTGTAGACGAGGGCGGGGCCGTCGGGGTCGCGGGAGTTCCTGATCGCGACGCCCAGGCGGGCCGGCAGCAGCGCAAGCTCGACGCAGTTGCCGCTGGGATTGCTGCGCCGGCTTTTCTGCCAGGCGACGTCGGGCAGCTGCGCGCAGGGCATGCCGTTGTAGGTCGGCTTCATCGAGGCCCTTCAGATCGAGGCCCTTCAGAAGGACCGGAGCAGCTCCGCTCGCGCTTCCGCCCTGGATGATGCACGGTCATCGCCTCCTTGCGTCGTCGCCTGTTGTTGGCAGAGGATAATGCACGTGCATCGGCGCGTGCTCCTGAGTCCCCGGGGAGCCGGTCCACGAGGGTCGGCCAGGGCTGCAGGACGCGGCGGGTGACGCGGCAGATGCGGGGCGGTAGGCGGCGTCCGGGGCGGGCGTTCGACCGAGGGAGGCGAGGCACCGTGGACCCGGTCACCGTCGCGGCCGGAGTTGCCGCTGGCGCCGCTGTCGCCTGCGCGGGCGGCACACGATTGCACCTGCTGCGCGCTCGCCGGGCCGAGGCCGAGGTCGTCAGGCTTCGGCACGAACTGCAGGCGGAGCGGCACGCTGCCGGGCACGACCCGCTGACCGGTCTGCCTAACCGGCGTGCGTTCTACTGCTCCGGATCGCCGCTGGTGGCCAACACGGCGCGCCAGCCACTGGTGGCGGTCCTCGTCGACCTCGATGACTTCAAGCGGGTCAACGACACGCTGGGGCACGCCGTGGGCGACCGGGTCCTGATCGCGGTGGCCCGCCGGTTCGCCGATATCGCCGCCGGCGGGCTGGTGGCCCGGCTCGGCGGCGACGAGTTCGTCGGCCTCCTCGACTGGCCGACGACCGACGACCGCTGGCTACGGCAGTCCGCCTACCTGCTCGCCGACGCGCTGGCCGCACCGGTCGACGTGGCGGGACGCTGGGTGGCTGTCACGGCGTCGGTAGGCCTCGCTCCGGTGCCGGCAGCCGCCGACCTCGACGAGGTGCTCGACCGGGCGGACGCCGCCATGTACCAGGCGAAGACCATGCCCGGACGGTTCTTCGTGGCCGGTGAACGGGACGAGCAGGCCCGGCTGATACCGGAACCGCGGTCGGCGTTCGCGTGGTTGCCGCAGGCCAACCACGCCCGGCAGGTCCACACCGCAGCGGCCGATCCGGTGCCCTGGTCCCAGGCATAGGGCCTGTCCGGCGGATACCGCTAGGGCTTCCGGCCCACGCCGCAACAGTGCGGCACGGTGCCGACCTGCCCGGCCGGCTCGTCAGGCCGCCACTGGGGCAGCTCCACAACGCCAGGCTCCAGGAGTTCCAAGCCATCGAAGAAACGGGAGATCTCCGCATGGCTGCGCAGCGTGATCTTCGTCGGGCTCCGCTCGTTCCAGCGCCGCGCAGCCTCCGCCATCTCAGCCGAGACCCCTTCGATGGGATGTGACACCGCGAGGTAGCTGCCCGAGGGCACAGCGTCCAACAGCCGTGCCACCAGCCCGTGCGGGTCTTCGGAGTCCTCGATGTGACCCAGGATCGCCAGTAACATGATCGCGACCGGCTTACTGAAGTCCAACGTTCCAGCCGCCGCCTGCAAGATCCGGTCCGGATCCCGCAGGTCGGCGTCGACGTAATCGGTGGCGCCCTGCGGAGTGCTGGTGAGCAGGGCCCGGGCGTGAACCAGCACGACCGGGTCGTTGTCCACATAGACCTTGCCTGGCAACAGCCCCGGCGGAGTCGCTGCGGTCCTGGACGGCCGACGCCGGAGCGCGCTGGGCGCTGGGCGATCGGCAGCGCGCGGCCCTCGCGGGCTTACTGAATCACCATGGCTAGA
>WNGI01066533.1_pt1 | contig 10444 bp, 9 predicted proteins | sample 5400621 | NCBI WGS metagenome assembly WNGI01 (sample SAMN13153374, study PRJNA577476) | soil metagenome | isolation source: 20 cm soil or saprolite under Garry oak tree replicate 1 | place: USA:California | collected 2016-06-15 | reverse complement strand
AACGGGGCGCACAATCTCTGTTATCTCCACCCGGCGCAACAAGGAATCCGTAGCAACCTCAACCTCATCACCTCGACCGGGCACGTCTATTCGTTTGTTCTCACCGAAATCAGCAACGAACCCAATGCCGAACCCGACCTGAAGGTGTTCGTTGAAAGAAAGGAGGAATCGACCATCGCGGGAACCTCGGGCGTGCCACCCCTGGCACGCGCTTCCGAAGTCCAGGCTTACAAGACTGCCGTCGACGCGGCCCGCACGGAAGCGGCTCAAGCCGTGGAGGCTGCTGAGCAGCGGGTGCAAAGGGAAATTAGCCAGTACCGGGAGCAATATGCCGGAAGGCTCGCCTTCGACTACAGCTACAGCTCCAAGGCCGCGCACGCGCCTTTCTCTGTCACCGCGATCTATCACGACGAGAAATTCACCTACATCAAGTGCAGCGCCCAGGAAAAACCTACGATTTACGAAATCAAGGATGGCAAGCCCAATCTCATCAACTTTGACCTCGCCAACGGCGTCTACGTCATCCCGAAGATTGTGGACCAAGGGTATTTGGCTGTCGGCAAGAAGAAGCTCACGTTCGAGCGGCGCGGCGCCAGTTCCTGAAGGTCCGTTGGGAGAATCCATGCCTGAGAACAATGATCACGCCAACGCAGCCGAAAGCATTGCGCAGCAACGAGGAACGGTTGAGAACAAAGCGGCGAAGCCCGCCGGCCTGCTTCCGAAGAACACGCAGCAGCTTGTCATTCTGGGTGTCGCGGTTGTCATGGTTCTTATCATGTGGCTAAGCGGGGGCACGAAGCGCCCAAATGCCGCTCCCGGTTCCGTCCCACCGGCAGCGCGGGTTCAGCCTCCTAACCCGGCAACCGTTGAGGATTTCAAGGAAACGATCCAACAGCAACAGGCAGCCATTCGCCAGCCCATTTCCACCTCGAACCTGGCTCGACTTCAGGCAATGGGGTTAGCGGATGACGTGCCTCCCGGTGGAGCCGTCGTGCAGCCAACGGATGCAGGCATACCTCAGCCCGGAGGCGTACTTGGTGGCGGTAGTGGGCAACAGGCTCCTCCACCTCCTGATCCCGTCAAGGAAGATCGCAAGAAGCGCGAATATCTTTCGCTCTTCGCTCCCAACGTGGCCTTTACGTATCGCAAGGGCCAGGAGGCGGAACAGCTCATCGGTAAAAGCGTCGATCCCGCGACCCTGCCGCTCCAGGGACAGCGGCAAGACAGTTCGGATGCCCAGATTCGCGAGGCGGAAGCACAACTTCGGGCGCTCGCCCAGCCAGCTCCAGGTAATGCGCCCTCAGCACCGGCCCAGCAACAGAGCAAACCCGAATCCGAACATCCAAACCCAGATGCGTCGCAGCCCGGCGCGTTTAACTCATTCAACGGGAAAAGATATGTAGTATTCGAGGGCACGGTCATCGAAACGCTGCTTATCAATCGCCTGAACGGAACCTTCCCCGGCCCGGTGAATTGCCTGGTAACGAATGACATCTATTCGCACGGCCGCCAGCACGTCCTCATCCCTGCCGGGACGAGAGTGCTAGGCGAGGCAAAGAAGGTCGAAGCCTTCGGCCAACAACGCCTGGCGGTTTTCTTTCACCGGCTCATCATGCCCGACGGCTATTCCGCCAGTCTCGATCAGTTCAAAGGCCTCGACCAAGTCGGCGAAACGGCGCTGCGCGACAAGGTGAACAACCACTATCTGCAAATCTTCGGCGCGTCACTCGCCGTCGGGATTCTTGGGGGTATCGCCGAAACAGGCACGGGGAACGGATTCACGAACTCACCACTCGACCAGGCACGCGCGGGCTTTGGCGCGAACCTTGCCAATTCCTCGATGCAGATTCTCGACCGATTCCTAAACGTTCTGCCCACGGTGGTCATTCGCGAAGGCGGTCGCGTCAAGGTGTACCTCTCAGGGGATTTGCTGGTGCCCGATTACGCCCAGCACTCAATGGACCCAAATTTGTGATTGGAGGAAACAGAATGAGGAATCTGTCATCCATCGCAGTGCTAGTGCTTGCGCTTGCCCTGCCGGGGTGCGGCAAGAAGCAGGATGAAAGAGAAGTTGCAGCCGAATGCCAACCCACGGCTGATCGTGAGAACCAAAGTCAGGACCAACTCCGTCGCGATCTCGCCGCTCAAGGCGTCCACGACAAGTACCTACCGTGCGGCAAATACGCCGCCACGAAGGCTCCCAATGGATATTGGAGCGTAACCAAGGAAACGGCCGGGTGCCCGCCGACCGCGAGCCAGCAGGACCCCCATCCCGATCTTGGCAAGGCCAAGAAATCTAGTCAGTAGAGAGGAGTCTTAAATGAACTACATCAAACGGAGAACCATCGTCATCGCCCTTGTGGCAGTGATGATCCTGCCTATCGCTTCACACGCACAGTTCGGCTTCGGAGGCATCGTTTACGACCCGACAAACTACCACAATGCCGTACTTCGCTACCTTCAGCTTCAACAGCAGCTCGCCCAGCTCCGCCAGACGTACCAGCAGGTTTGGAATCACTACCAGCTCGCGCTCCAGATGTCCCGCAACCTGCAAAACATGCCCGCGCGGTATCGGACCGCATTCTCCCAATGGCGATCCTTTACGGCCTCGGACCTCTATGGCAACACGGCGCCGTGGGTCGGCGCGGTTAACGGCTCCGGTCCCCAGAGCGTGAGCCCAGCGTATCAGCAGGCCACCGTTCCTCTTCTTACTTATGGCCTGGCGGACCTCAACGCGATCAATCCCGCCGATGCCCGAAACCTCAGGTCGGTCTACGCTTCGCTGCAACTTGCGGACGGAGCCAACGTCTCGGCACTGACTACGGTTGGGAATCTCCGAGCGAATGCCCAAACCGTCCAGCAACAGATCGCGAACCTCGAACAGGACTCGCTTTCCGGCGACCCGGGCCTCAACACGGAGGTGGGCGTTCTCAATAAGATCAACGCGAGCAATGTGCTGACACTGCGGACGCTGCAAGACAGCAATAACCTGCGAGTCGCGGCGCTAGAGCAGCAAGTTCTTCAGGCGAAGCAACAGCGGGATTTAGACGCCGCCAATCTCAACTTCGCCATCCAGATGAGGCAGCAAGCTAGCCAAAATCTGGCCTCATTCAGCGCAAATCTCGGTCAAAGCCTCGGGAGTTATCGCCTTCCATAGACGAACCGAAGGCCCGGAATCTGGTTTAAAGGTGCGATTATGAATTTCTTCGATTTTGTCCTACGCGCGGTAAACACGTTGGTCCAGCAAAACGTTGGAATCTTTGACGCGATGGGGCAAAACCTCTTCCGGGCCTTTGCCACCATCCTTGTTGTCTGGTACGGAATCAAGGCCGGTCTCGCCGCCGGCGAGAACCGCGGGAGTTTTCATTTCGCGAACTTCGTGACATTAATTCTCATGATCAGCTTTGGATTCGCGATGGTGGACTACTACGACGCTCCCATTCCGGGTTTCGGTCGCGACTTCCATCACCTCATAACTGATGAAGCGGCAACCCTCTCGAATCAGATCGGCCAGGCCAACGCGCAGCGCATCGCCGATGACACGCAATATGTCCTGAGCAATCTCGAAGCGCCTGCAATTACGCAACCCATTGCCACGTTTCTCTACTCCTTGCTGTGGCTCGGAGCAGTTGTCACGGAGGCGTTGGCGCTCATTATCGTAGCGTTTGGGGTTCTATCAGGTCGTCGCCGCAGGCGTCCTTTATATCGTCAGCCAGTTCACCTTCGGCATTATCCACGCCCAGATAACCGGACTCATCTCACCCACCGATCTGATTCGGATTTCGCCCGTGCTGGTCGTCACTTACCTCGCAGCGGTCTACGCAATTATCAAAGTCCCGATGCTCACGAGCCACATCTTCAGTGGCAGTTCCGGCGGATCGGGAGTGAATGTCTTCGATGCTGTTTCGCGTGCCCTTGGAGCGGCGCTATGAAAGACCAGACTTTCAATGAGGCGAAGCAGCTCTACCTGGAACAGTACGCATCGGCCATCGTAACCGGCGGCTATCTGAAGATCGCGGTGACGTTGCTGTCGCTCGTTGTCTTTGGGCTTGTATTAATGGATTTGAAAATCGTTCGGACGCTCGAAAACTTCAAGCCGATGGTCGTCCGCATTGACGAGATTGGCCGCGCCCAGGCTCTCGCATACGAGAATCTCGTCTACAAACCAGAGTACAAGGAGACCAAATACTTTCTCACGCGCTTCTGCCAGCTCTACTACCGCCGCAACCACGCAACCATAAACGACGATTTCACCCAGGCCCTCTTTTTTCTCGACGGAAAGCTCGCTGGAGACACCATTCAACAGTTCAAACAGAAAAGTGTCATCAAGAATTTTCTCTCCGATAGCCTTGCCCCAGAGAGGGATGTAGATGTCCAACAGGTCGTAGTCGAGCCGATGGAAAAGGCCCCCTACAAGGCTACGGTGGACTTTTTCGAGGTCGAGAACGCCCCTTCCGACCTTTTGTTTAGCTTTCGCGATCGCGTTTCGAACGACGAGATTCTGACCAATCCCTTGGGCTTGACTATCACCTATTTCCGCGAAGACGAGGCCTTCCTAAAATGATCCGCAACTCATTATTTGTCTCAGCGACAGCCTTGATTCTCGTGACGTTCGGGCTCATGAAACGCCTCGATTTTCTCGCCGCCTCGAAAAAGCTCCTCTTCTTCCACTGTGCCGCAAGCATTGCCGTTTTCCTCGCGTTTTTGGGCTTGAATCTATTCGCCGCAACGCTCGCGATCAACCGGAAAATCCTGCTCAAGGATACCGGCAGAAAGCTGTCTCATTTCGACAATCAATTGCAGGCGGAAGGCCATGAAGGCCTCCCGCCCTTTCTGGCGGAAAGGCGGTAGGAATGCCCCGCTGGGACTTTCTGCAACGCCATAGTGGGCGCGACTTCGAGAACCGCCACCAGGCAGACGAACGCCCCCAGGAGCAAACCAGCGCAAGCGTTTCTGTCGGTCGGGGCCCTTCCGATGGCTCGCCTGCCAATCAGCCCGACAAGCCCCAAACGCGAGAGCAAAATCCTATTCCCTGCTCCGCTGGCGGCAGGATCGAGCGCGAGGACCGAGGGCGAGCATATTCCCTCCGCGACCGTGAAATTCAAGCGATGACCGACGTTGGCACCTTTCGGACCGTGGACCTTCAGGACCTCAAACGGCTCGCCTACGCCGGCGACGAAAGGGCGATGAACCACGACCTTCGCGAACTTCGAGCGGCTGGATTGATCGAGGAAAAGACGCTCCTACGTGCGCACAAAGAGCCTCGCAAAGTCGTCGCTTTGACCGCAAAGGGTCAGCGGATTGTCAGGAGAGCGAGTGGTCTTCCCAAGGATCAGGCGCTCTACCACGGCTTTGTGAAACCGCGCGAAATCGAACACGACGCGGACCTTTATAAGGTCTACCAGCAGGCAGCGCAGGAGATCCGAAAGGAAGGCGGGAAACCCGTCAGAGTCCGTCTCGATTTCGAGCTCAAGGGCGCAGTACAGCGGGAGAAAAATGCGGTTAAGGGACTCGCTCAGGAAGAGCAGAAGAAGCGGCTTGAGGTATTCGCAAAGCAGCACAACGTGGCGATCAACGGCACAAGGATTCACGTTCCCGACGTGCAGCTCGAATACGAAACCAGGGACGGCGAACTGGAGCGAGCAAACCTCGAACTCGTTTCCGAAAACTATCGGAATGAGGGAATCCGTGGCAAGGCGGAGGCCGGGTTTGCCATCTATGCGCGGGGCGGCGATACCGCGCGAATACGCCGGGCGCTCCAGGACACTCACACCGTCGAGCGGATTCTGAGCATATGAAGATCGCGGCTCAACATGTCGATAATCTCGTTCGCCTCGGATACACCCCTGAGGAGGCGCGATTCATTCATGTCGCCGCGACGCACTCCGGCTACTTCACTCATCGGCAGTTTCTTATATTCTCAGGAACAAAGCCGGGCAAACACTCCCAGAAGTTCCTTACGAAGCTCTTGAGCCAAAAACACGCGACGTATCACACCTACCCGAGCGGCGGTCGCGTGTATCACATCTTTGCGAGAAAAGTCTTCCGGGCCTTGGAGCGAGATGACCTTCGCACACGCCGAAGACACCAGCTGGACTACATCAAGACGCGCCTGGTTGCGCTCGATTTCGTCCTTGGCAACCTCGATTGCGAGTACCAAGAGACGGAGGCAGAAAAAGTCCCGTTCTTCGAGTCCCAGTTCAATATCAACCGCTCGTTGCTGCCGTGCAAGATTGACCGTTTTCCTATCTTTGTTAGAAAGGCTTCGACGGCATCTTCTGTTGTTAGTCTGACCTATGTTGATGCTTCTTCTGTGACGCTTCAGGGCTTCGTAACGCACCTCCAAGCGTACCGTGGCCTGCTTCGATCCCTGCCCCAATTTGAATTCCTTTATATCGCTCCCACAGATCGCTTTTTCAACAAAGCGAGCCTTGAGTTTTCCCGGATTGTGTTGGCCTCGAAAGGAGCAGTGTCGAAAGACCAAATTCTCCGATATTTCGACCTGCGCAAGCGATGGGAAGCTGAGGAGCGGGTAGCGGCGAAAGACGTTGTTTTCCTGAATGCTGCCAGGAGTGAATTGAGGGATGCGACTGTCGAGCTGCAATACCGGAAATGGACCGAGGACGCGATTAATAACGACGACATTACCGGTCATCTCGGCAGTCCCGCGCCACAAATTCATGGCACGTTTGTGCCGCAGAAATGTGGCGAGTCTCTGTCCGTTTTCTACCGCTCGCACGGGGGATTGGGTGAAAGGCCCGATGACACAGTGCCAGATACCTTTTCACCCAGCGTTTCACCGGAAGGCTTGCAACTATGAGGCAATACGGGACAAGCAGGAAAGGACTTAGCCAGCGACGGAGCCAAAAGACGAACGCGCAAAAATCGCGCGGTTGGGCGGTAGCGACCCCACTTTTGGCGGCTTTCAGCCGCCCAACGCCTTACGGCGCCGGGGGTCGCTACCGCCCAAGCTGTCCAACAGATTTGTCGGCTCCGTCGCTAGTGACCCTGCGAGGAAAGCACCCACAGAGTTTGAATTCGAACGGGAGGAGATCAAAGCGATGGCTCTGATTCCGAAAGTTGAACCAAAGCAAGAAAAGAAGGTCGTGTCCGCACGGTTGGGGACAGGCACTCTGCTCTATTCGAAGATGCCCTGGCCGATGACAGCGGCAATGGTCCCTCAGACATGGAATGAGTATTTTCTTCGACTGATTGCGTTGCGGGAACCATGGACTTACGCCGGCCTCAAAGCTTCCTATCATGTGATGCTCTTTAGCACGCCTTACATCGCCTATTCCTTTTTGTTGTCCGCGCTGTACATCTTCACGTTGCGGCCCAGGCGACCAGGAAGGCCGCAGGCCCTGCCGCCCTATCCTCCTATCGAAAGCCGAAACAATCTGACTTTAGTTATAGGCGAAATTCACAATCCTCGTCTTCCGATACCCGCCGAGCAGCCGAGCTGGCTTATCATCCCGGAACGAGGGCTCTTCACCGGCACGATCATCGTTGGGGCTATTGGCAGTGGCAAAACCAGTTGCGCGATGTACCCGTTCACGGACCAACTGTTGGGTTTTCGCGCAACCGATCAGGCTTCAAGAGCCAGCGGGCTCGTGCTTGAGGTCAAAGGCGATTTCTGCCACAAGGTGAGGGAGATACTTAGGAAACGTGGGCGCGAGAACGATTACCTGGAAATCAGTCTGGATTCCCAGTGGGCCTATAACCCGCTCCATAACGATCTAGACGGTTATGCACTCGCCTACGGAATTGCGTCCCTTTTGAACAACCTGTTCGGCAAGGGCAAGGAGCCTTTCTGGCAGCAAGCGTACACAAATCTAATCAAATTCATCATCATTCTTCATAAGGTCGGCTTCAATTATGTGACTTTGTTTGATGTCTATGAGTCGGCGATATCGCAGGAAGTATTTGAGAAAAAGCTGCGTGTCGCCGAGGAGAACATTTTAGGGAAATCTTTTTTCGCTGTGTCGCGTGAAACGTTTCAGCCGCACGCGCGGGAGCTCGCGGAAGTGGGGTTTGACGCCGATGAAAGCGGCCAGCATTACCGCGTTCCCGATTCCTCTGCGGCCAAGGACCTCCTGCAGAGACTCGGAATCGAATCGACCGTCCAACATGAACCTCCTACCGGCGGCATCGACCAGGATAAGAAGGAGCAACTCGAATCTGTCAAACGCTGGTACAATGGCGACTGGAAAAATCTCGACAAGAAACTCCAAACTTCCATTGTCGAGGGCATCTCGGTTTTTCTCTCACTGTTTGACGACAATCCCCGTGTCAAAAGGACCTTCTGCCCGCCAGTCGATCTGTATCAGGAAGGCGCAACGCCGGCGTCAGGCCGGAAACCCCTTCCCCCGATCGCAACCTTGTTAGAGCAAGGCAAGATCATTGCGTTGAATTTTCCAGTCAGCATGAATCCAGGGCTGGCGAGGGCGATTGGCGTAATGCTCAAAATGGATTTTCAACGCGCCGTCCTGAATCGAATTCCCAATATTGCCTCACAGCCAGAGAAGTACTGGCGACCCATCGTATTTATATGCGACGAATACCAGCACTTCGCCACGGTCGGCGAAAACGAGCCGAGTGGGGACGAAAAGTTCTTTACCCTCTCTAGGCAAGCAAAATGCATCCCGCTTGTCGCGACACAAAGCATCAGCTCACTGAAAACAACGCTGCCAGGCGAGACCTGGCGGACTTTGCTGCAAACCTTCCGGACGAAAATCTTCTTGGCGTTGTCGGACGACTTCTCAGCCAAGATTGCCAGTGAGCTTTGCGGCCAAGACGAGAAATGGCGGCTCAACTACAACATCTCGGAAAGCGGGCACGATTCAAGGGTTAGCTATCTGACAGGCAAGCCCTTGGCGGACAAGGCGCACATCAGCACCTCCAAAACCTATAGCCAGCAGCGGGACTATAGATTCGACATGAAAACCTTTACCGAACTGCGCAACGCGCAGTCGATCGCGTTGGCGTATAACGGCCTAGATCCCTTGCCGCCAATGTTTTGCTATCTGAAGCCCTATTTCAACGACGTGAACAAATCCTATTTTCAACAGCTAGCTGAAGGACGCCTGTGATGAATGGATTTGAGCTGATTCTTCCCTTTCTTCGTCCCATTCAACATCTGATCCTGGACCCAGAAATCAGCGAGATCATGGTCAATGGGCCGGAACGCATCTTCATTGAAAAGGCCGGGCATCTTCAGGCCGTTCCCGAGGTGAAGCTCACTTCTGAATCCCTCGTCGTCGCTGTCAAAAACATTGCTAGGCGACTAGGCGACGATATCTCGGACACGAAACCAATCCTTGATTCACGCCTCCCGGATGGAAGCCGCGTCGCCGCGGTCCTGCCGCCCTGCAGCATCCACGGGGTTGCTTTGACCATTCGCAAGTTCAACTCCCACAAATTCAAAATGCCCGACCTTATTGAAGCCGGCACGCTGACCACGAGCCTCGCTGACCAGTTGGCCGAATACGTCGCCGCTCGTAAGAACATCCTTATCTGTGGGGGCACGTCGAGTGGAAAGACGACTCTCGCAAATATTTTGACGGAATTCATCCCGGACGATGAGCGCATCGTCCTGATTGAGGACACCGCTGAGATTCAGATTCAGAAACCGAATGTGCTTCGATTCGAAGCCCGGCGGGAGCAAAACGGCCTCCCGGCCGTGACGATCCGGGATCTTCTGAAGGCGACCCTCCGCCACAGACCCGACCGCATCATCTTGGGAGAGATTCGTGGTGGCGAGGCGTTTGATCTTCTCCAATTACTCAATACAGGACACAGCGGCACAATCTCGACAGTCCACGCGAATTCCGCCACCCAAGGAATTTCACGATTTACCACGTGTGCCTTGCAAAGCGGCGTCGAGATGCCCTACCGGGCCATCAAAGCAAATATCGCGGAGTCCTTGGATGTAGTTGTTCAGATCGAGCGGCGGCCGGGAGCCCGTTTCGTATCGGAGGTGGCGGAGATACTTGGCTACGAGACCGAAGCCGACCGGTATCGATTTGAGTCCATTTACTCTCGTTCACAGCGAATATGATCGTATTCTGGGCGTTCCGACCGTATGGTTGATCTCTGTACCCTTTTAGGGTACGCTTGACCCCAGAATGGGTACAGCTAACGTGCTATCGGACACTCTCTTCGGACGGACCCGAGGGGCCGTGCTCTCCGTCCTGTACGGCCACGTCGACGAAGCGTTCTATCTGCGCCAACTGGCCCGCCGTACGGACATAGCTCTCGGGCCTGTTCAACGCGAGGTACGACAACTGGTTGATGCCGGCCTTGTCACTAGGAAAATCATTGGGACGCAGACGCTCTACAGCGCCAATCAAGGAAGCCCGGTCTTCGCGGAGAGCAAAAGCATAGTTACTAAGACGGTGGGAATGCATGACGTTCTGCATGCCGCGCTCGATCCGTTACGAAAGAA
>WNGI01046739.1_pt1 | contig 10444 bp, 10 predicted proteins | sample 5400621 | NCBI WGS metagenome assembly WNGI01 (sample SAMN13153374, study PRJNA577476) | soil metagenome | isolation source: 20 cm soil or saprolite under Garry oak tree replicate 1 | place: USA:California | collected 2016-06-15 | reverse complement strand
ATTGCAGGCAGCTGACGCGTCTGCCGGCGAAGGATCGGCTCATGCTCCGGCCACCGCCTCGGCCTCCTTGGGCCAGGCGACCTCCGCGCCGCGGACCGCACCCTGCAGGACCTTGTAGCTGAGCAGCGCGCACTTCAATCGGGCCGGTCCGATTGGCACGCCAAGCTCGTCCAGCAGCTGCTTGGGGTCCATGGCCTTGATCTCCTCGACGCTCTTACCGCGGAGGTCATCGGTCAGGATCGATGCGGAAGCCTGGCTGATCGCACAGCCACGACCATCGAACGCGACGTCGGCGATCTTGTCCCTCGCTTCGTCGAGCCGGATGGTCATGCTCATCTCGTCGCCGCAGGTCGGGTTCGAGTCCGCGAACTCCAGGTCATGCGGATCAAGATGGCCCTTGTTGTGCGGCGTCCGGTAGTGCTCGAGGATGAAGTCGCGGTACAGGTTGTCCATCAGCTGCTCACCCCGAAGACCCGCTGTACCTCCCCCACCGCGGAGCTGAGCGCCTCGACGTCGTCCAGGTCGTTGTAGACGTAAAAGCTCGCCCGGGTGGTGGCCGGGATGTCGTAGCGGAGCATCACCGGCATCGCGCAGTGATGGCCGGCTCGGACAGCGACTCCCTCGTGGTCGAAGATGGTCGCCACGTCGTGCGGGTGGACGCCGTCGAGCAGCAGGCTGATCACGCCAGCATGCGTCTCGGGGTCCTCGGGCCCCAACAGCCGGACGCCAGGCATTGCGGAGAGCGCCGTCCAGGCGTGCTCGAAGAGGTATTTCTCGTGCTCGCGCACGCGGTCCATGCCGATGGCTGACAGGTAGTCGATGGCGGCTCCCAGCCCGATCGCCTCCACGATGGCCGGTGTGCCGGCTTCGAACTTGTAGGGCACCTCGTTCCACTCGGCGCCCTCGAGCGTGACCCGGATGATCATGCTCCCGCCGGTCATGAAGGGCGGCATCTCCTCGAGGAGCTCGCGTCGAGCCCAGAGCGCGCCGATTCCCGACGGACCGAGCATTTTGTGGCCAGATAGCGCCAGGAAGTCGCAGCCGAAGGCCTGCACGTCGACCGGCATGTGGGGGGCGGACTGCGCCGCGTCCACGAGGACGAGCGCGCCTGCGGCGTGCGCCTGCTTCACGAGCTCCGCGACAGGGTTGATGGTTCCCAACGCGTTGCTGACGTGTGCCACGGCGAGCAAGCGCGGCGGCCGGCCGTCGCGGGGCTCGAGCTTGGCGGCCATGTCGTCGAGGTCGAGCCGACCATCATCGGTGATCGCCACGTACTCGAGGGTGGCACCCACCTCGGCGCACAGCTGCTGCCAGGGCACGATGTTGGCGTGGTGCTCGAGCTGGGTCGTGATGACTCGGTCCCCCTCCCCCACGTTGGTGCGGCCCCAGGAATAGGCGACGAGGTTGATCGCCTCGGTCGCGTTGCGCACGAACACGCACTCGCGCTCCGTGGGCGCGTTGATGAAGCCCGCCAGCTTGCGACGCGCACCCTCGAAGCGACCCGTGGCGTCCTCGGAGAGCTCGTAGATCCCGCGATGGACGTTCGCGTAGTGGTGGGCGTAGGTGTCAGCCATGGTGTCGATCACGATGCGCGGCTTGGGCGAGGAGGCGGCGGCATCCAGGTAGACGAGCCGCTTGCCCGCGCCGGTCGGGTTGTCGAAGACGGGGAAGTCAGCGCGCAGCGCGGATCCGGAGAAGCCACCCGGAACCCCGGTCTGTGCCTTGGGAATTGCCTGCTGCACCGCCATCGGTCTACCTCGAAGTCTACGCGCGCTCTGCGACCGGCTCGGGGGTCTCAGCCTGGTCCAGCACGCCCACCGGCAGGCCGACCTGCTCCCGCACCCAGTCGTACCCGTTGGCCTCAAGCTGGTGGCTGAGTTCCTCATCGCCGGACATCACGATGCGGCCGTCCATCAGCACGTGCACGAAGTCGGGGCTCACATAGTTCAGCATGCGCTGGTAGTGGGTGATCATCAGCACCCCCATCTCCGGTGACAGAGTGGCGTTGATCCCCTCGGCCACCGTCCGCAGCGCGTCGATGTCGAGGCCCGAGTCGGTCTCGTCCAGGATGGCCAGCTCCGGATTCAGGACGGCCATCTGCAGCATCTCGAGGCGCTTCTTCTCGCCGCCCGAGAAGCCCTCGTTGACGTAGCGGCTGGCGAAGGAGGGATCCATGCGCAGCAGCGCCATCTTCTCCTCCATCATCCGCCGGAACTTGGCGAGTGGGATGCCGGTGTACTTGATCGCATCCTCGCCCTCGGCGCCCGCCTGCTTGGGGTGGTGCACCGCGTTGTAGATGTTGCGCAGGAAGCTGGCCACGGTCACGCCCGGTATCGCCGAGGGGTACTGGAAGGCCAGGAACAGGCCCAAACGAGCGCGCTTGTCGGGCGACATACCGATGGGGGTTGGTCCGGCCAGCAGGTTCTGGCCGCGCCAGGTGATGGTGCCGGCGTCGGCGTGGTAGTCGGGATGGCCCATCAGGGTGTATGCGAGGCTCGTCTTGCCCGATCCGTTGGGCCCCATCAGGGCGTGCACCTCGCCCTGGCGGACGATCAGGTTCACGCCCTTGAGGATCTTCTTGCCGCCGATGCTCACTTCGAGATTGGCGATTACCAGTTCATCGGTCATGAGTCGGTCGTTGTCGCTCCTGCATAGGTGGGTGCTGAATCGCGCGCCAGCGCGGCCGCGGGGACGGCCTGCCGCGCGGCGTGCTCGGCAATCCGCCGCTTGCGGACCGCGGGTGGATAGGGCGGGCCGCCTGCCGAGGCGGCCACCTCGGCGAGGGTCGTGGAGCCGAGCGCCAGGTCCAGCGATTCATGGACGCGCTGGAAGAGATCGTGGACGCTGCAGGTCTGGGGCCGATCGCACACCTCGAGGTTGTCCGCGCCGGCACACGGCATCTCCAACAGCGGGCCAGCGAGCTGGTAACCACCCGACTGGCCGCGCGTCGCGCTCACCAGGCCGGCGCGTCGCAGCTGACCGACGAGCTGCTCGAGGTAGGCGTGCGGCAGCTTCTCGCGGCGTGCCACGCCGGCGAGCGAGACAGGGCCGTCCCCGTCGTGCCGCGCGAGCTGAATGAGCAACCGGATCCCGTACTCGGTGCGGGTGCTGACCTTCATGCGTCGAGCTCCACCTGCACGTCGTCACCCACGGTTCGCGTGGCGTAGGCCCGAACCGGCACGACCGGCGGCAGGGCGAGGACGCGCCCGGAGAAGAGGTCGAAGCGACCTCCGTGGCGCGGGCACTCGACCGCGTTCTCGTCGAGCTCGCCTTCGCCAAGGACTCCGCCGTCGTGGGTGCAGACGTTGTCGATTGCGCCCCATTCGCCGTCCTCGGTCAGGCCCACGCACAACGAGCGCCCGTCGATCTCCACGACGCGGACGGTTCCGGGTGCGATCTCGCTCGCGCGCCCGACGGTCACGAAGCCGCTCACCTGCGCCGCCTGCTCCATCGCGGTCATGCGGCCGCCTCCGCCTCGTCGAAGGCCTCGGAGTGACCGATACGTTCGGCGAGCGCCGCAAGCATCGTGGTCCGCACCGGCTCCACGGGGATCTTGGCGATCACCTGCTCGAAGAAGCCGCGGACGATCATGCGCTCGGCCTCGGCGGCGTCGAGGCCCCGTGACTCCGCGTAGAAGCGCTGGATCGGATCGATGGCACCGGCGGTCGCGCCGTGCCCGCAGCGCAACAGGTCGTTGGTCTTGATCTCGAGCACGGGGATCGGCTCGGCACCGGCATGCGGAGAGAGCAGCAGGTTGCGGCACTCCTGGTAGCTGCTCGACTGGCGGGCGGTCTCCTCCACGCGGGTCACTCCGTAGAAGCCGGCGCGCGCACGGTCGTAGAGCGCCGAGAGGTAGAGCAGATCCGAGGTCGTGTGATCCGCGATCAGGTCCTGCAGGCTATTGATGTCGATGTGCTGGTCGTCTCCGGCCGCCAGCAGGCCGAGCAGCAGGCTCGTGCCGCCCTTCCCGGACATGCGAAGGTCGAGACCCAGCTTGGTGACCCGCGAGCCAACCTGTGTGTTCAGGGTGGTGACCGTCGCGTCGGGGCCGACGTCCACCCGCTGCGCACCGATGTTCCAGACCGCGTCACCCAGGCGCTGCAGGTTGGCGTACTGCACCCTCGCCCCTTGCAGTGCGTGGATCGCCACCGTGCCGCCGAACCAGCCCGGCGCGCCGTCGGGCGAGACGAGCTCCTCGAGCAGCGTCACGCTGCTCGCCTCATCGGCGACGACCAGGGTGTGGGGCAGGAACGTGGCATCCGCGCGTGGCTGCGTGATGCGAGCGATGAGCGTCCCATCGACCTCGAGGCCGCGCGGGACGTATAAGAAGGTGCCGCCAGTCCAGCCCGCGAGCGAGAGAGCCCAGAAGGCCGCGTGCGAAGCGACTCCGTCGCCGACACCCAGGTAGGGCCGCACCAGGTCGGGGTGATCGCGGGCGGCGGTGGCGAGGTCCGTGAAGACGACACCACGATCCGCTAGACGCGAGTCGGGTAGCTCCGGACGGAACGCCGCCTCCTCCAGCAGCGCGCCATCGCGCGGCAGCTCCTTCAACGGCGTTCGACGCCACTCCTCCTCCTGGCCGGTGGGGAACGGCGTCTCCATCGCACGCTGCAGCCAGGATCGGCGCAGCTCGCGCAGCCAATCGGCCTCGCCGTGGCGCTCGCTGATGCGCCCGATCGCCGCCGCGTCGAGCGGTAGCGGCCGGGCTTCGACCACCTCCACGCCCATCGGTCTAGCCGACCGCCCCTTCCATCTGCAGCTGGATCAGGCGGTTCATCTCGACCGCGTACTCCATGGGCAGCTCCTTGACGATCGGCTCGATGAAGCCGTTGACGATCATGGCCGCCGCCTCGGCCTCGGTCATGCCTCGGCTCATCAGGTAAAAGAGCTGCTCGGAGCCGACCTTGGAGACCGTCGCCTCGTGACCGATGGTGACGTCCTCCTCGTCGATCTCCATGTAGGGGTAGGTGTCCGAGCGCGCCTCATCGGAAAGGATCAGCGCGTCGCATCGGACCGTGGACTTAGCCTTCTTGCAGCCTGGGTAGACCTTGATCAGGCCGCGGTAGCTGGTTCGACCCGTGCCCTGGCTGATTGATTTGGAGGTGATCAGGCTGGTGGTGTTCGGCTCGGCATGAATGATCTTGCCGCCCGCATCCTGGTGCTGATCCGATCCCGCGAAGGCGATCGACAGCACCTCTCCGTGCGCCCGCTCGCCGAGCAGGTAGATGGAGGGGTACTTCATGGTGACTCGAGAGCCGAGGTTGCCGTCCACCCACTCCATCACCGCGTCCTCGTAGGCGACGGCCCGCTTGGTGACGAGGTTGTAGACGTTGTGGCTCCAGTTCTGGATGGTGGTATATCGGACGCGCGCGCCCTTCTTGACGATGATCTCGACCACCGCGCTGTGCAGGGAGGCGGTGGTGTACGTGGGGGCCGTGCAGCCTTCCACGTAGTGCACGCTGCTCCCCTCGTCCGCGATGATCAGCGTCCGTTCGAACTGGCCCATGTTCTCGGTGTTGATCCGGAAGTAGGCCTGCAACGGCAGCTCGACGTGGACGCCCTTGGGCACGTAGATGAAGCTGCCGCCGCTCCAGACGGCGGTATTCAGGGCCGCCAGCTTGTTGTCGTTTGCCGGAATTACGGTCCCGAAATACTCCTTGAAGATCTCCGGGTACTCCTTGAGCGCCTGATCGGTGCCCATGAAGATGACGCCCAGCTTCTCGAGATCCGCTCGGATGTTGTGGTAGACGACCTCCGAGTCGTACTGGCCCCCGACCCCGGCGAGGTACTTCTTTTCCGCCTCCGGGATTCCGAGCTTGTCGTAGGTGCGCCGGATGTAGTCGGGCACGTCGTCCCAGGACTGCACCGCCTTGTCGGTGGGCGCGATGTAGTAGTAGATGTCCTGGAAGTCGATGGGAGCCAGGTTCGCGCCCCAGGTCGGCATCGGGCGCGCCTCGAAGTGCCGGTACGCCTTGAGCCGCAGCTTTGTCATCCACTCCGGCTCGTCCTTGAATCGGCTGATCCCCTCGACCACCTTCGCCGAGAGCCCCTTTTTGGCAATGTTCAGGTGCTTGGCATCGGCGTCATGCCATCCGTACTTGTAGTTGTCCGGAAGCTGGCTGAGGGCAGGGTTGGGAAGGGCCATCGTTCCTCGGTTCGTGTGTTCGCGCTGAGCGGAATGAATCCCGACTGATTTAGTCGGTGATCACGCTCATGGTCGCCTATCGCGCCGAGCGAGTCAATTCGAGGGTCGGTCCAGGAGCCGCGGCCGCTGGCCCGCGCCGAAGCTCACTCGGCCATCCGATGCAATGTCGACTCTCAGGAGCTCGTGGAGCGTTCGCCGCCAGTCCGCGTCGTCCTTGATGGGCCGATCGAGGCGTTGGCCGCCCCGGCTTCCAATCACCTGGTCGCGGCTGACCGTTACCCAGCCATCGGGGAACGCCTGCGAGACGGTCGCCCGCCTGACAAAGCCAGAGGCCGGGTCGGTCGAGTAGGCACGGCACTGCTCGAGATAGTCCTCGAGGCCGTGCGGCTCGAGGGTGAACCGATATCCCCAGCGGGACCGCATTCCGAGCTCTTCGGCGACGAGCGTGGCATCCTCCTCGGCCACGCGAAAGCGCCGACCATTGCGCATTTGTGTTGCCCGCTCGTCGATGTCGAGCGGCTCGAGCGCGAAATAGCCGAACCCGACATCGGCCAACCAGCGGCGGTCGAGCTCGACCAGAAGCGCGAGGTGCGCGAATGGCGGCTCGAGACCCTCGGCGGTGAAGGGACGGGCTGCCAGGCGCCCGTCGGCGGGTGACGACCTTGTCGAACAAGGCCTCGCGCTCGAGCCGGATGGACACGCCAAGGAAGCAGTCGAGCGCCTCGAAGGGAACCGCGAGGAGATGGGCGCGCTGCAGGGCTCGCAGCGTTTCCGCGGTGGGTGATATTGAGCCGACATAGCCGATGCGCTTCAGGTAGGCGCCGGCGTCAAAGGTCATGCCGCAGCGAGCTGCGCGAGCTCGCTCGCTTCCAGCCGGGCCTCGACGAATGCACGAGCCATCTCGACCGGGACGAAGCCGTTGGCCAGGGCCAGCTGGGCAACCCGACCCGCGCGCACATAGGCGACGGCAAAGCGTCCCGATTCGGGATCGCCCAGCACCCGCTCCTCGTCGCGATCCGGCGCCCAACCCACCACGTCGAGCATCTGGCCCGCGAACTCCGAGTAGACCCATGGGGCACGCGGCGGCGGCACGGCCTCACCCAGCATGCCCAGCGCCGCAAGCTCCCCGCCCTCCCGAGCCGCGTGCCAATGCTCCACCCGAATTGCCATGCCCTCGGCGAGGGGATGCGGAACACGCGCCACGTCACCCGCCCCGAAGATGCCGGCTGCGGCCGCTCGCGACCCATCCAGCACGATCCCGTCATCAACCGTCAGCCCGGCCTCTTCCGCCAGCCCGGTGCGGGGCGCCACTCCAACGCCGGCCACTACCACCGCAGCCGGCAGGGCCTGCCCGCCGACCAACGGTCCGTTCTTACCGATGCGCTCGACGAGCGCGTCCAACCGGAGATCGACTCCGACCTCCTTCAGACGGCCTTGCGCCCATCCGGAGATCACTTCCCCAAGAGTGCCGCCCCACAACCCGCTCGTCGCCTCGAGCACCGTGACGCGCAGGCCCAGCGCCGAGAGCGAGGCCGCGACCTCGACACCAATGAATCCGCCGCCGACGACAACCGCCGGCGCCCCGAGGCCGGCGGCCTGCGCGGCCGAACGAATCTGCTCCGCGTCATCGAGCGTGCGCAGGGTGTGGACCTGGTCACCGCCGGGTACGAGGAGCCGCCGCGGCTCTGCGCCGGTCGCGAGCAGGCACCTGTCGAAGCGAATCATCCTGCCGTCGCTCAGCCGCACGCGGCGGGCGGCGACATCCAGCTCACTGACGGCCACGTCGGTCAGAAGCTGGACGCGATGGCGGCTGTACCAATCGGGCGGCTCGACCATCGCCAGCTCCTCAGAAGCCTCGCCACGCAGGAGCTCCTTGGAGAGCGGCGGTCGGTTGTAGGGCGCCGCGGGCTCTTGCCCGACGAGGACGATCGATCCCTGGAATCCCCGGCGGCGCAGCATCCGGGCGCAGCGGGCTGACGCCACACCCCCACCGATCAGCAGGATTTCGGCGGATTGCGGCCTGGGGGGCATCGGGCTATGCGGTTTCGGTGGTCAGCACGCCGGCAGCATCGAGGTCGCGGAGAAGGACGGCCGGCGAGAGCTCCTCGGCGAGGAGCCGCTGGAAGCCGAGCGTTTGCCCTTCGATCTCGAGCCAGGGACGAATGAGGCGCGCCCCCTCGCTGTAGGTGAAGCTGTAGGTCCGGTTCACGGGATCCCGCAGGACTCGAATCGCGTGATCGACGCGGTCGGGTGGCCTGACAGCGACCTCGGCCAGGTAGTCGCGCACTTCTCGCTCGGACGTCCCGTCGTGATGGAGGAGGATCCCCGCATTCCCCATGGCACCCTGCAGCGCGTTGAGCCCTTGCCGCACCGCCACCGCGGCTGCCCAATCCGCTCGCACCCCGACCATCTCGCCAATCCGTCGGAGCTCATCGGCGAGCTCGCCATCGGTCATCACAACCTCGAGGCCGACATCTGCCTGGCCCTCCGAGAGGACCGCTTCGGGCGTGTTCATGGTCTGCATCGTGGCTTCGCCCAGGCCGGCAGCAGCGGCGAGCGTCTGCTCTTTGGTCACGTGCTCCACGTGATGCCCGGGGTAGGCCTCGTGCGCGGCCCAGAACGCGATCAGGCCCACATCGGCGGGCAGGTCGACATTGACCTCGATGCGGGTTCGACCGTTGCCAAGGAAGCCTGCGTAGGCCATCCACGGCCGATCGTGGGCGACCTGCCACTCGATTGATTCCTCGCGCGGGAGCCGGAAGTCGCGCCGCGTGGCCGCACGAAACCGGGAGGCCGAGGCCTCGACCGCCGGCACCACCAGATCCGGTGCCACCCGGATTGCCGCTCGCAGGTCCGCGAGCCGCTCATGGAGCGAACCCGGCCCGGGAAGGGCCGCATCGATGCGGTCGCGGGCGGCGCTCAGCTCACCCTCTGGTACTGGTCGAATGGGAATCCCGAACAGCTCCTCGACGAGATCGAGATAGGCGATCTCCTCCCCGCCTGCTTGCCGCGCGAGCGCGCTCATCGCCCGGAGCTGACCCATGAACCAGAGGCGTCGGTCGTCGCCCGCGACACCGTCACCATCCAGGGCGCGTGCGAGATCCTGGAGGGCTAGCGCCTCGTCGTGCAGCTCGGCAGCCAGTGGCTGGGGCTCGCCGCGGGCGATCTCTGCCAGCTCCGGCGGTCCAACGTAGCTGTCGACGAAACCGGGCGAGATGCGGTCCAGGCGCAGGCCGAGCAGCAGGTAGCGTCGGGCGAGCTCGTCCACGTCGGAATGCTACGGCCCGGATGCGGACCGCTCCACCAACAACCCGGGCCGCTCCCCCCGCCAGGCGAGCGTCGGGACTAGATGATCCCCCTGTCGTGGAACGCGCCGAACGCCTGGTTGGCGGCCCCGTTCCCGTAGAGGTTCCGCACGGTCCGGACGATGTCGGTCGCGAGTGAGGGCATCGTCGGGTTGTCCTGGCCGATATGGGTGAGGAGGATCGCCGTGTCGGCGTGCGTGTGGCCCAGTGCGGTGCGCAGGTTCCAGAGCGCGTGCGACCAGATCTCGCCGTCGTCGTGGACCTCGCCATCGAGGTCGGCCGGGTACATCTTGGTGGTGTCCAATCGGCGCAGGCAGTGCATCGGCCCGGGCGTGTAGGAGGTGGAATCCCAATCCGCCACGCAGGCGGGATCCGGGGTTGGGGCGACGATGTTGGTGACGTCTGCTGCCCAGTACTCACCGAAGCCTTCGCCGATGGCGCCCGACTGCTCACCGGCACCGTAGAAGGTGGGCGAGGAGGAGAAATGCAATGCGTGACCGTACTCGTGCAGGATGACCTCCGCGTCCTCCGCGTCGTCGACGCCGCCCTTGCCAAAGCGCAGCTCGAGCTTCGGGTGATCCGTCGCGAAGCTGTTGTCGTAGCCGAGCTGGTTCAGGCGAACGAGCTGTGGTCGGTTGTCGATGCCCGGGTAGGTCGAGCCAAACCCCAGTGACTGGATGTACCGCTGCGCGGTGGTGATCCAGTAGTAGGACATCACCTGCTCGAAGCGGTCGTCGTGGCGGTTGTAGAGATACTGGCCGCCGGTCGAGAAGGCCGGGTCGCCGGTCTCGGAGTACACGCAGGCCCATGCTCCACACAGATAGCCGCTGCCATCCAGGTCGGTCAGCTGGACCGTCACATAGGCCGGCTGCAGCGCCGCATAATCGGCGTCCTTCTGGTCGGTTAGCGATTCGTCCCGGAGCTGCGCGACGGGATTCGGGAAGAAGACCCGTCCCGATGCCGTCGAGCCGAAGCCGCCGCCCTGCTTCGCGAT
>WNGI01007312.1_pt1 | contig 10444 bp, 9 predicted proteins | sample 5400621 | NCBI WGS metagenome assembly WNGI01 (sample SAMN13153374, study PRJNA577476) | soil metagenome | isolation source: 20 cm soil or saprolite under Garry oak tree replicate 1 | place: USA:California | collected 2016-06-15 | reverse complement strand
AGACGTCGAGGTAGACGCCGAGTCTCGGCAGCTCGGCGTCTACCGGTTGACACTCTCCTGTCTTCCCCGAGAAATTCCCCCAGGCTGGTTCGCGTCAAGGAGCATGGATGCCCCGAGTCATTTTCTGGGACGTCGACACCCAGTACGACTTCATGAAGGCCGACGGCAAGCTGTACGTGCCGCAGGCCGAGCACATCATTCCGAACCTGAAGCAGCTCAGCGACTACGCCCACGGTCACGGCATCCGGATCGTCGCCAGCGCCGACGATCACGTCGTGACCGATTCCGAGATTTCCGAGCAGCCGGACTGGAAGACGACCTTCCCGGCCCACTGTTTGCGAGGGACGCCGGGCCAGAAGAAGATCCCCGAGACCGCGCTGCGCGACCCGCTCGTCATCGAGCCGGCGCGCGGCGACGCGCAGGCGCTCGGCGATCGCCTGCGCGGTCATCGGGGCGACATTCTCCTCCACAAACATCGGTTCGACGTGTTTACCAACGAGAACGTGACGACTGTGCTGAACCTGCTCGACCCCGAAGACATCGTGCTCTACGGCGTCGCCACCGATGTGTGCGACAAGGCGGCGGTGGAGGGCTTGCTCGAGCGGCGGCCCCACACCCGGCTGTTCGTCGTGACGGACGCGATCCGCGGAATCGACCGCGATGCGTCGGAGCAACTGCTGCGGGAGTGGGGTGATGAAGGGGTGCGGCTGATCAGAACGAAGGAAATCGTGGAGGAGGGGCTGGTCGAGGCGCTCGCCCGCGCCACGGCATGACGGCGCCCGCGTTCGGGCGCTTTTTTCTGCCCGGCCCGACGGACGTGCATCCGGACGTCCTGGCGGCCATGCAGCGCCCGATGATCGGCCACCGCTCGAGCGGGATGGAACGGCTGCTCCAGGGGCTCGAGCAGCCGCTCGCCCGGCTGTTCCGCACTTCGCGCACCGTCCTCGTCGGCACGACGTCGGCCACCGGGTTCATGGAGATGGCGGTGCGCAACGGCGTGCGCCAGCGGGCGCTGTCGCTCGTCAACGGGTCATTCAGCGAACGTTTTGCGAAACTGGTCGGCGCCTGCGGCAAGGAGTGCATCCGGCTCGACGTCCCGCTCGGCTGCGCGGTCGAGCCCGATATGTTGCGCGATGCGCTGCGTCGCACCCCGGTGGATGCGGTGACCCTCGTTCATTCCGAGACGTCCACGGGCGTGTTGCAGGACGTCGCGGCCCTGGCCGCGGTGGTGCGCGAGTTCGACGACGTGCTCCTGCTGGTCGACGCCGTGACCTCACTGGCGGGCTCGCCGGTCGAGACCGATCCGTGGGGACTCGACTTCGTGCTCACGGGCTCGCAGAAGGCGCTCGCCCTGCCGCCGGGGCTCGCGCTCGGCGTCGCCTCCGAGCGGATGCTCGAGCGGGCCAAGACCCTGCCGAACCGCGGGCTGTATTTCGATCTGGTGAGCTTCGTGCAGGCGACCACCAAGCACCAGCCGACCAACACACCGGCGATCTCGCTGTTGTACGCGCTCGAGACCCAGCTCGCCCGCATCGAGCGGGACGGGGGCGTCGAGGCGCGCTGGCGGCGCCACGACGCGATGCGCGCGCGTGTGGAGGCATGGAGCGAGCAACGCGGCGTGCCGTACGTGCCGCGCGAAGGGCGACGCAGCTGGACCGTGTCGTGTCTCAAGCTGCCCGACGGCACGAGCTCGAAGACGGTCGTGGGCGGCCTCAAGGAGGCGGGCTGGACCATCGGCGCGGGGTACGGGTCCCTCAAGGACAGCACGATCCGGATCGGTCACATGGGTGATCACACGGTGGGGGCGCTCGAGGAGCTGCTCGCCCTGCTCGACGGGCTGGTGGCGTGACGTTCCGCGTGGTGGTCGCCGATCGCGTGGCGGAAGGCGGGCTGCAGCTGCTCGCCGCCACGCCGGACATCGAGGTGGCGAGCTTCGCCGGGAAGCCGCGGGAAGAGCTGGAGCGGGCGCTTGCCGGGGCGGACGCCCTGATCGTGCGGAGCGAGACGCGGGTCACTGCCGACCTGCTCACGCGCGCCCCGCGCCTCCGGGTGATTGCGCGCGCGGGTACCGGCGTGGACAACATCGATGTTCCTGCCGCGACGCGGCGCGGCATTGCCGTGATGAACGCGCCGGGGGCGAATACGGTGAGCGCGGCGGAGCACGCCATGGGGCTGCTGCTCGGCCTGGTGCGGCACATCCCCTGGGCGGCCGAGGCGATGCGGCGCGGGGAGTGGGATCGCAAGCGGTTCGAAGGCACCGAGCTCCGCGGCAAGACGATCGGAGTCGTGGGACTGGGGCGCATCGGCGGTCACGTCGGCCAGCTCGCCCGGGCGTTCGGGATGCAGGTCGTCGGACACGATCCGTACCTCGCGCCCGAGCGCGCGGCCGAGCTCCAGATCAAGCTGATGCCGCTGGAGCAGCTGCTGCAGCAGGCCGACGTCGTCACGCTGCACGTCGCGTACACCGAGCAAACGCACCATCTGATCAACGCCGAACGCCTGGCCCTCATGAAACGCACCGCGGTGCTCGTCAACACGGCGCGCGGCGAGCTGGTGGATGAAGCGGCGCTCGCAGAGGCGATCCGGGCGAAGCGCATCGCCGGAGCGGCGATCGATGTGTTTGCGGTCGAGCCGTTGCCGGCGGACGCGCCGCTGCGGCAGCTGCCGGGGGTGATCCTCACGCCGCACCTCGCAGCATCGACCGCCGAAGCGCAAGAGCGCGTCAGCTTGGAGGTGTGCACCGCGGTGCGCGAGGCGTTGCTCGCGGGTGATTTGTCGTTCGCGCTGAACGTCCCGGGCCTCTCCGGCGAGCTGTTGCGCCGCCTCGGCCCGCTGCTCGATCTGGCGCGGCGGCTGGGGCGTCTCGCGCTCGCCCTGGCCGACGGGCCGGTGCAGGCGATCGAGGTCGCCTACGGCGGCAAGGACGAGGCGGCGCCGCGGCCCGTGCTGATCGCCGCCGTCGAAGGCTTACTCAGCGCGATGAACGTGACGCCGGTGAGCCTCGTGAACGCGCTGCTCATCGCCGAGGAACGGGGGATCCAGCACGCCCGCAAGACCGGCATGCCGGAGCCGGGATTCGAGATCACCGTCGGCGTGAAGCTCGCCACGGCCAAGAGCCGCGTGCGCGTGGCCGGCGCGCTGGTCGGAAACAGCCACGGCCGCGTGGTGCGTATCGACGACTACCACGTCGATGTGGCGCCCGAGGGCTGGATGCTGGTCATCCGCAACCGCGACGTGCCCGGTGTGATCGGACGCGTCGGCACGCTGCTCGGCCAGGCGGGGATCAACATCGGCAGCTACCACCAGGCGCGCCGCGCGACGGCGGGGACCGACGCCCTGGCCGCCATCACCGTCGATCAGGCGCTCACGAACGGCGTGCTCGAGCATCTGGGGCGCGCGCCCGACGTGCTGGACGTGCGGCTGGTGCACTTCGGGGATTGAGCCTCGCTGGCTCGCTCGCCTCCCCCGGCGCCGGGCGCTAAGTTGGCGCACCCCTCACTCGTGAGTTGCCAATGGAGGCACGTCGGCTGACGCTGGGTGACGTGGTTTACACCCGAGAACGTGTGCTGTTTGCCGTGATGGTCCTGGTGAGCCTGCTCATCTACGGTGGCGTAGGGCTCGTGGTGTTTTCAGATGCCTCGACGGGAGGCGTGATCCTCTTCTACGGGGTGCTCCTGGCACTCGTTGCATTTCTGACTCACGCGCTTGCAGTGGGACGGATCCGTGGCAACGGCGTGCTGGTGTCGGAGCGACAGTTCCCTCTGCTTCATCAACTGGTGACCGCTCATGGCCAGCGCCTCGGGCTCACCGCTTCGCCCACCGTCTACGTGTTGGAATCCGGCGGCATCCTCAATGCATTCGCCACGAAACTGCTAGGCCGGAAGTTGGTGATCGTGAACGCGGACGTGCTGTCTTTGGCGGTGCGTCGCAGCCAGGCGGCCGTAAGCTTTATCGTAGCGCATGAGCTCGGGCACCACTGGCGTGGACATCTCAAGTGGCGTTGGCTCATCGCTCCGGCGCGTGTTGTGCCTTATCTGGGCGCTGCCTACTCACGCGCCTGCGAGTACACATGCGACCGAGTTGGTGCGTATTGTGAGCCCGAAGGAGCCATTGATGGACTGCTCGTGCTCGCGGCTGGAAGTTGGCTGCATGTCCATGTCAATGTTCAAGAGTTTGCGAGCCAAGCGGATACGGATCGGAGCTTTTGGATCCGGCGCGCAGAGTTGGTGAGTTCTCATCCCCGCCTGCCCAAGCGCGTGGCGGCACTGCTGGCGCTCGGCATCACCGGTCCAGCGACGCAACCTCTTACTGCGAGTGATGCTGCTGCCTAACAAGCGCGTGAAGCTCGCGGACGGTGGTCCACGCCACAATCCACCCGACGAGATGGTGCCAATGAACAGGCAAGATCAATACGAAAAATACAGCTCGTACATCGAGTCTGAAGGGTTGGACAGGTTACTCAATTTCAAAGAGAACGAAGCCTACAAAGACGGCGTGTTCGACGCCGTGAGCGGGAAATTGAGTATTCCAGTTCCACCACAACCCGATGATTTGGTTCGCCTTCACAAGCTCGTTAGAGAAAGACGATGCTTCACGGCTTTGGAATTCGGAGTGGGGTATTCAACGATTGTCATAGCGGATGCGTTGCAAAAGAATGAGGCGGACTGGAGAACACTGCCGCAAAAACCGGAAATCAGAAATCACTTCATGTTTCAACTATTCTCCGTAGATGCTTCCCAAGATTGGATTGCCAAGACGAAGAACAGGCTCCCTGGTCACTTGGCTGGTCGTGTGCACTTTCAGTTCAGCGAAGTCGAAATAGGCACGTATAATGGGCAGATGTGTCATTACTACAGCGATTTGCCGGATATCGTGCCAGACTTCGTCTACCTTGATGGTCCTGACGGAAAGGATGTCAAGGGACGTATTCATGGTCTGAGTTTTCAGTGCGAGGAAAGGACCGTCATGTCGGCGGACTTGCTGTTGATGGAATCGACGTTTCTGCCGGGGACATTCATCATAGTAGATGGAAGAACCAATAATGCTCGCTTCTTGGAACGAAACTTCACAAGGAACTATGAAGTCAAATGGGACAAAGAGTGCGACATAACCACCTTTCAATTGGTGGAGGAGAGGCTCGGTAGATATAACGTCCTTGGGTCAGATTTCTTCTGAGGGTGGGGCTCAGCATGAGTGAGGCAAGAAACCGGGCTGCGATCGACGCCCTGAGCAACCGCCGCGAGATCTACACTCGCTTCCCGTCACTTCCCACAGTCCCCCCCCGGCGTACCACCGGAGCGGGAGACGTCTGGGTTCTGGAGGCCAACCTCGATTACGGTGACGGAGACCCATACCAAGCCGTCTTCGTCTTTCAGATGCGCGATGGACAGATCGCTAAGGAGATCGCGTACTGGTCCAAGCCGTTCCCAGCACCGGAGTGGCGGGCACCGTGGATCGAGCGCATGTAGCGCCATGACGCGCAAAACCAACTCACGAATCGCCGGCTTCACCTACCTCTTCTACATCGCAGCCGCCTTCCCCAGCATGGTGCTGTTCGACCGGGCGACCAGCGGGGAGGGGATGGCGGCGAAGCTCGCCTCCATGGCCCAGCACGCGACGGACGTGCGCGTCGCCGTCGTGCTGTCACTGCTCGGCTGCTTCTCGGCACTGGTGCTTGCCGTGACGCTGTACGCGATTACGCGCGAACAGGATTCCGATCTCGCCATGCTGGCCCTGACCTGTCGCGTCGCCGAGGGCGTGACCGGTGCCGCCTCCATACCGGCGACGCTGGGACTGCTCTGGCTCGCGACGGCCACGGGAGCAAATGCGCCGGACGCCGCGGCGGCGCAAGCGCTCGGCGCGTTCGTTCTCCAAGGCAGCCCGCTCGTCGCCGCAACTTTCTTCGCCGTGGGCAGCACGCTCTTCTCGTGGCTCCTGTTGCGCGGCCGAATGATCCCCAGCGCACTTGCGTGGCTCGGGGTCGTCGCGTCGATCCTGCTCGTGGTGGCCCTTCCCCTGCAGCTCGCCGGATTGCTGCACGGCGCGGTCACTCAGCTGATGTGGTTGCCGATGGCCGTGTTCGAGCTCGTCGTGGCGCTGTGGCTGATGATCAAGGGCGCCGCTCCCTCCACACCGCGCCGAGGCGCGCCATGACGCCCGCGTAGAGCTCGATCCCATCCCACAGGTTTCGCAGTCGAAGATTCTCGTTCTCCGCGTGCTGGTTGTCGTCATGGTTGGCGATCGGTGTCCCCACGATGGGCACGCCGAGCACTTCGCTGAAGACGTACTGCCCGAAGCTCCCTCCGATTGCGGGCACGGCGAGGACCGGCTCGCCCAGCGCCTCGCGGGCCGCCTGCAGCATCGCCCGCGAGGCGGGAAGCTCGAGCGAGGTCCGGGAGGCAGGATACCCCTCGCCCCAGGTCACCTTGATCAAACGGGGCTGCGCCCTCCGGGCGGCCGAGTCCGGATCGGCGCGCACGATGACGTATCCCTCGCGCTTGATGTGCGCTTCGACCAGCTCGCGCACCCGTTCGGGCCGCTGGTCCGCCACCAGCCGGAGGTCGAGGTACGCCGACGCGTCCGTTACGATCACGTTCGCTGCGGCTGCGCCGGTGCGTCCGCCGGACAGGCCGCTTAGATTGAGCGCGGGCCGGAGCAGGAGCTCGGCCAGCGGCGCGGGGGCGCCCTCGCTCCGGCCGAGGCGGAGCTCGCCCAGTAGCTGATCGTCGACCGGTGGCAGGGCTGCGATCGCCGCGCGGTCGGCCGCGCTCAACGGGCGCACGTCGTCGTAGTAGTGGTCGATGAGGATTTTTCCCTCCTCGTCGCGCATGCTCGCGAGCAGCCGGACCATCATGACGTTCGGGTTGGGCGCCCAGTTGCCGTAGTGCCCGCTGTGGAGCGGCCGGATCGGCCCGTACACCGTGAGCTGCACTCCCACCACCCCGCGCACGCCGAACGTGAGCTGCGGGCGCCGGGTCTGGTGCACCGGGCCGTCGCCCACCAGCAGGAGATCCGCCTTGAGCAGGTTGGCGTGGCGCGTGAGCATGTCGCGCAGGTGCTCCGATCCCGCTTCCTCTTCCCCTTCGAAGAAAAACTTGAGATTCACCGACGGGCGGATGCCGAGCGCCTGCAATGCATCGAGCGCCCAAACTATCGCCAGGATCGACGCCTTGTCGTCGCCGGCGGAGCGCGCATAGATGCGCGATTCGGGATCGAGCCGCGCACCGTCGGCCGGGAAGGGAATCACCGTGCCGCCGTCCGCGAGCGGCTTATCGCGGAGCATCGGTCGCCACGGCGGCGTGGCCCACCGCGCCGGGTCCACCGGCTGTCCGTCATAGTGGGCGTAGAGCATGACCGTGCGGGTGGCGCCTGGCGACGCGCGCTCGCCGAACACGGCGGGCGGCGCGCCCGGCGCTTCGAGGAGCCGGGCGGCGACCCCGCGCCGCTCGAGCATTCGCACGATCGCGGCCGCGTTGCGCCGGATGGGGCCCGAGTCCGACGCGACGTTCGGAATGGCGAGCAGCTCCACGAATTCCCGGATGATCGCGGCCTCCCGCTCGGCGCGCCACGCCGCGACCCGGGCGCGGAGCGTGGTGTCGTGGGGAAGCAGGAGTGCATCGTTTCCAGGTGTGGCGGCAGTGAGCAACGCCGTGAACAGCATGGCGAGCATGAGGTCGTGCTCCAGAGAAGGTTCCTTCGTTCAACCGCCTTGGTCCGAACCGTCCGGCTGTGGGACTCGGCCGTCCCACGATCGATCACCCTTTAACAGGTGCGCCGCTGCAACCACGGGTAAGGGGCGGCGCGTTAAAGAGATCCGCAGAGCAATGAGCGCTGGAACAGAAAATGCCATTGCCAGCACCCTAGAATCCTATCACAGGACGATTCATGGACGCATTGTCGCAGGATCTTCGCGTCGCGCTGCGTCGCATCCAGCGCGCGCCCGCCCTCGCGACGGCAATCGTCTTGACGATCGGCCTGGGCCTGGGGGCGGCCGCCGCAATCTTCACGGCGTCCGATGCCGCCCTGGTTGAACCGCTGCCATACGCCAGGCCGGAGCGCCTGGTGCATGTCTGGGAGCTGCGCTCGGGCACCGACGAGCGGGGCCCAACGTCGTATCCCACGCTCCTCGACTGGCGAGCGCGTGCCCAAAGCTTCAGCGCCCTCGAGGCCTACGACCCCACCAACATCACCGTCGGCCTCGGGGGCGAAGCGCGCATGCTGCGCGGCGCGCAAGTAACCGCCGGCTTCTTCCGCCTCCTGGGAGTCCGGATATCGGCCGGTCGCGATTTCCTTCAAGGCGAGGATGCGACGACCGGCGCCGGCGTCGCCATTGTAAGCGACCGCGTTGCCCGCTCGGTCGCCGGCGGAATCGCGCTCGACCAAACCATCGTCATCAACGGCACACGCTATTCCATCGTGGGAGTGCTGCCGCGTGCCTTTCACTTCGCGCTGCTTCAGGATGCGGACATCTTTGTGCCACTCATTGCCGGGGAGCAGGCGCGCGGCGACCGGTCGCAGCGCTCGATCTACGTCATCGGGCGACTTCGGGACGGCGTCGCGCTGCCTGCCGCCCGGGCTGAGCTCTCCGCCGCCATGTCCGCGCTCGCGAGCGAACACCCCGATGCCCTTGCCGGCCGTACGGTCGTCGCCGTGCCGCTGCGCGACGCACTGCTCGGCAACATGCAGCCGATTCTGGCCAGCCTGCTCGTGGCCGTGGCCATCCTGCTCGTGATCATGGGGGCGAATCTCGCTCTCCTCATGCTGACGCGATACATCGAGCGCGCGCCCGAGCTGGCGATGCGATCCGCGTTGGGCGCCACGCGGGCGCGCGTCCTACGTCAACTCCTCGTGGAAAGCCTCGTGCCCAGCGTCTTCGGCGCCGCCGTCGCTATGGTCGCCGGTCAGATGGCGACGCGCGGTTTGCTGGCGGCGATTCCGGACGGCGTGAGAATCAACATGCCGTATCTGACGAACGCCGGGCTCGACGGCCGAGTGATCGGAGTGATGGTGGGCGTGACGATCGTGCTGGCGGTGGGATTCGGCCTGGGTCCAGCGCTGCTCATAACGCAGGGCCGGCGGCGCGCGGGCGATGTACGGACGACCCTGACGCGCGGCGATCGGCGTCTCCGGCGCGGCCTGGTCGCCGCGCAGCTGGCGCTCACGGTCGTGCTGCTCGTCTCCTCCGGCCTGCTCGTCGTGAGCTTCAGCAACCTGGTGCACCGGGACGTGGGATTCAGGGACGCGGAGGGGCTCGTGACGGCCCGCGCTCCGCTCTCGGGACGCCGGTACGAAGACCCGGTTGCGCAGCGTCAGTTCTACGAGGCGCTGCTGGCTCGGAGCGCGGCGCTCCCCGGCGTTCGCGGCGCCGCCCTCATCAATGAGGCGCCAGGGGGCGGGGGAGGGATCACGACATTCGAACCGGTGGATCGTCCGCTCCCGCGCTCGATGGAGCCGCGGGCGATACTGCGAATCGTGGGCGGCGAGTACTTCTCGACGCTGGGAATTCCCGTCGTCCGAGGGCGCGCATTCGAGTCGCACGATCGGACAGACACACCGCCTGTCGCTGTCGTGAGCGCAAGCTTTGCGCGACTGCTCGGCCAGGAGGGTGCGACGGTGGGCCGGAGGGTGCGGCTCGCCGCCACCGGCCAGGCTGAGTGGGAAGTCGTGGGCATCGTGGGCGACGTCCAGGTCGCCACGCTCGACGCAGACTCACCGCCCGTGGTCTACTTGTCTCATCTCCAGGCAGCAGACAATCGCATGACGCTAGTCCTGCGCACGGAGCTCGGCATCGCGTCCATCGCGAATCAGGTGCGCGCGATTGTAAAGACGCTGGATGCCGGAGTCCCCGTGTACGCGGTCACCACCCTCGCGCAACAGATGAACGACTCGAAAGCGGTATTCAGTCGTCGCTTTCCGATGATGCTGTGCGGCGTGTTTGCTCTATGCGGTCTGCATGCACGATGTCCTCACGCGGCGCCGCGAATTCGGGGTCCGGCTTGCGGTGGGAGGATCTCCGGGCTCGATCCGGCGCCTGATACTCCGCGAGGTGCTGCTGCTGGGCGCGACCGGCATCGGCGTTGGAGCGATCGTCGCGATCGTCGTCTCCCGCTCGATGCGTGCGGTCCTGTTCGGCGTCGCGGCGACCGATTGGCGCGTGTACGGCGCCGTAGCCGCGGGCGTTCTTGCGGCGGCGGTCTTGGCGACGCTTGGGCCGGCGCTACGCGCCGGTGCGGTACACCCGAGCGTCGTAATGCGCGTTGAATGACGGGGAGTGCTCAGCCGGGACTTCGCTCGCCTCCCCCGCTCTCGGGCGCTAAGTTGCGCGGATGCTCGACGCCCTCGAGGCGCTGCGCGACAGCCTCGCCCCGCACTACGACATCGAGCGCCAGATCGGCGCCGGCGGCATGGCGCGCGTCTTTCTGGCCGTGGAGCAGCACCCGCACCG
>WNGI01006775.1_pt1 | contig 10444 bp, 10 predicted proteins | sample 5400621 | NCBI WGS metagenome assembly WNGI01 (sample SAMN13153374, study PRJNA577476) | soil metagenome | isolation source: 20 cm soil or saprolite under Garry oak tree replicate 1 | place: USA:California | collected 2016-06-15 | reverse complement strand
TCGCGTCGTCGAGGGCCGCGGCGACGATTCCGCCGTGCAGGACACCCTCGTACCCCTGGTACTGCGGGCCGGCCGTGAACTCCGCGCGGACGCCGTCGCCCGCCGCGATGAACCGGAGGCGGAGCCCGATGGGATTCTCCTGGCCGCAGGCGAAGCACCCGCTGCCATCACGCATCCGGACCCCCTCCTCCCTTCTCCAGGGCCGCGTAGAGGGATTCCAGCGTGGCCGTCAGCGTTTCGTACCGCTGGACGGTCTCTCGGGCGCGCGCGGCATCGCGGTACAACTCCGGATCGCCCATCAGACGGCTCAGATCCCCCAACTCGCGTTCCAAGGTCGCGATCTGGGCCATGATCTCATCCGCGCTCTGGACCGGACCGCGTCCAGGAGCCGCGCGGCGTGGTGAAGGCGCTCCTCGAGGGGGTCTTGCTCCGCGCGAGGAACCGCGTGAGCCGGTGGCAGCTGAAGGACGGGCCGGCCCCGAGGGGGCCGAACGGAGCCCCTCCCCTCCACCGTGGTCTGCGCCGGGCGGAGCAGCGTGGGCCGCTCGGCCGCCGTGGACCGAGCCGGCAGGGAGCGCGGGTGGCCTGCCCGCAAACGCCTCTCGATATTGGTGATACGGTCCCGAGTAGAATCGGGCGCCCCCGTCCTCGAGGATGAGCAGCCTTCCGCCCACTCGGTCGAGGAAGTAGCGATCGTGGGAGACCAAGAGGATGGCTCCGGGGAACGCGCCGAGCGCTCCTTCCAGCGTCTCCAGCGTCGCGAGGTCCAAGTGCGTAGTGGGCTCGTCGAGGAGCAGCACGTCGGGCCGGTCGAGCACGAGTTTGGCGAGGGCCACCCGGCGGCGCGCGCCGCCGCTCAGTTCAGCGATCTTCTTGTAGACGTCATCTCCGGAGAACAGGAACCGCCCGAGCAGCGTCCGCACCTGCGCCGGAGTCACCGGCCGATCGCTCAGCACCTCGTCCAGCACCGTCCGCCCAAGGTCCAGCGTCTCCTCGGAGTGTTGGGCGAAATAGCCGATCCGCATCCCGGGCGCGGGCTCCACCTGGCCCGACGTCGGGGCCTCCACGCCGGCAATGATCCGGAGGAGCGTCGTCTTCCCCGCTCCGTTTGGACCGATCAGGCCGATCTTCTCGCCCCGTTCGACCTCGAGCGTCACGCCCCGGAGCACCTCCAGGTCGCCAAATCGCTTGGCCACGTCCTTGAGCCGGAGGACGATCTGTGGGTTGCGGCGCGGCGCCTCCAGACGGATCGCCGCGGTTCGCTGGGTGCGCGGCGCCGCGATGGGCTGGATCTTGGCGAGCCGCTTCTCCCGCGACTTCGCCTGGCGGCTTTTCTGGCCCGCGTGATACTTGCGGATGTAAGCCTTGAGGCCCTCGATCTCCTCCTGCTGGCGGACGAAGGCCTCCTGCTGGCGCGCCCGGCGCCCGGCGCGCTCGGTGATGTAATAGGAATAGTTGCCGGGGTACTCCTCCAGCCGCCCGTCCTCAAGTTCCAGCGTCCGGGTGGTGACGGCGTCGAGCAGGAACCGGTCATGACTGACCAGCACCATGGCTCCGGAGAACTGCTCGAGAAAGGCCTCCAGCCACTCCTGACCGTCGAGGTCGAGGTGGTTCGTCGGCTCGTCGAGCAGGAGCAGATCGGGGGCCGAGAGGAGAATCCGCGCCAGGGCGGCCCGGGACCGCTGCCCGCCGCTCATGGAGGCGAGGGGCTGGTGGAACTGCTCTTCCCGGAACTCCAATCCGCTGAGCACGCGCCGGACCTCGGCCTCGAATGTAAACCCTCCCTGGGCCTCGAACTGGTCGCGCACGCGGCCGTACTCCTCGAGCGCGCCCGAGAGCCGGCTCTCGTCGCCGTGCACTTCGGGCGCGGCGAGCGCGGCCTCGAGGTCGGCCAGACGCCGTTCCATCGCCGCGAGCGCGGCAAAGGGCGCCACGGCCTCATCCCAGAGCGTGCGGGACTCGTCGACGGCCGGATCTTGCGGGAGATAGCCGATCACCGCCCCCGAGGAGACGGTCCGGGCCCCCTGGTCCGGGGCCTCCAACCCCGCCAGAAGCCGCAGCAGCGTCGTCTTCCCGACGCCATTCCGGCCGATCAGGGCCACCTTTTCCCCCGGCTCGAGGGCCATGGAAGCATCGGTCAGGACAGAGGTCGCCCCGTAGGACTTGGTCAGGTGGGCAATCAGAAGGAGAGGCATAATAACCACGGGCGACGAGGTCTAATCAGGCCCGCCCGAGTGTACTTAATACAGTGTAAGGGTGTCAAGGCTACCACGACACGCCTGCACGGCCCCCGGGGGGGAGGCTGAATCGGTAGAATGGCACGCCCTGGAGGCCTCCGAACGATAGGAGGGATTGCCAGGGTGGCACCAGAAAGACATGCCGGAATGAGGTGGGGGGTTGCTGGGGGGGTTCTTCTCCTTGCCGTCGTGCTCGCAGGATACCCGTGTGCGAGCGCGGCCGCGGCTCCGCCTTCGAGTTGGGCCGTTCTCATCGAGCACAACGCGTTCAACGGCCGCTACTCCGATCTCCCGGTCGCGTACATCAACTCGACGCGCATGCTGAGGCTCCTCCTCCACCGAGGGTGGCCGGCCGACCACATTCTCCTGGTCCGCGACAACCTCGATCCCAGGCTCCTGCGGCATGCGGCCGGATGGCTGGCCGCCCGCGTCCACGCCGGGGACACCGCCCTCCTGTATGTCGCCGGCGAGTACCGGTTCTTCGACCGCGATCTGAGTTGGGACGAGGCGCTTCCCGATCTCTGGAAGCGCCTCCCGACTTCCCGGCGGGTGCTGATCGTCGAAACCTGCCACGCGGAACGCCTCACCGCCGCCGTCCGCGGGATCCCGGGAGTCGCGCTCGCCGCCGTCGGCGGCGAGGAGATGGACTGGTGGGGGCTGCGTGAGGGCGACCACCTCATTCGGGGGGGATCCTTTACCTACTTCCTCACACAGGCGCTCGGAGCGCAGCCGAAAACCGGCCCCATTGACTTTGGCGCCGCGTTCCCCGAGGCCGTCGCGAGGACCCAATCCTATTTCAGGTCCGTGATCTCGATCACTCCGGGCGCGCTCGATGCGTTCCATGCCCGGGGACAGTATCCAGAGCGCCTGGCCCGCTTCCCCAATCCACACCTGAGCACCAGCAGCGCTCCCGACGAGGTCATCGCCCAAGCCACGCCCGCACCATAGCCGGACTGCCGCCACCGGGGCTCGCGCACCCGCGGCGCCGCCTACGGCTTGTGCTCCCGCCCCCACTCCATTTGGGTATCGCGCAAGAGATCGACCGCGTGGCGGAGCACCGGCACGATCACCGCCATCCACTCGCGGACGCCCCGGGGGCTGCCGGGGAGATTCACGATCAACGTGCGGCCGCGGATGCCGGCGACGGCGCGCGAGAGCATCGACAGCGGCGATGCCGATGCCGTGGCCAGCCGCGCCGCCTCGGGAATGCCGGGCACCTGCCGCTCGATCACGCGCAGGGTCGCCTCCGGGGTCACGTCCTTGGGCGCCACCCCACTCCCCCCGGTGGTCAGCACCAGGTTGACCCGCAGCGTGTCGGCCATGTCCGCCAGCGTCTTCGCGATCATCTCGAGGTCGTCGGGCACCACCACGTGCGCGACGACCTCGCCCCCCTCGGCGGCGAGGAGCTGGGCGAGATACAGCCCGCTCTCGTTCTTGCCCTGGCCGCGGCTGACGCGCTCGCTGGCCGTCAGGATGGCGCAGCGCACGCCCCGCAGACGTTTGTCCTCGCTCACCGCCGGCGCCGCTCCCCTGCCCTACCCCGCACTCCGGTGCCGCGCCGGCCCGCGGGCTCGGGCCGCACGTACATCCCGGACTTGCCCCCGGACTTGCGCATGAGCCGGAGATTCTCGATGCGCATCCCGCGCTCGGCGGCCTTCAGCATGTCGTAGACCGTCAGCCCGGCCGTGGCGACGGCGACGAGCGCCTCCATCTCCGCCCCGGTGCGGCCGACCGTCCGCACCCGCGCCTCGATCTGCACCCGCGATGTGCGGGGATCGGCGGTGAGGTCGACGGCGATCCCGGTCAGCGGGATCGGGTGACAGAGCGGGATCAACTCCCACGTCCGCTTGGCCGCGGCGATCGCGGCCACCTGGGCGACCTGCAGGACGTCGCCCTTGCGCGCCGACCGCTCGGTGATGAGCCTGAGCGTGGCGGGCTCCATCACGACCTCGCCCCGGGCCACGGCCTCCCGCACGGTCTCGCGCTTGCCGCCGACATCCACCATCCGCGCGCGGCCGTGCCGGTCCAGGTGGGTCAGCAGCCGGCCGGAGCGCCGGGGCCGGCGGGAGAGCCGCGCCCCGGCCCCCGCAGATTTCCTCCGCCGATCAGTGGACACGCTTCTCGTACCCGCGCCAGTAGGGCTCCCGCAGTTCGTGCTTCATGATCTTGCCGGTCCCGGTCTTGGGGAGGCTCTCCCGAAACTCGACCGAGCTCGGCAGCTTGAACCCCGCCAGGTGCCGCCGGCAGTGGACCACGATCTCTTCGGCGGTCGCCCGCTGCCCCGGCTTGAGCACGATGAGCGCCTTGGGAGTCTCCCCCCACCGTTCGTCCGGCACCGCGATCACGGTGCACTCGAAGACCGCGGGGTGGGCGGCAATGACCTTCTCGACCTCGACGGAGGAGATGTTCTCCCCGCCGCTGATGATGATGTCTTTCTTGCGGTCGACGATCGTCACGTAGCCCTCGGCATCGACGACCGCCATATCCCCGGTGTGGAACCAGCCGCCGCGGATGGCCTCGGCGGTCCCTTCGGGGTCCCGGTAATAGCCCTCCATCACGACGTTGCTCCTCGCCACGATCTCACCCACGGTCGCGCCGTCCGGCGGCACCTCGCGTCCCTCGCCGTCGACCACCCGCATGTCGACCCCGACGATCTCGAATCCGGTCGTGGAGCGGCGCCGCAGGTCGTCGTCGGCCGTCCCGCCGAGGTGGGCCTTGGGGAGCGCTTTCGAGAGGAGCGGCGCGGTCTCGGTCAGCCCGTAGCCGACGACGCACAGGCACCCCAGCTTCTCCTCCATCGCCCGGATGAGGCTCGGGGAAGCCGGCGCGCCCCCGCTGACGGCCCGGCGCAGGCTCGTGAGGTCGAAGGTCCCGATCGTCGGCTCATTGACCAGCATGTTGTAGATCGACGGGACCCCCAGCAGGACCGTGATCCGCTCCCGCTCCACAAGCCGGAGGATGTCCTGAGCGACGACCTTGCGCAGCATCACGTGCGTCCCCCCGACCGCCGTCAGGACCTGCGGGGTGCCCCAGCCGTTGACGTGGAACATGGGCACGACGTGCAGGACCCGGTCCGCGTCCGACATTCGCATCGTCATACTGAAGTACAACGCGTGCAGCGCCAGACTGCGGTGGGTGAGCGCCACCCCCTTCGGCCGCCCGGTCGTGCCGCTCGTGTAGAACAATTCGCAGACCGCGTTTTCGTCCACCTCAAAGATCTCCGGCCCCGGCTCGGGGCTGGCCCGAGCCAGCAGCGTCTCGTAGGCAGAGGCCTCGGGGTCCTCTCCCTCCAGGATCACCAGGTGCCGGAGCCGCGGGACGCGGGGGCGCACGCGGTCGACGAGATCCTGGAAGTCTCGATGGTAGCAGAGCACCGCCGCCCCGGAATGGTCCAGCACGTAGGCGATTTCGTCGGGGCTCAAGCGGATGTTGATCGGGGTCAGCACGCAGCCGGCCTGCAGGACCCCGTAGTAGGCTTCGAGCAGGTGGTGGGTGTTGTAGGTGAGGAACGCCACCCGGTCGCCCGGCGCCACGTCGAGGGCGCGGAGGGCGCCGGCGAGTCGATCGACGCGCTCGCCGAACTCCCGGTAGGTAAAGCGCCGGTCCCCGTCGATGACGGCGGTCTTGTCGCCGAAATTCCGCACCGCCCGCCGTTTGTAGTCGAGCGGAGTCAGGGGAACGAACATCGCGCATCCCTCCCGGCGAGCACCGCGGCTACGGCTCGAACAACTCGACGTCCACCTCGGCGCCCTCCTCCAGACCATCCTGTCCGAGGGGCACCACGACCACGCCGTCGGCCCGGGTCATCGTCGTGATCACCCCGGACTTGCCGAGCTGCGGCACCGCCCACACCCCGCCGTCCCGCTCTTCCAGGGAGACGCGGACGTGGTCCTCCCGGCCGCCCGCCGGTGGCACACGGCGTCCCAGCCGGGCGCGAACGATCCTGCCGAACTCACGCGGCGCCATCCGCCCCGCGAGCCCGCGGAGCAGATCGCGGACGAACACGTCGAAGATCACCAGGCCGCTGACCGTATGCCCGGGCAGCCCGATGATCGGCGTGCCGTCGACGAGCCCAAGGATCGTCGGCTTCCCCGGCTTGATGCTCACCCCGTGCACCACGACCCCCGGGGTCCCCATCGTGTTGATCGCCCAGGCCACCGCGTCCTTTGCTCCCACCGAACTTCCACCGCTGACGAGCACGAGGTCCGTGGCCGTGCGGGCCGACCGCAGGGTCTGCAGGAGCACCTCTCGGTCGTCCGGGATGATCCCGTACACCTCAGGGATCCCGCCCTCCTGCTCAACGCGCGCCGAGAGCGTGTAGGTATTGATGTCGCGCACCTCGCCGGGCTCGGGGCGGCGATCGGGCGGGATGATCTCGTCGCCGGTGGCGAGCACCGCCACGCGCGGACGGAGGTACACCTCGACGTCGACGACGCCGATGCCGGCGAGCAGTCCCACGTCCTGGGGCCGGAGGCGCGCGCCCCGGCGGAGAACGGCCTCCCCACGCTTCACGTCTTCCGCCCGGCGGAGCACGTTCTCGCCGGGAGCGACCCGGCGCGTCGCCTGAATGGCCGTGGCGCCGTGGGCCTCGACCTGCTCCAGCATGATGATGGCGTCGGCCCCCCGCGGCACCATGCCTCCCGTGGGAATCCGGGCCGCCTCGCCCGCGCCGACCGCGAAGGGCGGCGGCGAGCCCATCTGCACCTCGCCGGCGATCGTCAGGGAAGCGGGGCGCCGGTCGGATGCATCCGCGGTGTCCGCGGCGCGCACCGCGTACCCGTCCACCGTGGCTTTGTCGAACTCGGGCAGGTCTTCCGTGGCGACGATATCGCGGGCCAGGACCCGGCGGTGGGCGTCGCGGAGCGACACCCGCTCGGTCCCCCGAGGCCGCGGGGTGTAGACTCGGGCGAAGCGGGCGTGGGCTTCTGCAGGCGTGACTGGGGTGAGAAACTCGGGCATGCCTCTCTAAGTATAGCATCCATCCCGGCGGCCGCCCGCGCCTCGCCTAGCGGATCAGCCCCAACCCGCGGCCGACCCGTCCGAAGACGTCCAGGGCCCGGGAGAGATCATCCCTCGTGTGCCCCGCCGTCACGATCGTCCGCACGCGCGCCTTCCCGCGGGGAACCGTGGGGTAGGCGATGCCGAGCGCGAACACGCCTTCCTCGAAGAGGCGGTCCGAGAACCGCATCGCCTGCGCCTCGTCTCCGATCATGACCGGCGTGATCGGCGTCTCGCTCAGCCCCGTGTCGTATCCCAGATCTCGCAGGCCGGCCTTGAAGAAGCGGGTGTTCTCCCAGAGCCGGTCGATCAGCCCCGGCTCCGCTTCGATCAGGTCCAGCGCTGCGATCGCGGTCGCGGCGACCGAGGGCGGATGCGACGTGCTGAACAGCAGCGGCCGGGCTCGGTTCATCAGGTACTCCACGAGCCGCCGGCTGCCGGCGACGTAGCCGCCGAGACAGGCCCACGCTTTGCTGAGCGTGCCGACCTGGATGTCCACCATGCCGTGCAGGTGGAAGTGCTCGACGGTCCCCCGGCCGCCCGCGCCCACCACCCCGCTGGCGTGGGCATCGTCGACCATCATGATCGCGCCGAACTCGCGGGCGAGCGCCGCCAGGTCGGCGAGCCGCGCGAGATCGCCGTCCATGCTGAACACGCCGTCGGTGATCAGGAGCACGCGCCGCGCAGTGCGGGACGCCTCCAGACACTGCCGCGCCGCGGCGATGTCCTTGTGCGGAAAGACCTTCCGCTCCGCGCCGCTGAGCCGGCAGCCGTCGATGATGCTGGCGTGGTTCAGCTCGTCGCTGACGACGACGTCCTCCTTGCCGAGGATCGCGGCGACGGTGCCGGCGTTCGCGGTGAAGCCGGATTGGAAGAGCAGCGCCGCCTCGGCGCGCTTGAACGCCGCCAGGCGCCGTTCCAGCGCCTGGTGGATGGTCATGTTGCCCGCGATCGTCCGCACCGCCCCCGAGCCGACCCCGTACTCGTCGATCGCCCGCCGCGCGGCGTCCTTGAGCCGGGGGTCGGACGCCAGCCCGAGGTAGTTGTTCGAGCAGAGGTTGATGACGCGCCGGCCGTCGTACACGCAGACCGGAGCCTGCTCGCCCTGCAGTTCCCGCGGCCAGCGGAACAGCCCGCGTTCGCGAAGTTCTGCGATCTCGTCATCGAGGAACGCCAGCGGATCGCTCATGGAGCGCCTCTCCCGGACGGGGCGTGATCTGCCGGATGCCTCCGGCGTCAGCCAGGGCGCCCGATCCGGCACCCCGACCAGTTCGCCCCGCCGGATCGGGGTCTCCTCCGTCGCGCTCTTCGCGGGCCCGGCTCGGCCGCCCAATGCGGCTAGTTGAACGGGGCCGCGCTGAGCCGTTGGAAGTGCTCCTCGATCCGATCAGTGTTGCCGCTCACCGCAGGGCCCTGTGCCGGGTGGGGCGCCAGGGCCTCGTCCTCATGATCGCACAGGTGCATTGCGTAGACCACCACCATTTGCACTTCAGATGAGAACAACTCACGATACTCACAGAGCGGGCATGAGGCGAGATAGAGTTGCTCGAGCGGCTTGGACATGGCTAACCGAATCCGCCCTCCCTCTCCCTAGCGGGGCATCTTAGCGTGGAGCAAGGGCGCGATCAAACGCGGCTGGACGACGATCTCTCCCAGAGTGCCACCCAGCGTATCGATGGAGATGGTGGCCATCACCTTACGGAGGACGAGATCGACAACCGACACGTCGCCGGACCCTTCGTTCGTCACGTACGCCGTCCGTTCATCGCCGCTGGTGGCGATTCCGCGGGGTGACCTCCCTACCGCCACGGTCCCGCTGACGGTGTTTCGGATGGGGTCGAGGATCTCCAATTCGTTCCGCGGCTGGCTCAGGACAAGCTCTCCATAGGCGGTCCCGGCCGATACAAGGCCGTGGGGCGAGGCGCCGGCAGGTATCGAGGCCTCGACCCTGTTGCGTCCCGTGTCGAGCACATGGAGCGCGTCCGAGCCATCGAGCGTAAAATACAGGCGTTTCCCATCGGGGCTGAAGGCGAGCGCGCGCGGAGCACGGCTCATCGCGACCCTGCCGATCTGTGCGGGCCTGGTGAGGTCAACGATCGCCAATGCGCTATCCCCCGGCGATGTCGAGCCGACATACGCGATGCGGCCATCCGGACTGATCGCGCTTCGGTCGGGCCTGGCGATGGACACCCGGCCAGTGATCCGGTCGGTGGTGGTGTCAATCATGACCACTTCGTCCTCGCCCTGGACGGACACAACGAGCTGCCGTCCGTCCGGTGAGATCGACAGGCCGTGTGGACTTGTCCCCACCTCGATCTGCGCGACGATCGCGTCCGTGGCTGTGTCGATGACGGTGACATTTGAGAGTTGGTCGCTGCCCACATACACTTTGCTTCCGTCGGGCGCCATCGCCACGCCATGCGGACCCAATGGGACCGGGATGTAACCGAGAACGGCGTTCGCGCCGGTGTCGAGCACTGCGAGGGCGCCCTCATCATGAAGCGCGACATACGCCTTTGGTGCGGCCCTGGCTGATGTCAGGGCGAGTTGGGCGGCCGGTGCGGGCCGTCCGGCCGGGGCCCAGGCCACCGCGAAAAACACGACAGGGACGAGGCTTGCGAGCAGGGCCGCGGGCCCTCGGACGATTGGACGCTTACTCCAGATGTTCATGACAGCGGATCTCCTCTCTCGTGCGCCATTTCACTCACAAATACACCAACGCTCGGCCGGCAGATTGCGCGGCGGGGAGGAAGCGTAAAGACTTCGCCATATGGTGGACTCGGGAAATCCGCCGGTGTGCCGCGGGTGTATAAGCGAGCGATATGACAACGGCTTCATCGCCGTGCTCGCCATCGGAGGAAAAGAAAATGCGGCATGTGCTGGCGCTGGTGACATTGGGACTGGTTGTGACTCTTGCGCCGTCTGCGAGCTTTGCGGAGGGTGGTGGCGGTTACGGACCGGTCCTCGAGATCCACCGGGACGACGGAAAGCCCCAGGATGCGGCCTCAGGCCCCGGCCCCACGGCGTCGCCTCAAGGCCGGCCGGCGGGATACGATGCGGGAGATACCGCAGTGCCTGTGTCCCCTGTGTGGATCGTGCAGCTTCGCTTTTGACCGGGTCATTCAGTTGTGCGGCGGGAGGCTCCGTGCGGAGTTTGCTTAGGTGATCGCTGTTGATCGGGTATGGCCTTCGCCCCGTCAGCGTCGGGC
>WNGI01009010.1_pt1 | contig 10445 bp, 7 predicted proteins | sample 5400621 | NCBI WGS metagenome assembly WNGI01 (sample SAMN13153374, study PRJNA577476) | soil metagenome | isolation source: 20 cm soil or saprolite under Garry oak tree replicate 1 | place: USA:California | collected 2016-06-15 | reverse complement strand
TCGGGGCAGTAGCCCGACCGTAAGGGAGGGCGTGAACGTCTTTGAATAAAACGCCCTCCCTTACGGTCGGGCTACTGCCCCGACTTCAGCCTGCCTCACTTATCTCACTGGCCGCGTACTTGCTCCCGTATGCGCGAGCAAAAAATATCGCCAGCAGAAAGCCAACGAACTGAATGGCCGCGGCAATCCAGAACGTCCGCATCAGTGATGCGTCGCTCATCTTCTGCGGCCGACCATTGAAGCCCACATGCGCGACGGCGCTGTAAATCAACACGGCCGCCAGCGATGGTCCAACGGCACGCGCAAAACTGGCGACTGATTGCATCACGCCGAGGACGGTGCCCTGCTGGGCGGCGCTGGCGCTCTTTGACGCCAGGCTGCTGAGTGTCGGCGCGGACAACGCCTGACCGATCGAAGTGGCTGCTGCAATAAGCAGAATGGTTGCGAGACCGGTGTTGCGATTGACAAATGGAAGGACGAACAGACTCGCAGTAAATAACAGCGCGCCTACTATGACCAACCACGGCTCGCCGAATTTCTTAACCAGCCGGCCGATCATTCCACCTTGAATGATGGCTGAGATTACACCGACGAATGCGAAGATCCATCCGTTATGAAATGCGTCGTAACCGAGGCGGAACATCATGAACAGTGAAAACGATGCAGTCATGATCGAGAACGCCACGATTCCCAAAAAATAAATTGTTAGTACTGAGGCGAGCGCAGGTTTGCGCAAGGCGACCATCAATTGATCGAAACCGCGGCCGCTGGCCGCCGAGACGCGCGCCGGATGATCGGGCGTTACCGTTTCGGGCAAGGTAAAGAAAAGCAGGACCGCGTTAGCCAACGCCAGCGCGCCGGCAACCAGGAATGGCACGTTGATTCCCCATCGGCTCAAGATGCCGCCAATCGCCGGGCCAAACACGAACCCCATGCCGAATGCCGCCCCGATCAGGCCCATCCCTTTCGCGCGATCTTCTTTCGTAGTGACGTCGGCGATGTACGCTTGCGCCGTTGAGATATTGCCGCCGGAAATACCGTCGATAATTCTTCCCAGGAAAAGCATCCAAAGCGTCGTCGCGAATCCCAGGATAAAAAAACCTAAAGCGGTACCCAAAAGGCTGGCCAACAACACCGGGCGACGGCCGTGCTTGTCAGACAACCGTCCGAGCACGGGTGCGAAGATGAACTGCATTATCGAATAAGACGCGAACAACAGTCCGACCTCGCTGGGCGTGGCGCCGAACCTGGTTCCTCCCGCATAGTAAAATCCAAAGCGGTGTCGACGCTTCCCTCTGCCACCGCACTCCAAAACTACCTGCTTCCCGAAATCATACGATCTACCGACGCTTGTCCGCCCCCCATTGATGAGCAAAGCCAGGGCGATACTCAGGAATGCGACGGCTAACTCCATTCCTTCGGGCGCGAAAAACTTCGGCCACAACACTCCAAATATCACAGTACCCATCACACAAATGATCAGGAAAGCGCCGACGCGTGTGAACAAGCCGAGTAGCACCAGAACCGCACCAACTAATTCTGCAAAGGCTGCGGCCCCCATCCAGAGGCTCGACGGACGCATGAACGGAAACGGCGCCGGAAAGGAAACGAATTTCGAGAATCCCGGACCACCGAATGAGCCCAGCACTTTTTGCGCGCCATGTCCGATGAAAGTAACGCCCAGCGCGAGCCTCAGCGGCACCGTGCCCCAGGTCGAAGAAGTCGATGTTAGTTTGCGAAGCATGACAGCCGTACCTTTCGTGCTTAATTTGAAGGCAACTATAAATCCGTTTTGGGTCGACGGGCTAGTGCGTGTCAGAACCGCGAGCGGTAGCGACCGGATCGATCGCCCAAGATCGAGTGATCGATCCCGCCACCGCTCCGGGTTCTGACGCGCGATGCATTCGTAGTAACATCAGCACATTCTCGCTGGGGTTTCGGAAGTTATGCGTACAAATCGAATTGCCGCGATCATATTTTCAATTGGGCTCTTTGGGTTGCTCGCTCATTCATCGTCGGAAGCGCAAGCACCCGGATCATCGGACATCTTGTTTACAGTTTCGATGCCCCGGCCGTGGACACATTTGCTCGAGGTCGAGATGCAGATGAAAGTGCCGGCCAACCTCAACGTGCCCAACGAAACCGATCTGATCATGCCGGCGTGGACACCTGGTTCGTATCTGATTCGCGAGTTTGAAAGAAATGTGCAGGATTTTGCGGCGAGAGATGCAAACGGCCGCAGCCTAACGTGGACAAAGATTGATAAGAACACCTGGCGCGTGAACACAAACGGCGTGCGGCAGTGGCGAGTCTTCTATCGCGTCTACGCCAACGAACTCACGGTGCGCACGAACGAACTGAATTCGGATCATGCGTTCTGGAACAATGCCGCGCTTTTGATGTATCCGAATGGACGCCTGAATGCCGCGTCGACTCTGCGCGTGATCGCCCCATCGGGCTGGAAGATCGCCACTGGGTTACCGCCCGTTGCCAGTCAGCCAAATGCGTTTCGCGCGGAAAACTTCGACATTCTCTACGACTCGCCGTTTGAAGTCAGCGATTTCAAGGAGATCAAATTCGCGGTGCGCAGCGTGCCTCATCGCATCATTATCGACGGCGAAGGTAATTACGATCCCGAACGGATGAAGACCGACGTGCAGAAAATCGTTGAAGCTGAAACCGGAATGTTCGGCGTTATTCCTTACCACGATTACACTTTCATCCTGCATCTGCGTTCGAACGCGGGCGGCGGTTTAGAGCACTTAAATTCGACCGCGCTCGGATTTCGCCGCTTTAACTTTGCGACCGAAAAAGGATGGCAAAGCTTTTATGGCCTGGTCGCTCACGAATTTTTTCATCTCTGGAACGTGAAGCGAATTCGTCCCGACGCGCTTGGGCCATTCGATTACACGAAGGAAAACTACACGCGAAATCTTTGGGTGGCGGAAGGCATTACTAGTTACTACGGCGATCTGATGGTGCGGCGCGCCGGTTTGACTTCCGACAAAGATTATCTGGATGGGCTCGCGCGGCGAATTCAAAACTTTCAGAACACTCCCGGACGTTTACAGATGAGCGCCGAAGACGCCAGCTTCAATTCCTGGATTAAGGAATACCGCCCGGATGAAAACTCGGTGAACTCACAAATTTCTTATTACGACAAAGGAGAGTTATTGGGCCTTCTGCTCGATCTGGAGATTCGCCGGCGCTCGAATGACGCGAAGTCGCTCGATGACGTGATGCGTTATCTCTATCACGAGTTCTATGAAAAGAATCGCAACTATACGCCGGCTGATTTCCAGAAAGCCTGCGAGTTGATGGCGGGAGGAAGCCTCGAAGATTTCTTTGCGCGTTACGTGCGCGGACTCGATGAGTTTCCCTACAATCCAATTCTTGCGAGCGTTGGGCTGAGTCTGGAACAGGCAGGCCTCGCCATTGAAGGGCTCCACAATTTCGTCGATGGTCCGCGTTCGACATTGAAAGGATTCCTCGGTGCTGACCTCGAAGACAGCGGCGATTTTATTAACGTGAAAGACGTGCGCGCGGGCACTCCGGCATACGAGCAGGGATTGAATGCCAAAGACAAGATCGTCGCGCTTGATGGCGCCCACGTTAATAAAGAAACATTCGAAGCATTAATCGCCGCGAAGCGTCAGGGCGAGACCGTTCACATTACCATATTTCGCAACGACGATCTGCGCACGTTAGACATTAAGTTAGGCGCCCGGGTTGATGCCCCCTATAAGATTGCTCCTCTGCCACAAGTGACTGAAGAACAGAAACGCAGGTATGCCGGATGGATGAGAGGCGTTGCGATTCGTAATTAAAATGGGCGGCGCCTGAAAGGCTGCGAGAAAGTGGCCGGTGGTCGCAGCGAAATCCATGGTGAGCGCGTTTCGTACGGAACCGCTTGCGCTAGCGAGCGGGTAAAGCGGTCCTCTTCGAATGAAGCAACGTTTCTCTCAAATCCTATCGCTTGTCGTCAGGCCGGCTGCTTTCGCTATCATCATGCTCTTCTCGCCGACTTACCCGCTTGCTAGCGCAAGCGGTTCCGTACCGATCGTCTCAGTCGAAACCATTCAACTCCAAAGCAAGCTTGTCAACGCAACTCTTCCTTACAATGTCATTCTGCCGGCTGACTATCGCACGTCAAAGACCACGCGCTATCCGGTCTTGTATCTGCTGCACGGTCTGGGTGGTCACTACTCTGATTGGCTGACGAGAACGAACGTGGCTGACTATGCAGCGCAGTATCGAATGATAGTCGTGATGCCTGAAGGCAACGACAGTTGGTACGTCGATGGCGCAAGTGTCAGAACCGCGAGCGGTAGCGACCGGCCCGGAGACAAATACGAGTCATACATCCTTCAAGAATTGATGCCTGATGTTGACAAGCGCTATCGCACGATTCAGTCGCGATACGGGCGAGCTATTGCCGGGCTTTCGATGGGCGGATATGGCGCGATCAAATATGGTCTGAAGTATCCGTCGACGTTTGCTTTCGCTGGATCAGTCAGCGGTGCGTTCGGCGTCACGCGTTACAGCGAAAAAGAGATGGGCGGTGTGAGTTGGGAACCATTCCTGAAAATCTTTGGACCAGTGGGCAGCGACACGCGCAAAGCGAACGATGTCTTTGAAATCACCCGAGCGCTGACGCCGGGACGTATTGCCTCGCTTCCCTATTTTTATTTCGATTGCGGGACTGAAGACGCCGCGCAGCACTTCAATCCAAATCGCGAACTGTCCGGAATGTTCCTGGAGAAGAAAATTCCGCACGAATATCGCGAACTGCCCGGCAATCACAGTTGGGCGTATTGGGACCAGCAGGTGAAAGAGGTTTTGCGGATTGCGGCGGAGAAGGTACACGCGCCGCGACTTCCAATGGCCAAACATCGAGTTAAGGCTCTTTCAAAGTCCCAGCTCAATTACTCGCAATAAATCTCTCGCGCCTATTTCTTCCCGAACGTATACACCATTCCGCTTGAGACCATCACATTAGATAAGCGAGAATTACAAGGCAGATAATACGAATCCAGGCTGAAGGAGAACGAACTAGCATAGGCGCTGGATGAACTTAAGCAGTTACGCCTTATACCGTAAAAGGAAGAAAAGCGCCAGACTGTTATTTTATTTGCTTCACGACGCGTAAGGGTTGAATTCGATTGGGAATCGAAGGAGCCCGACTACCGTCGGACCTCAAACCACATAGGAATCCAGCCTCGCCAATTGATGGTTACCTCATCACAAACTGAAAATTATTGCCGCGGCGGTTGTTGACGTTCGCGACGGGCTGGGTACCCAAGATGCTCTGCACGATCATCAGCCGCGCATTCATTCGCGGTTCCGGCAGTTGGAACTTATCGGCGCTGCCGCGAGCGCTATCGAAATCAACCTTGGCTAGCGCGGACAACTCGGCGCCGTAGCGCGAGATCATGCCAACCAGATCATTGTTCGCGCGCAGGGACAGCTCGCCCTCTTTGAAGATATCAACCTCGAATCCATTCAGCACCGTGGCCGCCTGTAGCAATTCATTTAGCTGCGCGATTCCCGCGTCCATGATTTCAAAGCTCTTTTTGGAATCCAGCGCCGCATAAGCATCGGCAACTTTGATCTGATCTTCAAAATCCTTGTAGTCCATTGCTCGCTTGGCCACCAGGTTGCGCGCGTCATCCATGAATTTCAGCGCGAGCTTCGGATTGTCTTTCTGCGTCGCGGTCGCCAGATCGATCAAGTACTTCACCCGATCCGAATCTGACGGCAGCGCGGCCAGCTTCTGTTTGATCTCGTTCAATTTTTCAGGAGCCGCCGTGGTGGTCAGCTTCTTAAAATCGACGGCCTGCATGATCGCTGTGCGGCCAGTTTCATCGAGGTGGCTGTTCGCAATATCGAGTGCCTTGTCCGTATTGCCTTCATCGACGGCTTTCTGAGCTGCCTGTTGATAAAGCCGCGACTGGATTTGGGGCGGCGCAGTGCTGGCGGCGGTCACCAGGCTATCGCTCGAGCCCTGCTGCAAGATGCGCATCTGATTCCCGAGCGTCTGCATCGTGTTGCTGTTGACGCCGAGCTCCGTCAATTTCTGCCTCACGGACTGCGCGCGCTCCGGCATGTATTGATCGATTTGCGTCAGCATCCCCTGCAACGAAAACAGGATTGATCGCGCATTGTTCTGTCGCACCGTCGCGTCGTCAGGCGGATTTTGTTGTTGCTGTTGCTGTGGCCCGCGCTGCACTCGCGCCGCGCCGCCACCACCGCGTTGGATGTTGTTGACTGGGCCCATCGAAGTCACTGAAATTGCGGCAGTGATCGCGCTATCCATCAAATCGTGATAAGCGGATTCGCTCAAGATTGGCGCACGCGCATTCGCATTCGCGGCAGTCGGGCTTGGTTGACTACTTGCGGTGCTTGCAGGTATTGGACCAGGCAACAAAAGATTCATGGCCACGCTGGTAGCTTCCCGGCTGGCCAGTAGACTATCAGACGCGAGGCGGTTCAAAGTTTTATCCGAAAGCTTTTTGAACAACTCAGCATCTTTGGTTTGGAGTTGCGTGAGAATACGACTGAGCGCGGTGGGAAACTCACCTTTGTCGAGCGACTCGACGGCTTTCTGGTAAGCAAACTTTGGATCTGTTGAGGCTACGGTTGCCAACAGGGCCTGCTCAAGATTGCTTCCCTGATCAAAAATGACCTGCCGGTTTCCCCGACCTGGTCCACTGGCCGTCGTCTGCGTCTGCGGTTGTTGTTGCGTTGAATGCAATAGCTGGTAACCGAGTTCCGCATCGTGCCGGCCGGCGGTCAACACCAAATCCTGACGCAGTTGATTCACCGTCATCATGTCGTCACGATCGTTGCGATCGACTTCCAGCATCACCTGGCCCAGCAGCGCACCGGCGTCAGTCAAAAGGCCCCGCCCGCGACCCGGATTCTTGTCCCACAGCATGTCGCCGGCGGCAATCTGAACGCGAATGCGATTCTCTGGCAGCTTCAACCCTTGCGAGTCGGTCACGACCTGCTCGAGCAAGGCCACAGCTTTCTTTTCCAGCTTCGCTTTTTCTTCCTGCTGTTGCTGTGGATCGGGTGACTGTTGCGCGGTAGCGGTTTGCGAAGTCGCGGTTTGCGCAACTGCAATCGCCGCAGATGCCAGCAGAATTATGAACGGAGCAATTTTCTTTAACATCGATTTTTCCTCGAAGCCCGAACCAGGGAAGATGTGCCCGGCAGTTTCTGGTTGATTAGACGGCCTGGCCGTCAATTTGGTTACTAAACCTCATGTTTGCCGTCAATGATAACATTCAATCGCGAAGAGTTCAGAGTCCAACTTCTTTCTCACGTCCGGAGACGGTCGCCGGTTCCGAATTTTACTTGCTCCGGGTAGCGCAAGTTGTTAACTTGCGCAGACGCAAATTAGCAATTTGCACTACAATTTTGGATTGGGAGACAAATTAATGGAGTCAGGAACCGTAACGCATCATCGGTGGACCGACATGCCGGAAGAGCCATTGTCGGATTTGCTGTCGCGAAAACTAATCACCGGCGATCGCATGATGCTGGCGCACGTCTATCTCAAGAAAGGATGTGTGGTCCCGCGTCACTCGCATGAGAACGAACAGATAACTTACATACTCGAAGGCGGCTTGAGATTTTGGATCGGCGCGGATGAGGCGCAGGTCGTAGACGTGCTCGCGGGAGAAGTGCTCCATATTCCGTCCGGTGTTCAGCATAAAGCGGAGGCGTTGGAAGATACGTTGGATGTAGACATCTTCAGTCCGCCGCGTCAGGATTGGTTGGATAAGACGGATGATTATCTGCGACAGAAGTAGCGCAAGTTGTTAACTTGCGTCTTGTCAGAACCGGGAGCGGTAGCGACCGGATCAAGAAGTCGACTTGAGCGCTTGATCCCGTCGCTATCGCTCCGGGTTCTGAAACAGTTCCTATGCACCTGGGTCTTAAATACAAAGTCGCGCTCGTCGCTGCGGCCAGTCGCGGACTGGGTCGAGCCGTTGCGGAAGAATTCGCGGCGGAAGGCGCATCACTGATTATCTGTGCGCGCAAGCAGGAAACGATCGAACGCGTCGCGAACGAGATCAAAAATGCGACCGGCGTGAACATCATTGGAGTCGCAGCCGACGTTTCCAATCCCAGCGATGTGTCGCGCCTGGTGAAAGCCGGCATCGAACGGTTCGGACGTATCGACATTCTGGTGACGAACGCAGGTGGTCCACCTGCGGGACAATTTGAGAGTTTCAATCTTGAGCATTGGGAAGCAGCGACTCGTCTGCTGTTACATAGCGCCGTCGAATTGGCTCGTCAGGTATTGCCGGGCATGAAGGAACGGCGCTGGGGAAGGATTCTCAACATCACTTCCATCGCCGTGAAACAACCGGTCGATAACCTAATTCTGTCGAACAGCCTGCGCGCGGCCGTAACTGGATTCGCGCGGACGCTCGCGAATGAAGTCGCGCAGTTTGGCATTACCGTTAACAACATTATGCCGGGCTACACGCGCACTGAACGGGTGCTAGAGTTATCGCGCATGATGGCTGAGAAGGAAGGAATCACGCCCGAAGAATTCGTGGCGCGCTGGGAGAAAGAAATTCCGATGCGACGAATTGGCGAGCCACGTGAGTTCGCCGCGCTCGCTGCGTTTCTGGTTTCTGAACGCGCGAGCTACATCACCGGCACGTCCACTCCAGTCGATGGCGGATGGATTAAGGCAATCATGTAGCGCTTTGATGTAGCGCAAGTTGTTAACTTGCGACTGAGGTAGGCATTGCGGCTTCGCCGCAGCACACTGCGGAAAGCCTCTGGCTTTCCGGCTGGAGACTCTAAATCTTTCGAGGCTACACCTCGATCACTGAGACGTAGCCTAACTGACTTCTATTGCCATAACGGTAAGCCATAGGCTTACCTCACTTTGCTGTGGCGAAGCCACACAGGACTAATTATGAACTGTACACATCTCGATCAAATCAAAGAAGTAACACCCAGCGCCGATGGCTGTGAAGACTGTCTAAAGATTGGCGACACCTGGGTTCATCTGCGGCTCTGCATGACCTGCGGCCACGTTGGCTGCTGCGATTCTTCAAAAAACAAACACGCGACCAAGCACTTTCACGCGACAAAACATCCAATCATCAAATCATTCCAGCCCGGCGAAGATTGGGGCTGGTGCTATGTCGATGAAGTGATGTTTGATGAGCTTTGAATAGAAAAGGAGTTATATCAAGAGATCGGCTGGGACGTGAAAATAATCGGCTAACGCTTGCGCATGAGTCTTACTGATCCCGCGCTTGCGGTTGAGAACTTCAGAAGCAATTCCTTTTGATCCGAATACTTCCCATAGATGGGTTTGCTTTATTTCCCGCACTTCTGTCGCCCGCTGCGCGGGCTTCAACTCTTCTATGGGGCTCGTTACCCAGCGCTGAAGCGCTGGGCTATTTTCGATTCGTCCGCTACGCGGACTAACTAAGACGCCCTCCCTTACGGTCGGGCTACCGCCTCGTTGTGCCAGAAACCCGCGTTCACTTTGCCGACTCTACTAAGAGCTCCTTCAAATACCCTTGCCAGATCTTCGCGATCGTGTGCGTGCCGTGACCACGAGTCTGGTCTGTAATCGGCAGCATCACAAACCTCCCGCGTTTCACCCGTTTGATTTCTTTTTCAATCATTCCGAGTTCAGGTGGATTGATGAAGTCGTCGGCTGAGTTAACCGCGACCAGCGGCGCCTTGATCGTTTCCAGCTTCGGCGCCGGATTGTATTCGCGCGATGAATCGATTTGATAAAGCAGGTCGTTGGCGTCCAGACGAGCAACCGCCGCCTTTAATCGATCTGCATAGAATTTGTCGGCCGCCTCGCGCGTCGGGGCTTGCTTCTGCCAGAACAAAGGCGCGCTGCCGGCGATTAACAAAAGATTCTCCGCTGACACGAGCGCCCGCATCGGCTGCGTCTTGTATTCGCCGCCCTGCCAATCAGGATCGTCGCGAATCGCATCCATCGCCATCCGCCGCCAGATGCGATTACGTCCGGCAATCTCGACCGGATTACTCGCCAGCGGCATCAACGCATCCATGAAATCGGGATAAGTCTCGGCCCACACCCACGTCTGCATGCCGCCCATCGACGTGCCCATCACCAGCCGCAAGTGATTGACGCCCAGCTTCTTTGTCAGTACTTCATAAAGCGCGGCCACCATATCGTCGTAAGTGTAATGCGGAAACTTTGCGTGCAGCCCGTCGCTCGGCTTGCTGGATTTTCCGTGGCCGATGCCATCCGGCAGAATGATGAAATACTTCGTCGCATCCAACAGTTGGCCTGGTCCAAACAGAACATTCGCAAAGATCGGACTGAGAAACTGCGTGCCCGCGCCGCCGGTCCCATGTCCAATCAGCACTGCATTTTTTGCCACCCCGGAAGCATCGCGCGTCAGCGTGCCGATCGTGCGGTAATG
>WNGI01021185.1_pt1 | contig 10446 bp, 8 predicted proteins | sample 5400621 | NCBI WGS metagenome assembly WNGI01 (sample SAMN13153374, study PRJNA577476) | soil metagenome | isolation source: 20 cm soil or saprolite under Garry oak tree replicate 1 | place: USA:California | collected 2016-06-15 | reverse complement strand
GCCGAAGTGAGCGCCGTCGCGATGAGCGCGAACATCCCGAGGGTGACACCGGATGGGAAGCATCTGCGGCGGGCCTTCATGCCTTCATCCCTCAAAGTGGCGTGACGTGAACATGCAGCACGGCGGCCTTGCCGTTATCTACTGCGGCGAGGCAGCGGTCGATGGCGGGGGCGAGGTTGTCCGGCTCGGTGACGCATTCGCCGTGGGCGCCAAAAGCGCTTCCCACGGCGGAGAAATCCCGCCGCTCCCCCTGACGGCCCGATCTCAGCCGCGACTGAAACTGGTCGGTGTCGGCCGCGATGCCCTTTGGATAGACCCGCTGCACCGCCGATTTCACCGCCTGCCAGCCGCCATTGTCCAGCACCAATGTCAAAATCGGAATCTGGTATTGCTGTGCCACCGCATAGACGCTGTCGGGCGAGGAGAAGTGAAAGCCGCCGTCGCCGATCACCTGTATGATGCGGCGATCCGGCTGCGCCAATTTCAGCCCCAGCGCCATGCCACCCGAGAATCCAAGGCCGCCGCCGGCGAGTCCGACATAGCTCCGCGGCTTGGTTCGCGTGATGTGCTCTTGCAGGATCGGCGCGTTGCGGATGGCTTCGTTGAGGACGACGTCGTCCTGCGACAGTTTTTCGTTCAGCGTCGCGAACACGAAGGCAGGGCTGAGCGCGCCGGGGACGCCTTTGTTGCCGCTCGCGGCAGCACGGCGTTTTGCGTTTGCCTCGCGCGCCTCGCCCCAGCCTGCGATGCGCCGGGCGACGCGATGGCGATACGCGTCATCGGCCCTTGCCTCCACGGTGTCGAGCACCTGCTGCAGCACCATGGCGCAATCGCCCTGGATCCGCATGTCGGTCGGAAATCCCCACATCGGGAAATCCGATTTCAGGGGATCGATATCGATCTGGATCCATTTGATGGCGCTGGCACGCTTGGCGGATTGCGGAACGAACGGCACATCCGAATCGAGGAGCAGGCCGAGATCGGCTTGCTCGAGCAAGGGAAGCGGATCGAAGCCGGCAAAGCAGGACGAGGCCTGCGAGATGTTGAGGTCGATCGAGTTGAATTCCGCGACGCGGATGCCGCACATCTGCGCCAGCCGGTCCAGCACCGCCACCGCCTGCGGCTTGCGGCCAAGATAGGCGGTCAGCGCAACCGGGTTTTCCGCCGTCATCAAGGCTTGCGCGATCGCGTCAACCCGCGCCGGCTCGATGCCGCCGGACTGCACGCCGCCATATCGCGCCGCCGGATAGGCCGGCATGTCGGCGTCGTCCCACGCTTCGGCCAGCGTCTCGCGCGGCAGCATCATGTAGACCGGGCCGGGCGGATCGCTTTGCGCAAACGCGCTGGCGCGGGCCAGTGCTTCCTTCACGACGATGCCGGAGGGCAGCGAATATTCCCATTTGACGTAAGGTCTGACGATGCTGGCAATATCGAACGGATCCTGCACGAAGTGCACATAGGTGTCGCGCGAGCCCGGCAGTTCGCCGTGCAGCGTATGGGGCGCGCGTCCGGCAAACAGCATCACCGGCAGCCGGTAGCGAAACAGGTTCTGGATGGCCATGCAGGCATTGGCGGTGCCGGCGTCGACATGGACGAGAACCGCCTGGGCTCGTCCCGTTGCCAGCGCATAGCCGCCGGCCATGTGCACCGCGACGACCTCGTGCGGGCAAAGGATCATCTCCGGATGCTTGCGGCCCTCGCGCTCCCAGCGCGCCATCTCCTCGATCAGGGAGACGTGATCGGTACCGAGATTGGCAAAGATGTAGTCCACGCCGAGATCGACCAGGCCTTCAAGAAAATAATGCGCGGTGCTGTGGCGGCTCATGCCTTATGACTTCCCGGGTAGATTTTCCGCGACAAACTTGTTGCGCAGGGTGCCGATGCCGGTGATGTCGATTTCGACCACGTCGCCCGCCTTGAGGTCGGGGGATGCGCCGTCGGTCCCCATCCAGATCACGTCGCCGGGCCATAATGTAAAGTACTTCGTCAGCTCCACGATGAACGGCTTGATGCCGAAGATCATGTCGTTGGTGCGGAAGCGGTTGCTCTCCTTGCCGTTCACCCTCACGACCGTTTCCATGGTGTCGAGGTCGACGTCGGTCTCGATCCACGGCCCCATCGGCTTGAAGGTGTCGGCATTTTTCGCGCGCCACAGGCCACGATCGGCCTTCTGCCAGGTGCGTTCGCTGACATCGTTGCCGATGGTGTAGCCGAACACGCAGGACATCGCGTCGGCGTCGGACAAATGCTTTGCCTTTTTGCCGATCACCACGACGAGTTCGCCCTCGTAGTGGATCTTCTCGGTCGCAGTGGCCGGGATCACCACATCTTCATCATGCGCGATCAGCGCATTCTGCGCGCGATAGCCGATCTCGGGCCTGTCAGGGACGTTAGGCACCTCGCCGCGCTTGTCGGCGGCTTCCTTGAGGTGCTTGAGGTAGTTGAGGCCGACACAATAGAACGTGCGCGGCATCAGCGGCAATTCGATCTTCACCTCCGCCAGCGCATGCGTTCGCGGTGCGCACTGCCATTCGCCGAACGGGTCGCCGCTGACCGCGATGACGCGGTCGTTCTCGACGATGCCCCAGGAGGTCTGTCCGTCCGCGGTGAATTTAAGCCAGCGCATACGCTATCCTTCTTACTCCGCCGCGACGCGCGGCTGACTTTTCCATGCTCCTGCCGTCGGGCGCGGCAGGCCGAGATTTTCGCGAAGGGTCTTGCCGGCATAGTCTTTATGAAAAAGACCGCGCCGCTGCAGTTCCGGAACGATGTGGCGGACGAAATCCGCATACGAGCCCGGCACATAGGTCGCCGCGATGACAAAGCCATCGCAGCCGCGGCCCACGAACATCTCCTCCAATCTGTCGGCGATTTCCTTCGGCCCGCCGACGATCGCGTCCTGGGTCTGACCGCGGCCCGAGAAGGTGATGAAATCGCGCGTGCTCGGATTGGTCTTGCCCGAAGTCCTTCGTCGATGTCCTTGGCGGCGAAATCGAAGTTCAGGCCTTCCGCCAGCAGCGACAGTGCGTCGATTTCCAGCGGCAGCTTTTCGATCAGCGCCATTTTATCCTCGGCCTCCGACTTGGTCGCGCCGGAAACCGGTGTCACCAGATTGCAGAGGAACATCAGTTCGGGATCGCGGCCCGCCTTGGCGGCCTCGTTCCTGATGGCGTCGTAGCCCTGCTTCGCGTTCGCCAGATTGCGCGCCGCCGTGAAGATCACTTCGCCCCATCGGCCGGCAAAGCGCTGGCCGCGGCCGCTGGCGCCGGCCTGGATCACCACGGGATGACCCTGCTGCGAACGCGGCACCGTGAATGGCCCGCGCGATTTGAAGAACTGCCCGTTGTGATCGAGACGCTTGACCTTGTCGGGATCGGCGAACCTTCCTGATTTCTTGTCGATCAGCAGCGAACCGTCTTCCCAGGAATCCCAGTGGCCGAGCACCACTTCCATGAATTCGTCGGCGCGGTCGTAGCGCAGATCGTGCTCGAGATGCTGATCGCGCCCCATATTGAGGGCCTCACCGTCGTTGACGGAAGTGACGACATTCCATGCGGCGCGGCCGCCAGTCATCAAATCGAGGGTGGCGAACCGGCGCGCCACGTCGAACGGCTCGAAATAGGTGGTCGAGCAGGTCGATGCGAGCCCGAGTTTCTCGGTGACCATTGCCATCGTGGTCAGCACCACGATCGGATCCATCTTCACGCAGCGGATGCCGTATTCGACGGTATGCCTGTGATCGTTGCCGTAGCGATCCGGCATCGCCAGACGATCGTCGAAGAAAGCCATGTGAAATTTGCCGGATTCGAGAATCCGGGCGATCTCCTGGTAATAATCCGCCGACATCGAATCGTCGCGCGATTCCGGATGCCGCCACGAACTCGGCAAATTGGTGCAATTTTGCGCCTGCAGGAATCCGACCAACGCCATTTGCCGCGTCATGCTGTTCTCCGTCTGTCGGCTGGATCCGATATCATGTCAGGTCGAGTTCGGCGGCCAGTTTGTACTCGGCCGCCAGCGCGCGCAATTTGTCCCAGGTGGCGTCCTCGACCTCGATTCCGGCAGCCTTGCGTTGCTGTTCCCTGATATATTCGACCTCACCCGGATAGAATACGCCTGTTGAGCCTTCGGACGGCGGCGTCGCCTTCAGGTATTGCGCGAACTCGGCGACTTCTTGCTTGAAATCCTTTAAGGGGCGGAACGCCGCGACATTGAACACCGCCATGAAGCATCCGTCATTGTGCCGCCCGGTCGGCTCGACCCCGAAGCCGAGGCCGGTGAGCAGCCCGCACAGCACCTCGACCATCGCAGCCAGGCCTGAACCCTTGTAGCCCTCGAGGTCCGACGGCACCGCGATCGAAATCGGATTGGTGCCGAGCCGCGCCTCGCGGCCGCCGAACGGCGCGACGTGTTTGGGGGAACGGCCGGAATCGGCGGTGGCGATGCCGATCATGCCCTCGCGCATTGCCATCATCGGATAGGCGGCGAGCCGCCCGACATGGCTTTGCCGAAACACCGTACAGGCCGCGACATTGGCGGTCTTTGCCTTCTCGATGGTCAGTGCCATCGCCTTGGCGTTGACATGAAAACCGAAGCCCCAATGGCCGTCGATGACGGTGGTGGTCGGTGATTCCCGCACGATGGTCCATTTCGCGCCGGGAACGATATGCCCGACCTTGATGCGATCGATATAGGTCGGGATCGCAATCACCCCATGCGAGTCGTGGCCCGCGAGGTTGGCGTTCACGCAACCCAAGGCCACGGCATCCGCTTCCTCGTCCGAGGCGCCTGCGGCCTTGAGCAGCGCCGCACCGATGCGCGTGAGACGGTCGGCCTGGACGATCGGCATGGGGGTTTCCTCGTTTGGCGCCCGCGCAGGCAGCGGGTCTTGCTTCTTGTCGATGCGTCCATGGTCTCAAAGCGGTCACCCGTTAGCAATGACCTCAAGCCAAAATCTTGGGTGCAATGCACTGCGCGCATCTCGGCGTCGCACCGCGCGCGTCTCGGTGCCCCCACCGTCTCGGTCGGTTACAGTCACCCCCGGGGTGGGGGGTGAAGAAGCCGCCAACAAAAACCGTAGTTTTTCGGATTTTTGACTGTTGTTATTGGCACGCCGTTTACTCTGAATCGCAACTTACGCCGGCCGATAACGCCCATTTAGGCGTCCCAGACCCATAAATTCTCCGTTGGGTGGCGAGCGCCGCCGAATGGAGCCGACCGCCTTGGAGACGAATTTTGCGCGTACGCTTGCGGCCTTGAATGCGACCAACGAAGCCATCCTGTACGCGAAATCCCCGAAGGAGCTGTATCGTCAGGTCTGTGAGGCCGCTTTCTCCAGCGGAGATTTTCTGGCAACTGCCGTCTTTTTGCTCGAGCCCAAGACCAACATGCTCCGGTTGGCCGCCGGCGTCGGCGAAGACAGTGCGCGGTTGAGCAGCATTGACATTTCGATCGTGGCGGGCGCGCCCGAAGGGTCTGGGGTCTGCGGGCAGGCCTTTCGCGATCAGAAGATAAGCGTCAGCAATGATTTCCTGAACGACGTGCGTTCCCTGGCATGGCGACAGGGGGCATGCGAGGCCTGTGTTGGCACCGCGGCGGCGTTGCCGTTGACTTGCAACGGCCGCGGTGTCGGCGTGCTGCTCGTCACCCGGCGCGAAGCAGGATCCCTGAACGACCACATCGTCTCGCTGTTAGAGCGGATGTCGGCGAACATTTCATATGCGCTAGACAATTTCGACCGTGAGGCCGCGCGCAAAACCGGCGAACAGGCCATGCAAAGGCTCAACCGGATGTTCGGCGCCATAAGTGGGACGAACGAAGCGATCGTGCGGGCCAAGTCGCGGGCTGAGTTGTTCGAACTGGTGTGCGAAGCAGCCGTTTTAGGTGGAATGTTCGCCTCCGCAACCATCGCGTTCGCGGACCCCGGTGGCGAATTTCTTCAAATTGCTGCGACCAGGGGCTCGAACTGTGAACGGATGAAAGGTCGCCGCTGTGCCATCTCAGCCGCGCACCCCGAAGGTCGGGGTTTGACCGGAACCTCGTTCCGAACAAGAGCACCTTGCATCATGAATGATTACCTGGCCGATGAGCGAACCGCTCACTGGCACAGTATCGCAAGGCAAGACGGTACACGATCTGGCGCAAGTTTTCCTTTGCTGCAAAATGGCAACAAGGCGATAGGCGTACTGCTGTTTCTTTCTCCCGATGAAGGGGCATTTACCGATGATTTGGTGGAGCTTCTCGCGCGGCTGGCGGAAAACGTGTCGTTCGCCCTCGATAACTTCGATCGCGCAGACGAGAAGGCAAAGACCGAGGAGCAAAAGGAGCGGTTGACGCGAATGTTCGCGGCTCTCGGTGCGACCAACGAAGCTATCATGCGGGCCAAGTCGCGAACGGAGCTGTTCGAACTGGTCTGCGAAGCAGCCGTCGTCGGCGGTAATTTCACCTCGACGGCGATCGCTCTTGAGAAACCGGATGACGTCTTTCTCGAAAACGTCGCATCGGCCGGACCCGATCGAGAGCGGGCAAGAAATGTACGGTTGTCGGCCGACGCCACGCGCCCCGAGGGGCAGGGCCTGACCGGAACCGCATTCCGAACCCGACGGCCTTGCATCAGTAACGACTATCTGACTGACTTCGGCAGCGGCGCATATTTCTACGATGTCGTTCGAGATAGCGGAACACGATCGGGCGCGGCGTTGCCGTTGCTGAAGGACGACAGAGCCATCGGCGTCCTGGTGTTCCTCTCAAGCGAGCTCGGCGCGTTCAGCCCCGAATTGACGGAGCTGTTGCAACGCCTTGCAGAGAATGTATCGTTCGCCCTCGATAACTTCGCCCGTGCGGATGAAAAGGCGAAGGCCGAGGAACAAAAAGACCGTCTGACGCGAATGTTCGCAGCGCTCAGCGCCACCAACGAAGCGATCATGCGGGCCAAGACGCGGGCCGAGATGTTCGACCTGGTCTGCGAGGCCGCAGCGAACGGCGGTAAGTTCACCTCGACCACCATCAGTTTGGCCAACCCCGACAGCGATTTCCTCGACATCGTGACCGTGGCGGGGACGACCGCCGAGACAACAAGAAACGTGAAGGTCTCGATCAGCGCCGACCGCCCTGAGGGACGCGGGCTTAGCGGGGCCGCGTTCCGGTCCCGGCACGCTTGTATCAGCAACGACTATCTGGCTGACCCGCAAGCCAGTGCTTTCCACGCCGTCATTCGCAGCGATGGAGCAAAGTCGGGTGCGGCATTTCCACTGCTCATTCGTGGGCAGGCGGTTGGCGTTATGCTTTTTCTTTCCGCCGAAAAGGATACGTTTACACCGGAATTCGCCGAACTCCTGCAACGGTTGGCCGACAATGTGTCGTTTGCCCTTGAGAACTTCGACCGCGCGGACGAGAAAACCAGGGCAGACGAACGAATCGAATACCTCGCAGCACATGACAGCCTGACCAAGCTGCCCAATCGGGAAACGTTCAACGAGCTGCTGCGCAATGCAATCGAGTCCGCGCGCCGCAATCAACGGCAATTCGCCGTGCTGTTCATCGATCTCGACAGGTTCAAGGTCATCAACGATTCACTGGGACACGACGCCGGCGACCTCCTGCTGGTGGAGGTTGCTAACAGACTGCGTCATACCCTGCGTTCAAGCGACGTGGTGGCGCGACTGGGGGGCGACGAGTTCGTCGTCATTCTCGGGGAGACCGCGGAAAGCCATGACGTCGAGCGGATCGCCCGTAACTTGTTGTCTGTTCTCAGCCAGCCTTTGCAGTTGAGCGGCCACGAATGCCATACCACGGCCAGTATCGGCATCGCGCGATATCCTTCGGACGGTGCCGACGTGCAGATGCTGACGAAGAAAGCCGATATGGCGATGTATCGCGCCAAGGAAGACGGCAAGAACGCCTTCCGGTTCTTCACCAAGGAGGTCAAGACCCAGTCGATTGAACGCCTGACGCTCGAATCGGCGTTGCGTCGTGCCCTCGAGCGCGATCAATTCGAGCTGCACTATCAGCCGAAGGTGGAGATGACCACCGGGCAGATAACCGGCGTAGAGGCGCTGTTGCGCTGGACGCACCCCGATCTCGGCGTGCTGTCGCCCGCTCAATTCATACCGATCGCCGAGGAAACCGGATTGATCGTTCCGGTCGGCCGCTGGGTCCTGAGGGAAGCCTGCGCGCAGAACATGGCCTGGCAGCGCCGCGGCTTGCGGCCGATATCGATGGCGGTGAATCTCTCGCCGAGACAGTTCACCGACGAGCACCTGCTGCAGGATATCGATGAGGCACTGGCGGCGAGCGGCATGTCGCCGGTGCTGCTGCAGCTCGAGGTCACCGAAAGCATGGTGATGCGCAACGTTTCCCGGGCGGTCAAAGTGCTGGACGCCATCCAGAGCCGTGGCATCCGTCTTGCGATTGATGATTTTGGAACCGGTTATTCGTCGATGTCCCTGATGAAGCAATTTCCGATCGATACCATCAAGATCGACCGTTCCTTCGTCCGCGACCTGCCCAGGGATTCGGAGGATCAGGCCATCGCACAGGCGATCATCAGCATGGGCAAGGCGCTGGGGATGACCGTCATTGCCGAGGGCGTCGAAACCGCTGAGCAGCAAGCCTTTCTGCAGGATCACGCCTGCGATGAAATGCAGGGCTTCCTGTTCAGCAAGCCGCTGCCGCCGCAGCAGGTGGCTGACCTGCTTCGCTCGGCGCAGCTGGTCGTCTCTCCGCCGCTGCAACCGACAACTGCCGTGCCTGAGAATTCCATCCCGCAGTCAGGACAGAGAAGCGCCGCTGGCTAGCCGGCGTGTGGTTTGATCATACGCGGAAAATCGCCGGGCCAGGGCAGCGAAGTCTGGCCGGCGAGGCATTTGAGAAAAATCCGTGCGCCGTCGTCGTAGGTGGCGCTTTCCGGTAATCCCAGCTTGCTGCACCATTCGACCGGCATCGCGTGCGGCGAGCCGATCACTTCAAATGCTGGCCCCCACCACCACGCCGGCGCCGGCGATCGTTCTTCCCCAGGCACCGCGTGCCAGTGGACGAACTCATCCACCAGGCGCTCGAATTGCACGTTTTCGGCCGGTATCATCGAAGCTTCCTTGGCTTTTCGATGATACGCCGATCTGGAAATGAGCGCAACGCGCCAGGGAGTTTACCGTTGTTCGTGCTGCCAGTGCGAGGTGACATCGGCGCCCGATTTGTTCAGATGCACGTGCTGATCGACATGATCGACCCACGTGATCGGAATGAAGTGGTGGTGCTGGCCGTCGGGTGAGCTCTGTTTCGTTAGCTTGATCTTGTCAGTGCCTTCGAGATGATCGACCTTTCCGACTTTCCTCTTATCCGACGAAATGACGTCCATATGTTCCTTGATCTGTGAGGTGTCCGTCATGTTCCATCTCCCGCGGTTGGCGATGTTGTGAAACGCCCGGTATCACGAGAGGTTGCGCGCGGTCTGGCGCCGCGCCTGACTTCAATCAGTCCTTGGCTTCCGGGCCGCCCGACCGAACCCACAACCAGCCGGCGGCACCGCCCAGGGCAGCGCAGAAGGCGCTCACCAGCATTACCGTACGCAGCGCGCGGTCGAATGCCGCCCTGGCGCTATCGGTGACGTCAACCTGTCCCGCCAAGACAGCATTCAGTGCTGCATTGGCCTGTACGGGCGGCCTGTCGCCGAGGTAATGCGAAAAACTCGTGAACAACAATGCGCCGAGGGCTGCGACGGCAAGGAGGCCGGCCACACGGGCGACCGCGTTGTTGACGCCGGATGCGATGCCGGCGTGAGCCTCGCCGACCGACGCCATCACCGTCGAGGTCAGCGGCGGAACCGTGACCGTCATTCCGATCGCCAGCACGCCTATCGCCGGAAACACGCTGGCCCAATAGGATCTCCCGAGATCGGCAAAGGCGAGCAGCGCCAGCCCGCAGGCTGCGATGAGGGGACCTGAGGTGAGCGACAATCGCGGCCCGAAACGGTCCGCGAGGCGTCCCGCAAATGATGCGCCAAAGCCCATGATCATTGCGAACGGCAGCAGCGCCGCACCAGCCTGCGTCGCGGAATAGCCGCCCAATCGTATCAGGCCGAAGGGGAGAAAATACAGCGCGCCGCCGAGCGCGAAGTAGAGCAGCAGCGTCAACGTGTTGGTGCCGGAGAAATTACGCGAACGATAAAGTGACAGCGGCATCATCGCCCGTTCGCGGGATCTGGCTTCGATCGCAACGAACGCGACAAGAAACGCTATTCCCGCACCCAGCGCGCCCAGCACGGATTTATCGCGAAATCCCGATGCCGGAACGGCGCCGAGCCCCCAGGTGATGGCGCCGAGACCGATCGCCACCGCGACTACGCCTTTCCAGTCCAGCGGCTTTGCGTTGTCGTCGCGGCTTTCGCAGGCAAAGCCAACGGCCAGTCCGGCCGCCGCAACAGCCAGCGGCACGTTGAGCAGGAAGATC
>WNGI01007934.1_pt1 | contig 10446 bp, 12 predicted proteins | sample 5400621 | NCBI WGS metagenome assembly WNGI01 (sample SAMN13153374, study PRJNA577476) | soil metagenome | isolation source: 20 cm soil or saprolite under Garry oak tree replicate 1 | place: USA:California | collected 2016-06-15 | reverse complement strand
CGGCACAACCCATTCTTGCCCATCGACGACCAGGTTGAAGTAGTAGGTGCCTGTCGGGAGGCGCAGCGCCGCCTCCCAGATGTCGTCGCCCAGCGTGTGCATTGTAGAGGGCGTCCAGGCGTTCCAGTTCCCCGCGATCTCGACCGACTTCGCAGACGGCATCCGGAAGCGCACGACGATGGTGTCGCCGGCCCGGCGTGCCGCGACTAACGGCTGTAGGACCGGCTGTACCGTTCCGGATCGCGCCATGGCGGCGCGCCGCGACGCGAACACACGAACCCCACCCGCCAGGAAGCCCGCCTGTGGCAATCCCTGAAATGGATCACGCAGGTAATTGCCTCCCGACGCTTCGACGGCAACCGACGGTGTGAGGAAGTACTGGACCGTCGCGCTCGCGGCGCCGGACGATCCGTAGGTCTTGCTGAGCCGGCCGCTGAGCCACACCGAGCCGACCGTGCGTGCGCCATCGAAGGTGACGCCGCCAACCACATCCGTATACCAGGCGCCGAGGAACCGCGTCGCTTCGGTGGTGAGGGAGAGCTGCGCCGGTGCCGCGTTGAGCTGCCACCAGGCCCGGCCGCGTACCCTCAGCGCGCCAACGCCCGGCTCCTGCTGGATCACTCCGGTTACGGCGCCCACTCCCAGCGCGACATTACCGCGGACAGCCTCGATCACGGCTGCGCCCGATCCGGCCGCGACGCCGTCGGAACGTGTGCTGCCCGATATCGTGGCACTGACGGCTGGGCGAACGCCGCCGGTCCGCTGCAACAACGCAACCCAGACGTCCGCACGGCCCTGGCTGGCCCAGACACCGCCCTCGAGCAGCGACACCGCTCCGCTGGCGCCGAAATAACTGGAAGGCGTGAGCCACTGTGCGGCGGGAGACACCGTCACGGCGCTGAAGCTCGAGCCACCGGAATAGCGAACGATGCCTGTGCCAACGCCGAGCGATGCCTGCCGCTGGGCGGACAGGGCAAGGGGGAGTAACGTGAGCAGTGCCAAAAATGAAACCGGTCCCATGCGCATGGGACCGGTAAGATACAGTGTGAAGGCGTCTGTCTATTTAGGGGCGGCGCGGGTTATTCGAGCGTCCCTGACCGCCTAGGCCGGCATGGTCCGGCCGGTGAGAGGGAGACGCCGGCGTGGCTGGCGTCGCAGGTGTGGCTGGTGTCGCCGGCCCGTCGCCCGTGTGCGTCGCGGGTGTTGCGCGAGCGGCAGTCGTGGCGGGCGTCACCGGCCGATTGTCCAGACCGACGGCCTCGCCGAACACATGCGTGGCGCGGCGGGCCTGCGCCGCCTTCGGGGTCTGCGCCGCCAACAGCGCAGGCACGAGCAGGATGGGACCGAATGTGAAGATTCGCTTCAACACGCTACCTCCGACCTACAGGTGAATCATGTAATGCGCGCTCGGCGCGTGCCAACTCTCTCGCAGTGTCCCGTAGCAGGGACAGGGGGCTACAGCCACCGGCATATTGTTCCGCCGCGAACCACAGTTGAGCGAATGTGTCGCGCACGACGCGCTCAGCCAGGACGGCATCCATGAGGACGGCGTAAGCCTGGGCGTACAATGACGCGCGATGCCGGCGCTCCAATTCCACCAGCGCCGTCGAGTCCCGCTGCACCAGCCGATTTATCAGAACGGCATCGGCGACTATGGGGGGTTGAGGCTCTAGCATCGCGGGCATGGCTTCGTAAAGATTGCGGAGCAGGATCGAGGGTAACGCAGGTCACACTGGAACGACGCGGCAAACGTTACCAATGTTGTACGCCACAACTCTTTAGCGGAGGCAGCGGTTGCGTCCTGAGTCCCAAGCGGCGGATGGCGAAATCGTTCGGGCGGTGCTCGCCGGGGATCGCGAGCGCTACGCCCAGCTGGTGGAACGGTATCGCGACCGCTACGCGCGGTATGCCACGCGGATGCTGGGCTCCGTGGACGCAGCGGAAGACGCCGTGCAGGACGCGTTCGTGCGGGCCTATGATCAGCTGGCGCAGTGCAAGGAGCCCGACAAGTTCGTCGGCTGGTTCTTCCTTATTCTGCGCAACCGCTGTTTCGCGGAGCGGCGCCGCAACCGCTCGTCGGCATCGCTGGAAGCCGCGAATGATGTCGCCGCGGTGGATCGGTCGGATGGCGGCGCCGAAACCGCGGAGCAACGCCGCGCACTGCAGCGCGCGTTGCTCGAGCTGACGGCGGATCAGCGCGAGGTGTTCGTCCTGAAGCACGTCGAAGGGTTGTCGTACGGAGAAATCGCGGAGCGCCTGAGTACCTCGGTAGCGTCACTGAAAATGCGAATGCATCGCGCGTATGATAAATTGCGCGAACGATTGAGAGATCACACATGAGCGGGCACGAGCTTCATCCTCTGGTCAAGCAGCTGCTGGACGGCGACATCACACTCGCCGACCTGCCCGCCGAGCTGCGTGCGGAGGGCGAAGCGGCGCTGCGTCTGCTCGCCGGCGTGGATCGCACGGACGTCTCGATGCCCGCGATCACCTGGCGTGTCATGGCGAAGCTGGAAGGCCGGCGTCGCCGTTTCCTGCCCTGGCTGCTCGCGCCGGCCCTCGCGATCGCCGCGGCGCTCGTCATCTGGCTCGTGCCACGGACGCCCGCGCCCGCCTCGCTTGTCACCGTCCGGTTTGTTCTCGTGGCGCCCGACGCGAAGCAGGTGAGCCTCGCGGGTACGTTCAACCGGTGGGATCCGCAGGCGACGCCGCTGGTCCGCGTCGGCGCAACCGGCGTCTGGACGGCGACCCTCACGCTCCCGGCGGGCCAACACCAGTACGCCTTCGTCGTCGATGGGGCACGCTGGGTCCCCGATCCCGGCGCCCCCGCCATCGATGACGGCTTCGGCCGCCGCAATAGCGTGCTGACGTTGTGATCACACTCCTCGCGCTCCCGCTCGCTCTGTTGAGCATGCAACAGGGGACCGGCATCGCCCAGCGCCTCGCGGGGCGGGTGCCCCCCCAAATCGCGTCGCTCGTGCAAGAGCTGGGGACGGCCGCGTCCGCGCGCGGTCTCCCAATCGATCCCCTGATTGACAAGGCGATCGAAGGAAACGCGAAGGGTGTTGCGCCCGAGCGCGTGGCGAGCGCCCTGCGACTCGTCGCAATGCAGCTCGATACGGCCGCCGCGGCGCTGCGGGACGGTGGGCTTGTTTCTGACACACTGGCCATCGCGGCCGGCGAGTTTGCGATCACGGCGGGATTGAGCGGGGGCGATATCAAGGCGCTGGCACGGACCGGCGCGAACGCCGTGACGCTCACCGTCGCGCTCCGCGTGGCAGGCACCCTGGCGGCGTTGGGCGTGCCGCCCGCGGAGGACATTGGACTCGTGAGCGTCGCATTGCGCTCCGGTGAGCCGGTGTCGGCTCTGCTGTCACTGCCGGGGAATGTGCAGTCGGAAATGGCCAACGGCGCTACACCCGCACAAGCGGCGGCGGGACTCGCCCGGGCGGCAGCGGCGCAGGCCGCGCATGGTCCGCCGCCGGGCCGTGGAGGGGGGGGGCATCCGCACCCGCCGCACCCGCCGGCTCCGCCGCATCCCTAGCGGGCGTTACTGCGGCAGGTGGTGCCAAGTACCGTAGAAGCTTAGAACTCGGTAAGTTCCCCTTCCTCATATGACCATCGCCTCGAACTTGGGCTTCCCCCCCTTGGGGGCCGCGCGCGAATTGAAGCGCGCGACCGAAGGGTATTGGGGTGGCAAGATCAGCCGCGAGCAGCTGCTCGCTACCGGCGCCGAGCTGCGCCGCCGTCACTGGCAGCTCCAGCGCGACCTCGGCTTGGGCCGCATCCCTGCGAACGACTTCTCGTTCTACGACCGCATGCTGGACACCTGCGCGATGGTCGGCGCGGTGCCGCCGCGCTACGGGTTCACGGGCGCGTGGGTCGATCCCGGCACGTACTTCGCGATGGCGCGTGGCAGTCAGGGCAAAGGTCGCGACGTCACCGCGATGGAGATGACGAAGTGGTTCGATACCAACTACCACTACATCGTCCCCGAGCTCGAGCGCGGGCAACGCTTCCGCATGGCGTCCGCCAAGCCGGTGAATGAGTACCGCGAGGCGAAGGCACTGGGGCTCGACGCGACGACGGTACTGATCGGGCCGCTGACATTCCTCCTGCTTGCCAAGTCGAAAGGCGGCGCGTTCGATCGCCTGTCGCTGCTCGACGCGCTGCTGCCGGTGTACGGCGACGTGCTGGAGTCGCTCGCCGCCGCGGGGGCGACCTGGGTGCAGCTCGATGAGCCGAGTCTCGCGCTCGATCGCACCGACGCCGAACGTGCCGCATACCGGCGCGCCTACAAATACCTGGCGTCGCGTGCCGGGAAGCTGCAGCTGCTGGTCGCGACCTACTTCGCCGGCCTCAACGACAATCTCTCCACCGCGCTCGCGCTCCCGGTGCAGGGGCTGCATGTCGATCTGGTGCGCGCGCCGCAGCAGCTCGAACCGCTGCTCGCCTCCTGGCCCAAAGGCCGCGTGCTGTCGGCTGGGGTGATCGACGGCCGGAACGTCTGGCGGGCGGATCTCGAGAAGCGGGCCGCGTTGGTCGAGCGCGCGGCGGCGAAAGTCGGGAAGGACCGCCTGTGGGTGGCGCCGTCTTGCTCACTCCTCCATACGCCGCTCGACCTCGATCTCGAAACCAAGCTCGATCCGGAGCTGAAGAGCTGGCTCGCGTTCGCCAAGCAGAAGCTTCAAGAGGTCGTCGCACTCGCGAAGGGCGATCGGAAGGCGGTCGAGAGCAGCAGCCGGGCCGCGCAGGCGCGTCGCGCGTCCAGGCGGATCAACAATGCCGCGGTGCAGCGGCGCGCCGGCTCGGTGGCGGAGAAAGACAGCGTCCGCAGCGCGTCGTTCGCCGTGCGCCGGAAGTCACAACTGGAGCTCCCCCCGTATCCGACCACGACGATCGGGTCCTTCCCCCAGACAACGGAAGTGCGAGCTGCGCGGCGCAAGCTCAACGACCATCAGCTCTCGGCCGAGGACTACGATCGCTTCATCGAGGCGCAAGTCGCCAAGACGATCAAGCTGCAGGAGGAGATCGGCCTCGACGTGCTGGTGCATGGGGAGTTCGAGCGCAACGACATGGTCGAGTATTTCGGGGAGCAGCTCGCCGGATTTGCGTTCACCGAGCACGGCTGGGTGCAGTCCTACGGCACTCGCTACGTGAAACCGCCGATCATTTTTGGGGACGTCTCACGCCCAAGCCCGATGACCGTGCGCTGGAGCAGATACGCGCAGTCGCTGACCAAGCGCCCGGTGAAAGGCATGCTGACCGGCCCCGTGACGATCCTGCAGTGGTCTTTCGTGCGCGACGACCAGCCGCGCGCGGAAACCGCCAAACAGATCGCGCTGGCGATCCGCGACGAGGTGATCGACCTCGAGGCCGCCGGCATCCGCGTGATCCAGATCGATGAACCGGCGCTGCGCGAAGGGTTGCCGCTGCGGCGGGCCGACTGGGCGCACTATCTGCAGTGGGCCGTCGACGCCTTCCGGCTGGCGACGGCCGGGGTGCGTGACGGGACCCAGATTCACACGCATATGTGCTACAGCGAGTTCAACGACGTGCTGCAGGTGATCGAGCGCATGGATGCGGACGTGATTTCGATCGAGAACGCCCGCTCCGGCTCGGAGCTGCTGCAGGGCTTCGAGCAGTACAAGTATCCGAACGAGATCGGCCCCGGCGTCTACGACATCCACTCGCCGCGGGTACCGTCGACCGCGGAGATCACGGGCGCCTTGAAGAGCATGACGCAGGTGCTGGATGACACGCAGATCTGGGTGAATCCCGACTGCGGGCTCAAGACCAGGGGCTGGGAAGAGACGCTGGCGGCCCTCAAGAACATGGTGGCCGCCGCGCGAGAGATGCGGAATGGAAGCGGCTGAGATCCGCATAACCGCCGAGCCGATCGACAATCAGCGCTGCAAGTTCGTCGTGAGCGTCCCGGTGCTGACGGGCGGAGTGCGTCGGTTCACAGGAGCCGACGAGGCGAAGGGTTCACCGCTGGCGGAAGCGATGTTCGCGATCCCTGGTCTGGCCGTCAGCGAGCTCATCGTGTCCGGCAACATCATCACCGTCGTCAAGCAGTCACCCACGCCGCCGTGGCAGGCGGTCGGGAAGCCGATCGGGGTGGCAATTCGCGCCGCCTTGGCGAGTGATGTGCCGCCGGTGGCTACCAGCCCGAAGCCGCCCGGTGCGGTCAACGACGACGCGCTGTACGAGCAGGTCGCGAAAGTCTTCGACGAACAGGTGAATCCGATGGTGGCGCGCCACGGGGGCCGCGTCGAGCTCATCGACGTGCAGGACGCCGTCGTGATGCTGCGTATGGGCGGCGGGTGCCAGGGCTGCGGTATGGCCGACGTCACGCTGCGCCAAGGGATCGAGGGGATGCTCGCGCAGTTCGTGCCCGCGGTTCGGGGCATCGTCGACATCACCGATCACACCTCGGGCGCGAATCCCTACTTCCAGGCCGCGAAGAAATAGCTGCTCGCCTGCTGCTGTTGCTGCCCACCACGACGTACCGCACCGCGGCGTTCGTGGAGGCTGCGCGGCAGATCGGCGTGGAGCTGACGGTCGCGTCGGAGGAGCCCAGCGCTCTTCAGGCGACCAGTCTGGGCGGGCTGATCACGCTGCCCCTGCACGATCCCCAACGATCCGCGACGGAAGCATTCCTCTTTGCGCAACGATATCCGCTCGCCGCGGTCGTTGGCGTGGATGATGACACCGCGATCGTCGCGGCGGTGATCGCTCAGCGACTCGGCCTGAAGGGAAATCCGGTCCACGCGATGCAGGCGGCGCGTGACAAGCATCAGCAACGGGAGCTGCTGGCCAAAGCGGGGGTCCCGATCCCACGCTTCATGCTCCGTGGATTGAATGAAGAGCCCTCGGAGATCGCGAGAACCGTGACGTATCCGTGCGTCGTGAAGCCGCTGAGGCTCTCCGCATCGCGCGGCGTGATGCGAGCCGACAACGTCCAGGGCTTCATGAAGGCACAGAACCGCCTCAGATCGATCGTGCGTGAGCCCGAGGCGTCGTTTCTCGTCGAGGAGTTCATTCCAGGCTACGAGGTCGCGCTCGAAGGGCTGGTCGTGAATCGCCGCATGCACATGCTGGCGATCTTCGACAAACCCGATCCGCTCGACGGGCCGTTCTTCGAAGAGACCATCTACGTCACACCGTCGCAGGTTCCAGCCGCTTTGCAGAAAGCGATTGTCGACTGTGCGGATCGCGCCGTGCGCGCGCTCGGCATCACCGAAGGCCCCATCCATGCCGAGCTGCGCTACAACGAGCGCGGGCCGTGGCTCATCGAGCTTGCGGCCCGGCCGATCGGCGGCCGTTGCTCGGCCGTCCTGCGCTTCGGCGACAAGGGCGTCACCCTCGAGGAGATCATTCTGCGCCACGCGCTCGGCATGCCGATTCCATCGCTGCAGCGCGAGCGGCAAGCGGCGGGCGTGATGATGATTCCGATTCCCGGGGCTGGAACGTTGCAGGAAGTCCGCGGTGTGGCGGAAGCGAAAGCGGTGCCGCTGATCGAGGATGTCCAAATCACCGCGCACCCGGGGGAGCGGTTGGTGCCGTTCCCCGAGGGGTCGCGGTATCCGGGATTCATCTTTGCACGGGGAGAAACGCCTGCGGTGGTCGAGGCCGCGTTGCGCGATGCGCACGGTCGCCTCGAATTCGTCATCGTCTGAGCTACACCGCTTCGGCTACTACCTCCAGCCAGTGCCGCGGCACCGACTCAACCTTGAGCTCTTCCATGGTGCGCTCGAGGCCGACTTCGAGGGCCTTGGCGCCTTCCTCGAGCGGCACGCCAGGCAGCGCACCCTCGATGAACAGCGAAAACCGGCCGATATCAATGAGCGCTTGACGGGTCATGTCCACGCGCAGGAGCTCGACGGTCGTGGGCCGATACCCGGACGCTACCAACGCGCTCCGGTACTGATCGGCGGAGAACCACTCCATCGCTGCCGCGTGACCGCTGTGCTTCACCTCGAAGCCCTTCTCCCGCAGCGTCTGCACCGAGCGCACAATCCAGCGGCGCCAGAAACCGCTCGTCCCTTCGACATACGCGCCGTTGAAGAAGGTGCTGTTGAACGCGAGCAACCCACCCGGCTTCAACACGCGCCGGATTTCCTTGAGCACCTGTTCCTTGTCCGGCATGAGGTGGATGGCGTTCAGGAAGACGACCGTGTCGGCCGATTTGACGAGCTTCGACAACCACTCCGCGCTGCCCTGGACGAACTCCGCCAGCTTCGAAGAAATCGCCGCCCGCGCTTTTTGTAGAGCGGACGGCGACGGATCGACTCCGATGACGCGCGGCGGGGGCTGTTGGCCATGCACGCGCTCGAGAATGAGCTCCGTGACGGCGCCCGGACCGCAACCGAGGTCAACGATGACCTGACGGCCCGGGCAAATCACCCGCTCCAGAATCCAGCGATTGACGTACGAGAAGAACGGATGCCGGGTGAACGGCGTGAACGAAAAGGGATCTTCGTCCGTCGCGGGGTTCAAGGCGGTCACAGTTTGTGAATCCCGAGCGGGCCGAGGTGCACGTCGAGATTGTGGTTGACGCGATAGCCCACGACCCCGTTCACGTCCAGGCTCGCGGCATCACCTGTGTAGACCTCTTTGCCGTTCACCATGAACTTCGCTTTCCCGCCCTGCACCTGGATGCTGAGCTCGTTCGTCGCCCGGCCGGCGGTGTCCGCCTTGGTCACGGCATCGCTCGCCGTCCATTCGACGACGGCGGTGGGCCGGCTCGCATAGCTCGAGCGCCGGCGGACCGAGTACATGCCGTCGATCGGGCGCACCAGGAAGTACGTGTAGGTCTGACCGGAATCGGCCAGGTTCTTGCCGCCGATGAAGATTCCGAACGCTTCGGGATGGGCGGGGTTTTTCATCTGACTCAGCTTCGCGACGACATGGTAGCTGGCCGAGATCGTATCGCGATCACGCCAATAGATCGCCGCGGGTCCAACCGTCGTATGGAGGCCGTCGCCCATACCCGTGAACTTCACGTTCTCGAGCGGCGCGGGCTGCCCGGTCTGGCGGTTCGTTTCGGTGCGGACATGCCAGCCGGTGGGGAAATTGCCGCCGCCTGCAACGGCACGGTCGGGATCGGCTTGCGCCGCCAGCGTTCGTCCGGGGGCGAAAAGCAAGAAAACCGCCGTAGCGGTTATAAAGCGCATCACCATCGTTGGTCTCCCCGGGGTTGAATCCACGCTCTAGGCATGTAAGTGACATCACGAAAACGTTTTAGTCAAGAGCCGGCGAGATCGTGGACCGTATCCACGCTCACGATCTTGAGTTTGCGCTTGCCCATCGGCAGTGTGATATCGACCTTCTGCCCGACCTTTCCGCCGAGCAATGCCTTCCCGAGCGGCGACGCCATCGAGACGGACATCTCGTCCGCGCCGTCTTCGCCCTCGACGAACTCCCCGAGTGTCAACGCGTAGACTTCCTTCTTCTTCGTGTCGCCTTGTACTCGGAGTTCTCGCGCAGGTCGCCGTGGGCACGCGCCTTCTCGATCTCCTTCGGCAGCACGAAAGAGATTTCGTGATTCAGCCGTTCGACTTCCGATTGGAGCTTTTCTTTGAGCGCTTCGATCATACGGGATACTAACCGACGAACCACCCTACCGGCTAGCTTTTAGGGGCCGATGCGCACGTACCACCAGCTGACCGATCCCGACCGCTCCGGTCTCGCCGACCAGATCGGCGCCCAGCGCAAGCGGGTCGCTGAGCGCCTGGCCTCGGTCCGGCGGATTGTGGCGGTGATGAGCGGTAAAGGCGGCGTGGGAAAGAGCTACGTCACGGCACACCTGGCGAGAGGCCTGGCCCGCGCCGGTCGCAGCGTCGGTGTCCTCGACGCCGACTTGAATGGCCCCACGATTCCGGGGCTGCTGCAAGTCCCTCAGACTGCCCAGCCGCCGGCGATTGGTCTCGATGGTGTGAAGTGCATCTCCATGGGTCACTTCCTCGATGACGGCGCTCCCCTGGCGTTCACAGGTCCGGCCGCCGAGAGCTTCGTGTGGCGGGGCGCAATGGAAGCATCGGCGCTGCGCGAGTTTCTGAGCGATGTGGAGTGGGGCGAGCTCGACGTCTTACTGCTCGACCTGCCGCCGGGCATGCAGCGCTACATCGAGCTGTGCGACATCTTTGGCAACGCGCCGGCCGTACTCACCGTGACCATCCCGACCCCCGAGTCCCGCGACGCCGTCCGGCGCGCCATGCGTGCGGCCGTGGACCACGGATCTGCGTTGCTCGGCATCGTCGAGAACATGGTCGGAGCGGAGCTGAAGGGTACGGCCGGGGATGATTTGGCGGCGGAGTTTGCGACACCGGTAGTGGCCAGGATCCCCTGGCACCCGACACCAGACACCTGGAACCGCTTGGCCTCGCAGCTGTGAAATTCCTCTGCGTCGAGTGCGACCAGCAGATGGCCTTCGCGGAGCGC
>WNGI01024133.1_pt1 | contig 10447 bp, 13 predicted proteins | sample 5400621 | NCBI WGS metagenome assembly WNGI01 (sample SAMN13153374, study PRJNA577476) | soil metagenome | isolation source: 20 cm soil or saprolite under Garry oak tree replicate 1 | place: USA:California | collected 2016-06-15 | reverse complement strand
CGATTTTGCTGTCGCCGTCGTCGAGGCGATATCGGTCGATGGCTTGCCAGTTTCGTCGAGCGCGATCCGGCGCGCCGTGTCGTATGGCGACTTAGCGAGCGCACAACGACTCCTCGGACGTCGCTACGCCTTCATCGGACGCGTCGGACACGGCAATGAGCGCGGCCGTCTCCTCGGCTTTCCAACGCTCAACATCGCGCTGCCGTCGCAGCGCAAACTTCTTCCGCCTCCCGGTGTATACGCGGTCTACGTGCAGTCCGCGCTCGGATCATTCGGCGGTATGATGAACCTCGGTCCGCGTCCTACGTTCGGCGACGCGACGCTCTCGCTCGAGGTACATCTCTTCGATGCCGGTGGCGACTGGTACGGTGCACCCGTTCGTGTGGAATTCGTTCAGCGACTACGTGAGACGATGCGATTCGAGTCCCCAGATGCGCTCGTTGCTCAGCTCCGAGCAGACGAGCGCGCTGCTCGCGCCGCGTTGACTCAAGTCGAAGCGTGAGATACCCTTAGAAGCTGCTCGAAAGACCTCCCTCCTCATTTTTCTGGTCGGGCCATGTCCAACCTGAAGTACCGCATCGGCGCCATCGTCGCGTTATGTATTCTGTCTGTCTGGGCGCTCTTTCCTCGCAACGTCACGGTTCGCCAGCCCGGAGCTGGCGGTGTCATGACCGACGTTGTGCAGCGCCGCGTTCCCTTGCGCAGAGGACTGGATCTTCAGGGCGGCACTTACCTCGCGCTCGAGGTCGACGAATCGAAGCAGGCGATCACCCCCGACAAGATTCCGGACGCGATCAGCCGTGCGCTGAAAACGGTGCGCAATCGCATCGAGGGCATCGGCGTATCGGAAGCGATCGTGCAAAGCCAAGGCAATGACCGGATCGTCGTCCAGATTCCCGGCATTCAAGATCCGGAGCACGCAAAGGAAATCGTGAAGCAGCAGGCGTTTCTCGAGTTCCGAATTACCGACAAGACCCAGGCGTTGGAGCGCGTCCTCCCGCGCCTCGATCAGATCATTCGCGACAAGGGCCTCGCCACTACGAAGGGAACATCGACGCCTTCTCAGCCGGCGGCGTCGAAGGGACTGCAAGGACTGCTCACCGATACAGCGAAGAGTGCGGGAGCAAAGAACGACAGTAGCAAGACGGACACGACGGCGGCCACGCTTCCGACAGGCGGCGGCTTTTCGGGGATGATTCAACAGAGCCCGAGTGGTATGCCGGGCGAGTATCTCGTCGAGTCCAGTAACGCGCAGAAGGTGGAGGACTTTCTCGCGTTGCCGGAGATCAAGGCGGCGATGCCGCCGGGCAAGGAGATGCTCCCGAGCAACGATTCCACGGTTCTGCAGAACAAGACCTACAAGGGATTTTACGTCGTCGACGCGAAGCCGATCATAACCGGTGAGTACCTCACCGACGCGCGCCCAAATACTTCGCAATTCGAGGGGACGGTCGTTCAATTCACGCTCGACAACGTTGGTGGTCGGCGATTCAAGGCAGAGACGGGGCGTCACGTGCACGACTACATGGCCATCGTCCTCGACGGCCGCGTCATGGGTCGTCCACCGATCATCCAAGGCGCCATCGGCACCAACGGACAGATCACCATGGGCGGCCGTGACATTCAAGCCGCGCAGGACCTCGCACTCGTGCTTCGTGCCGGTGCGCTCCCAGTTCCACTGCGCGTTGCGGAAGTTCGCAACATCGGCCCCAGCATGGGGCAAGACTCGATCAAGAAGGGCTTCCGTGCCGGCGCGATCGCGATTGCGGTAGTCGTTTTCATTATGCTGTTCTATTATCGCTTCTCCGGCGCGCTCGCCGTGGCTGGGTTGGCGCTTTACGTCCTTTACACGCTCGCCATTCTCGCCGGCTTCGACGCCGTGCTCACGCTTCCTGGCCTTGCCGGATTCGTGCTCTCCATCGGTATCGCCGTCGATGCGAACGTACTAATCTTCGAGCGCATTCGTGAAGAGTTGGATCGCGGCAAGACCGTCCGCACGGCGATCGACGAGGGCTTCCGGCATGCGATGCCGGCCATCATCGACTCGAACGTATCGACGGTGCTCACTGCCGCCGTGCTCTATCAGTACGGCACGGGACCCGTAAAGGGTTTTGCCGTGACCCTCATCGCCGGTATTGCGGCGTCTCTCTTCACGTCGATCTTCGTCGTGCGGACATTCTACATGATCTGGCTGAACCGCTCGCGCGGCGCCCAGACGCTCAGCATCTAGGGGCTGCCAATGCTACGCATCCTTCACGACACGAAGTACGACTTCATCCGCCATTGGAAAAAGGCGGCAATTCTCACTATCGCCTGGATTGTCGTCGGTCTCGGGTTTCTGGCGATTCACAAGGTGAACTATAGCATCGAGTTCACGGGGGGAACGCTGGTGCAGCTGCAATTCAAGCAGCCACCGCACATCGACGGCATCCGCGCTGTTGTGGATCAGGCGGGCTTCCCGAATTCGGAGATCACGAAGTTCGGATCCGAGAAAGAGTACACCGTCCGCGCGCAGCCACACTCGGGGGTTACCCGCGCCTCGGGCGATACGACGGCGAAGATTATCGAGTCGGCTCTGCACCAGCGTTTTGGCAACGATGTGGTCGTCGTGCGGAGCGAGTTCGTCGGGCCACGCGTCGGTGCCGAGTTGCGCTACAAAGCCGCTATAGCGGTGCTGATCTCCTTCTTGGTCACGCTGATCTACCTGGCGATTCGCTTTCAGTGGCGATTTGGCTTGGCGGCCGTCATCGCCACGGCGCACGACGTCCTCACCACGCTCGCCTTCATGGCGATGCTGCGACTCGAAGTGTCACTCACCGTCGTGGCCGCGATCCTCACCGTGATCGGCTACTCGCTCAACGACACGATCATCATCTTCGATCGTGTCCGTGAGAACTTGAAGAAGCAGCGTCGGGAGTCGCTTCGTGATGTGCTCAACCGCTCGATCAACGAGACCCTGCCGCGGTCAGTGCTGACGCACGCGACCACCCTCGCTGCAACGCTCGCCTTGCTGTTCTTCGCCGGAGAAGTGATTCGGCCGTTCGCGTGGATCATGGCATTCGGTATTTTTACCGGAACCTTCAGCTCGATTTACGTCGCTGGTGCGTTGCTCCTCTGGATCGAGCGCAAGTGGCCACGCGCTACGAGTGTGGAAGGGAAGGGCGAGGCACGCGCGATGGCCGAGGAGCGTCGGCGTTCGCGGGCCGAGGGCGCGGTGGTCAGCCGCTGAGCGTGAGCACGCGCGCAATTCTGCAATGGAAGTGTGGAACCGCCGTTTCGACGGCGGTTTTCACTTTTTGATGACTGATTTCATCGACAGCCACGCCCACCTCGCCGACGCCGCATTCGACGGAGACCGCGACGAGGTCATCGCGCGCGCACGGGCCGCCGGTGCGCGCGCGCTCATCTGCATTGGCGAATCCCTCGCCACCGCCGAGCGCGCCCGCGATCTCGCCCGCAATCACCCGCACTTCCTCTTCTTCACGGCCGGCATCCATCCGCACGACGCAGCAACGTTCTCGTCGGCGCGAGATCTTCCCCTCCTCGAGGCGGCGCTTCGCGGCGGCGCGCGAGCCGTTGGCGAATGCGGTCTCGACTATCACTACGATAACTCGCCGCGCCTAGTGCAATGCGCGGCCTTTGAGGCGCAGCTCGACATCGCCCGTCGGCTGCGTCTCCCCGTCGTCGTGCATACGCGAGACGCCGAAGACGACACGCGTGCGCTCGTACTCTCATCCGGGCGCACTGGGGTCACTGGCGTGCTCCACTGCTTCACCGGCTCCCACGACCTCGCCCGGGCGGCGATCGACGTCGGTTGGTACGTGTCCTTCAGTGGCATCATAACATTCAAGAACTGGACTGACGACGCGCTCCTTCGCTTGATTCCGGACGATCGCCTTCTTGTCGAATCGGATGCACCATACCTCGCCCCGGTGCCGCATCGCGGCAAACGCAATGAGCCCGCATGGGTTTCTTTCACGGTCGATCGTCTCGCTGTCGCTCGGCGAACGACCGCGACAGACTTGTCGTCCCACGTCATGGTAAATGCGGCCCGCTTCTTTTCTCTCGATCTTGCCCTCGCAGTGTCCGGCACACCGAAGGAGACCGACTCGTGAGCCTAACGCCTGTTCAGACCGACAAAGCACCGGCGGCCATTGGCCCGTACTCGCAAGGCATCATTGCCAACGGCTTTTTGTTCACGGCCGGGCAGATCGCGCTCGATCCGTCTTCGGGACAGATCGTCGCCGGCGATGTCGTCGCCCAGGCTGAGCGCGTCCTTGCAAACCTGCGCGCCATTCTCGATGCTGCCGGTGCCTCGTGGAGCGATGTCGTGAAAACGACGGTCTATCTCCTCGACATGAACGACTTTCCTCGCGTCAATGAAGTCTACGCCCGCGCCCTCGGCACGGCGCGGCCGGCGCGATCGACGGTGCAGATCTCGGCGCTGCCGCGCGGCGTCCTGGTCGAGATTGATGCCGTCGCGTCACTTCCACGCCACGCCTAACGACAATGTTCGACCCGTATGGCTTGGCGATGATGCCGGCCCACGGTTTAGACTCTCATCATGATCGTCACCGTGACTCCCAATCCAACGCGCGACGAGCTCTTTCGCCTCACCGCTTTCGCGCGCTGCGCGGGTTGAGCCGCCAAGCTGGGTCCGGGTGACCTGTCGCAAGCGCTGAAAGCGCTGCCCCACCGGACCGATCCGCGCCTGATCGTTGGTCGCGAGACCTTCGACGACGCGGGGGTTTTTCTGCTGTCCGAAAACCTGGCTCTCGTTCAGACGGTCGACTTCTTCGCGCCAATCGTTGACGATCCGTATCTATTCGGTCAGGTCGCCGCGGCCAACGCTTTATCCGATGTCTATGCGATGGGTGGCGAGCCACTCACCGCCCTCAACATCGTCGGGTTCCCATCAGGAAAGCTGCCGATCGAGATCCTCACCGAGATACTGCGCGGCGGACAGGACAAAGTGCACGAGGCCGGCGCCCTCATCGTCGGCGGCCATACCATTATCGACGAGGAGCTCAAGTACGGACTCTCCGTCACCGGTCGTGCCGACCCTCGTCATCTCCTCACCAATGCCGGCGCAAGGGAAGGGGACAGGCTCGTTCTCACCAAGCCGCTCGGCACCGGCATACTCGCCACTGCGGCGAAGCAGGGCACCTTGTCACGCGAGCACCAAGAGGTCCTTCATGCATCCATGGTCGAGTTGAATCGCAACGCGAGCCGCGCCGCGCTTGCGGTCGGTGCGCGCTGCGCGACGGACATCACCGGATTTGGTCTTCTCGGCCACGCAAACCACATCGCGCGCGCGAGCAAGACGGCCCTTCACATCGACGTTGCGCGTGTGCCCGTGCTTCCCGGCGCACGCGACGCGTGGCGCGCCGGCATTCGCACCGGCGGTGCGGAGCGCAATGAGAAATACCTCTTGGATCTTGTGGATTGGGGAACGACGTCCGATGTCGATCGTGCGCTTCTCATCGATCCTCAGACCTCTGGTGGATTGCTCGTCGCTGTCTCATCCGAACGACTTGCCGAGTATCTTTCTCTCGTTCCGGCCGGCGTCGAGATTGGCCAAGTTGGATCATCGTCGAATCCGCGCGTTGTCCTCGCATGAACGGTGAGGGGGTGTCGCGCCGCGCGCCGTGTCGGAGCTGGCGTCACGCTGCTCGGCGTCGTCGTTGCCTTTGGCGCGGCGGGTGCCCAGCGGCCAGATTCGACTCGCGTGCGGTCGGCTCCGCGCGCCGCCACAACGGCTGATTCGATGAAGCCCCCACTTAGTCCCCGCCGTGCATTTCTCTATTCGGCGCTGATTCCTGGATCCGCGCAGTCCGTGCTCGGCCGACACAAGGCGGCCACAGTCATGCTCGTCATCGAAGCGATGAGCATCGCCATGATTCGCGAGTCGGCGGCCGACGTCCGCGAAGCACGTCGTATGAGTGGCGACAGCGTTGTCAGCAGCTACGTCAACGCGACCGGCGCCCTGGACACCGTCAAAGCCCCGCGCCGCTTCGACACGCCGTACGTCCACGTTAGGCAGAGTCACGTCGAGGATTGGGTCGCGTTCCTCGTCGCCAATCACCTCTTCTCCGGCGCGGACGCGTTTGTCGCCGCGAATCTCTGGGATGTGCCCGCCCAGTTGCAGATTCGTGTTGGCCCCGATGGGGCACGGGTCGGCGCGAAGCTCACGTGGTGACAAACAGCTCACCCGTTGGCGTGTTCGATTCCGGCATTGGCGGTCTCACAGTCGCGCATGAGGTGATGCGGCAGCTACCGCACGAGAGCGTCACCTATTTTGGGGACACTGCCCGCGTCCCGTACGGTCCGAAGAGCCCGGAAACCGTGAGGCGCTACAGCCGCGAGATTGCGTCGTTCCTGGCCGATCAGGGCGTGAAGGCGCTCGTCGTCGCCTGCAACACGGCAACGGCGCACGCGTTGCCGACGCTGCGCGAAAGCCTAACGATGCCCGTTATCGGCGTCATCGAGCCTGGCGCCCGCGCCGCCGTGCGCGCAACGCGAAATGGTCACGTCGGCGTGATTGGCACGGTTGGAACGATCAAGTCCGGAGCGTATGAGCGCGCTCTCCGTGCCATCGAGCCCTCTCTCCGTGTCACGACGCGCGCCTGCCCGCTGTTCGTGCCGCTCGTCGAGGAAGGCTGGATCGACAGTGAAGCCACGCGATTGATTGCCGAGGAGTACTTGGCGCCGATTCTTCGCGAGGAAGTCGACACGCTGGTACTCGGCTGCACGCACTATCCGCTGCTGAAGCCGACCATCGCGAGCGTTCTCGGTGCCAACGTTAGGCTCATCGATAGCGCCGAGGAGACGGCGAACGAGACGGCGGCGATGTTGCAGCAGCATTGTCTCGCCGCGAGCACCACGGCCGAGCCGAGCCACCGGTTCATTGCCTCGGACGATCCGCTGATGTTCCTGCAGTTAGGCCAGCGCTTTCTCGGTGACGCGATCGAGAGCGTCGAGGTGAAGACCCTCGGCTGACCCGTCCCAACGGCGCAGCTCTACGCGCTCTGATGTCGCTCGCAGGAAAGTGGGGGCGTCGAGCCACGACCCCGCGTTGGCATACACACCGCTCGCGGGCATGCGCATGAGTGCCGGAACGTGCGAATGGCCGTAGATCAACAGCTCGAGGTCCGGACGCGACGCGAGCACTTCCGACGCGATGCGCGCCAACCCGCGCCCCTCATCACGGGCGCCGTAGCTTCTGCTTGCATGTGAGCTATGGGTGGCGAGTCGCGTGCCGAGATCAGGATGCAGCCAACGAAACATCCCGATCGCCCACGGATGCCTGAGCACGCGTCGCAGCATTCGGTATCGACGATCTTCGCGCGGCCGTAGCCCGTCGCCATGCTCGATGCGGCAGCGCCAGCCGGCGAGCTGTCCCTCCCAGCCCCCAACGTGATATTCGATCCCCACGTCTCGCCGCAGGACATCGCCGCCCCAGCAGTCGTGATTCCCCGCAACCATCAGCACCGACGTTCCCGCCTCGCGGAGCTCAGCGAGCGCGGCGAGCACCCGAAAGCCCGAGCGCGGGATAACCGTTCGCCACTCGAACCAAAACTCGAAGAGATCGCCGTTGACGACGAGCGAACCGGCCCGTCCCTGCAACTGCCTGAGAAACTTCAATACGTCACGCTCCACCTCCAGCTTCGCAAAGCCGAGATGCAAGTCGGAAATCACATAGCATGGTGACGAAAGCACGCGCTCATTCTAGTCGCGCGCACGCCGCTTTACAAAGCGTCCGGGCGCGGCCAATCTTCGCGCACGCCTCGAGCTCATGATGGATGACTCTAAACCGGGATTTCGGTGCTCGCCGCAGGACATCGAGCTTCGCGTGCGTTACGCCGAAACCGATCAGATGGGCGTGGTGTATCACGCCAACTATCTCGTCTGGTGCGAGATGGGACGTACCGACTTCATTCGGCGTCTTGGTCTGAGTTACGCCGAGATGGAGCGGAACGGCATCGCGCTCGCGGTGTCAGAACTTAGTGCACGATTCCACGCGGCGGCGCACTACGATGAGCTGATCCGCGTGCGCACGACACTCGTCGACGTCCGCTCACGCATGATCGTCTTCGAATACGTAGTCTCGAACGCTCAAACGGAACAGCGCCTTGTCTCGGCACGTACCACTCTCGTTGCTCTGGATCGTCAAGGGAAACCCATCTCGTTTGCTCCCGAGGTTCGGCAGCTGTTCATTTCCTGAGTTCGACTCGAGTTCAGCGAATGCGCCGCTTACTCCGCGCCGGCGCCTGCTCGTTTTTCGCGATCGCGAATTGGGCGCAAAGGTGCGGCGTCTACTTCTCATTGCCGGGCTGGGTTTCGCGGAGGCTGCGGGAATCGCTTGTGCGCCCGCCCTGCGTCCGCTCTCCGGGAAGTTGGCGCCTTCTGTCGTGCCGCATGCTGCTCTGCCTCTCGGATACCATCAAATTGTCTTCGATTGGGAACTCCAGGATCGAGAGCTAGCGGGACGCGGAGAGGGCGTAGCGCGGATCGCGGCCCCCGATAGCGCTCGCCTCGATCTGTTCCTGGGTGGTGGATTCGGCAGTGGTGTCGCTGTTTTAATTGACGATTCGCTTCAGGTGCCCGGCGGATCCATGGCGCGGCGCCTTATTCCGCCGCCGCCACTACTCTGGGCGGCACTGGGCCGCGTGGCCGTACCGGCCTTTCGCGACACCATAGCGCGCGTTGACGGCGAGCTTCTACGTGTCGACATTGGAGTGCCACCCAGTTGGCGTCTCACCTTTCGTGGCGATTCGCTCGTGCGATTAGAGCGAGTTCGCGGCGGTCGCATCATCGAATGGGTTGAGCGAACCGGTGCAGTCGTTCGCTACCGGAGCGAGGAAGCCCGGCGCGCACTCTTGCTCACGATCAAGCGCGTACAAGAGGTTCAGCCTTTTGATGCTTCGATTTGGGGCCCGTTCTAGCGTTCTTCTCGGCTTGCTTCTCGCCGGTTGCGGCATCCGTTACGGGTTTGCCGGCGGTGGTCTGCCGTCGAATATCCGGACGATGGCCGTGCTGCCCTTCGACAATCAGACAACGTCGCCCGAGGTCCAGCGTGACCTTCTCGACGCGATGCGAAAGGAGCTGCAGCGCCGGCTCGGAGTCCGTGATGCATCCGAGAGTCGTGCCGACGCGATCGTGCGCGGGGTTATCAGCGCGTACGACGTCGACGTGCCGGTCGCGGTCAGTGCCAACCCGTCGACTGCTGTCACTGCTCGACGTCGACTCCAGGTTACCGTAGACGTCGAGATTGTCGAGCAAGCAAATGGTCGCGTGCTCTTCCAGCGCAAGGGAATGCGCGGTGAGGGAGATTACGATGAGCGCGCTGAGCCCGAAGGCCGGCGACAGGCCATCCAAGTAATCGTCAACGCCATTGTCGAAGGGGCGCAGTCGCAGTGGTGAGCCGCTCCGGCCGGAGCTCTCTTGGCTGTCTGTTCCTTTTACTAATCGTTGCCGCGGCTATGTACTTCGGAGTCAACATCGGCGAAGCATATTGGCGTTTCTACGAGTTCCGGGACGCCATGCGGCAAGAGGTGCGATTTGCGAAGCAGATCTCGGATGATCGCATCAAGCTGCATCTCGCCGCGCTCGCCGACTCGTTAGGCCTTCCGGAAGAGGCGACGGACATCACGGTGGATCGCACGTCGCGCGCCATTTCCGTCAGTGCCGAGTATTCGGAACGCGTCGACCTCCCGTTGTTCGCGCGTACTATTCGCTTCAATCCGCGCGCGCAGGGTCCCCTTTGAGCCCTTCCATCTTCGACCCGATCCCGAAGATCATGAACTGGGACCGGGCCGGTACATGGCGTGCGGCACAGAGGGGACGCCTGGTGTTCACGAATGGCGTCTTCGATCTTCTTCACCCCGGCCACGTCGATGTGCTCTTAGCGGCAAGACGTGAAGGAAATGCCCTCGTCGTCGGCGTGAACAGCGACGATTCGGTCAAGCGCCTCAAAGGACCAAGCCGGCCCGTCCGGACGCTCGAGGAGCGGAGTTACGTTTTGGCGGCACTGGCGATGGTTGACGCCGTCGTTGCGTTCGAGCAGGACACACCGCTGGAGCTCATTCTTCATCTCCGCCCTGATGTGCTGGTAAAGGGAGGGGATTACACGAGTGACACCGTTGTCGGTTCGCGCGAGGTGCGCGGCTGGGGCGGCCGTGTCACGATCGTCCCCCTTACCGCGGGACACTCCACTCCGTCGTTAATCGAGCAACTTCGTGACAGTCGACGTTGAGCCGCGGCGAATCGGCCGAAGTCATGACCAGCTCCGCTCCGTCACGCTCGAGCGAGAGGTCGCACCCTACGCCGAAGGATCGTGCCTCGTGAGCTTCGGCTCCACGCGGGTGTTGTGCACCGCGTCGGTCGAGGAGGGAGTGCCGGGTTGGCGGCGCGGCCGCGGCGAGGGCTGGCTTACGGCCGAGTACGC
>WNGI01017163.1_pt1 | contig 10447 bp, 12 predicted proteins | sample 5400621 | NCBI WGS metagenome assembly WNGI01 (sample SAMN13153374, study PRJNA577476) | soil metagenome | isolation source: 20 cm soil or saprolite under Garry oak tree replicate 1 | place: USA:California | collected 2016-06-15 | reverse complement strand
CGCCGAATGCCCGGATCGAGCTGCCGGGGGTCGGGTACGTTGTGCTCAACGAACAGATCTCGAGCGGCGACGGCGTGCATTCGGCCGGGCTGACGGTCAACATGATTCATGTCTACCTGGTTGACCCGCTGACAGGAGCGTCGGTCGGCGAGATCGTCGTGGCGGCAGCCACCAGTACCGCGACTCTCTAAACGACAAGGCCCCGGCGACCATGCTCGGCCGCTGGGGCTCGTGTTTTCATACATGGGCCTGGGTAGAGTTGAACTACCGACCTCACGCTTATCAGGCGTGCGCTCTAACCACCTGAGCTACAGGCCCCATTGGAACTTACGCAACGGCAGCTGCGTCCTTTCGCGCAAGATTCGCGCAAAACACCTACGGAGCGCCTTCAACCGCGGCTTCAAGATAGCGGCGCTCGTCTCGACGCGGTACTCCGCCGCGCTACGGACACCCATGGATGAGAGGCAACTCCATGGTCGCTGCGGCAAGAATTGCCGGAGGCCCTCCCCAAACGCCGCAAAGAAACGCCTAGCGCCGTGGTCCCCCCGGGTCGGGATGGCCCGAGCCCGAAACAGCGCCTTGAGCCGGAGCATCACCCGGGTCGCGTCCTCGACCAGATTCCGGTACGTCCGGGTGAGTTCCTTCAGTGTCGCGCGATCAGCGCTCCCATGATAGACCGCGCGCAGCGCGCCGCGGCGCAGCAGCTCGGAGAGTTGGTCGGCATCGACCTGATCCCCCTTGTTGCCCTGGCGCGCCGCCCCGCGCCGATCGCACACGATCACCCGATCCACGAGCGGCGCCAGCAGCTCGTACAGCCATTGCGCTTGGGTGCCTTCCTCGAAGGTGACATGCCGGGCCCCGCGCATTCCGCGGACGAACTCCGTCAGGGCGCCGCTGTCAGTCGGCAGCACGCTTCGCGCAATCACTCGCCCGCTCTCCTCCCGCACCGACGCCACTGTAGTTGCCTGGTGGACGTCGAACGCGACATACTTCGTTGTCCGTTTCATGAGAGCCGCTCCTTGCTGTGGACCACAGGTCTTGGTCGACTCTATGGTAGCAGCAAGGGGCGCGCTCTCAACATGCGTTAGGCAGCGGCGAGACGACTCTGTGGCGAACAAAGACAACCCCGGTCGCGGGTCACGCTTCGAGGCCCTGGTACAGACCTTCTTTGCCTCGCGGGGCACTCGACTACGCCGCGATTTTGTCGTCCTCGTGGGCGCCCATTCCGAGAAGCGCCCCCGCAAGTTCGACCTCGGCTCAGCGCACCCGCCTGTCCTTGTCGAGTGCAAGCGACACACATGGACAGAAGGGGGAAATGCTCCAAGCGCAAAGCTGACAGTGTGGAATGAGGCAATGTACTTCTTCGCCGCAGCGCCTTCGAAGTATCGAAAGTTGCTAGTCGTCCTTCGCCACTTACGCCGCGGTCAGTCGCTCGCGGACCATTACGTGTCGCGCTTCCGTCACATGATTCCCCGACGCGTGGAGATCTGGGAGTTAGCGAAGAATGGCAAGTCCGGTCGCCGCATCTATCCGAAGCGTCCGTCGCGAGCCGCTGCCTAAACAAGCGCTTGAAGCTGGCGACGCGCGTAGATTGCGGAATGAGTCTTTCTTCAGCGCGCCGCAGCTTAAGCGCGATTCGTTAGGCCGCAACGCCTGTAACGTGCCATGTGCCTCAATCCAGCACGAGCCGTGTCATTGCTAGCGATCGTTGCCGCGTGCGGCACGTCAGCTGTCTGCGCGCAAGACGACCGCGAACACCAAACGCCCGCAGCGGTTCTTGACAGGTTCTTCCAGGCACTGGCCGCGGAGCGCTGGACCGACGCCGCTCGCCTCCTCGATCCCGCCGACCTCGATGCATATCGGTTTCAAATGGCAGCGGGGATGCGTCAGCGCCCACGAGATCTCACCGTCGACGACCTTCTCCGCGCCGATTCGCAGATGCCCCGTGCAGTAGCCGAGTATGAAGTGGAGCGAACGAGAGCACGGCGAGCAACTTACGGAGACTATCTCGGGCACGAGTTCGCTGACGTACACGACGCCGCCGAACTAGAGAGTCTGCCGGTCCCGGAACTTGTCATCCGATGGCTCCAAGCCCAACACCCGGCCCAGCGGCTCCGTGAAGCGTTGCGCCGCAGGGGTTGTCCCACGCCACCGGGAATCGACTCCGCATTCGGGCTGGCGGCACTCAACGTCGTCGCAAGCGTCGTGCGTGGTGACACTGCTCTGGTGCTGTTCCGCAGTCCTTGGCGACCGTTCCCAGACTCGGGGTTCTTCGGCGCGAGCCCGCAGATCGCTCACCTCAAGCGGGAAGGCACCGAATGGCGCATAATAGCTCGGCACGATCTCGTCCAACCGTCCGCTACGTCGATGTCGGTCGAGCGGTGTCCGGAGACGACTGCGCCATCCGGCAACCCGCCGCGCTAGAGCGTTGCGGCCTAACACGCGCCTGAAGCTGGCGGCGCCCGTCTTTCTGTGGAGGTCATCCGTTTGTGCAATGACAGCAGCGCGCCGCAGCTTAAGCGCGATCCGTTAGACGCCACTTAGCCACGCCTTCTCACCCATGGGCGCTGCCCTCTGCGACAACTGCCACTTCCTTTCCCCTTACCGGAGACGAGATGATGATCCGCGCCCTGATCTTTGTGTTGGGGATGCTGACCGGTGTGGCGGTGACCCTCGGCTACCAGCAGCTGCGGCCCTCACCCCAGCGCACCGCCCGCCCACGGGATCACCAGGCGGCTGTCGCGCGCTGCTTCCTCGAACACAACCCACAGGGCTACGACCCGAGGTCGCAGTTCGGCGAGGGCATCCTGACCATGTGCGAGGCGGCCAACCCATGACACCAGCGAGAGGAGCGTTTGTGGACGTGGCGTCTAACCGGCGCTTGAAGCCCGGCCCGCGGCGGCCGCTCGGTTAGGGAACGGTCATTCTTGTCTGCCGCCGCCGCAGGCTGCAGCTTAAGCGCATCTCGTTAGGCAGCGGCTCGCTCATTACAGATGTCGCTCGCAGTTTCCGCTATAGATAGTATGAAGGCCGCCGTGACCGTCGCCCGACTGCTCGCACTCGCAGGCTGCTCCGGCAACTTCTGTCGGGACCGGGTTGTGGTTGCTTCCGCGCTCTGGTTCCCATAAGCATGAAATCGGTCCTTGCGCCTCTCAGCGCCCTAGTGTTGCTCACCAATCCTGCACGGGCTCAGTCGCCCTTGCTCAACTCGGGCGTCCTCAACCTGGGACTCGCCTTCCCGGCGAGCGCGACCAAGCACATCGTGTTGGCTGGCGGGATGACCTGCGCTACCACGCACACGGGCCTGTGTGGTGATGTTGAGATCGGCTTTGAGGGGAAGAGCGGTTTCGTCAACGTCGCCAACATCGGGTATTCGGTGGCCTTCGGCCCAAACCGAACTACGTCGCTGGTCCCCCGGGTGGGAATCACCGCCGTCCTCATCAACGAGCATGTGGCTAACAGCATGTTCGTGGGCTACGATGCCGCGATCGGTCTTCGCCATGAGCTTCCGTCTCAATTGGCCTGCAGGGTGGACTACACTTGGCGGCACTACCCTGGGTTCGTGTGGCCGATCGTGTCTGTCGGCCTGGAGGTCCCATAGTGCCGCGTCGCAAGAGTCAACCATATCGCCAGTACAAGTGGCGCCTGTACGCAGATCACAACATCGAAGCCGAGACCGCATCTCGATGTGCTCCATGTAAGCGAGCATCGAGCCCTCGTGGCACAAAGGGAAGACTATCGCTTCCATGTGCGCAACGCTGACCGCCTCCGCCGGTACATTCTCACGCGTGACGAAGACTTCTGGAACGACCACAAGGTTCCACTCGCCGAGTGCCCGGGTGTCATCCTCATCAAGGTCGCACAAGCCGAAGAAGCAGCGTGGGCCGTGGTAACGCTTCGTAACATGTACCGCCTCTTCACGCGGATATATCGCGACGGGTTCGGGCTCTACAAACGAAAGGTCAAGCTCACGGAGGAGAGGATCACGCTTCGGCTACTCGATGGCGCAACCGGGCGCGCCCGAACCGTGCTCAGCCCATGGCCTGATTGGCGCTAGACGACCTCCGTGTCAGCGCCGTCTAACAAGCGCTTGAAGCTGGCGGCGCGCGCATATTATGGAACGAATCCTTCCTCCGCCCGCGCAATGCTAGGCTGCGTCCTTTCGCGCGAGATTCCCGCAACGAACCTTCGACCGCAGCGCTTCTAACCGGGGCTTCAAGAGAGTGGCGTGCTTTTGGACGCGGTACTCCACGGCGGCGCTCCGCTGGCGAACGTCGCCGAGATGGCCGTACACCTGTTTCACCATCGCGTCCCCACCGTGGCCGAGTTCGCGACCGACCGTGAACACGGACACCGCGGCCCCGTTGTCGAGCGTCTGGAGCCGCGCCGCGCAGTACGTGTGGCGGAACATCTTGCCGCGAATCTCCCCCTCTTTCCATCCCGCTGTCTCCGCCACCGCGTCGAGGACCTTCCGAAAGTCAGTCAACATCGACACAGCAAAACCTGCTGCGTCCTATGCCGGTGGGGCGGGCAGCCGTCCCGTGGCAGCTGCTCCCGGGTCCTCTTGTCGTGCGGCACGAAAGATGTATGCGTCTTTGATGGCGAGGCCGAAGAAGTTCGACTCCTTAACTTCCATCGGCCTCCCGCCTTCAATGTGAACCGCTGTCAGGATTGCGTCGAGACCCGGATTATCGTGGTTCACAGTGACGATTCGTGACAGTGAAAGAACTTCCTGCTCGCCAAGGACTGCCGCGAGCTTAGCGGCGAACTCGCCAAGAGCCTTGAGCTTCCCTTCTTCGAGCCACGGAGCGGCGACCACAAGGTCCCACTTGTCCGGGGCGTCTTCCCGGAGAAAAAGACCAAATAGAGTAAACTGCCCTTTCTCGGCCGCGACTTCGTTCATTACCTGGCGAAGCTTTTCGATGTTGACTGTCATAAGACGGCTAGGATATTCGTGACCGACTTGAGCATGTCAGCCGCATCCTGAGCAGAGGCACTTCCTATTGGGCGATAGCGCGCACTGGGGTCCCACGTAGCCACGACAGACCACTCCGCGAGGTGGCGCGTTTTCACCGTCGTTTCGACCCCAGACAGGTGCAGCAATACGTCAAGGTCGTGAGTCCGAAAGCTCTGATAGCCATCGAACTCCCCTTTCGTTGACGGATACCCTGTCCAACTGAGCGTTTGGCAGATACGGGCTTTCAAGGCTATCTCTACGGCGTAACCGCACAGATAGACTGCGCCGTCGTGGCGTCCTGCTTTCACCAGAGCCTCGGCGTCGTCGCGCCTAGCTTTGGCGATGGCCTGCAAGTCCCCCGTTCTGTTCAACGATACGTCCTCTGGAACGCTTTCGGCTGGTTCACGAGAGAGGGTTCCCCCGCCGATGGTGACGGCACGTGGGCCGTTAACCGTTCCCGGCTCGCACTTCGTAGTGCGCGGTCGAATCTTGCCGCGGTGCGTTGTCGGCCTTCACGGTCAGCATGAGCGGATGCTTGCCAGGCCGCGTACCGTTCTTGACCTTGCAGACGAGGGTCACATCCCACTTGTCGCTGCCCTCTATGGCTGCGTGCCGCGCCCGCGCCTTAGACTTCTGGGGCGCCGAGAAGGCACCCGCTGCTAACATCGAGACCTCGACGTTGACCGCGGTTTTCTGCCCCGTGTTGAACACGGTGGCGTTGTAGACGGCCTCGCCCCCTGGAACCACGACTCCCACGTAGCCCCCGCCGAGGTTGAGCCGTGCAGGCTCCAGTACCTTCGACTGGACAGGCCACGTCAGGTCTCCCGTGTCGCTCGCAGCGAGCAATCCCACACCGAGACTCTTGGCGAGCGCGAGCGCATCGTCGGAGATGAATACCTTCGGCCCGCAGACATACATCTCGTCCACCTCTGGTAGGCGGTGCAGCGCTCTGGCCTTGGTGAGGTCATCGAGGATACCGCGGCTGGTGAACTTGACCTCGATGCCCTTGCGAACGCCGTCCTTGGTGGCGAGGAGGTCGAGCCGGTGTCGGGCTCCGACGGGAACTTCGCGCTGGAGCTTATAGCCTGCATCGCTAAGAGCCTTCTGCACGAAGTCTACGAACTCTCGCTCGTTGCGGAACATAGATCAGATGGTAGCGGAGACGCTCCGCTCAAGCCACCCCTCCACACCATTTCTTCCATTCTCCCTGTGGGTCTACGTCCAAGCGCCACGCTACGTCCTTGTCGTATTCGCGGCCCGCCTTCGCTAGAATCCTCGCAACCAGCGCGGTCGACTCACGTGCTCGATCCCGCAAATTCTCCACCGGTATGCCGAATAGAATCAGCGCGACAGACCTTTCTTTGGTACCGTCCGTTCGAAGCGCCTTGCCGAACACCGCTGGCCACTGAGCATTCACAGGAAGCATGGCCGGATATGACTCCATGTTCATGTCACTGCCCGGCACCGCGATTGTGGCGAGTCGCTCCGGGGTCTGTGCTAGCAAGTACCTGAGCAAGGCTACACCGCTGACTGTTGTGAGTGCTTCATTGACCTTCGGTGCCAGACTTCCGTCTGCGTGCCGGAGTATTTCTGACGTGCTCAGCGTCTCGACTACCCATTTCCACGAGCGGTCCAGCCCCAAGCCGATTCCACCAAGTTGATTAAACCGGGTCGGGCTCTTTTCGTAACGCGCAAGAATTGCCCGGAGCAGGCTGAAGCGTTCCCGATGCCACGCCAAGGCCGCTGCACCATAGAAGGCTGAGACGGCCGCGGCCTCGCCGACGTGCGCAGACCGATTCATCCGAACACGGTCCGGGTCAAACATCTCGGCAAGAACCCTGTCGAGCCAACGCTGCAACCCATCGGAATCGTCGGCGAGCACTAGCGGCAAGCCGACGGACAGCAACTGCTCTCCTCCGCTCCGTGCGTCATTCGAGAGAGCATTCGCGTCGCCAGAAGCTGGCGAAGGCTCCGCATTGGACCCTGCAATCGTTGCGAGAGCGTCCAATGAGCGGGTCACTTCTTCTCGGATGGCATCCGTTCTCTCTGGCCCTTTGCCAGTTGCCAGCGCCTTCCTGACTCTCTCGAACCTGTCGAAGGGTGAATCCGGGCCACCGTACGCCCCGGGCAGATATGGCGCGTTCTTCTGAACATTGGTCAAGGCTCGCGCGATCGCGTCCCGACACTCGACCATGTCGCGGAAGCGGCCCTCAGGATACTCGACGACCATTCGCTCAATGAGACCGTAGAAGTGATTCAGCCTTGGGTCATCACTCTTGCGTCGAAGGTCGAACCTCGGGTCATGCCACCGTTCCCGCGGAAATAGTTCGCCGCCTGATAGAACGAAGTACAGCACCTTGCCCAGCGAATAGATGTCAACGCGGCCGTCAACATCATCCGGTCGAGCACCCGATAGTTCAGGGGCAGCATAGTCATCAGGCCCTACGGTATTAGCGTCTATCTTCGTGAGTCGCCCGTCCTCATCGGTCCTGAGGAAGCAAATCCCAAAGTCGGCGACAACGGGACGCAGCTCATGGCTGAGGAGAAGGATGTTGGCTGGCTTAACATCGCGATGTATGACGTCTTCCGAGTGGGCCGTCGCGAGTGCATCGGCTACCTGCAGACCCACTTCAAGCACCGCCTCCAGTTTGCCTTTGAGGTGGCGCGCCTTTGCTAAGGTGGTCTTAGCCATGGGCATCACGTAGTACGGCTCGCCACCCTGTCCCTCCTCGGGGATGAAGTAGTCGATGACTTCAATGATTCCTTGATGTCGGCGAGCGAGTTCCGAGGTTATGAGGATTTCTCGCTGGAACCGTTTGTAGGCCGTGCTCGTACGACTCGTCGTCCAACGCAACTCCTTGAGCGCCCGCGTCGGCCCCGTAGGGTCTCGCATGTCTATGACTTCCCATACCTCGCCTTGGCCCGCCGCCGCTAAGCGCGGTAGCTTCTTCTGCCACCGTCGGCCTATTGCCTGGCTTGCCTCCTCGGCCGCCCAAGGCGTTGCGTGAATCAAAACACGTTCAAAGACGGCCTTTGCAACCGCCTTCGCTAACTCCGTCGATTCGAGACTCCATCCCTTCCCGCCCCAGCGGATGTTGGTCTTGGCGACCTCAATGGACGGAAACTCCAAAGAGACACTCTCTCTCACGCCGCGTCTCGTCTTGCCATACCACCTTACCTCGATGGGCACCTGGATAGAGGGGGCGTGCCCATCGGGTACGTCCCACCCTATATGGTCATTCAAGTCTTGGAAGTTCTGGAACCCCAGCGACACGTGCCAAGAGGCGTTTTCTGGAGCTTCTCTGGTCAGGTACACAAAGCTGCCCGATAACACGACGCCCTCCGCGGATTGCGCGTTTGCTTGAACAAGTGTCAGCGGCTTCCCGTAGGTCGCGCTCAACTCCGTCGCAGCGTCGCGGATGCGTGTAAGGATGGGTCCGATCACCTTCCCGTAGTGCTGGTAGTAATCGGTCTTGCCGGTTGGGTCGGGCGTCATGGATTCAGTCAGGTTACTTGCGGCGTGTGAAGGCTCGCCTGATAAGGTTCACAAACGCGGACGTCGACTTTCTGACGGCCGCCTGCAAGGGCCGCAGTCTGAGTGCCTCTCAAACGACCTGCGCCCTCATCACGCCAAAGCTGACACCGGCCAGGGTTGGCGACTAGGATGTTTTTGAGGCACTGAGGGGCGGGAATGCGGCAAGAGGCTGAATCGGCTCCATCGAAGGCCGCGGGCGAGCGGCTGCATGGGTATCCGCGCTTGCATGGGATAACCCGCCAACGAAGTCGGGGACCGCCTACGCAAGGCCATCTTAGAACATGCCGCCGATAGCGGGAGCGTCGCGCCGAGGTCGTTCAGCGACAGCTCAAGACGCACCGAGGCTCACCGGAGACGTGCGAACCCCTTCGAGGCCATGTAGCCTACCAAGACAACGCACTGCCCAAGACTAGCGAGCGCGGGAGAGTAGCGTGGCGACCAGCCGCGCTTCGCTGCTTCGCCTTGCGGCGGCGGCGATTTGGCATCCTGTTTCCTCCCGTACAGAACCGAAGAAAGCCCACGCCGCTTCGCCGTGAGCGATTCGTGAGCCTCCACGCTGTAACCAACTTCAGCGCGCGCAGAACGCGCTGGCTTCACTGGGATAAGTCTCGATAGGATACCGAATGCAGGATACCACCGGGGTGATCAGGACTGCCGTGAAGTTCATCAGTACCAACCCGCTCGTCTCGACGGTGGTCGGGACTCTGATTACTGCGGGCATTCTGGCGGCAATTCGTCCCACGCGCGTCGCCTCCGGAAGGTTCATTCGCTGGCTGTGGGGGGCGGTCAAGGGTTTCGCGCTTGGTGTGGGAAACCGACTCGGTAGGGCTCTAATAACAGAGAAACCACCAGCCATTGTCGCGAGCGTCTCCGACAATGAGCGCAACAGCCTGAAAGTCGAGTTGGAGGTGTGGAAGGCCGAGGCCGTTCAGGGGCGGATGAACTACAGGTACGGCGAGACGCTGGCAACATTCGAGCCGCTGTCCGAGGTGCGCATGGTGGCGCTGGTCGACCACGTGGCCGAGTTGTTACCCACAACGGGGTTGCTGGTGCGGTCGTGTGAGGAGGTGTGGCGGTCAGTGCGACCGCAGTACAAAAACGATAGCCCGCGCAGCGCCGTGGGAGACCTTATCAAAATTCTTGAGGGACGGGAGCATTACACATTCCTTAACTCGGCAACCCAACTAGAGGAACAGTTGCAGGCCCACCTAGACCCGAGGCCCTACCTGCTGTGTTTTTACAGACGGTACAAGGAGTGGCGCGAAGCAATCCAAAACGTGAGTAATTACCTCGGCACGAATTTGCGCTACGCAAAACCCTACGCCGACTGGCGACTGCAAGACGATAATTGGCGGCAGGAACTTTGGCAGAAGCTCGCGTCCCCGAATCTGATTCAGGTCCGGAGCCGGATACGCGAATACGACAAGGAGCACGGCGAGCTAGCACCTCTGCCGGTGGCCGATACGCCTTATGAGGGCCCCGCCCAAGGTGGGCCGGGGTTGCGCGGGACGCGTTGAGTTGGAAGGGCAAGCACCGTGGGGGAATTGTTTCGCGCACCTTACGCGCTACGAGCGTCGTTCCAGCATGCCTTCGAGCGACGCGACGGAGGACTGAAATCGCGGAAGTGCTTGCAACCGCAAGCGGCGAGCATTAAGGAACGCTCGCCGCTGTTCGATTATCAGGCGTGCGCTCTAACCACCTGAGCTACAGGCCCTTCACAGATGCAAGCCCCTGTTTTTACTCCCACTCTCTCTTCGGTCCCTTCTTGGGCCGGAAGTCGTCCTCTTCCCCCTCGTCGAACTCGTCGTCGAGGTCGTCGTAATCGTCTTCGTCCAGATCCTCATCGTCGAGCTCGTCTTCATCCAGCTCATCATCGAAGTCTTCGTCGAGTTCCTTGTCCTCTTCGAATTCTCCGAACTCCTCGTCGACGTCGTCGCTCCTGCGCTTGAGCGACC
>WNGI01006769.1_pt1 | contig 10447 bp, 7 predicted proteins | sample 5400621 | NCBI WGS metagenome assembly WNGI01 (sample SAMN13153374, study PRJNA577476) | soil metagenome | isolation source: 20 cm soil or saprolite under Garry oak tree replicate 1 | place: USA:California | collected 2016-06-15 | reverse complement strand
TCTGATCGATTAGAGGACTCGGGAAATTAAACGCCTTGCCATTGGTGATGTCATCGATCCATACGACTGCGTCGGCGATTCCTCCCCCCTCAATCCTCACCGGATAAACCTCTTTCGTAGTTCCACAGATGGATGTATCGCTGGTTACCGTGAACCGCTTCGGCAGCACTGGTTTTCCGTTATACAGGATCCGGCCGGAAATCGTTCCGGTGACGGATTCCTCGACCGTCCGGACCACGTAGCTGGAGGACGCGGTCGACTGTGAGGCGGATGCCGACACCGACGCAGCTTGCGGTTCAGGGGCACCGGGACGGGGCGTCGATCGACTCCAGGCGACAGTGCTTCCCAAAAGGGCCAATGCGACCAGGCTCAGTTTTCGAAACTCATTATTCCTCATGATGTGACTCCTTCCCTTGCTGGATTTAGCGCCCCCGCCGGCCGGGGCATTCTTCCAAACTTCCAAACGATCGCCCTCGTCTTTTTGCATCTTGGGCCTCCCACTCAAGTCAAAGTATGCCCTGGGCCGAAAGGGACTGCTGTAACCCTCGTCACAGGGCAGCGTGACGGCCATCACAGCCAGGGAACCTTCGTTCCAGTAGAAGTACTCGAATTGGTTGTCATCTACCGGACGGACGCATATGCCAAGCGGGTTTCATTTTGTGTCGCGCAGGGAGGGAGGTATACTCCGGGGCGGTGACTTGATGCGCGCCCCTTACGGTTTAGAAATCATTGAGAGCTGTCTGTCCTGCCCCCACCGCGAGGATCAGCTCTTTTGTAACCTTCCTCCCCTTGCGGTGCAGAAGTTGGCGGAAATCACCTCGGCGGCGGCTTACCCGAAGGGCGCAACCCTGTTCGTAGAAGGGCAGTCAGCGCGCGGAGTTTTCATTTTATGCAGTGGCAAGGTCAAACTGTCGACCTCGTCGGCCGATGGGAAAAGTCTCATTCTTAGGATCTCGGAACAGGGAGAGGTCCTGGGCTTGCCCGCGACGGTCACAGGGAAACCGTATGAGCTCACGGCAGACGTAATCGAGCCTACGCAAGCCAATTTCATCTCTCGGACCGATTTCCTGCTCTTTCTGCGCGAGCACGGCGAAGCAGCATTGCGCGTGGCACAGCAGCTCGGTGAAACCTACCATTCGGCCATCGCGGAAATGAGAACGATTGGCCTCTCTCATTCCGCAGCTGAGAAGTTGGCCCGCTTCTTGTTGGATCTCTCCGCAAATCATGACGAAGGAAAAGGCGAGGTAAAGCTCACGCTTACCCTTACACACGAAGAGATCGCCCAGATGATCGGTGCTTCCCGAGAAACAGTGACGCGCCTGTTCGCCGATTTCAAGAGAAAACAGCTCTTGCAGGTAAAAGGTTCGACACTCATCATCAAGGATAAGACGGGACTCGAAGGTGTTCTGAGTTCTTAGGTCCCCTGTTTGCCCTTCCGCGGCCCACGGCGACATTATATCTTACCCCTTAGTTATCACATCCGTGCTCTTCCATCGATCTAAGGTGTGATCCCCTAACTTGAAATTCTGCGTTTGATCTCAGTTGGGAGCGATGTGCTTAATAAGAAGCGTCCCGGAGGTCGGTTCAGATTACGAATCATGAGATTCGAAGTTGCGAGCATCATCTGAATAAAGCCTGCCGAATACAAAGTAAATGCATACGCACGATGAGGTGTAACGGAGCGAATCCGACAACATTACATCGGCGGAGAAGTCGGCGGTCACCGAACCGACAGGATGTCTAGCGCGTTCTCCGGTAAAGGCAAAGGCAGCCGAGCAACCGAGTTTGGGTCGGCTGCTGTCCCGTCTGGCGGAATTGTGCGTGGAAACGGAGGGCTTAGTTCCGCGTAACACTGAAGCCGAAACATCCAGCAAACAAAGGACCTAAATTGGAAACAAAGGTCCTTAAGGCTCGTCAGTGCCCATCATTTAGCAACGTTTTCTGTCAGTCGATTGAGTTTTGATTGAGGTGGGACGCCAATAAACCGCTGATAAAAAACCGTGTGGTCATACACAAGCTAATCTGCCACGGGCCGCGCCGTTGTCCTGGCAACGGCGCAGATCGAGACAGCTCCCTCAAGCGTGGGCAAGTTGATTGAAGCGCTTGACGTGAGGTTGAGGATCGGGCGAGCGAAGTCCGTTCCGCTATCGCCGAACTGGACGACAGCGACCCGCTCATACGCGAAGGAGTGCTGACGGCACGCCAAAACTTAGCCGACCATACCGTGCTTCCCTACGCCGCGGCTAAGCATCGAATTTCGACGAGGTCCACGGCGATGCAACCGAAGGGCACGATGACCAGTAGTGAGTGTCGTTTTTGTTTCGTCCCTGCAAGTTTTCCCGCCGTCTCGTTCTAACCCAGGGTAGGCTGAACTAACAGATCCAGGGCGAATAACCTGAGGTACAGCCATGTTTCGGCGTTGTCTAGCAATCCTGATCGGCCTACTCGTTTCGTCAACTTCTTCCGGCCTCAGAGCACAAGCCATTCGCCAGGAAGAGGACAAGCCCCTGTTGCCGCCGAATCTCATGTTTGCTGGCGCGCCATCCGGTGGGGGCAATATCCTTATCGGCTTTACCATCACCTCGCTGCGGTCCATCCCTCTTTCCGGCACTATCGAAGCCGAAAACCAAATTGTGGATGCCAAGGGGAACAGTAGATTTCACCGCCTCATTACAAAGATTGCCCGCGACACCAAAGGACGCACGCGCATCGACGTCGACCTCCATTCGATCGGGACTCCGAACGACCCAAAGCTGGTTACCGTGCACAGCTACGATGCTGTCACCAAAGCCGACCTCACTCTCTTCCCTTGGCGTAAATCAGCCATGCGCTATGAAGACAAGGCCCTGCCGCGACCCACGCCTGGGAGGCGCCTTGCGCCCATTGCCCTTGAGCCTGATCATTTGGGCCAAGCTCCGCCTCAAATCGAAACCCAACGAATAGATCTAGGGGTCGAAGTCATGGAAGGAATGAAGCTGCGACACGGCCGTGAAACGTGTAGCTATCCAGCCGGATTTGTGGGTTACAAAGACGCTTACACCGAGGTCACCGATTATTGGTATTCAGAAGAATCGCAGTCCTTCGTCCTCGTGAAGCAGCTTGACCCTTCTAATGGTGTTCAGACCCTCACACTTAGCAATATTCACCGCGAAAATCCCGACGCCTCCTTATTTAGAATTCCCAGGGATTACAAGGTGCAGTAAGGCCTCATGAAAGCCGCCGAGAAAGCTTCTATGTGCTCTAGCCGGAGTAACGAGAGATTTGTCAGGCACACACTAGTTGGCCTGCTATGGGCCGTGGCCGCGATGACTTGTGTTGCACAGACTCCCGAGCAGGATTATCGAATGAGGGCGCGTGACTTGTTCTTAGACGTGGAGCGCACGGCGCGCCTGCGAACTACTCAACAAGACCAGGAGACCGCCCGGGTCTACCGCGATGTCTGGCCAGTCCTGGAAACAGAAATGCTAACGGCTTTCAACGGCTGGGCGGTCCCCAACGCTGTCGAGGAACGGAATCTCACGCCGGAGGAATTGGCAACGGCCTACGAACGTCAGGGAGGATGGCCATTCGTCGCGGAGGCCGCGCGCATGCGTTGCCGACGCTTGCTGGGTTCCCACCAAAAATTAGTCGAGGGCCTTGCGGGCGAAGATCTAGAAAGTAAAGATCAAAAACAGCTGCAGCGAGGGCTACGAGCCGCAGGGCAATTCCACTTGACCGGCCTCTATGAAGACGTGGCCGCCCAATTAGATGGCACCGAGGAGGACGTCGCCGCGAGCGCCCTACGTGACCTGAACGACCGGCGAGCAATTCCTCTGCTTGCGCGACACGGCATCACGCGGCACTACGATAAGCTTCGTAGATTGCAGCGAGGCCGGCCAGCAAATTCCGAGCTAGTGGCTTTGCTCCATGATCAGGATTCCGAGGTGCGGTGGCGCGCCGCCTACGCGCTTGTCGAATCGGGCGATCCGCGTTTGTCGCCCTTCGTGGAGCGGCTGGCACGAGACGAGGCGTCGGACGTCCGGGTCCAAGCGGCGAACATCGCCTTCCTGCTTCCATCGGAGGAATTCGTTCGGTTGCGAGCAGTGCTCGTCCGATTGCTTGCTGACAAAGCCGTCGAGGTGAGGTCTTCGGTGGCAATCCTGTTTGCAACTCGCAAAGACGCCGTTTGCGCGAAGGCTCTTTATGATTTGCTGACGCAGGAGGAAAAACTGGAGCCCTGGCGGCAATCGAATCTCGTGCAGGCCCTGCAGACTATGACCGGTTCTTATTTCGGATTCGCTCCGGGCACGATTTCGACGGAATCGGCGAGGCGGGCTTCGCTCGATCAGTTTGCGCGTTGGATTTCTGAAACGGCGCGCGAATCTGAATAGATTCAGCCCGGAGAAAGTAGGAAAATCCATCAAGACACTTCCCACGCTAAAAAGGGGCGGGCTCGTCCACGCATGAAGGGTTAACCCGACGAATTTCTGGAACGACGAATCTCGGCCTGAAAACCGGCAAGCTCCTCAATCCCATTTCCCAATTAGCATCCAATGCTCTGCACTTGTGCCCCCTCGCCGTCCAGTTTCTCCCGGTGCGGGTATACCGTGACGCCACGCGCGTGCTGGTGACACAGGATGGGCAGCCCTTCATTCCTCTCCCATCTCTGCACACGCGAGACCGAGCGACGGGAGATAACAGGCGATCTTCTTTTCAGCTATCCAGTCGTTCGCACTCCTTGTCGGGAGCCTCTCCCGGCAGTCTCGTCCCACTGTCGATTGCATCCCAGCTTGCTGAATCTCCACGGCATTCATTGCTGTTCCTTCTCGATCCGCTGCCTCTCCAGTAGCACCGAGTCGGCAAACGCTGCATCGTCGTTCGCATGGGAAAACACGAGCTCTTGCGCTTCCTCCGTCGTTCCGGTCAGCATCAGCGTATCATCCACCTTCACGCACGGAGTATCGACGCTTTTTTCGTCCATCTTCGCCTTCAGCCACCTTGCGCTCAAGAATGCCATCTGGATCGAGTCCTGACTGATCTCCACGCGCGCGATGGTATGCGCGCGGGTAAAATGCGCGCGGTAAAACTCGTTCCCCTCCTTGCTGCTCTGGGGATAAATGTCCATAAAATCAAAGGCGCCCAGCCGCACGACGCGAGCCTCGAATTCTCCCGACACGTCCTGCTCTCCGTCCTTTTCCTTCACCACCAGCTTGTACTCCTTCCCCTTCTCCTTTCTTTCTTCGAATGAGAAGGTCACGTCTCCTTCTTTGTCACTCCAAATTCCGTCCAATCTGGAATCGGCCTCCAAATCTAGCTGGGTGTAAAATGGCTGAAGCGACGTGATAAACGGACTCCCATCGCTGTCGCACCCGGTCGCAACAATACTCCCAAATGCGAGCGCTACTCCTAGTGGCCAGCTCCACCGCCAGCAACTCTTGCCCGTTTGTTTAGCCATAGTCGCACTCCTTCCGAGGGCCGCCCCGGCCGTCCGGCAATTCTGCCGGGGGCCTGTTGGCAATCACTTCCCCTCGTTAAGGTATAGCGACAAAAAAAGGTGGGAATTGCAGTCCTAATCCAGCTTATTCCGTGCTTTCATTCCCCGCGCCGGACCATCCGCGCCACGGCCATTTTGATGGCCGAATATCGCGTCGCACTCACCATCAGCAAGGAACCCAGAATCAGCAGCAGGATGGGCCAGCGCGACTTCTGCTTGAAGATGTCTTCTTGCAGCCGGACCAGCCCAATCCCAAGAAATATCATCCCGACGACGAAATAGTTCTTCATCTGCTTGCGAATGCTTCCGTACACAAATAGCAGCGCCGCTGCCGGCAGCAGTATTTCAAAAACCCGCGCTTCCCTCTTCATCAACGGATCGTTCAGTTGACCTTCCCATCTCTCCGTTGCCTCCAGCCCTAAAAAAAACAATGAGGTCAGCACATGCCCTGGTATCACAAATCGGAACGCTTTACCCACGGCGCGCATCTGCGATAGGGAGAACCGCTCGCAAATCACCTCCAACAGCAAATAAATCCCCGCGTTGATAATAAAAAGATACTCGATCTCTCCTCGCGTCCAGGGTAATCGCGCTGCCAGCCATTCCTGATACGGCTTATGACTGCCTGCCAGCCCGCTCAGCGCTGCAAATGTGAAAACCACTGCGATCGGGTAGAAATACCGCGAGTCGTTCGGCAAATGGCGCCACTCCAGCGCCATCGCCATCGCGAAAAACAGCAGGGCGGCGGGAATTAGCCGGAAATAGAGTTTTCCGGGGTCAGTGTCTAGCCACTCCAGCAGCCCCATTCGCATCAGCGTGACCACCCATAACCACGCCACCATGACCGCAAAAACGAGTGAGAACACCGACGATTTCGCAAACTGCCTCAGCCACACGTATACGGGCAGCGACAGAATGACCGCCCACCAGATCTGCGCGTTCGTCGTTTGCTTAAACGTCTTTGAGATGCGCCCCAGCAACTCCCAGTCCGGATTCGCTGCTGCCCTCGTAAACAAGTGATAGGCGCCGAACGCCACGAGCAACGCAATGGGAAGCAAAAGGCAAAACGCCAGCAGGTAGGCAATCCCAATCCGCAACTGTCCCGATTTCCAAAGCCGCAGCCCGCGGTTCGCCATCAATGCCGCGGTCCCCGCCACCACGATGACTCCCAGCGTCCCCGAAAGGTCCGCAAACTGGAACAGGAACAACAATGCCGCGCCCACCGTGAGTATCCAAGCGCCGAGATACAAGCTCACCTGCGGCAGCGACAGCCTTCGCGCGTTCAATATCCACGAGTCTTCTCTTTCTACCAGCCGTCCGTAGGCTTTGCGCAGCGCCTCATACTCGTGTTCGGAAACGATCTCCTCCTCCCGCCAGCCCTGTAGCTCGCGCAGGTACTGTTCGATCTTTCCGGACATCAGATTCGAATACGCAGTCGGCACCGCATGCACTTTTTCCCCCGCCAGGAATCGTTCCAGGTCATCCGCCATTTCTCGCGCGGACGCATAGCGGTTCTCAGGTTTTTTTTCCAGCGCCTTCAGGCAGACGTCTTGCAAGTCCCTGGGTATTTCTGGATTTCGCCGCCTTGGCAGCGTCGGATCTTGTTCGCGAATCAGCCGCACCTGCTCGCCAAACGTTTCCCCGTGAAACGGCGGGCTTCCGGTCAGCAACTCGTACAGTATTGTGCCTAGCGAAAAACCATCGCTTCGCGGATCGAATCGTGACCCCGGCAGTGTGTGTTCCGGTGAAAAATAATCCGGTGTGCCCATGATCTCCCCGGGCCGCGTTACTCGGCTGATGTTGCTCTCCACGTGCTGCGCCAGCCCGAAATCCAGGATTTTCGGATCCATGTCCGCGTTCACCAATATGTTCGTTGGCTTCAGGTCGCGATGCACGATCTTGTGCTCGTGCAGGAAATGCACCGCCAAGGCCACTTTGCGCATGAGCTCCGCTTTTTGCGATAGCGTCAGCGCTCGCGCAGCTTCCACGAGCGATCTTCCCTCCACCAATTCCATCACGAAGTGAGGAAGTTCATCCGGCGGGCCCAGGCTGAAGATATGCACGATGTTCGGGTGGCTGATCTGCGCGAGTGCTCGCGCCTCTTGCATGAAGCGTGTCTTGACGGTTTCTTCCGCGCGGTAGCGCCGCCCGAGTATTTTGATCGCCACCTTTCTGTTCAATCGCTCGTCATATCCCAACAGAACCTGACCCATTCCGCCGACGCCAATGTCCCCGAGAATCTTGTGCCCGGAGAGTCTCTCGGGCAATTCTTCTCCTTCTTCAGATTCCGGAGCTGAACCCTCGGAAAATGGCGGTCCATCCATCTCATTCAGCGATTCCAGCAACGGTCGAAGCTCGTTTTCCAGTCCGGGACAAGTCTTGCAGAAGGCTTCAATGTCCACGGTCTCTTCGCGCGTAACTTGATCCAGGTATGACGCCAGCGCTTCGGCTACTTCGCGCTCCCGTTCCGCAGATTCTTCACCGCGGGGCGGCAGATTCTGAGAGTTTCTTAGGGACTCTTCGGCGCTCATTGTCTCAGACCCGCCGCTTCCAGCTCGCGGAAGCGTTTCAGCGCGCGGTGCAAAGTGAGGGCGACGCTTTCCCGCGATTTGTTCACGCGTTCGGAAATTTCTTTGGTCGTCAGCCCCTCGAATTTTGCCATCAGGATCATTTCCCTATAATCCGCCGGGAGGGCATCCAGTTTCTTGAGTAGGATCTGCAAGCCCTCTTTCCTGGCAAACACCCGGCTGGGGGTTTCGGAGTCCACCGGATCCGGCCCAGCCGGGTTACTCCTCGACCGGAACCTCAACAACTCTTGTGCGTGGCGCTTTCCTCGGCGTTGGTAGCGGGCGGCATCCACAATCACGTGGTCCGAGATGCGTGATAGCCAAGCCATTAAGCTTCCCGGAGACTGATACGTGAAATTACCCATATCTTGAGCCGCCGCCAGGAACACCTCTTGCAAGATGTCATCTGCCTCAATCACAACACGCAGCTCCGGGCTCATCTTGTAGTGCACTAGCACCGCCAGTCTCCTCCGGTACTTCCGGAAGATTAGGGTGAACGCCTCTGTCTCACCCCTTTTGAAGCGCTCCACCAAGCCAAATGTAGATGTTGCGGATTCCATCTTTCCCCGCCCGGGCATTCCCTTCGCGATTTCAATTACTCTATCCACACATCCAGGAGCTAAGCAAGCATCCCAACTATTTCCGCAGGCCAGGTTCGCCATCGTCTGCAAAGAGTCGAGGTGCACTCCGGGGCAATAAATGTCTCCGTCCGCTCTGCAGCGTCGTAGGACGTGTGGTTCACCTATCGCTCACGTTAAACGGGCATGATCTCTCCAGTGCCGTCGAGAATGCTGACCTCGAACAAGAATCTTGCCAGCAAGTTTGTGGTCTTCGAGGGCTTGGATCGCGCCTCGCGCGGTGCCGTCATTCGAAGCGACGATGTCGGCGATATCTCCGGGGGCGGAGTGCGGGGCAGACGTGCCGGGATCGCCCGCAGATTAGGATCCCTTCGGTGCAGATATACTCTGCTTTTCGTTCACGGAGAAAAGCAGGTAATTGGTAAACGTGCTCTTCCGTCGTATATGCCGTCCCCGCAGATTAAGGTAGATGTCGGCACTCACGGGAAGCCACATGTTCTCTTGCTGGCTGTGGAAAGTTATCGGGCCGAATTCGATATCTATGTGTTCCGCGAGAAGCTTGATCTCTGGCATAGCAGACTGCAAATCGGTTTCGATGCGAACTACTTGACGCGTATTCTCCTGGATCCACGCCCGACCCTTGAGCGCAACGGGGGTCAACGGGCCATCGGCTGCGGCACGGTGGCCTCTCAGACGGCTTGGTATCCCGGGCTTTTGAGAAAAATGAATCTGCCAGGCGCGGAGGTCTTTCCATCGTCCCAATCCTTCGCATTGTATGTCATAGTCGTCGCGGTAGTAGGGATGAAAAACCAGGACCATCGCGGGAAGACCGATGGTGGCAATCGAGTCTGGAAACACACTCAAATCTGTATTTCCGTTCCTAAACTCCTCGACGCTAAGATGACCGGGGCTTACTTCCGAAATGGAAACCACATAATTGAAGGAGCGCTTCTCCTCGCGAGTTGCGAATCCCCATTGATTCACGACTTGGTGATCGAGATGTTCAGTAGCGGTGATACGGTCAACGCTCTTCATAAACTCGCGAACGTGATCTGCGGCGCTGTCGAGAATCTCCCCCAGCGGGCAGGCAATGCCAGGCTCCACTGCCGGCAGGAATTCATCGACGCTTGCGGGAATCCACTTGGGTAGTTCCGGTTTCAAGAGAGGCAGTTCCGGAAGGTGTGCCTTTTCCGGCACCGTGGTTGGGTCAGTCCCTACTGAGGCGGGGGGAGGCGACGCCGGGATGCTCAATTTGCGAAGCAAGCTTTTCGCGATCACTGCCTGCTCCGGTGGAGGACCGGCATCCAGAAATGCATGCAAAACGTTCATCGCGGAGGCAGTTTGGTTTTGCCCAATCAGCGATTCCGCCAGTGGCAGCCTCGCGCCATTCGCAAGACTCTTGCCTAATTCAAGGCTGCGTTCCGCGTGGCTCACCGCCTCCGCAAAACTGGCCTGGCGAAAACAAACCACCGCCAGCAACTCATGAGCGCGCCATGAATTCGAATCAATCTGAAGGGCGCGCTCCAGGTATTCCTTGGCCGCGGCGTAATCCCCTTTGCGCGCCATGATCGTGGCAAGCGCTTGCAGCGTCAGTCCGTGCCGGGGATCAAGCGATAAAGTTTTTTCCCAACTCAATTGAGCGGCGGCGAGTTTCCCCTGGCGATCGGCGAGCAAACCGCGGATGTAATTCACCTCAGGGTTTCCCGGTGCCAGACGGTACGCGCCATCAAGATGTCTTTGGGCCTCCTCCAGCTTGTTCGCTTGCATTGCCCCGACAGCTTTGCTGAGTTCCTTCTGCAACTTCGGCGAGAGTGCTGGAGGGCCTTGGG